>Ga0209992_10000189_pt1 | contig 86636 bp, 71 predicted proteins | sample 2SBtaG_2_FD_182564 | JGI IMG/M metagenome (GOLD analysis project Ga0209992, IMG submission 182564) | Deep subsurface microbial communities from Kolumbo volcano to uncover new lineages of life (NeLLi) - 2SBTROV12_ACTIVE470 metaG (SPAdes)... | ecosystem: Environmental > Aquatic > Marine >... | reverse complement strand
TGCTGGGACGCGGGCTCCCTGGCCGAGCTCCCCGAGTCCGGGGACATCGCCGCGCTGGACGACGGGTTCTACGATGCCCTGCAGGCCCAGCTGCGCCAGAACGGCGACATGGCCCGGGCCCAGGCCGAGAAGCAGCGCTTTCGTCAGCTGACGGACCGCACATGCAAGCCCGATGTGCCGCTGCCGGGGCTGCTGGCGCTGTCGCTGGCGGAGCAGGCGGGCAACCCGATCAAGGTGCTCACGTCGGGCACCGAGGAGGCCATCGACATCGCCGACACCTTCTACGTGGGCGGCAAGTGGCGAGTGGTCCAGCGCAGTCGGTGGTGGGACCGCTACACCGACGACCCGGCCGTGGTGGTGGGCCACTACTGGCGCCGCCGGGGCGCGCCGGACCCGGGCAAGCACGACCTGTGGGACCAGGTGCCCCCATTCGGTTGGGCCGGGCCCCGGGGCAACGTCTTCTGTGTGGACTACAGCGTGGGCCGGCGCTTCGTGGAGCGGTGGGCGGGCAAGTCGGACTTCGCGGGGGGGTTGGCAGCGCTGCGGTGGCCGGAGCGCACCTTAGTCTTCGACGACTGGGACGGGGTCGTGGAGACGGTGGGGTTCGGGGGGTGAGTTGGGAGGGACGAACGTCCGAAGTACGGACGTTTGTCGGGCTGAGGCTGAGTTGGCGGGGACGAACGTCCGAAGTACGGACGTTTGTCGCGTTGGGGCCGAGGTGGCGGGGACGAACGTCCGAAGTACGGACGTTTGTCGCGTTGGGGCCGAGGTGGCGGGGACGAACGTCCGTACTTCGGACTTTGAAAGCCTCCAACTGAGTTGGGAGGCACAAACGTCCGAAGTACGGACCTTTGTCGCGTCGGGGCCGAGGTGGCGGGGACGAACGTCCGTACTTCGGACCTTCGTCACCTCCGAGTCGTCCGCCGTCAGCGCGTCAGTGTCACCTGGCCGGACTGGACCCTTCCCTGCCACCACGGGCCGTCCTCCTGGACCTCGTAGATGACCGTCACGGCATGGGCCCCGTCAGGCAGCGGTGCGCCACCGTTGACCGGCTGGGTCGACCAGTGGGCCAGGTCCACGGTCTGGGTCGTGCGCTCGCCTGGCGCAAGCGCGACCTGGACCCGGCCCGCGCGGTCCCGGGGACCGGTGAGCCGGAGAGACCGGGAGGCTCCGGCGGCGTCGACCACCGCGACCCGCGTCCAGTCCAAGTGTCTCTCTCCCCCAGCGGAGACGTGGCTCAACACCGTGAGAGGGCTGGTGCCCGCGTTCTCGAGGTGGAGGGCCAGGATCGGCCCCGTGGCTTCTGTGCCCAAGCGCAGACCGCGCACGGTCTCGCCCCAAGCCACGGTGTCCGGAGGCGACGCAGCGGAAGAAGTCTCTGCACACGATGTGGGCATCAGGCTCGCCAGGAGGAAGAAGGAGGAGGGAGCGACCACCCGGACCTCAGCGCTTGAACTGCACGGTGACGTCGTAGCTCGCGCCATCCGCTGTGCTGCTGTTGCTGGCGGCCGCGTAGGGCGAGGCCCAGGCCATGTTCACCAGCTCGTCGTCGCCGTCGGGCCAGTCCCCGTCGAAGACCTTGACGGTGATGGGGCCTCGAATGGGCAGGATGGTCGCGAGCTCGATGTCGAAGGAGTGGCTGTCTCCGTCGTTCAGGGAGACCTCGGACGAGGACTTGGACCCGCCGGAGCCGGTGAGCTGGACGTAGGCCTCGTCGGCCCCGGTCCAGTCCTCGGTGCTGTTGACCTTGACGTCGACCTGGGCCTTGCGCTTGCCCAGCTCGGTCTCCAGCGCCAGCTTCTCGAACTGCTTGTTGGTCTTGTCGGCGCCGGCTGCCAGGGCCGCGATCTCGGTGTCCACCACCGGAATCCTGGCGATGATGTCCGCGGTCGACATGGCGCTCGCCGCCTGGGCACCCGATGAGACCGAGGTGATGGGCAGATCCACGGTGGCGTGGGCGCCACCTGTCGAGTCGAGCAGGGTGTGGTTGTTCCACTTGGTGGCCGCGTCCATGAAGTCAGAGGTCGGGGCCCCCGGGCTCACCATGCGGATGGGCGTTGGGTTCAGGGTGCAGACACCGGCCGCGTCTACCTTCCAGCCCCACTCGACCGTGCCCAGATAGGCGTCCTTGAGTGGGCCGTCGAGCACCAGGGCCGCCGCTTCGAAGGTCTGCGTCCACTCCTCTCCGACAAAGGCCAGGCTCCGGTTGGGGGTGTCGTCGAGCTTCGCGTCCTTGACGTCGAAGCCGCCCCCGGGCTTGGCCTTGCGGTGGCCGTGTTGGCCGAAGCCCGGGTCCGTCGGGCCGTCGGTGAGGGCTCCAGCGTCCCGGCCCGGGCCGTCCTCGACCGCGTAGAGCGGGGAGGTGTTGGGGTCGGCGCCGTCGCCTTGATCGATGGCGCGGCCCTTGTCGCTCTCGCCTGGCGAGACCCCGTCGAGCCCGAAGTTCGCCTTGTTGCCCGCGGGGAAGCTGGTCTGATCGACCGGGCCGCCCGGGGCGCTGCTGTGCAGGGTCTTCACGGTCTGGGTCAGGCCGATGTGGTCCGCCAGGACCGGATCCGCTGGGGTGAACTCCAGCGAGATGTGGGCGCCGACACCCTTGCCCACCCCCGCGCCGGTGTTGGTGGCGGTGTAGGAGCTGGTGTCCCACGAGCCGCCGTTGGTGTCCACCGCCAGGTGGATGTCTCCCGCCGCCGCGCCTCCGACGTCGGGGACCGGCCGGCCACTGGTGACCGCCGCGGCCGCAGCATCGGCTCGCTGTTCGGCGCCACCCGCCGACGAGACTCCGGTCGGCTTGCGCTGCACCCCCCCGCCCCCGCCCTGTTGCTGGACGACATGGGCGAGCTCATGGGCCACGAGGGACTTGGACGGGTTGGCATCGCCGAACGCCACGCTGGATCCGTGGGCAGCAGCCTGGGCGCCCAGGCCTCCCAGGCCCTCTTTGGCTGCGGGCCCACCCAGGTACGCGCTCACGCCCCCGAAGTCGGTGCCAAAAGCCGACTCCATCTCGTCGCGGTAGGGAACCGGGGACCCCGAGCCCTCGGTGGCCTGGGCGAAGTGGTCGGCTGGCTCGGCGCCCTGGAGCTGGTCCTGGGCAAAAGCGTTGCCGCGACCGCCGGGGCCCGCCCCCCGCATCATCGGAGCCTGTGGCCCCTGGTCAGGTCCGCTTGAAGCCGACTCCGGCGCCTGTTGGCGACCCTGGGCCATGGTGCACTCCTGCTCTGTGCCCGCAAAGGATAGCGCCGGGATCCCGGTCCCGCGCAGCGGGCGGCCGGGCCGGGTTGCGGGAGGCCATGGCGACGAACGTCCGTACTTCGGACGTTGAGGGCCTCCAACTGAGTTGGGGGGGACGAACGTCCGAAGTACGGACGTTTGTCGCATTGTCGCATTGTCGCGGAGTTGCGGGGGACGAACGTCCGTACTTCGGACGTTGAGGGCCTCCAACTGAGTTGCGGGGGACGAACGTCCGTACTTCGGACGTTGAGGGCCTCCAACTGAGTTGGCGGGGACGAACGTCCGTACTTCGGACGATCGTCGCCCAGGCGGTTGAGGCCCCCTCACTCACCCCTCAGCAGCTCCGGCAGCAGCTCGCCCGACGGCCCCTGGAGCCAGTGATCCGCGTGCTCCGTGACCTGGCTGGGGTTCGGGTTCACGTCGATCAGCGTGGCCCCGCACTCCTTGGCTCGCAGCGCGACGGCGATTGGCGGCCAGACCATGCCGCTGGTGCCCACCACCAGGCATGCATCGGCCCGCTGGGCGTGGTGGATGCACAGCTCCAGAACCCCGCTCCAGTAGGACTCGCCGAACCACAGGATGTGGGGCCGCAGCGCCGCCCCGCAGTCGGTACATGCGGGCACCGGAGCAGCAGGCACCCGGGGGTCCTCGGCCAACGGCCCGATGGCCCCGCAGCCGGTGCAGCGCCCGAGGTCGATGTTGCCGTGCATCTCGATGAGCACGCGGCTCCCGGCCCTCCGGTGCAGTCCGTCGACGTTCTGGGACGCCAGGAGCACTGGGGCATCCGCGAAGCCCACCTCCGAAGTCCAGCCGTGGGCAGCCAGCTCCCGGGCCTCGTGGGCTGCCAGGGCTTGGTGCCCGGGGTTGGGCAGCGCGTCGTTGCAGATCGTCCGCCGCCAGCGGTACCAGCGCCAGATCTTGGCCGGGTCCCTGCGGAAGGCCTCGAGGTTCGCGAGCTCCTCTGCGCGGTGGCCCTCCCACAAGCCGCCTTCGCCGCGGAAGGTGGGGATGCCCGACTCGGCCGAGATGCCGGCCCCCGTGACCACCAGGATCCGGCGGGCATCAGCCAAGGCGCGGCGGGCGGCATCCAGGGACATCGGGCCGATGCTATCGTGCCCGGCGATGACGACCCTGACCCTGCTCTTGCTCCTCCCCAGCTGCAGTGACGGTGACGACGGCTTCGGCGGCACCGGTGAGCGCCAGGACCCGCCGGCGGACACGGCTCCCCTCAACCAGGACGCCGACACCGACACCGACACCGACACCGACTCGGACTCCGACACCGACTCCGACACCGACTCCGACTCCGACACGGACTCTGGCGCTAGCGACTCGGGCGACTCGGGCGACACGGGACTGGACATCGAGGGCACCGGCTACAGCGCCGGCGACGTGGCCTACAACCTCAAGGCCCCGAACCAGAACGACGTCGACTGGGCGCTGTACAAGCAGTACGGCTCGGTGGTCATCTTGACCTTTGGCGATGGCACGGATCCCAAGTTCCAGGACATCAGTGGCTGGGCCCAGGGCCTGGCCGACAAGCACGGTGCGGTGGCTGCGGCGCTGTTGTTGACCGACGGAACCTCCACCCAGGCCGACGTCTCCGACGCCGCGGCATGGGCGTCGACCTATGGACTGGACACCGTGCTCTACAAGCCGCTGGACGGGTCGGTGAGCACGGCCTCCTGGGCCTCTCTCCCGCCGATGACGTACGTGATCGACCAGGAGATGGGGATCTACTGGACCAACCAGGGCAACACCGAAGAAGGCCAGGTCGAAGACAAGGTCAAGGACCTGGTGCTCGCCAAGTAGGTCACTCCTGGGCCCGGTCCAAGGCGTGCCGGATCTGCTGGGCCGTGGTCCGGCCGATGCCTGGAACCTGGGTCAGCTCGATGACCGTGGCGCCGGCCAGGGCGCGAGCGCTCCCGAAGTGACGCAGCAGCGCCACCCGCCGCGCCGGCCCGACCCCAGGGATCTCCTCGAGCACCGACTGCAGCGTGCTCTTGCGTCGGACCTGACGGTGGAAGCGGATGGCGAACCGGTGGGACTCGTCGCGCAGGTGCCGCAACAGGTTCAGGGTCGGGTGGTGGTCCGGCAGCCGTATCGGCTCGGCCCGGCCCGGCACGATGAGCTTGTCGACGGGGTCAGGGTCACCGCGCTTCTTCTCGGTGCGGGGCTTGGCCAGCCCGATCACGGGTTGCTCGCTCAGCCCCAGCTCTTCGAGCACCCGCAGGGCCACGTTGAGCTGGCCCTTGCCCCCGTCGACCACCAACAGGTCGGGGAAGAGACCCTCTTCGGTGGCGCGGCGGAAGCGCCGTCCCAACACTTCAGCCATCGTGGCGTAGTCGTCGGACCCCACCACGGTGCGGATCTTGTAGGTCCGATACTCCTTCTTGGCGGGCTCTCCATCCAGGAAGACCACCTGGCTCGACACGGGATGGTCGCCCTGGAAGTTGGAGTTGTCGAAGCACTCAATGCGGCTGGGGATGCCCGGTAGCGCCAGCAGGTCCCGGAGCTCGACCAGCGCACGTCCCAGGCGCTCGCTCCGGGCATGGGCCCGCTGGTAGCGGTCCCTCGCGTTGCGCTCAGCCAGGCGCAGCAGCCGGACCTTGTCCCCCCGCTGGGGCTGGTGCAGGCGGACCCTGCGACCCGCAGCTTCCGTCAGGAGCTCGGCCAGCGCGTCGGCGTCGGCCGGCAGGGTCGGCACCAGGATCTCCGGGGGAATGGTGCCGTCGCCGTACCAGGTGTTGAGCAGGCTGCTCAGCAGCTCGGGGAGCTCTTCGAGCAGGCCCTCGAAGGGCAGTGCCGCCGGCTCGAGCATCATGCCGGCGCGCACGGGCACAACCACCGCCACGCCGCGGTCCAGCTCCTGGAACACCCCCCAGACGTCCCGGTCCCCGAGCGCCCGGTCCACCACCCGCTGGCGCTCGAGCGTCCGAGTGACCGTCTGGAGGAGGTCCCGCAACCGGGCCGCTTCTTCGAAGTCTTCGCGCTCGGCCGCGGCCGTCATGCGCCGGCGCAGGCGCTCCAGGACTTCGTTGTTGCGACCGTCCAGGAACAGCATCGAGTCGCGCACCAGCTCGCCATAGGCCTGGGGCGTCGTGTAGCCGTCGACGCACGGCGCCACGCAGCGGCCCATCTGGTGGAGCATGCAGGGTCGCTTGCGGCTCTTCAGCACCGCGTCCGTGCAGGTCCTGAGCTGAAAGGTGCGGTGCACGAAGTCCAGGGTTCGACGGGCCCGTTGGGCCGAGCTGTAGGGGCCAAAGGTCCTGCTGCCGTCGTCCCGGATCTGGCGGACCAGGGTGTAGCGGGGCCAGCTGGCGCGGGGGTGGAGCCGCAGGTGGAGGAAGTTCTTGTCGTCCCGGAGCTTCACGTTGTAGCGGGGGTTGTGCCGCTTGATCAGCGTGTTCTCGAGGATCAGGGCGTCCTTTTCGCTGTCGGTGAGGACCACCTCGACGTCCTGGGCCTGGGCGACCAGGAAGCGGACCATGAAGCGCTCGTCCTGTCCGGCCAGGTACTGGCGCACCCGGGCACGCAGGTTCTTGGCCTTGCCGACGTAGAGCACCTTGCCCTTGTCGTCCTTGAACAGGTAGACCCCGCTCGACGTCGGGAGGCCGGCCGCGGTCTTCGCCAGCTTGGACATCAGGGCGCCGCGGTGAGGTCCAGCAGGTAGGGGTCCTCGGCCAGGAGTTGCTCGGCGGTCAGGGTGCGGCAGGCGTTGAGCGTGTCCTTGACCGCGCAGAGCTGATGGGGCTCCGCGTCGTCCGGTACCGGGACGCCGATCGGCGCGCGTCCGACGGTCTGGTCGTCCAGGGTCAACAGCGCCCCGGGCGGCTCGGTCGTCACGGTGACCTGGGCACCGGCGGCGGCGGCCTTGACCCGGGTGGGCAGGGTCTGGGGTGGGCGCTGGCTGGCGGCCGGAGCGGGGTTGTGGACCGGCTCCGGTGGACGCGACGACCACCAGGCCACGGCCAGGAAGACCAAGGCGGCCACGAACAGGATGCGACCCCAGGGCGGGCCGCCCCCTTCGATGGTGAGCTCCCGGATCGGCGTGTTGGGCAGGCTCTTGGCGAGCTCCTCGAAGGACCGGGCGCCGGTCTCGGTCCACTTGCCCGCCCCGAGCTCGGCTTCGCGGCTGGTGTCGTTGGTGACCCCGATCGAGCCTGGAAGGCCCAGGTCCGAGCGGGCCTCGCGGGAGAGGATGCTTCCTGGGGCCTGACCGGGCCGCGGGGGGGGCGGATCGGCGGTGGCCGGCACCACCACGGCGGGTGGGTCGGTGCTGCCACTCTCGGCGGGGGTGACCTGGAGCCCGGGCTCGGCCACGGGCACCACCGGCGTCGCGGGGTCGGGCAGTGGGGGCAGGAGAGGGGGTGGGGCCTCGTCATGGGAGAGCGCCAGCGACACCGCAAGTGCGGCGTCGGCGTCGGGCAGGGCGTGGGTCGCGTCTGCGGTCTCCAGGACCAGCGCGGCTTCGGCGGTGACGGCCTCGACGAGGGGCGGGGGCGCGACCGGCTCGGGCTCGGGCTCGGGCTCGGGTGCGGCAGGGATGGGCTTGGGCTCGGGCTCGACGGGGATGGGCTCGGGCTCGACGGGGATGGGCTCGGGCTCGGGCTCGGTCGGGATTGGCTCGAGTTCCTGCACGTGCTCGTGCTCGTGCCCCTCTTCGTTCTCGAGTTCCTGCACGTGCTCGTGCTCGTGCCCCTCTTCGGGCTCAGGAGCCTCTTCAGGCCCGGGCTCTACCACCGGCTCGGCCTCTGCCACTGGCTCGGCCTCGGGCTCTACAACCGGCTTGGCCTCTGCCACTGGCTCGGCCTCGGGCTCTACCAGCGGCTCGGGCTCCGCCTCCTGGTCCAACTCAGACGCCACCGCTGGCTCGGCCTCTACCACCGGCTCGGGCTCTACCACCGGCTCGGGCTCCGCCTCCTGGTCCAACTCAGACGCCACCACCGGCTCGGGCTCGGGCTCCACCACCGGCTCGGGCTCGGGCTCCACCACCGGCTCGGGCTCGGGCTCGGGCTCGGGCTCCACCACCGCTTCGGGCTCCGGCTCCGGGTCCGGCTCGGCCTCGACCCGCGCAGGGCCCAGGTCCGCTCGGGTGACCACATCGGAGATCTCGTCCTCGATGTCGGCGGCGAATTCGTATTCCCCGTCGAGCTCTCCCAGGTCACCGGCGCCGTTGGACACCGGCCTGGGGGCGTCGAAGTCCGGGATCACGATCGCCCTGCGCAGCTGCATGGGGCGCTCGTCGATGCCGTCGTCTGGCTCGATCGGCGAGATCGGGTCCAGGCCCCCGTGAAAGGACCCGAGCAGGGCCACACCACGGCCTGTGCGCGGGGGCAGGGTGACGTCGCCAGTGTGCCGCAGGGTCTGACCCAGTCCCGCAAGGTCCAGGAGCTCCTTGAGGTCCTCTTCGGCGTCCGCGCGGCCCTGGAAGACCGCGACGAGGGCCTGTCGGGCGGCCTTGGCAGGGGTCAGGCGGAACAATGGGCGCGTGCGGCACAGACCCCCGAGCAGCAGGCGGCCCCGGGCGTCGTCCATGCCCTCGAGGGACAGTCCCGATGGCACACCCGCGGCCGCGGGAAAGTCCTGGCCCAGCAGGTAGATCATGATGCTGGCCACGAGCCAGCAGTCCAGGGCCGGTGACGGTGCCTCGCCCGAAGGATCGGCGATGCGTTCGCCGTGCAGGCTGGGCAGGATGCGCAGGCGGCCCTCGCGGTCGAAGCCGATCCCCGACGGGTCCAGGCGCCCGTGCCAGCCGGCCTGTTCGTGCAGAGGCTCCAGAGCCTCGAGCAGCAATTGGCCGATGGCAAAGGCCACGGATGGCTGGGCGTTGTGGCGCAAGGTGGGCAGGGCGATCTGCCGGTCTTCAGGGATGAGCACCCAGGCGCCGTGCCGCCCGCGGCCCCAGATCAGTTCTGCCCAGGCCCCGCCGCGAGGCAGGCTGGCGGCCTCGCGCAGCAGGTCTGGCCCGCCCAGGACCACCTGGGCTGCGCGGCCGTCCGGGTGCCGGGCTGATCGTCGGGCCCGCTCGCCGTCTCCGGACGGCAGCTCGCCGACCACGTGGAATCCACCGATGGGGCCCATTGCCATCCAGCGGACATATAGGGGCGCGCCCCGAAATCAAGCGTTAGGGGGCGGATTCCTTGCCGGAGGGCCTGCGCACACGGTCCGTCAGCATGTGGGAGGTTGTGATGCAGCGCATTCTGGGCGCCCTCCGCGAGGGCCGCTGCGCGATCGCTGTCGGCGGTCGGGCATGGAAGGACCCGGGCTTCGTGGCTGGAGTCGCCGAGCGCACCGGTCTGCCGGTCATGGCCCTGGGCGGCACCACGGCCGCCGAAGTCCCCGAGGCCACCGCCGACGCCGTGGGCGCCGCGGTGGGCCGCGAAGGCGGCGTGCTGGTGCTGGTCGAGCCGGATCCCCTGGCCGATGGCGCCGCTCTGAAGGCCCTGAACAGCGGCATCGGCAGCTGGTCCCACAAGCCACGCCTGGTGGTGGTGGGCAAGCAATTCAACCCCTTCCTGTTCCCTCAGCCCCTGCGCTCGCTCAAGTGCGAGCAGGTGAAGAAGAAGTCCAAGGACTTCCTGGCCAGCCTGCCGCTGCCGCCGGATCCGTCTGCCCCCAAGACCCAGAAGTCCAAACGCAAGGCGTCGGGCCGGGCACCCCAGCTCAGCTTCCTGGGTCGCGAAGACGAGACCGCTCTGTTGCTGCCGCTGATCCAGGCTGGCGGCCCGGTGGTGGTGACCGGCTCGTCCGGCATCGGCCGCATGTGGGTGATCGACCGCGCCGTCTCCCAGGACGACACCCTCACCCGGATGCCCGATCTGGATCTGGCCCGGGGAGTGGGCTTCGCGACCCTGGCCTCTCGACTGGTCGAGCTGACAGGCAACGAGGAGCACCGCAAGCTGCTGGTGCCCGACTCGCGTCCGAGCCCCGCCGACGCGGTGGGTGCGCTGATCGCCCTGCTCCAGGACGAGTCGCTCAAGGGCCGGGTCTTCGTGATCAGCGGGCTGGAGTTCCAGCTCGGTCGCGACGGCTCGATCTGGCGAGAGGACCGGCTGGGCATGCTGATCGAGGCGCTGCTCAAGTCCAGTTACGCCCCGACGCTGGTGTTCCGCTCGACGCGAACCCCTGTGTTCTTCAAGGAAGGCGAGGCCGCTGATCTCAAGGTCCTGCCGATCGAGGGCCTGAAGGGCCGCGAGCTCTACGACCTGTTCGCCAACTACGACGCCAGCGAGATCCCACGGGACCGCATGGGCATGGTTCACGACCGGACCTTCGGGCACCCGATCGCCACCCGCCTCTTCGCGATCACGTGGCGTGACGCCGACAACCGCGAGAAGCTCCTCGAGGACCCCAAGTTCTTCAAGCTCAAGGGCCTGGACGACATGGAGTCCCTGCGGCGTCGCCTGCAGAAGCGTCTGGACAAGCTCTCCGAGGACCAGCGAAAGGCCCTGGCCACCCTGGCCCACCTGCCGGTCCCGGTGCCCGCCACCGTGATCAGTGCGCTGGGCATCAACCGGGCGACCCGCCTGGAGCTCCTGCGCTTGGGTCTGCTCGACGGGCTCTCCGAGCGCAGCCCCAAGGAATTCCACGTGCACCCCATGGTGCGCAACCTGATGGGCCGTCGGGAGACCTCGGACTTCGACACCCTGGAGCACGTGGCCCACATGCTGCTCGAGTCGTCGGGCCAGGTGGAAAAGGGCCTGGCCCAGCTCCACCTGATCCAGCTCGGCAACCGGCTCCTGGCCGAGGCCCGTCGGGATCGGAGCCAGTGGGGCATGCCCTGGCCGGACCACGATGCCCGGCTGCACAGCATCCGAGGCATGCTCCAGGCCCGACAGCCTCGGGTCGACCTGGCCGAACAATTCACCCGTCAGCTGCTGAACCAGGACCCGGGCAACCCCGAGACCCACATGCTGCTGGCCGATGTCCTGCACGCCAAGAAGGCCGACGCCAAGACCATCGCCGGGGTCTACGCCACCGCTCAGCAGACCTGCCCCACCCCCGAGCTCTTCCACGCCGAGACCGGCTGGCAGCTCTCCACCAAGGGCGGCGTCAGCCGTGCGATCCAGGTGCTGGAGCGGGCCGTCGAGGCCTTTCCCGACAACGCGCGCCTGAAGCGCCGGCTGGCAAACCTGCTCTTGGACCAGGGCCGCCCGACCGACGCCGAGGCCCTGCTCCAGGCGGCTCTGGACCTGCAGCCCATGATGCCCGACACCTACTCCCTGCTGGGCAAGCTCGCCCTGATGCAGGGGGCCGGGTCCTGGGACAAGGCCGAGGAGCTCCTGCGCGAGGCCGTCCGGCTGGACCCGGACGGCAATGCCCACCAGGACCGCCTGGGCCACCTGCTTCGGCAGCGCGGGCTGGCCGCTGGCGCCGACGAGCGGGCCAAGTACTGGGACGAGGCCAAGGAGCTGCTCGAGACCGCAGTCAAGGGCAACAATCGCAACGGCAGGGCCTACCTGGTCCTGGCCCAATTGCACCTCGATCGGCTGGCGGTCGGGCTCGAAGCCGACATGGAGCGGGCCGAGTGGCTGCTGCGCAAGGCGAACAAGATGGGCCAGGCCCGGACCGAGGTCCAGCTCGCCCTGGCCCGGGTCCAGGCCCGCACTGGCAAGAGCAAGCAGGCCGAGGCGACCTTGGACCGGCTCCAGCAGAAGCTCGGTGCCACCCACACCGTGCTGGCTGCTCGCGGCGAGCTCGAGGCCTTCGCTGGTCAGATCTTCAAGGCCGAGCAAGCGTTCAACGCCGCTTGGCTGGCGGCGCCCGAGGGCTCACCCGAGAAGGCGATGATCCTGGCCGAGCTCACGCGGCTGCGGGCGCTGATCGAGTCCGGGGCTGCCCTGGACATCGTGAAGCAGGCCGAGGCCCGGGCCGCGGGCGCGGTCGAGGAAGAGGTGGTCGAGAGCGCGGCGGGTCCCCGGCGCGACGCGGGCACCACGACCAAGCGCCGGCGGGGCAAGGGACGGAAGAAGAAGGAGGCGGTCGAGCCCGCTCCTGCCATCGAGGCTGCGGGCGACGAGTCTGAGGCCGCGGCGGTAGAAGAGCCCGCTCCGGTGGAAGAGCCCGCACCGGTAGAAGAGCCTGCACCGGTAGAAGAGCCCGCTCCGGTAGAAGAGCCCGCTCCGGTGGAAGAGCCCGCACCGGTAGAAGAGCCCGCCACGACCGACGAGCCCTGAAGCGCCAAAGCCCCTTCCCTCTTCCGGCTCGGCGCCGGGAGAGGTCGTGGACCCGGGGATTCGCCTCCAATTACGGCCTGAGAGCCGGCTGGACCCGCCAGGGCGGAAGAAAGTCCGGGCTCTGGTGACCGGGGCGGAAGTTTCTGAGGGCTCTGCCGCTGGCGGGGGCACTGTGGTTCCCGGGTGCCCCAGGTCCGCTACGGATCGCAGCTCTCGTACCAGGTGGGGTCGTCCGGCAGCGGCTGCTCGGTGTCCGGCACCGTGCAGTCGCTGTTGTAGTCCTTGGTCCAGTCGCGCACGTCCCAGCGGCTCACCGGGGCCCTGTCGTCGGCGCAGATCCAGTACTCGGAGTCTTCCCACGCCGCCATGCGCTCGTCGACGCAGGCGTCGACGTCGCCCGGCCGCACGCACGTGCAGTCGGCCTTGGCCAGGTCTTCCCACCACTTCTCCACGTCGTAGGCGCAGCCGGTGGAGAGCAGGATGAGTGCGAACACGGTTCCTCCAGGAGCGGCCCGATAACCCGCTGTCTCGCCTGGAGAGTCCGGCCTTGCCTCGCCTCGCCGGTCCGGGCATGCTCGGCCCATGCTCCTGGTCCTGGCCCTCAACATCGCCTGTGACGACACGAACAACCTGTCGATCGACCCGACCGACTCGGGCACCGCCACCGGATCCACAGCCGACTCCGGCACGACCTCCGCCCAGGACGAGCGACCCATCGTGGAGCAGGGGACCATCAGCTGCACCGAGGGCAGCAACAGCAGCGGCGACATCTTCTACGTGGAGCTGGTGGCCACGGATCCCCAGGGCCCGGACACACTCGCCTCGTTCGGCAGCATGGTCACGGCCTACGACGCGGCCGACGCCTTCGTCTACGAGGACGCCATCCTGGTCTGCGACACCCGGGGCCAGTGCACCGGGTCCTTCCGGGACGGCACCTTTGGCGCGGTGACCTGCGTGACCTACGACCTGTACAGCTACGAGGCCACCGTGGTCGACGAGGACGACAACTGGTCCAAGGCCTTCGGCCTGACCTGGATCGCGGGCTGAGGCGGCCATGGAGCGGCGCACCTTCCTGCACGTGGGCACTCTGGGCGTCGCCGGCGCCGGGTCCGCGGCCTTCGCCGGTCGGCCACCCGACGTCATCTGGCAGGCCAAGCGCAGCCGCTTTCGGTCGCGCCAGTGGCTGGAGGGCCTTTTTGGCGACGCGCGAGAGCACGCGGGCTGGACCGAGCTCCTGGACACGGTGACGGTCGGCCTGGACGGGCTGATCGGCTACGCCCACGTCAGCGGGCTCACCGAAGAGGAGCAGCGGCACCCGCTGGTCCAGGGGCTGATCCAGGACGCCTTGGCCGACATCGGCCGCGCGGGTCAAGGCCTCGCCGGCCTGTTCCGGGGCCTCCCGGCAGCGAGCCGGGATGTGCTGGACCAAGGCTTCCGGCGCCCCAAGGACGTCGGCGAGCCCCCTGAGGCGCTGCTGGAGCGGTGCCTGGAAGACGCGGGGGCGCCCCCGGCCAGCGCGCGTCGCCTGGTCCGGCGGGCCAGAGCACTCACATGGCAGCTCAGGAATCGGCCGCTGGATCTGCAGCTGGACGGGGCCGTCCGGCGCTGGGACCGTCTGGTCGAGCGCGGTCGGCGGGACCAGGCGGCGAGTCTGCCGTTCCAGGGACCCGACTCGCCGCCGCAGGAGTACTGGGACGAGCCCCGGACCTGGATGGTCATCCTGGGTGGCCTGTCGATGATGGCTGGCCTGGTGGGCGGCGGCGCCTACGTGGTTGCCGGCGTGATCGAGCTCTCGAGCTGCTTCTGTGCCGGCGTCATCATGATCCTGCTCGGCCTGTTCATCCTGAGCCAGGGCATGGTCGGGGGCTACCTGCTGCTCCACTTCGCCTGAGCGGCGCCCTCAAGGCCGCAGCCGCTCCGCCATCAGCCCGGACAGCGCGTGGTCCGCGGTGTCCTCGGACAGCTCCCAGAACATGATGCCGCCCAGGTCCTCGTCCAGGATGTAGTCCAGCTTGTGGCCCAGGGACTCGGTGTCGTCGTAGGTGATGAAGATGCCGCGGTCGGCGTTGTAGAGCCATGGCACCAGCGACTCCTCGTGCCATGACCGGGTCCAGCCGGGCTGGCCGATGTAGTTGTCGACCAGGTCCTGGTAGCTCCAGCTGCCGGCCTCCCAGGTGCCCATCGGCGATCCGGTCGCGGACTGGAACAGCCCGTCGGCTGCGCTGCCCACGCCGGACCAGCCCCGGCCATAGGTGGGCGCCCCCATCACGAGCTTGTCCGACGGCACGCCCGCAGCGAGCCAGGCCTGCATCGCGGCGTCGGAGTTGGCTTCGTCTTCGGTGCTGAAGACCGAGTCCGACGCCGGGTAGAGCGGTGCGTTGAAGCCGGTCGTGAGCTCCCAGCCCCCGTGGAAGTCGTAGGCCATGACGTTGATCCAGTCCACGACCGCGCCGACCTCGGCCACCTGGATGTTGGCGATCTTGGAGGCACCGCCGGGCCCGGCGATGGTGAGCAGAGCCGACGGGCCGACCACGCTGTCCAGCTCGTCCCGCAGGGCCTGGAGCAGCAGGGTGAAGTTCTCGGTGTCGTCTGGGCTCGCTGCGTTGCCGTCCAGTCCACCGCCGCCCGGGTACTCCCAGTCCACGTCGATGCCGTCGAAGCCATGGGTGACCATGAAGTCCACGCAGTCGGCGGCGAAGCGGTTCCGGCCCTGGGCTGTGGCGGCGATGTCCGAGAACTCGCCGGACAGGGTCCAGCCGCCCAGGCTGATCAGGGTCTTCAGGTGCGGGTTGGCGTCCCGCAGGTCGGACAGCAGCTGGAAATTGCCGCCGTCCTTGTCCAGGGCCGCCCAGGAGTCGTAGATCTCGCAGCCACCGCTGACCGTCGCGTCGGCAAAGGCGTAGTTCAGGTGGTTGGCGACAGGGATGTCCCACACGTGGTAGTCGCGGTCATAGACCGCCCACTCGGCGAAGTACCCGATGACGCGCTTGTCAACCGGGGTGTCGGTGTCTGCGTCGGTGTCGGTGTCGGTGTCGGTGTCGGTCTCGGTGTCGCTCTCCAGTGGCGTGGTCACGGCGTCGGCGACACACTCGTCTCCGGCCTGGTGGGTGCCGTCCCCACAGGACAGCTCGCTGCTGCAGCCCAGGGTCAAGAAGGAAGACAGGGACAACAGGAGAGGGGACATGGAGGCCTCGGTGCGGGAGTCATGGGGTCATGTCCCAGGCACCCGTGGACTTACCGGCGCGATGAAGAAAGATCCGAGGACCTGGTCACGTTCTGGAGCGACTGCAAGCGGCTGTAGACTCCGGGGGTGGGACTGGTCCGGTGGACACTGCACGGGGGGGTGGCGCTGCTGATGTGCAGCTGCACGGTCACCCGCTGGATCGAGGATGCCCCCGACGGTACCGAGACCGGCGAGCCCACCGAGACCGCCGCGCCCACCGAGACCGGGGACACACAGACCGGAGACTCTGGAGGGGCCCCCTGTCCTCTGCCGGTCCCCGACCACGTGACCTTGGAGAGCCCGGTCTACGGCTCCAACAACGTGCGCTTCTACGTGCCCCACAGCGGGTGGGCCCTGGCGAGCCTGCACGCGTCGCGGCAGCTCGCGGGGCTGGCGCGAGAGGACATCGATCTCAGGCTGAGTCCGGCGTGGTTCTTTGCGGTCGCCCTGGAGACCAGCTTCATGGGCTGCTCGGACCAGACCCCGGCCGACCCCCTCGACGCGAGCAATACCTACCCGCGTCGGACCGACAGCGACCTCAACGGCTGCCTGGGCCTGGCCGAGGATCTGCACCTGTTCGATCTCTGCCGGCTGTACCCCGAGACGCTCGCTTGTACCGACGACACCCACGCCCAGGTGATCAGCAGCGACCTCCAGGCCACGACCGGGCGGGACAACATCGAGCCGGGCATCCTGGCCACCGGGTTCTACGCCCTGTTCTCCTACGCGATGCTCCAGTGGTCGTCGGGGGCTGGGCTGGCGGATCCGGACGCCTGGCTGGCCGCGGCGGCGGATCCCTACGCCGTGGAGAAGTTGATGGCCCTCGCCCACCGGGAGAGCGCCTACTCCAGCCTGGTGAGGCTGTCCGTCCAAGGCTGCCAGGACCAGGCCATCGAGGCGTGCTGGGAGACTCGGGCGCCGAGTCGTGCCGCCCTGGCCCAGGGCGTCGCCAGCCACGTGGCGGTGCTCGACGCCGGCGTGGCCGCCGGCAGTTGCTATGACCGGGACCTGAGCGCTGCGGAGATCGAGGCCTATGTCGCCGCGATCGCTCCCCTGTTTCCGGACCTGGACGCCGCCGCCGCGGCTGCTGCAGGGCTCGCAGCCCTGGAGACCGCGGTGCCGGGCGCCGAACAGGTCCCCTTCCAGCAAGTGGCCGACGCGGTGCTCGACGGCATCGACACAGCGCTCCCGTGGACCCTGCGCTGCCCCGGTAGCGAGCTGACCACCGCATTTGGCATGGGGTGTCCCCCTTGACCGGGTTGCTGTGGGGCCTGGGACTGACCGCGGCCTGGGCCTTGGATCCTGCGCTGGTGATCCTCCAGGGTCCGGAACCGGCGACGGAGCCCCTGGTCGATGCGCTGCTGATCACCCTGGTGCGCCCCCCCGCGATCCTGCGAGAGCACCCGGTCGACGCTCTGTTGGCCCAGGACAGCTCGGCCCAGCTGGCCAGCCTGCGCCCGCTGCTCCAGGAGCCAGAGGTCCTGGCCACCGCGTGGGTGGACCCGCGGGATCCGGCGGTGGTGCGGCTGGTGGTCGTGTTCGCGTCAGAGGGCCGCGGGGTGGTGCACGTGGTCGAGGAACCGGCGGGGCCGGGGGCCGAGCAGGCCGTGGCCCTGGCGACCCGCGAGCTGCTGAGCGCAGTGGTGTTGGTGGCAGAGCCGGGGCCGGAGCCGGAGCCGGAATCCGAACCCGAGCCGCGGCCGGAGTCCGTCGAGGCCGCGCGGTCGCCCGTCGAGCCCCAGGTCGCGTCGAGCCCTCCTCGGGGGCGGTGGGCCCGACTCGGTGCGTCTGGGGGCCTCTCCCCTGGGGGCTCGGGAGCCCCGGCCTGGGGGTGCCTGACGGCCGGGTACGGTCTGGGCCCGACCCAGCTGTCTGGCCTGGAGCTGGGTGTGAGCCTGCGCCGTGGCCAGGACGCCACCTGGGCCAGCACGGGGGCCAGCCTGTTCCTGGCCGGGACGGTGCGCTTCGCCTTGGGCCCGCTGCTCGTGGCGCCGGACCTGCGGGTCGACGTGGGCGTACTGGCCGTCGATGACCGGGCTGGGCACTCGTCGGTGACCCGATACTGGCTGCCGCAGGTGCGGGCCGGTGCCGGGCTGGGGGGATTCGTCACCCGGGGCCGGACGTGGGTGGGGCCTGACCTGCGGGTACAGGCGCTGCTGGTCGAGGGCGAGGTTCGGCATCGCTCGAGCGGCCAGGTGGGCTTCTCGACGGGTCGGGTCGAGGGGCAGGCCGGCCTGCAGATCGGTCGATGGCTGTAAGTCTTGGGGCCGCGACGGCATGAGGGGGCATGGTGGGACAAGCCAGCGCCACGGCTGACATCTCCGACGCGGGGCTGATGGCCCGCCTCGCGACAGGAGACGTGTCCGCTCTGGGGCCGCTGCACCACCGCCACGCGGCGCCCGTGACGGCGCTGCTCTTGCGCCTGGAGCCCGGACGGCGGCCGGAGCAGGCCGAGGAGCTGTGCCAGGAGACCTTCCTGACGCTCCTGGAGACCGCCAAGCGCTACCAGGAACAGGGCCGCGCCCGGTCCTGGATCCTGGGCATCGCCGTGCGCAAGCACCGCAGCGCGAGCCGGCGGGAACGCTTCCGAGCGCTGCTCCGGCGCCGGCACGGCCTGCGAGCCGCAGGCACCGCGGCGCCTGTGGAGGGGCTGCACGACGACGCCCTGGCCGATCGCCAGGCGGTGGCCCAGAGCCTGGCGGCGCTGTCGCCTGGGGATCGCGAGGTCCTGGTGCTCACCGTGATCGAGGGCCTCGCACCCGCCGAGCTGGCCCGGGTCCTGGGCATCTCCAAGAACGCCGCCAACGTCCGGCTACACCGCGCCCGCAAGCGCTTCACCCAGGCCCTGGAGGCCGCATGAGTTCCCGCCAACCCGATGCGGACGACCGGCTCCGGGCCTGGGGCGAAGCCCAGGCCGGGCAGGGCCCCGACCTGGCCGAGTCTCACGCCGTCGCCGAGCGGCTGGTGGTGCGGGCTGGCGAGCGACGCCTCACCCGCCGTCGCCGCCAGGGGGCGCTGGTGGTGGTGCTGCTGGCCGGACTCGCCGGGGCGGCCATCGGGTCTTGGGATGATCCGCCGGCACCGGCGGTGGTCCGAGCCCCTGCGCCGGCCGCGCCCCTCGCTGTGCCCGAGGCCCCGGCCTTGGAGCCCACCGTGCTCTACCGGCAGGGCTCGGTGGCGGCCCGTGTCACCCGCACCGTCGAGGTCCCGGGCGGAGACCGCATCGTGCTCCAGCTGGGCGCCGACGTGCTCGGGCTGGCCGGCGACACGTCCTTGGAGATCGAGCAGGCCACCCAGGCCCTGACCCGGCTGCGGCTCGCCCAGGGCGCCCTGGCTGCCCAGGTGGGTCCGCGAAGCGGTTCTGGCCGGTTCGTCGTGTTGGCCGGGGACGTGGAGATCTCGGTGGTCGGCACCCGGCTCGGGGTGGCGCTTGACCCGGAGGCGGTGGACGTCCAGGTGCACGAGGGCAGCGTCCAGGTCTCAGGTCCCGGCTGGTCGTGGACCGTCGATGCCGGCCGCGGGCTGCGGGTGGACGCGGCGGGCGAGGTCCTGCGGGACCTGGACCCCAAGGACCGGTCCGTGGCCGAGCTCCTCCAGCTGGCCCCGGTGCCGGAGAAGGCGGCGCTGCTCGAGGCGCCCCGGGAGCCGGTGCGCCCGCCCGTCGTCGCCCCGGAGCCGGCGCTCCCATCGGTCTCCCAGGCCCGCAGCTGGCTGCTGAAGGGCGAGGGGGACCGCGCCATCGCGGCACTCCAGGAGCGGCTGGCTGCGGATCCGGACGAGCTTGCGTCGTGGTCGCTCTTGGCCCTGGCCCAGCGTCGGGCTGGCGACACCGACGGGGCGTTCGCTTCCTGGACCCGCGTGGCCCAGGGGGCGACAGGTGCCGAGCAGGCCCAGGCGCTCTACGAGCTGGCCGTGCTCCACCAGGAGACCGGGGACGCCGCGGGGGCGCTGGCCCACCTGGAGGCTCTGCAGGCCCAGGGCCAGCTGAACCGCGCCCTGGTCCCCGATGCCCGGGTGCGCATGGGCCGCGCCCAGCTGGCGGTGGGTCAGGCCCAAGCGGGCAAGGAGACCCTGACAGAGGTCGTGCGCGACTACCCGGGCACCCAGCCCGCAGCCACGGCCACGGGCATCCTCGCGGGGTTGTGAGGGCGCTCACCCCGGGTAGGGCCGGATCACAGACCGCTACAGCGGCTCCACATCGGACAGCTCCAGCCCCTTGGCCTCGCGCAGCGCGAAGGTCAACGCCCAGGGCGCCGCCACCAACAGGACCTTCTGGCCGTGCCGGTCCTCGACCAGGCTGAAGTCCCGGCGGCCCCGGAACCAGTCCAGGGCAGCGGGGTCGCCCCCGACCCAGCGGGCCAGGCGGAAGTCCTGGGTCATGAGCTGCACGTTGACCCGGTACTCGTTCTTGAGGCGCTCCTTGAGCACCTCGAACTGCAGCAGTCCGACCGCGCCCAACACCGGGTCCTGGCGCCCGACGTCGGGCTTCACGAAGACCTGGATGACGCCCTCGTGGGCCAGCTGCCGCAGCCCATTGTCCAGCTGCTTGCGCTTCATCGGGTCCTTGAGCACCACCCGGGCGAAGTGCTCGGGGGCAAAGCGCGGAATGCCGGAGAACTTCAGTCGGTCGCCGGCGCTCAGGGTGTCCCCGATGCGCAGCTTGCCCGGGTCGTAGAGCCCCACGATGTCTCCGGGCCACGCTTCCTCCGTGACCGAGCGCTCGCCGGCCATGAAGGTGTGGGGCTTGGCCAGGCGGATGTTCTCGCCAGTGCGGCCCAGCTGGGCGTCCATGCCCCGCTCGAAGTGACCGCTGGCCACGCGCAGGAACGCGACCCGGTCCCGGTGACGGGGGTTCATGTTGGCCTGGATCTTGAACACGAACGCCGAGAATGGCGCGTCGGTGGGCACCTCGACCATGGCGTCGCCGGACAGCGCGTTGCGAGGGTGAGGGGGCGGGGCGGTCCGGGCCAGGAAGTCCAGGACGGGCTCGACCCCGTAGTTGCTCATCGCCGAGCCCCAGAACGCAGGGCTCACGTCGCCGGCCAGGAAGCCCTCCAGGCTCCACTCGGCCCCGGCCATCTGCACCAGCTCAACCTGTTCCCCGGTCTCGTCCACCACGGACTGGCCCAACACGTCGACCGCGTCGGCCAGGCAGTCTCGCTCGTCTACGTTGACCCGCTCGGAGCCGTGCTCGCCACCGGAAAACAGGAAGACCCGGCCGGTCTGGACGTCGACCACCCCCCGGAAGTCCGTGCCTTGGCCGATGGGCCAATTCATGGGCACCACCTGGAGATCCAGGGTCTCGCTGACCTCGTCGATCAGGCCCAGGGGGTCCAAGCCCAGCCGGTCGAGCTTGTTCATGAAGGTGACGATCGGCAGCTGGCGCATCCGACAGACCTCGAACAGACGCCGGGTCCGGGCCTCGACCCCCTTGGTGTGGTCGATCAGCATCAGGGCCGAGTCGACCGCCGCCAGGGTGCGAAAGGTGTCCTCGGAGAAGTCGGCGTGCCCCGGGGTGTCGACCAGGTTCATGGCCCCGCCCAGGTGCTCGAATTGGAGCACCGACGACGTGATGGAGATGCCGCGCTCCTGCTCCATCTTCATCCAGTCCGACACGGCGTGACGGGCCGTCTTGCGCGCTCGGATCGAGCCAGCCAGGTGGATGGACCCCGAGTAGAGCAGGAGCTTCTCGGTCAGGGTGGTCTTGCCCGCGTCGGGGTGGCTGATGATGGCAAAGGTCCGACGGCGTGCGGCTTCTGCGGCGACGGTCGACATGGCGCACCCGGGGGCTGGAGACCGGCCCCTCTACTGCGGCGCGGCGATGGGCGCCCCCAGCAGCTCCGGCGACACCCCGAAGGCGTCGACGATCGCCACGGCGTCGGGCCGGAGCTCCCTGCACAGCAGGTGCAGCTCTCGGCGCATGGCCCGTGCCCGCTCCGGCTCCAACAGGCCGTGCCGCAGGTACCACGCCTGTTCGTGGTCGAGCACCGCCATGCCATGCAGGACCAGCAGGCGACCCAGGACCGGCTGCAGATCCGGGTCGGCGCCCTCGACCGCCGCCTGTGCGGCCACGAAGACACAGTGCTCGCCGTAGGCCCGGCCCAGGGCGAGCAGGTGGTCCTGGCACGCCAGCACCGCCGCAAAACCGTCCATGCCTCGGGCCATGCGGCTGCGGAGACGGCCGGCCGCGGACCAGGTCAGCTTGTCCAGCCGGTGCTCCAGCAGCTCGGCGAGCACCTCGGGGTCCCTCAGGTGATCCCGATCGGTGCGGCGACTGGTCACCGGGTCGAACTCCCGCAGCTCCGCACCCGCGCGCTCGGCCAGGTGACGCAGCACCCCCCCGAACCGGGTCTCGCCCAGCTCGCGCTTGAAGGCGGTCAAGACCCCCCGGGCCGCGAGCTGCAGCAACACGGTGTTGTCGCCCTCGAAGGTCGTGAAGACATCGGTGTCGGCCTTGAGGGCGGCGAAGCGGTTCTCGGCCAGGTAGCCGGCGCCGCCGCAGGCCTCGCGGCAGGCCTGGATCGTGTCGGTGCAGAAGCGGGTGCCCAGGGCCTTGAGGGCGGCTGCGCGGGCCTCGAGCTCCCGGTCGTGGCTCCGGCAATACCGGTCGGCCAGGTCCCGATTCGCCAACGTCAGACACACGGCCCGGGCCAGCCTGGGCAGGAGCCGGAGCTGGTGGCTGTGGTGATCCAGCAGCTTGATCTCGCCGCCGCCGCTCCCGCCGAATTGCCGCCGGTGTTCGGCGTAGCGGATCGCGATGGCCAGGCTGCTGCGCGCGGCGGCGACCGCTGCGGTGCCGACCGCCACCCGGCCACCGACCAGGGTGCTGAGCTGGGTGAAGAAGCGGCGGGTCGGTGACGGGATCGACGACTGGTACGCGCCATCGCAGATCTGGGCATAGCGGTCGAGCAGGGCGTCGGGCGGCAGCTGGAGGTGGTCGAAGGCCAGCCGGCCGTTGTCGACGCCGTTGAGCCCCAGCTTGGGGCCGCAGTCTTGGACCATCACCCCCGGCATGACCCGTCCCTCTGGGTCGCGGATGCGCACCAGAAACGCGTGCACCCCATGGCGTTGCTCGCCCAGCTGGAGCTGTGCGAACACCACGGCCAGGTGTGCGTGCTGTGCGGCATTGCCGATGTAGTCCTTCCAGCTGGACCGATCCGGGGTGTGCAGATCCCAGTGGTCGCCCCGCCACGTCGCCGTGGTGCCGAGAGCCTGCACGTTGCTGCCGTGACCGGTCTCGGTCATCGCGAAGCAGCCCAGGAGCCGGGCCGCCGCCACGTCCGGCAGCAGGGCCCGATGCCGCTCGGTGCCCAGGAAGTACACGGCGCCGCCGAACAGGCCGAAGTGCACCCCGAGCTTGATCACCAGGCTCAGGTCGAAGTCGGCCAGGGTCTCGAAGCAGGCCAGGAACGGCCCCAGGTCCTCGTTCTCCGTGGTGACGCCCGGATAGGCCAGCGCTCCGACACCCGCGTCGGCCAGCTGACGGACCCAGTCGAGCACTTGTTCTCGGTAGGCCCCCCGTTGGGGTTCCAGAGGGCGGACCCAGCCGGACCGGGCCAGCAGGTCCCGCATCCGATTGCGGGTCTCGTGGTCCCGGCCGTCCAGCAGCCGGGTCAGGGCACCCTGGTCCACGCTGGCGGGGCGCACGTCGAGCCAGTCCGGGTCGCCGACCAGGGCCTGCACGCTGTCTGCGCCGAACACCCCCAGGGCGTCTTCGAGGGCCTGGACGCCCCGGATCACCGCCGGGAGGGGCTCACCGCCGCTCTCCCGGACCAGCCTCAGCCCGAGATCTGCCAGGCCCAAGCGCTCGTCGGGGGGCACCCGCAGGCCGACTTCCCGAATCCGCGCCAGGAGCGCCAGCAGGCGATCCGGCGTCGGCGGCGCGTCCGGGTCCAGCCAGCGGGCCAGCACGGGCTTGTCGTCGATGCCCGGGCGCAGGCTGCCCGTCGCCAGCGTGCGAATGTGGCTGAGCTCGTCGGGCTCGAGCTCGCCGTCAGCCCAAGCGACCCAGATCACCGGGGCATAGGGCAGGTAGTCGAGCTGGTCTAGCAGTGGGTCCATGGGGCGAGACTACCGCCCCGGAACCCCTTCTACTTCTTGCCGAACAGCCTCAGGGTGTCCGCACGGTGCTCGAGCAGGTCCTCCCAGCTCTCGCGGAGCTCGGCCACGCTCACCGCGGCCTGGGCGAAGTCCGCCGTCTCGCACAGAGCGGACATGGCCGCCTCGTTCCAGGCCTCGCCTCGCTGGAGCCGGTAGTCGAGCTGGTTTGCACAGCGCACCACCGCCACCCGCAGGGCGGTGTCCCCCCCGGCCTGGTAGGCCCTGGCGGGGTTGTGGTGCCAGGCGACGGTCTCCACCACGGCGTGGGGCAGCTTCCACTCGTCGAGCATGCGGGCGCCCAGGACGCCGTGGTGGAAACCCACGGCGTCTTGTTCCTTGGTGTGCACCCGGTCCGCAGCCACGGTCGGACCGCAGCCGAGGGCCCGATACTCGAGCTCGCCGGACTGGATGAAGAGGAACTTGCCCACGTCGTGCAGGAGCCCACCCAGGAACAGCTTGTGGGGCTCGCTGAAGGTGCGGTGTTCGCCCAGGGAGTGGGCCAGAGAGGCCACGCTGGCGCAGTGGTCCCGCAGGGCCATCTTCCGTCCGCGCTTGTTGTCGAAGAGGTACCTCGATGCGTCGGAGCGGAAGAGCCTCTCGATCTCGCCCACCGAGAACTCGGGGTCGTCCAGGGCCTCGATGACCTTCTGGGCGACCACGGGAAACGTCTTCAGGCCGCTGATCCGGGCCACGCTGGCGGACAGGCTCTCGTGGGCCCTGTCCTCGGCGGAGTCGATGTCGTCGACGCCGAACCAGATCTCCTCGATGACCGATTCTGCAACGCTCTGCGCCGGAGGCCTGTCGTGCTGGTAGGCGAGCTGGGACATGGTGATCTCCGAAGAAAGGGGACTGGGCCTCAGGCTGCCCGATGCTCGCCGCGAATGACCTGGTCGAGCCGCATGGCCCGCTCCAGGATGTCCTTGTGGGGCAGCGGCAGGCCGCGCACGTTGCGCAGGGCTGTCTCGGCGACCGGAGTGGCGCGGCGCCTGCGCTCGCTCGCGGCGTGGGCGGCCAGATCGGCCGCCTGGAGGATCTTGCACAGCCCGCGGTAGTCGCTGGGTGCGGCGCCCGGGTGGTGGTGGAATCCCAGGCCCATGCTCACGCTCTTGGGCAGGCGCCACACGCGCCCGATCAACAGACCGAGCGCGGTGTGGTGTTGGTCGATCAGGTTGTTCACCAGCTCGACCTCCGGTCGCCTGACACCTCGGGTCTTGCCGGCCGCGTGCAGGATCACCAGCTGGCCGACGTCGTGCAGCAGGCCGGAGATGTAGTGCACGCCCCGGCCATGATCGCCCATCCACCCGGCGATTCGGGCCACGAGGATGCCGTGGGTGCGGATCTCGTCGGACTTCTCTTCGTGGCCCCGCACACGGAAGACGGGGGACTCGGTGGTGATCCGGAATGAGATCTTCCAGAGCCGATCCAGGCCCAGGAGCTTGATCGCCTGCTCCAGGGTCTTGGGCTGCTTGTCGTCGGCCACCTTGCGGGCCGCGGCCCACACGGCCTTGACCAGGGCGGGGTCCTTGTCCACCAGAGTGGTCAGGCGCCCGGTGGCCTCCTTGTCCTTTCGGATCAGCTCATCGAGCTTGAGGGCGGTGGTCGGGAACGGCGGCACCCCCAGGTCCTTCTGCTGCACCGCGCGGAGCAGAGCATCGTAGAAGGCCTGGTTTGCCCGATCGGACTCTCTGCCCTTCCGGCTACGCAGGTCCTGGATCAGGTCCCGGCGCAGCTTGTCCGGTCGAAAGGTCGTCGGGGACTGCACCCGGTCATCGGGGTCCTCGATCTCGATGACCCCGCCGCGCAGGTCCTCGGGTCGCTTGCCCTTGGTTCCATAGCCACCGTATCGGGACACCACGCCCTCCGTTGCCTCGTTTCATCGGCACGGCGGACCGTTCACTGAAGCCTGCCTTCAGGCGGCCTTGGGCAGGCGCCAGAGGTGCGAGCGGAGCTGTAGGACGGTGGTCATGTCCGGCCGGCAGTCGAAGGCCATCGCGACGCTCCAAGACGGACCGAAGAGGCTCTTGCGCCGCTCGATGCGTGCGATGCGACCCCTGAGCCAGATGCGCTGGCCGAACATCACGAGAGACGCGGTGCAGGGGGAGCCGACGCGCATCCGCTGGACCTCGGTGTTCGACACGCCCACCTGGAGTCCGCCGAGCCCGACGTCAACGACCGCGTGTTGGCGCGTGCGCCAGCCCGACCGTCCGATCAGACTGGTCTGGACCCGGTCGTGGTCCGAGCCATCGAAGCGGGCGTGGCCGCGCTTGCCGGAGCCGCTGGGGAGAATGTTGAGGGTCTGGGGCTCGGTCTGGGTCATCGCGGTTCCGTTGTGGTGTCACCTGCGAAGACGGTCGTCGCTTCGTCCGATCTGAGGATGTCCCGGGGGGTCACACCGGCAGCTCGCCGGTCGCCTCCATCGCCCACTGCTCCAGGGAGCGGAGTCGGTCGCGGATCTCGGCGGCCCGCTCGAATTCCAGCTTCTCGGCGGCGGCCTTCATCTCCAGGCGCAGCCGCCGCAGGGTCTGGGGCAGCTCGCTCAGCTTGACCGGCTCGGGTGCCGGCTGGGCGGGTCGGGGACCGCCGCGCTCGCGCTCGCGCTGGGCGCGGCTCTTGGGAGCGGACTTCATGGCTGCCAGCGGGTCGTCGACGTCGCGCACGACGGTCCTGGGCACGATGCCGTGCTCGGTGTTGTAGTCCTGCTGGATGGCCCTGCGCCGCTCGGTCTCGTCGATGGCGCGGGCCATCGAGTTCGTGACCCGATCGGCGTAGAGCACGGCCCGCCCTTCGACGTTTCGGGCGGCGCGGCCGATGGTCTGGATCAGGCTGCGCTCGGACCGCAGGAAGCCTTCCTTGTCGGCGTCCAGGATCGCGACCAGGGCGACCTCTGGCAGGTCCAGCCCCTCGCGCAGGAGGTTGATGCCGACGAGCACGTCGAAGTCCCCCAGGCGCAGCTCCCGCAGGATCTCCATGCGCTCCAGGGTGTCCACGTCGCTGTGCAGGTAGCGGCAGCGCACGCCAAGCTCGGTGAAGTAGTCGGTGAGCTCCTGCGCCATGCGCTTGGTGAGCGTGGTCACGAGCACCCGCCAGCCCTGGGTCGTGACGGTGCGGATCTCGCCCAGCAAGTCGTCGACCTGGGTGCTGGCCGGGCGGACCTCGATCTGCGGATCCAACAGTCCTGTGGGCCGGATCAGCTGTTCGACCACCACGCCCTGGGCCTGGTCGAGCTCATAGTCGGCAGGGGTAGCGGACACGTAGATGGTCTGGTGCAGGCGCTCGGTGAACTCGTCGAAGCGCAGGGGTCGGTTGTCCAGGGCGGACGGCAGGCGGAATCCGAAGCGCACCAGGGTCTCCTTGCGGGCCCGATCTCCCCGGTACATGCCCGCCACCTGGGGCACGGTCTGGTGGGACTCGTCGATCACCATGAGCCAGTCCTTGCCGAAGTACTCCAGCAGGTTCGGCGGCGGCTCGCCGGGCTCCAGGCCGGTCAGGTGCCGGCTGTAGTTCTCGATGCCGTTGCAGTACCCGAGCTCCTCGATCATCTCCAGGTCGTACAGGCAGCGTTGCTCCAGGCGCTGGGCTTCGAGCAGGCGGTCCTGGGTGCGTAGCTCGTCCAGCCGCTCGGTGAGCTCCTGGCGGATGGTCTTCAGGGCCACGCCGATGCGGTCCTGGCTCGTGACGTAGTGGCTGGCCGGGTAGACGCAGGTCTTCTCGATGGACGCCAGCCGCACGCCGCGCAGGGGATCGATGACCGAGATGGCTTCGACCTCGTCGCCCCAGAGCTCGATCCGCAGAGCGCGGTCCTGTTCGTGGGCCGGGAAGATCTCGATGACGTCGCCCCGCGCCCGGAACGTGCCCCGGTGGAAGTCGGCCTCGTTGCGCAGGTACTGGATCTCCACCAGCTTGCGCAGGATGGCCCGGCGACTGGTCTCCTGGCCCACCTCGAGGGGCAGGATCATGCCGTGGTAGGCCTCGGGCGAGCCCAGGCCGTAGATGCAGCTGACCGAGGCGACGATGATGACGTCCTTGCGCTCCAGCAGCGATCGCGTGGCCGCGTGGCGAAGCTTGTCGATCTGCTCGTTGATCAGGCTGTCTTTTTCGATGTAGGTGTCGCTCGAAGGGACGTAGGCCTCGGGCTGGTAGTAGTCGAAGTAGCTGACGAAGTAGGCGACCGCGTTGTCGGGGAACAGGGCCTTGAACTCGCCGTAGAGCTGGGCCGCGAGGGTCTTGTTGTGGGCCAGCACCAGGGTGGGCTTCTGGACCCGCTGCACGACGTTGGCGATGGTCAGGGTCTTGCCGGAGCCGGTGATGCCCAGCAGCACCTGGTGTTCGCGGCCGGCGTCGAGCCCGGCGACCAGGGCGTCGATGGCCTGGGGCTGGTGCCCGGCGGGCTGGAAGGGGGACTTGAGGTTGAACGGCATGTCCGGATCCCTACCCCGCTTGGAACGCCTTGGGGCGGTCAGGACCTGTCCGCTAAGGTCCGCCGGTGAGCCTGCCCGAGCCGTCCCAGCCCACCCAGCGACTGCTCGTGGCCGTGGTCACGGCTGGCTTTGCCCTCTGGGCCCTGTCGCTGGTGCCCCTGAGCGAGCCGCTGGGCACCGACGTCCAGCGCTATCTGGGCAATGCGGTGGCCCTGGGGACCGGGGAGCTGGGCGGGTACCACACCTGGCGGGCGCCGCTGCACGCCTGGGCCATCCTGGGGCTGGCGCCGTGGGTGGGTGGGCTGGTGCCGGCGTCCCAGATCCTGGCGCTCGCCGCCATCACGGGGCTGCTGCCGCTGACCTGGTGGCTGGGGCGCAGACTGTGGGGACCCTGGACCGGGCTCCTGGCGGTCGGACTGCTGGCGGCCTGGCCGGACCTGGGCCTGTTCGCGCGGGCCAGCACCCCGTACCCGCTCAATGCCCTGCTCCTGACCGCTGGGCTGGCCGCTGGTGTGGCGGCGCTCGAGCGGCCCCGGGTCTGGGCCCCGGCCTGTGGACTCGCGCTGGGGCTGTGTGTGGGCGGCGACGTGCGGGGGGGCGCATTGGCTGTGGCGGTGCTGGCGGCGGTGGCGGTGCTGGGCCAAAGCCCTCTCCGGACGGCTGGCGTGGTGTTGGCGGCGGGCTTGCTGGCTGCTGGCGTGGGCCTGGGGGTGCGGGCCACTCTGCCCCTCCCGCTGACGCCGTTGTCCGAACAGATCCAGTTCCAGCGGGAGCTCCACGCCCAGGGGGGCCCACCGACCTGTCGGGGAGTGCCCGCGCCGTTGGGCCCTGCGGCGGTCTTCACCCCGTGCGCCCGAGACACCCTGCGCTCGAACCTGGCCCGTGGGCGCGCGGCCTCTCCGGTGCCGATGGCGGTCTGGGCGGGGTTGGTCGCAGTGGGGGTGGTGACCCGTCGCCGCCGTGGCGCCCCTCTGCTGCTGCCCGTCCTGGGGGCACTGCCCACGGCAATGCTGGTCGGGTTCGAGGGGCGCTACCTCCTCCCACTGGCCACGCCACTGGCCCTGCTCGGGGCAGCTGGGCTGGCGGCGTGCACTCAGAGACCACCCCGCTGGGGAGGGGCGGGCGCGGTCGCCGTCGTGGTCGGACTGGGCCTGGCCTGGCACCACCACCCTGGCACGGCGCTGGCCCATGCGAGCACCCCCGGTGGGCCTGGCTCGGCCCCTGGCGCTGGTCGCCTGCTGATCCGCTCACCCCTGGCGCTGGTCGCGGACCGGCTGTCTGCGGGGGAGCCTGGGGACCGTCTGGTCGACTGCACGCGCTCCGGGCTCCGGACCTGGGTCTACCCGCGTCCTGTCGAGACCTGGCGGCCTGCCAGGGGCCACCGCCTGGACAAGCGCTGCGGCCAGGTGCTGGCCGCGACGCCGGTGCGGACCACTTGGGTGTTGCTGAGGCTGCGGCCGGGCTCCCAGGCGCCGCAGCCTTGGGACGAGGTGCTCCGGGACCCGCTGGCCGACGCCGGGGGTCAGCTGGTGCTGCTTCATGGAGAACCCGCCGCCCGCTGACCGGATTCGGGCCAGAATGCCCGGCATGGTGGTGACGTCGCTCCTGGCCCTCGCCTGCTCCCCCGGGGTCACCCTCGACGACGGGGCGGCGCAGGTCGACACCGCAGGGACCGGAGGAGGGGGCAGGCTGCTGGACTCCGGGGTCTTGGACACGGGACCCTCGGACACCGGCCTGGAGCGGCTCCCCGACGTCTCCGCCGAGCTGTTCGACGACACGGTGGTGCACGGCATCTCGCTGGCGGTGGCGTCGTCGGACATGACGAGCCTGAGCCGAGACCCCTACAGCTACGTGCCGGCGGAGCTGAGCTTGAACGGCGTCACCTGGGCCGTCGGCGTGCGGCTCAAGGGAAGCAGCTCGTACCAGTCGGTCTGGGACAAACCCAACTGGAAGGTCGACGCCGATCGCTACGTGGCGGACCAGCGGGTGCACGGGGTCAAGAAATTCAACCTGCACAACAACGCGTGGGACGCGTCGCACCTGGCCGAGGCGCTGTCCTATGGCTTCTTCCGCCAGGCCGACAGCCCCGCGCCTCGGGTGGGTTGGGCCAACGTGATCGTCAACGGCGACAACTACGGGCTGTACACCCTGGTCGAGGCGCCTGGCGACGCCCTGGTCGAGCGCTGGGTCGACGACGCCACCGGCAACCTGTACGAGGCCAACAACTGCGACTTCGACGTGGCCGGCTGTGGGTGCTTCGAGACCGAAGAGAACGACGAGGGGGACCACACCGCTCTGCAGGCCCTCTGCGACGTGGCCCGAATGCCCGTGGACACTTGGGAGGACGCCGCCCGGAAGGTGTTGGACTGGGACCGCTTCATGGCCTTCGTGGCCACCGAGATCGGGACCCAGCACTGGGACGGCTACAGCTACGACGACAGCAACTACCGGGTCTTCCACCAAGCCAGCACCGACCGCTGGTTCTGGATCCCTTGGTCGACAGACCTCGCCTTTGGCTGGGCCGGCCCCCGGACCTATGACGATCCGTCCTGCGACACCTATGGCACCGACCCGCGCAGCTACGACATGGGGGTCTTCGCCCGCCGCTGCCAGGACAGTGAGACCTGCGAGCCCGAGCTGCTCGACGCGCTGCAGGCCGTGGCCGACCGGATGGAGGCGATGGACCACGGGGCTTGGATCACGGCGCGCATGGACCTGCTCCGGCCATACGTGCAGAGCGACCCGCGGGACACCTGGGGCGAGGCCTGGTTCGACAGCCAGGGGGCGTGCATCCAGGACCTGCTGGATCGCCAGCCCGGCGAGCTGCGGGACTTCGTGGCGGCCGGGGGGTTCTGACCGGGCGGAGGCGACGAGGGGACGAACGTCCGAAGTACGGACGTTCGTCTGCGCCCAGCGCACTCAGACGGGTCGAGTGAGGGTGCCGTCACACTCAGTGGGGTTGAGTGAGGGGGTTGGATGAGTCTCATCCGACCGTCCGCCTGGTTTCGGCGGTTTGCGCCACCCAATCCCGGCGCTACTCCCTCTCCTGGGGGCCAACCCCCTCACTCAGGTGGTCTGAGTGCGCTGCCCCCGGCATTCGACCCCTCTGAATGTGCGGGCCCCGAGTTGGAGGCGACGATCGTCCGTACTTCGGACGTTCGTCCCTTCCCCAGCCGCCGCAGAAGACCAGCAGCTAGGCTCAGCCCTCAGCCAGGCCCGTCACGCAGGGGCAGGTCCGGTAGACCTTGCCCGCGTCGCTGCTGCTCAGGTACAGGCACTGGCTCGCGGTGTCCCAGGCCAGGCTCCCCACGGTCGCGTCGACGCTCGCCAGGCCGGCGGCCCAGGTGTTCACACGGGCGGGATCATCGGGGTGCCAGCGCACGATGACCAGCGGGTCGCGCTGGCGCACCTCGGTCAGCAGGTAGAGCGCGCCGTCGGGGCCCCAGGAGAGCTCGCGCACGCTGACGAGCTCGGGCACGAGCTCGTCGACCTTTTGCCAGGCCCGGGGCCGCGTGCCGTCCAGCTGGTAGAGCCACCAGCCGGCGGTCTCGCTGCGGGCCACCCACAGGTCGTCGTCGTGGTCGACCGCCAGCAGCGTGGTGTCGCCAAAGGGAACCACCGGCCGCTCCTGGTCGCCGACCACTTCGACCACCCGGCCGTCGCGCATGGCGATCCAGACCCGCTCGCCGCGGGCGGTCACAGCCACGTCGTCGATGTTGCCACCGTCGGCCAGCTGGTGGCGGATCCGATCCGGACCGGCCTCGGGCGGGCCCAGGGTCTTCAAGATGTCGTAGGAACCCAGCCAGATCTGGCCCAGTCCGTCGACGGCCAGAGCGTCCGGCTCGGCCTGGGTTCGGCTGTCGGCCAGGGTGCCGTCGGGGTCCAGGCGGGAGACCACCCGGCGCCGGGCGTCGTCTGGACGGCCGCCCAGGTACAGCTGGCCGGCGTCGGAGAGGGCCATCGCCTCGACACCGGGAATGCCGTCACGGACCACCTCGCTGGACCAGCCGACGGGGAGATCGAAGGGGTCCGGGACCCCAGGACCGCGAGCACCGCACTCCTTGGGGGCGGGCTCTGCAGCGTCCTCCTCGAGGGCGGGGGTCGGCTGGGCCAGGTACGCCTTGACCTGGGCCCGGGTGACGCGCGGGCCGGCGTCGGCATCGGCGCCGAACGAGAGCAGACCAGCGTGTGTGGTCGTGGTCAGTGCCGCCAGCCCCGCTGTGGCAGAGGCCAGACCGAGCAGAAAGCCGACGCGCAGACTCTTCACAGCGTTCCCCCTTGTCCGTCGGGGGATCGGCAGAGGTGGCGCTGGACGTGACCCCCAGAAAGGGGGAACCCCCGGCCTCAGGATCGAGGCCGGGGGTCTACGACTGCCGTGGGTGGAGGGTCAGCAGCCGCAGATACGGAAGATGCGAGCCGACGGCGGGGAGCTGAAGAACAGGCACTCGCCCGACGCGCTCCACGTCAACTCACTGGGTTCGTTGTCGCCAGCCGACAGGCCGGTGGCCCACGGCTTGATGTCCCCGTCGCCGGCCATGTCCCAGGCCAGGATGACGGAGGGGTCGGGACCGGCGACCTGGCTCACCAGGAACAGCCGCCCGTTGGGTCCGAAGGCGAGGTCGCGAACCTCGATCAGCCGGGGGAACTTGTCCGTCAGCTGGGCCTCGGACCGCACGACCAGGTTCTGGCCGTTGATGCTGTACAGGTAGATCTCGTCGATCTCCTTGCGCACGACCCACACGTTGCCGTCGTCGTCGTGGGTCATGCGGACCCGACCCGTGCCGTGGAGCAGCTGGGTCTCCTGCTTGTTCTGGTCGACCCGCAGCACGCGACCGTCCTTGGTCGAGATCACGAAGCGGTCCTGGGCGTCGATGAGCACGTCGTCGATGGTGCCGCCGCTCTTCAGCCGGTGCCAGACCTCGTCGGGGCCGCCGTCCAGCGAGCCCAGGCGCACGATGCGGTCGTGGCCTGCGGTCCACGCGGTGCCCTTGGAGTCCACGGCCACGCCGTCGGGCTCGAGCACGATCTGAGACGTCGTCAGCGAGCCGTCGGCACCGATCCGGGCCACGACGCGGTGGCGAGAACCAAAGGTCCGTGCGCCGGCGTAGACGCTGCCGTCGGGCGTGGCGTGGAGCGATCCGGGCTGCACCAGGCCGTCGTAGAACAGGCCGATGGTCCAGCCGGGCTCCAGCACGCCGAAGTCCGAGGGCACGCCGTTGTCACGGGCCTCACAGATCTCGGGCTCGTAGACGTCGGGCTCCTCTTGGAACCACGCCGGATCCACCTGGATCGGCGCGAGCTCGATCGCCGGCTTGGCGGCGGCGACATTGGTGTCCTGAAGGCCCACACAACCGACCACGATTGCGGCTACGAAGACCGTGAATCCAACAGATGCCTTGAGACTGGTCATGGGGTGCCTTGGAAGGTCGACCCGGCCCCTGTCTGCCGAGCTGACAAATACAAATTGTCATAGGAGTGAAAGTCCTTGCAAGGCCAAATTGACATCGGGATGACCCGTTTTTGGGGGGGTAAACCCTTCTTGGGCTTGCTGGATCGGCACGGAGAGCGCGTTCCTTGAGTTTTGAATTATTTGCACTTGTGGGCCTGCTCGGAGGCTGTGCTGGGGCCGATTCGGCCGATCTCGCGGCGATTGCAGCCTGTGAGCTCCTGCCGGGCGTGGTCGCCGACGGCGTGGGACAGGCGCTCGGTCGAGGCGTGATCGACCCCGAGGAGCTGGCCCTGTGGGACCTGGGCGCTCCGAGTCCGGGTCTGGCGGACATCGGACCTGCGGGGCTGGGCGTGATCCGAGCGAACAGCACCTGTCGCCTGGACGGTCGCACACCCCACCCGAAGGGACTGCGCCTGGCGCTGACCCGCCACGAGCCGGACCTGGACCAGCTGGCGACCTGGCAACTGGCGGCGGTCCAGGACCTGCCGACGGTCCCGCGGACCCTCCAGCTCACTTGGGTGGACACCGCCGAGGGCCCTCGGATCCGTCTGGGCTTGGCCCAGGCCATCGCCGAGCGCGACGCGGCCCGGGCGTTGTTCGAGGCCGGACGCCCAGAAGACGCAATCGCCGCCCTGGATGCGCTCACCGCCTGGTTCCCGGATCCGCTGCTGCGCTGGCAGCGGGACGCCTGGGCCCACCCTCCGATCCAGCCCAGCCCGTCGGCGGAGCCAGCGCCGGCCGCCGACCCGTGATCAAGTACCTGGGCTCCAAGCGGGTGCTCGTGCCGGCGATCCTGGAGGTGGTCCAGGGCTGCCCAGAGGTGCACACCGTCCTGGACCTGTTCAGCGGAACGAGTCGGGTCGGCCACGCCCTCAAGCAGGCCGGCTACCGGGTGCACGCCAACGACCACCTGGCCTTTGCCCACCTGCTGGCCCGCTGTCACGTGGCGGTGGACCGGTCCGCGGTCCTGGCCGAGGTCGAAGAGCGCCTGGAGGCCCTCGCCGCGGTGCCGCCTCGCCCAGGCTGGTTCACCGAGACCTTCTGCGTGCAGTCCCGCTTCTTTCATCCGGACAACGGCGCCCGCGTGGACGCGATGCGCGACGCGCTGGCGTCGTGGACCCTGTCCGACGACGTGCGCGACGTGCTGCTGGTCGCCCTGATGCAGGCGGCCGACCGGGTGGACAGCACGGTCGGGGTGCAGATGGCCTATCTGAAGGCGTGGGCGCCCCGGGCCCTGAAGCCCCTGTCCCTGCGCGTGCCGGCCATGGCGGATGGTCCGGGCGTGGCCACGTGTCTCGACGCGGTCGATGCCGCCTGCTCGGACCACTGGGACCTGGCCTACCTGGACCCGCCGTACAACCAGCACAGCTACCTGGGCAACTACCACGTCTGGGAGAGCCTGGTGCGCTGGGACAAGCCCCAGGTCTACGGCAAGGCCTGCAAGCGCGTCGACGTCCGGGCGCGCAAGAGTGACTTCAACTCCAAGCGCCGCATCGCCGCCGCGCTGGACGAAGTCCTGGAGGCCCTCGCGGGGCGGGCGCGGATCGTGGTGCTGTCCTACTCGAACGAGGGCTTCCTGCCGCCCGATCAGGTCCGCGCCGCGCTGGAGCGGCTGGGCCAGGTCACGGTCCTGGCCCTGGATCACCGCCGGTACGTGGGGGCCCGGATCGGCATCTACAACCCCCAGGGAGAGCGCGTGGGTAGGGTGAAGCACACGACCAACAAGGAGTTCCTGTTCGTGGTGAAGGCGTGTTGATCCCCGTCCCAGTAGACCTTCCGCCGCACCTGGTCGCCGTCACGATGGGCGACGTGGACGCCGACGGCCGCGAGGAGCTGATCCTGGTCTCCCACGTGCCCCAGGGGCCGGCCCCGGATGCGGTCAAGCTCACGATCTGGGGCGTGAACGATCGGGGCGGTCTCGCACGTCGGCGGGTGTTGGACCTGGGCAACGAGCCACTGGTCTGGGACGTGTGGGGGGGACTCTGGGCCTACGACGCCGACGGCCTGCTGGCCATCGACCCCGACACCGGCGCCCGCACCCGGCTCGCAGAGCTCCCGACTCCCCTGGGCGGGCTGGGACCGTCGACCCCGATCAAGGGGCGCCTTGCCCACGATCTGCTCGGCCAGGGGGGGGCGCAGCTGGTCGTGCACAGCAGGGGTCGGTACCACGCCTACCGGACCGATGGCGCGTCCCTGGGCTCGGTCAAGGCGCCGGCCCGGGGTGAGCTCCGGCAGGAGGGCGCCCTGGGCGGCTCCAGGCTCAGGGCGAGCGCCGAACCACCCGCTCTGGTGATCGGCGACGTGGACGGGGACGGGCTCCAGGACCTGGTCCTGCCCCAGGGCCGGGCCCTGGCGGTGCACTTCACCGGGCCCGATGGTGTGGGGGCGCGCAGGGCCCGGCTGGCACTGCCCGTGGACCTGGACCCCCGCGAGGATCTCGAGCCCCGCAAGGACGAAGAGCGGCGGCGCATCACCCGGATCTGGCTGGGGGACCTGGACGGCGACGGCCGCCTGGACCTGGGTCTCCACCGGATGGTGGTGAGCGGGAGTTGGTTCGGCACGACGGCCGAGCTCCTGTTCGCCGCCGGCACGGGCCAAGGGTTCGGATCCCCGCAGATCGTGGTCCTGGACGACGCGTCGTTCTTCGGCTTCACCCTGGACGCCGACGGCGACGGGGACACCGACCTGCTCATTCCGCAGATGGACACCGGCCTCACGTCCCTGGGCAAGGCGCTCGTCACCAAGGCCCTGCCGGTGGATCTGGATCTGTACCGCTTCGGGTCCGGCGGCTACGAACTGGAGCCCACAACGCTGTTGGAGGTCGCTCAGCAGGTCGAGGGTGGAGACAGCCCGGCCTGGGTCTACGACGACCGGTCCGACGTGGACGGGGACGGCCTGCCGGATCTGGTCCGGCACAAGGGCGAAGACGGTCTGGAGGTCTACCTGGCCCGGGACGCGTTCTCCGGGGGTCGCGCCACGTACAACGTCGACGTCCCGCTGCCCGAAGGCGGTCAGCTGATGGTGCACGATCTGACCGGCGACGGTCGTGCCGAAGTGCTCGTCTGGGCACCTCGGGGCATCTCAGGCACCCTGCTCACCGCCCAGCCGGATTGATCAAAGGGCCGCGCCGGTGGTACTCGTCCCCATGATCTGGACCCTGCTCGTCTACAGCGGCCTGGCTGCCCAGAGTCCCGTGGCGAAGATCAAGGACCTGTCCCGGGACGGCAAGCACGAGAGGGCCGTCGCCCAGTGCGAGCGGCTCCTGGGCAAGACCCCGGACGATCAACCCCTCCGTGAGGCATGTGCCGACGCTGCCTGGCGGCTGGTCGACGAGGAGAGCCGCGAAGCGCTGGATGCCTTCTCGGCCCTGTGGCACGACACCACGGCCGGTGCCCGGGCCCACCGCGCGGCCGCGGCGTTGACGCTGGTCGAGGCCGGGGAGCAGGAGGACCGGCTGCGGGACCTGGTCGCCCGGTACCCGGAGACCCTTGCCGCCCAGGAGGCCCTGCGGCGCCTGACCCACGCGGACTTCATCGCTGCACGGGACGCGGGCGATGCCCAGTCCATGGCGATGTTCCTGACCCTGCACCCGGACGCCAGCCACGGGGTCATGGCCCAGAACATCCTCAACACCCGGCGCTTCGACGAGGCGGCGGCTTGGGACTCGGTCGAGGCCTGGCAAGCCTTCCTGGACAGCTGGCCCGACCATCCCCGCTTCGACGAGGCCCGGGGTCGGCTGGCCGATGCCACTTTTGCTGCGGCCACCACCCCTCAGGCCCTCTACGACTTCGGCATGACTTGGCCGGACCACCCCAAGGCGATCGAGGCCCTCGAGGGCGCGCTGCCACTGCTGATCACGGTCGCGCACCGGGACAGCGACCTGGAGGTGGCCACGCGGACCCTCGACACCCTGACGGTCCAGGCCCCCGAGGATGTGACGCTGTCCCTGTGGGTGGCCGACGTTCCCGTGGCGGAGCTCTGCGCCGACGCGCCGGACGCCACGTGGGCAGAGGGCGAGCTGCGCTTCCCCTTTGGCCAGTGCCTGCAGGACGGCGACCCCGTGCGCTACGTCATCCGGGCGTCAGCGGGTCCTGCGTGGCTGGACTTCGAGCTCTGGGTTCAGCAGGTCCGCCAGGACCCCACTCTGGACCTGGCGCTGCGCTTCGGCCCCGTCGGACCGCTCAAGTCCGGGTGCGAGTCCCCGGGCACCTGTTCCCCGACCGGGTTGGTGTTCGGTGCTGCTGGATCGCTGCTGGCGGGGGTCCAGGGCCCCCAGGGAGACGCCGAGGTGGCCTGGTGGCCGGTGCCTGACCCCGGGCAGGGACTGGACGCCCCCGTTGCGGCGCTGGGCCGCTGGCGGGGCCCCCTGGCGGACGTCTCGGCGTTGGGGCTGTCCCCCGACGGCACTCGGCTGGCGGTGGGGTTCTGCAGCGAGGAGCTGGCGACGCTGTACCTGGTCGACATCGCTTCCGATCGCATCCTGGGTACCCGGGACGGCCTGTGTGCCCAGGACCTGCGCTTTGCCCCAGGCGGGCGGGCACTGGCGGTCGTGGCCCGGGACCACCTGGCAGTCATCGATGGCCAGACCGGGGTGACCCGAGAGGAGCTGCCGTCCGAGTGGACGCCCCAGCTGGCCACTTGGTCCCTGGACGGCGAGCGCCTGGCCTGGTGGAGCCAGGACGATCAGCAGGGTCGGGTCTCGCTGTGGGCCGGGGGCGAGACGGTCCAGCTGGCGGCTGTCAGCGCGGACCAGCTGCCCGCCCACGAGCTCGCTCTCACCGTCGACGACGACCGGGCCTGTCTGCTTCGGGCCGACGGCTACAGCTGCTGGAGTGCATCGACCGGCAGGCCGGTGCGCACGGCGGATCTCGCTGCGGTTCGCGGCGGCGCACCCGACGCGCCGGCTGGACCCGCGACCATGGCCGCCAACGTCGACCTGATCGCCGTGGGGCTTCCCCAGGGCGGCGTGGCCCTGGTGGATGGCCGCACCGGCGAGCTGTTGGTCACCCTGGCCGGAGCCCAGGGGCCGGTCAGCGCGCTGGCGCTGACCTCGGACGGCACCCGACTGGCCGCGGTCGACAGCACCGGCGCGGTGGTGTTGTGGGCCGCTCGGTGACCCGGCCGGGCCGCGCAAAGCTCGGCACGCCGTCGGCGTTGGGGTCCGCACCGCTGTAGGACAGGGTCAGGGTCTGGCCCCGCAGGATGTCCGGGACCCCAAGGGCGTGCCCGAACGGGCCGCCGCCCGGTAGACTGCTGGACATGGCCGAGTCGTCCGATTCCCTGGCCCGCATCGCCGAGCTCGAGGCACAGAACAGGGACCTCGAGGTGGCGCTGGAGCAGGCCCGGGGCGAGGTCCACCAGCTGATCAACCTCGCCGGCCACGACCTGCAGGCCCCGCTGCGCACCGTGCGCATGTTCCTGGATCTGCTGCTGACCACCCAGGGGGTGGGCCTGAGCCCCAAGGCCCGGCAATACATCGGGCACTGCCTGACCGCGGCTTCCCATGGGGAGACCCTGGTGCAGGGGCTGTTGGCCTTTTCCCGGGTCGAGACGTCTGGCGGGCCCCTGGTGGAGGCGTCCCTCGCGGAGCTGGCCAGGAGCGCCCTGACCCAGGTCCGGATGGACGTCGACGCCGCTGGCGGCACGGTCGACATCGGGGCGCTGCCTGCGCGCAAGGTCGACGTTGGCCAGGTCGTGGAGGTCTTCCGGATCCTGTTCGACAATGCCGTGCGCTATCGGAGCTCCGAGCCGCCCCGGATCGTCGTCCGGGCCCAACATCGCGAGGACGGGTGGCTGGTGGTCGAGGTCGAGGACAACGCCGTGGGCATTCCCCCTGCGGGCCAGGCCGCGGCTCTGGAGCCCTTCCGGCGGGTGCACACGGGCGCGGACATCGACGGGACGGGCCTGGGCCTGGCCATCGCCGGTCGCATCCTGGCTCGCCATGGCGGCGAGCTCGGGCTGCGCAGCGAGGCCGGGGTCGGCAGCACCTTCTGGTTCGCGCTGCCCCCCGCTCAGACCCCAGGCCAGCCATGACCGGAATCGCCCTGTTGATCTCCCTCGTGGGCGTCGCCGTGCCAGTCCACGCCGGCCCAGGAGAGCTCCCCCCCCACCTGGCGCCGACCGCGCTGCCCGAGCCGCTGCCGGCTTGGGTCCAGCCGGTGCCCCGGCCGGTCAACTGCACGCCGGCGGTGATCGTGGGGGCCGCCACCATGGTGGTGAGCGCGGCCATCTTCGCCCGGGGCTTCGTCGACGACGACAAGCCTCTGAAGACCGCCGGTGCCGTCGGTGAGACGATCGGCGCAGCGGTCCTGATCTTCGGCGTCTCCCGGCCGACCTGCCTCTGAGGTCGCCGGTCGGGCACCCCACCGCCCGGCTATGTTGGCCGTCGACTGGAGGGAAGCATGCTCACCTTGGCGTTGATGGCGGCTTGTAGTGGCGACGACCCCGCCCACTTCGACTCCGAGCCCTGGGACACCGACACCTACGTGCCCTGGCCGGACGACACCGGAGCCACCGGCACCGACAACGACGACGACGGCTGGACGGTCGAAGACGGCGACTGCGACGACGCAGACATCTACGTCAACCCGGCCCGGGACGAAGATCCGACCGACGGTAAGGACAACGACTGCGACGGGCGCATCGACGAGCTGTTCAGTGGGGTGGCGATGGTCATGCTGGCCGCCGACGGCAGCAACCACAGGGTCGAGCTGATCGACGCCCTGGGCCGAAAGACCCACAGCGTCGACATCGACGATCCAGCCCTGGTCCCGTTCTTCTTCAGCCCGGGGGCAAGCGGGACGGGCTGGGCCATCGTGGACCTGGGTGCGCTGAGCCTGGTCGAGGTGGCCCCAGACGGCACCACCACCTTGCTGGCCGAGTGGCCCGAGGCCGAGCTGGGCCTCGTCTATGGTCTGGCGACCCACCCGGACGGCTACTACCTGGTGACCCTGGGCAACGAGCTGGTCCGGGTGGACGGGGACGGCACCACCACCAGCCTGGCCACGTGGGATGGCGAGGCCGAGATGCTCTCGCTGGACATCGCGATCGACGTGGAGACCGGCGCGATCGCTGTGTTCGGGCTTCTCGGCGGCTTCGGCATCCTGGATCCGGACGGCACGTGGACGCTGGAGGCGCTGGGCAATTTCGAGGAGCCCGAATTCGTCATGTACAGCGGCGTGCACCGGGACAACGGCGGCTGGTACGCCGGCGGCCAGGACATCGACGGCTGGGGCATCTTCAAGTGGTCCCTCGAACAGGGCACCTGGGTGCGCAAGGCCACGTGGACCCAGGACGACTGGAGCCCCCACTTCATGACCATCGACGGGGACTCCGGGGACTTCTACATGACCACCGAGGGCGGCCAGTACCCCTATGTGTGGCGGATCCTGGCCGATGGGACCGAGACCGGCACCTACTACCCAGAGGCGGGCACCCACCAGCCCGATGTCTCGATCTGGGACCTCTACACCCTGTACGAGTGAAGAAGCTCTCCGTCGCCGGTGCCCTGGTGGTGATCGTCGGCCTGATCCTGGGGGCGACGGTGGTCGCGTCCCAGCTTGTGGCCGGGTTGCTCTAGCAGATTTCGACCTGCGGCGGGGTTTCCCCGGGTGTAGAGTGCGGGCAGGGGGGTGGTGAGAGGAATTCCCCTCATGGCTGGACTCGACGACAGCACCTCAGGACGCCGCGTGCTCGAACTTCGTGTGCCCGAGCCCTCTCAGGTGCCCCCTGTGCCCAGCACTCTGTCCGCCACCAGCCTGGATGGGGGTGGCCAGCACAGCGGGCGGTCCCGCATGGCGCGGGCCCTGGGACGGGCCGCCGCCCAGGCGCGTCTGGCGGTCACGCGCCCGGCCCCCGCGGTCGAGGATCTGGTGCGGCCGTTCTGGTTCGCTGGCCCCCCGCAGATGCTGCACATCCACCTGCACACCCGCGGGGCCACTCAGGCGGCGCTGGACCTGGACAGCGCCTTCCCCACCCTGGTGGTGGCGGCCGTGCCCGAGCTCGAGGTGGGCGCGACTGTGCTGGCGGTCCTGCAGCTCTGCGACGGCACCTTCCTGCAGCTCCCTGCGGTCGCGGTCCGGCAGGGGCGCCATCGGCTTCAGCTGGGCTTCGCCGAGCTCTCTCTGCCTGCCCGGATTCAGCTCAAGGCGTCGTTGCGCTAGTTGCGGCGGCGAGGGCGAAGTCCAGCCTGTCGTTGCCGAAGAAGAGCTGATCGCCCACGAATAGCGAAGGGGCGCCAAAGGCTCCCCGGTCCACCGCTTCGTCTGTGCTCCGACGCAGGGCGTCCTTGACCCAGGGCTCCTGGGTGCGCTTGAGGGCGTCGACCCCGACCAGGTCCTCGAGGACTTCGGGGTCGCTGATGTTGCGGTCGTCGACCCAGTAGGCCGAGAACAGGCGGCGGGCGATGTCCGGCTGACCCCGCTCGGGCGTGCCCGCGATGATGCGCATCGGGAGCAGGCTGCTGATCGGGAAGAAGCGGGAGAAGACGAAGGGCAGCTCTTCGCGGCGGGACCACCGAAGCAGGTCCTTGAGCATGTATCGGGCGCGGGCCGGGACCCGGGCGGGCATGTCGTTGCCGGTCGCCTTGAAGACGGCCCCGAGCAGCAGTGGGCGCCAGGTCACCTCGACGCCCAGGGCGTCGGCGTCGCGGGTCAGCCGGCGGGCGGCCAAGTAGCTGTAGGGCGAGCCGACGTCGTAGAAGAACTCGAGGGGGGTGGCCATAGGGCGCCCAGCCTACTCCAGCTCGACCTCGAAGCGCTCGCCGTCGCGGTCCACGACCAGGCCCACCCCGGGGCCGCTGTAGTGTTCCAGCACGGCGTCCAGGACCTGGCCCTCGAGGCCGGGCAGCCACTCCCCGACGTCCATGCCCATCACCGTCACGCCCACCAGGGTGTCGCCCTCCTCCATGCCGGCTTGGGCGGCTGTGCCGTCGGGATCCAGCTCACTGACCACCAGGTCTCCCATGTCGTCGGTGGCCAGGCCGAAGCCCTGCTCGTCGAGCAGATCGGCAGCGCCGGTCTCGAGCTCGGGCTCTCGGCTGACCGAACCGTCCTGGATGGACACGTCGACCGCCGTGAAGGGCCGGGAGGCCAGGAACACGGACCACGTGCCATCGCCGAGCCCACGCAGGACGAAGCGGCCCTCGGAGCGGCTGACCGCCGTGCTGGTGGCGGGCATGACGTCGTCGGCCACGGTCTGGACGCCCACGACCATCTCGCCGGGCGCCCCCTGTCCGGTGACCCCGTCGATGACCACGCCCTCCAGGTCCGTGCCGGAGTCCAGATCGATCGACCCCAGGTCGACCATGCTGTCGTGGACCTGGACCGGGTCCGGCCGGCGGCTGTTGCCACCGGACATGACCTCGACCTGGTACATCCCGGGCTCGAGCCCCAGGATCTCGAAGACGCCGTCTTCGTCGCAGGTGCCGATGCGCCCGGCCACGCCGCCCCGAGTGACGTCGGACAGGTCTTCGGGCAGGCGAATGGTGAAGGTCTCGCAGCCCTGGGGTGCGCCGTCCTTGACCACCCGGCCCATCAGGCCTCCGCCGGCCCGGAAGTCCAGCCAGACCTGGCGCTGATCCGGGGCGACCTCGACGGACTGTCCGCCGCCCCGGATCGCGCTCACCGCGCTGGGGCAGGTACAGACCGTCGGATCCCCGCGCTCGCAAGGCTCCCCGAATGGCAGCCAGGGGCGGGTGCACATGATCGGCATGACTTCGCCACAGGAGTCGTCGGGCAGGCCGGCGCAGTAGACGGTGATCTCCCGCGACGCTTCGAGCACCCAGTCGATGACCAGGTCCGGGCTGCCCGGATCGACCCGCAGCCGCTCCTCTTGCTCCACGAAGCCGTCTGCCCGGACGTCGACAGTGGTGGTATTCGCCGGGTCGAAGTGGAAGGCATAGGTGCCGTCATCGCTCGCGGAAGCGCCAGCCAGGCCCGCCGAGACGTGGGCCTTGGGAATTGGATCACCAGCTGCGTCCGTCACCGTGCCGCTCAGCTGGACGCCACGGGAGAGCACCACCGTGACCTCGTGGGTGGTCAGGCTGTCGATGTCCCGGGTGCGCCCCTTGACGAAGCCGTCGGCCCGGGCCTGCAGGTCTGCCACGCCGCAGGCCACCTGTGTCAGGGTCACCCGGCCCTGGTCGTCGACGTCCTGGTAGCGGGTCCAGCGGCGGTTCCAGGCCCCGGACGCGACCCGGGCGGCCACCCGGGCTGGCGAGACCGGGTCTCCTGCGCTGTCGACCACCCGGACGTCCAGGGGACAGAGCTCGGGCACCACGAAGTGCAGATCGTCCCGTGGCCCCTCCACCGGGAAGTACCAGGGGGTCGACGGCAGGTCCTCGGGACGCACCTGGCCGGGCCCGGTCACGTCCAGCGTGAACGCCCCTTCGTCGTCGGAGAAAGTGCCGTGCTGGCGGTTGTCCAGGTCCTGTCGGACCTCGATCTCGACCTGGGTGGCCGGTGAGCCATCGTCGTGGGTGACCGTGCCGGAGACGGTGTAGGTCGACGAGTCGACCGGCTCGCCGGTGCGCGTGACCGCTGCCCGCTGGGGGGTGCGATCCACCAGGTCTTGCACGGGGGCGTCGGGCTGGAGGACCCACGCCAGGAGCATCAGCAGTCCGGCGGCCATCCCGCCCAGCACCAGCCCCACGAACAGGATGAGACGCTTGATGCTCATCAGGCCGCCCAGGGCCTCATCGTGTCCGGGTCCACGCACTTCAGGGCCCGCTTCCAGTCCGCGAAGCGACCGCCTTGGCGCACCGCCGTCATCACGGCCTCGCCGGCTTCGGGGCCGCCCTGGGCCAGCATGGCTTCGACCCAAGCCCAGCGGGCCGACGTGGGCCTCACCGTGGCCTTGCCCCGGAGCCCCCTGGTGAGCCGCTTGAGGCGCCGCTCCACGACCTTGATGCCGGCGAAGTCCGTGCCGTCGAGGGGCGTGTGGCGCTTGGGCACGAAGGGGGCCACCCCCAGGGCGGTGGGATGGATGCTGGCGAGCTCCCGGGTGAAGCGCACCAGCTCGTCGATGTCGTCGTCGGTCTCGCCGGGCACCCCGACCATCATGTAGACCTTGAGCACGCGGTAGCGGTGGGTGTGGGCCTGTTCGGCACAGGCGATCAGGTGCCGCTCGAGGGTGCCTTTCTTGAGGGTCCGGCGCAGGTTCTCGCTGGGGGCGTCGCTCGCGACCGTCAGGGTCTGGTAGCCCCCTGCCCGCAGGAGCTCGGCGATGCGGGGCTTCAGCGCGATGCGATCGGCCCGCAGCGAGCTGACCCCGACCCCCCGGCCGCTCTGGACGATGCGGGCCAGCAGCGGCACGAGCTTGGGGTGGTCGCTGATGGCGGCGCCGACCAGCCCCACCCTGGGCGCGTGCTCCGGCACCAGATCCATGAGCCGATCGGGATGCACCAGGCGCATTCCGCCGTTTGTGGAGCGACGCATCACGCAGAAGGTGCACTGGCGATGACAGCCTCGCTCCCCCTCGATCAGGAACATGTCGCTCAGCTCGGCCTCGGGGCTGAGGATCCGGGACCGGGCCGGCAGCAGGGTGTCTCCGGCCTTGGCCACCGCGGGCAGGTGGCTCCCGTCGCGCTCGGGCACGAACCCACCGTCCAGACCCTGCAGGCCGTCCAGCCAGCTCGCCCGGTCTCCGTCGAAGAAGGCCTCGAGCGCCGGCACCACCGCTTCCTCGGCCTCTCCCAGGAGCATGGCGTCGGCAAAGGGCGCGGCCGGCAGCGGGTTGGAGAAGGTCAGCGGACCGCCCACCAGGATCTGGGGGTGGTCCACGTCGCGGTCCCGGCGCAGGGCCGGGATGCCGGCCAGGTCCAGGCACCGCACCAGCCCTGCGAGCTCCAGCTCGTAGGCCAGGCTCACCCCGATGACCGGGAAGTCCGCGACCGGTGTCTCGGTCTCCAGGGTGATCAGGGGCGCCCGGGCCTGGGCCCATGCGTCCGGGTCGTCGGGCAGCACGGCCCGTTCCACGTGGAAGCCGGCGTCCGCGAGCACCCCGTGGATCCACTGGTACCCCAGGCTGGACATCGCAGCCCGGTAGGGCGAGGGGTACAGCAGGCACACCCGCCGGTCACCGGACCGGAAGGCCGGGCCGCGCTCGCCAGCGCGTCGACGCCGCAGCGGCTCCAGCAGGGACCAAGGGACCATCGGGGTCAACCTATCCGGGATAGAGGAGCGCCGTGATGTCGGCCCTGACCGCTGCGGTGCTCTGGCTCGGACTGGCCCCCCCCGTTCGGGCGGCCGAGGTCGAACGCTACACCTGGGACCTGGCCCTCGAGGGCGAGACGATAGGGACCCGCCAGCTGACGGTGAAGTACCGGAGCGACGGCGTGGCCGAGGTCCGGGTGCTGGAGTCTTGGACCGAGCTCGCCGTGTCCCTGGGTCGGGACGACTTCACCTGGACCCAACGCTTGAGTGGGCTGAGCCGATCCGGCAGCGGGACCTTTGCGTCGGCGAACGATCAGGACGGCTGGCTGCGCGAGGTCCAGGCGGTCAAGAAGCTCAGCGGCTGGACCGTGACTGTGGCCGAAGACGGCCAGGCGCGGGTCTACCACCTGGATCGGGACGCCTTCGACCTGACGTCGCTCGATCTGCTGGACCCCGGTCAGGGGGACCGCCTCCAGGGCCGCACCTCGTTGCGGGTCCTGACGGCCGAGACCGGCACGGTGCTCACGGGACCGCTGGAGCCCCTGGGGCCGACTCCCGTGGTCATCGACGGGGTCTCGGTGGCGGGCACCGGCTACCTCTGGACCACACCCGATGGGCCCATGGAGCTGGTCTATGGTCCCGAGGGACACCTGCTCCGCTACGCGCTCCGGATCGGGGTCGTGGTGGTCTCCGCGACCCTGGCCGATCCGCCCCAGGCCCGTCGCTATGAAGAGGAGCTGTCCGGCCCCCTGGTGGGTCCGGCGGTGGTGGAAGAGCCGCTCTGACGCGTGGGTGCTCGCACGTACTCGCCGCTGCGCCCGCCCCGCTTCTCCAGCAGCCGCACGCCATGGATCTCAGGCCCCTTGTCCAGGGCCTTGACCATGTCGTAGACGGTCAGCAGCGCGGCGGTGGCCGCGGTCAGGGCCTCCATCTCCACACCGGTCCGCCAGTCGCAGCGCACCCGGGTGCGCACGCACACGGTCCGGGGGGGCTCGGGGATCAAGGTGACCTTGACCCCGGTCAGGGGGATCGGGTGGCACAGGGGCACCAGGTCCGAGGTGCGCTTGGCCGCGGCGATTCCGGCGACCCGCGCCACCGCGAGCACGTCGCCCTTGGGCACGGTGCCATCCAGGATGGCTCCCAGCGCGGCCTCGGACATGGTGATCCGGCCTTCGGCGATGGCCTCTCGATGGGTGATCGCCTTGTCTCCGACGTCGACCATGTGGGCCTGTCCGCGGTCGTCCAGGTGGGTGAGCTCGGCCATGGCACAGCCTATCGCCTCTGGCCCAGGGATTTGGCTCTTGCCGGAGGGCCTGGGATCCGATGTACAGGGGCGGGGGCGGGCCAGGACGGGTGATGACTGGCGCCGTGTTCACGCGGGTGGCGGAGAGGCTGACCGAGCCCGCACCTGGGATCTCGGGCGATGCAGCGGTCCGGCGGCAGCGCGTCCTGCGGGGTCTATTGGCCGTGGGCATGGTCGCGATGGCCTGCACGCCGCTGTTGGGCGGCGGCCTCGAGGGGCTCCTGCCGTTGTTGGTCCTGGTGGGTGCCTATGTCGCGGGCGGGCCACCCCTGAAGGTCGAGCGGCGCACACCGGCGAGATTGGCGCCGATGCCGGACCCGGTCGAGCCGAGCGCGATGCCTGCGCCCGTGCGCCCTCTGAGGGTGCTGGTCGCCGACGACAACGAGCTGAACCTGCGGGTCATGCTCCGTGTCCTGGGTCGGCGCGGCTTGATCCCCGATCTGGTCTCCAATGGGGAGCGGGCGGTGTCCGCCGCCCAGAGCCATCGCTATGACCTGATCTTCATGGATCTCTTGATGCCCGGCGTGGACGGGCTGGAAGCCACACGACGCATCCTGGGAAGTCACCGGACCGGCGCCGTCCCACGGATCGTGGCCATGACCGCATCGGCGACGCCGGAGGACCGGGAGCTGTGCGCGCGGGTCGGCATGTCCGGGCTGCTCGCCAAGCCCTACCGTGCCCAGGAGCTGTTCGCGATCGTGGACGACGCCATCCGCGCGGTGCGCGAGTGATCCCCCGCGGCCGATGGGACCTGGCCTTTGCCGCTGCGCTGGTCGCGTTGTTCGTCGCCGGCGTCGCTTCTCCCGATCCCGTCGCGCTCATGGCCGGGCTGACGGGTCTGGCGCCGGTGTCCTGGGGCGCCTTTGCGGGTGTCGATTCCGTGGCCGCGCACGGCGGCTCGGGGCTGGCATGGCTCCGCCTGAGTGGGCTGGGCATGGCCCTGGCCCTGCTCGGGGTCGCGCTCGTCGGGGCCGGGCGCCGGGATCCGCAGGAGGGCCCACGATCGTTCTCCCGGGCCCTGGTCGTCGACGACTGCGCCACCCACCGCCTGGTCCTGACCCACAAGCTCACGGCGCTGGGGGTCCGGGTCGTCATGGCCCGAGATGGGCAGGAGGCGCTGGATCGGCTGGCCCGTCAGTCCTTCGACGCGGTCTTCCTGGACTGGTGCATGCCGGTCATGGGGGGCGAGGAGACCCTGCGCCACATCCGCGCCCGCGAGGGCCGCGGTCCTCGACAGCTGGTCGTGGTCGTCACCAACCGGTCGCCGCCTCGGGGCAGGGCCCAGATCCTGGCGGCCGGGGCCGACGAATACCTCACCAAGCCGCTCTCCGGCCCGCGGCTGAACCGCTTCCTGGAGCACTGGTTCGCCGAGTGGCGGCCCGCCTTTGCTGCCGACGTGGCCGATGCCCTCGAGCCCGGCGGAGAGGAGCCCAGCCTGGATCCCTTCACGCTGGTGGACCTGGGAGAGCCCAGCCTCGCAGCGCTGAGCCAGGCCGAGCTGACCGCCGTCTTCGAAGCGGATGTCGTGCCAGCTGTCCTGGGGCTGGCCGAGGCCGTCGACGCCCAGGATCCGGTGGGTGTGCAGCGCTGTGCACACAAGATCTGTGGCGGTGCCGGCGCGGTGGGGGCCTATCGCTTGGCCCGCTTGGCCCGGCTCCTGGAGCGCGCGGGTCGGGAGGGTGACATCACCGGCGCCGGTGCGATGCTCGAGGCGCTCCAGGTGGAGTGGGCCGAGGTCCTGGAGCACTCCCGCGAGCGGTTGGGGCCCACCGCAGGCCAATCCACCTCATGATCCACGGCGAGCGTCCGATTCAGGCCCAGGGATTCCCTGTCAGGCCGGGGATCCCCACACAGGGGTGACGATGCACGTCCTCATCGTAGAAGACAGCCGAGCCACAGCGCTGAAGCTGCAGGCGGCCCTGGCGTCGCTGGGCCACGCCTGCACGGTCGTGGAGAACGGTCAGCAAGCACTGGAGCGGCTGGCCGTGGACCCAGACATCGAGCTGGTGCTCGCCGACTGGATGATGCCGGAGCTGGACGGGCTCGGCCTGATCCGCGCCCTCAAGCAAGGCAGGGCGCGGGAGGTGCCGGTGGCGCTGATGAGCGTCATCGATCCGATGGTGGCGTCTGCCCACGCGCTCCAGGCGGGGGCGGTGGCCTATCTGGGCAAGCCCTTGCGCTCAGCGGATCTGGCTCAGCTGCTCCGGCAGATGGGTGATGGGGGCGATGTCGCCGCCGAGGTGCTCGGCCTGACCATCGTGCTGGCCGGTTCACTGCCTGGCGCTCAGCTGGCGCCGCTGCTCCGGTCCCTTGGCGGGGCCGACAGGCCGCCGATCCTGGTGGTGCACCAGGGCCCGTGGGCCGCTGCCCAGCAGGAGCAGGCCCTGGCCGGCGAGCGGATGGGACGCGACGTGATCCCGGTCGAGCAGGCCACCGTCCTGGAGTGTGGGCGGGTCTACGGCACCAGCCGCGACTGCGCCCCGAACATGGATCCCGGCCGAGGCATCCTGCGGGTTGGCAAGGCCCAGTCCCGGTCCATGTTCACTCGGGTGCTGGACCCCCTCTTCAAGAACGCGAGCGCGTTCCATGGCAAGGGCCTGCGGGTCGTGGCACTCGGCGGCGAGGGCTCCGATGGCGTGACGGGAATCTCGCTGGCCACGAGAGGCGGCGCCCGGGTCTGGGCCGCCGACCCTCGCCGACATGCCCAGAGCTCCCTCGTCCGCTGTCTGCTCGAGTCCGTGCAGGGCGTGACCCTGGGCACCCATGAGGAGTTGGCGAAGGAACTGGCTGCCTGAACGGACCACTCGGGTATCGTCCACGCCGTGCCTCAGTTGTCCCTGTCCATTGCCTGGTTCCTGGCCGGGTGCACCGGAGTGCCGGATCCGCCGGGCTTTGACTCCTCTGCAGTAGAGACCGGAACCCAGGACAGCCCGACGATCGAGGACAGCCAGGCTCCCTGCGTCGAAGGCGAGCTCGACGTCGACCTGAGCCTGTCGTCCCAGCCGATGGTCGCGACCCTGGCCCTGGCCATCACCGGCGGCGAGGCGTTCAGTGCCCAGGTCCACTACCAGGACGCCAATGGGCAGGCGCTGACCCTCACAGCCGGGGCCGAGGGGCTGGTCCTGCGGCTGCTGCCGCCCAGCAGCACCGTCCAGGTCACCGTGGACGCCACGGCTGCCAGCGGCAGGGTGCACTGCACGGTCAACCAGACGGTCGACACCGGGGCGCTCACCCTGGACGGGGCCGTGGATCTCGAGGTGCTCACGTCCGACAGCAGCGCCCTGGAGGCGCTGGGCAGCGCCTACTTCCTGCAGAGCCTGAAGCCGACCTCCGAGACGGTGGTGCTCCGAGATCTGAGCGGGCGCGTGATCTGGGGGATCGAGCCCGACCTGACCCAGGGGGAGGGCAGCCTGGTGCGCAGCGCCCTGGTCTCCAGGGACGGCGAGCGCATCCTGGTGTTGCTGGAGAGCCAGCGCCCGGCCGAACCCGGGGTCCTGTTGATCTACGACTGGACGGGCGAGCTGGTCGACACCCTGGCGCTGTCGCGAGGGGCCCATCACCAGCTGGCGCTGGGGCCCGACGCTGCCCTTCGCGTGTTGAGCGACAGGGCGGGTTGGCACGGGGTCGAGTCGATCACGGTCTCCGACGAGACCTACGACCTGTTCGGCGACCTGGTGGTCGGGTTCAGCGAGAGCGACGGCGACGGCGACGCGCTGTGGGCGGCCGAGGACCACCTGCCCGAAGCCTTCGACCTGAGCCCGCAGCCCGGCGCTGGGTACGTCAACCCCAGCTACGTCAACGGCCTCAGCTGCACCCCCCGCTGCGGCGTGAGCCTGGCCGGCCAGTACCCCGGCTTTGCCTTCGAGGACGCGGATGGGGTGTGGCACACCTTCTACAGCGCCGACGGGAACAGCTCGGAGTTCGGTGCCAGCCCTCACGATGTCGTGGTCGTCGGGGACCGGCTAGTGGTGGTGTACGACCGGCGGATGGACGGCTGCTCCGGATTCGAGCTGTGGGACGTCCAGGACGCCGCCTCTCCCGACAGCCTCGGGCGCTTTGCGATCACGGCGGACGACACGTGCGGGCGCAGCATCACCAACGGCGGCAACGCGCTGCTCGACAACGGGGACGAGAGCCAGGCCGAGGGGTTCGTCCAGGCCCTGTTCCACACCGAGAGTCCCTTTCTCGTGGAGCTGGTCGAGGTCAGCTGCGACAGCGACTTCGCCAGCTGCTCGGCGGACCTCTTCCTGCGACTGGGTGCACCGGACGAAACCGCAGACCTGGACGCGGGCTTCGGGGAGCTCTACTCCGCGGGCTGGCTCACCGGCGGCTGAAGCTCGCAGAGGGGTTCGTCCCGCGGGGTGGCATACGAGCGACCCGACGCGATCAGGTCCGCGGCCACCTCGGCCAGGACCCGATAGCCCCGCACGCTCGGGTGGAAGCTGTCGCGGCTGCCCCAGCAGGCGAATTCGGCGAGGGCGTGGCCCGAATACGGCACGCCCAGGGTGTCCATCGCCTGCTGATGGACCCTCTCGTCGATCCTGCGGCCGGCCAGCGCCGCCGCCATCCGGGTGGGCCAGAAGAGCATCCAGACGTCCTGGTCAGCGGCCTGGGCGAGGGTGGCGAGGCGGACGAGGTCGTCTGTGGCGGCCATCATGGGGTCGCCGGTCCCCAGGCTCGAAGCAGGTGCCCAGGGGCGCGACGCCCACAGCCAGCGCCCCAGCGCGCCGAGTCGGAGTCCGGCCCGCGGGGCTCCCAGGTAGCTCCGGAGCCAGCGGGACCGGTCGGGGGCCAGCATCTGCTGGCGGGCGTGGTTGTGGGGCTTGCCCATCAGCACCCCGTCAAAGGCCAGGGTCTCGTTGAGGCGCTGCCACCAGAAGAGCATCTCGAAGGCCGAGCCGCTCGGCACGCCGGCATTGATGACCTCGACTTCTGCCACCCCCAGCCGGGTCGGCAGGAGCTCCTCGAGCACCGCGGGCACCGAGTGGGGCTGGTCGACGCCGATGCCATAGATCCAGCTGTCTCCGAGGGCCAGGATGCGCAGCGTGCCCGGAGCGGGCGTGGGCGAGAGAGGGCCAGTCCGCCGGAGCCCCAGCTCATCGTGCTGGGCGGTCCAGCCCGTCGGGGCGCCAGGGGTGGGCTCGGACACCACCGGCCGCCAGATCGGCTGCCCCCGAGCCGGCAGGTGGCGGGACGGCTCTGGCCCCCCGGGCTTGAAGGTCCAGGTCGCCGGTTCGGAGAAGGCTCGCAGCCCGGCCTCGAGGCCGCCGACCAGCAGCGCGCCCAGCGCGAGCACCCCTGCAGCCCAGCGAAGGAGTCGGCCGCTCATCCCGCCCACTGGAAGACGCACTGGATGTACCACTCGTCCGAGCCCTCGAGCTTCCGGCCGGGGATCTCGAGTCGGGCGATGCGACCGTCGTCGTCGGTGGTGGCCTTGGCCGGGGCATAGGTCTCGGCGCAGCCAGTGGGTCCGCACTCGCTGTAGGCGGTGCTGGCGTCGCCGGATTCCTGGGGCACCAGGTCGGCGTGGAGACGCGCACTGGGGTCGTCGGCGGGCATGTCTGCGCGGGTCAACGTGATCGCGAGCCCTCTGGGTTCGGCGCGCAGTCGCAGCTCGGTGGGCACCACCGTCGACGCCGACACCAGGGTGGCGCTGTAGAAGTACCGGGACGTGCAGCGGGCTGCGCCTCTGAGCTGCGCGACGTGTTCCAGACAGGACAGGTCCTCGGACGAGCCCAAGCCAGGGATCCAGGAAGTGGCCGGCACGCACTGGACAGCGGCCAGGGTGTCCGCGCCAGGAGGGTCCATCGCCGGGGGCTCCGGGTTCTGGGCGCCCCGCACAGCGAACAGCCCTGCCATGCCGAGTGCCGCCGAGCTCGCGATCACGAGGACCAGGCGCAGTCTGGGTCGCATGGGCTCCTTTCCAAGGGCTGGGCGCCGTGGTGCCGAGTATGCCCTGCCCCCGGGCTGTGCACGGTGCCCTGTCAGCTCGGGGGGAGCCATCCCTGGGTGCGCACCCACTCGGCCACCTGGGCGGCGAAGAGCTGCAGGCCCTCGCGGTCCGGGTGGCTGCCGTCGAAGAACAGCGGCTCCGCCAGGTCCGGGTCGTTGTCGAACAGCGCCGCCAGGTCGGGGTGGACACCACCGCCGGGCTTGTCCACCTCCAGGAGGACCTCTCGGTCTGGGAGTCGGAGCAAGCGCTGCAAGGTGCCGCTCCGCTCCAGGATCACCCCCCTTGGCGGCCGGGCCTCCTGGAAGGGCCCGGCCAGGTCGAGCACCGGCTGAGGCGCCACGAGCTGCGCGACCCGGGCCGCCTGGGCCGCCGCCAGATCACGATCCTGGGCGTCAAAGCTGCTCTCGGGCGCCAGCACGACGCCGAGCGGGGCCGGGTGCGCAGCGCGTGCTGCGGCCGCGACGGCGGCCGCGTAGTCCTCCCACTTCTCCGGGTCCGTCCGGTCGGGCCGGGTCGAGAACAGGACGAGATCCACCTGCAGGTCCTGCTTCAGCAGCTGGATCCAGTCCGCGATCTTGGCCGGCTTCAGCGCTGGCACGCCCGCGTTGACCACCTCGACACCGAGCGCGTCTGCCAGCAGGGCCGGGTAGGACTCGTGGTCTTCGTACCCCCAGCCAAAGGTCACCGAGTCCCCCACGCAGAGGATCAGGAAGTCGTCGGGATCCCGGGACGGCTCCGGTCCACGGGTCGACAGGGAGTTCGTGTTGACGAGGAAGGCCTGCTTGCGCTGCAGCGTGGCTCGGTTCTCGGGATCCTGGAAGTCCCGCGGCTCGTGGGGACGTGCCGGGACGACCACGCGAGCGTCCTCCAGGTTCGGCAGCAACAGGTGCACGCCAGGGCCCAGCTCAGCGCTCTCCCGGACGATGAGCGCGGAGTCCGAGTCGAACTCGTAGAGATCGGGTCCCTGCAGCCTCTGGTACAGCGCCCAGCCGGCCCCGGCTGTGGCCAGAGCCACCAGTCCGGTCAGCCCCTTGAGCCACCGGGCGCGAGTCCGGCGCCGGCTCTCGCGGACCCCGTCCGTAGGGTCCGTACTGCCCATGGCCCGAGCCTACCGCAAGCTTCTAGAGCACCAGGACGAGCCAGGCCTGGCCCACGGCCGTGGCGCTGTCGCCGCCGGTGGCCCAGAAGCCGTCGCCGATCACCAGGGCGCTGCCGGCCGCGGCGTCTTCGCTGTCCCCCAGGACCGGGGTGGCGATGGCTTCGATGGCCAGGCCGTCCGCGGCCAGGAGCTGGGTGGCGTCGGTGGTCCAGACGGCCCCGCCCCCGGTGGCCTCCTGGGCGTTGCCCGGTGCCCCCAGCAACAGGTCCAGGGTGCCGTCCCCGTCGAGATCGGACAGGGCCAGGGTGGTGCCCAGGTCCTGGCCGGCCGTGCCCACGTCGACGTCGGCTGACGCGCTGCGCAGGGTGCCGGAGAACCCGGTGCCGGGGTTGAGCCACACGCTGATGCCGTGGTCGCCGTCGGCGCCGATCAGGTCCAGGTCGCCGTCGTCGTCCAGGTCGGCGGCGGTGAAGGCGCCGAAGTCCCGCGACGGGCCCTCGATCTGCAGCTCGGCGTCGCTGACCGTCAGGCTGCCGGACAGCTGGTCGCCGTCGAAGACGACCACCGTGCCCAGGCCGGTCGCGGTCAGGGCCAGCTCGTCGAAGCCGTCGCCGTCGGTGTCCCCGATCACGCTCAGCTGTCCGCCGAGCTCGTCGTTGTTGTCGGTGCCGATCACCACCGCCAGGCCATCGGCGCCCAGATCGAAGGTGCCGTAGTCCCCTGCGCCGCCGGCCACGCCTTCGGTCATCCACACCTTGCCCTTGCTGCTGCTGGCGGTGTGGGAGCCCACGATCAGCTCGGCCAGGCCGTCGCCGTCCAGGTCGCCGGCGGCCACGGTGCTGCCGCCCCGGGCGTTGTTCTGGCCGCTGCCCAGCACGTCCGGGACGTCCTCGGCGCTCTCGTCGAGCACCAGGTCCCACGAGGTGGCGCTGTAGAGCAGGAAGGCGGCGCCGTCGTTGCTGCCGGCACTGGATGCGCCAGGCGCCCCGATCAGGAGCTCGGGGGCCCCGTCGCCATCGAGATCCGGCACGCCGGCCAGGCTGGCCCCCAGGCTGTCGCTGCTGTTGCCGCCCAGGATGCTGAAGGACGCGACGTCTTCGACCGGACCCGCGCCCAGGCCGTGGCTGGGCAGGACCCAGACCTCGCCGCTGTCACTGCCGGCGTCGTCGGCCTGAGGGGCCGCCACGGCCAGGTCCTGGCTGCCGTCGGCGTCGAAGTCGCCCACAGCCAGCACGCTGCCGAACAGTGTGCCGCTGCCGCTGTCCCGGACCTGGGTCGCCGCTGCGGCCGAGAGCACCCGCTCGTCCCGGAGCAGGTCGCAGTCGTTGTCGATGCCGTCGCCGGGGATCTCCGTCTCGCCGGGGGACGCGGCTGGTTCGTCGTCGTCGCAGTCGCCGTCGACCTCGGCGTAGCCGTCGCCGTCGTCGTCGCCGTACTCGGTGTGCTCGTCGATCACGCCGTTGCAGTCGTTGTCCACGTGATCGGCCACTTCCTCGGCCACGGACGAGACCCGGGCGTCGCCGTCGTCGCAGTCCCAGCCGCCAGCCGCCAGGGCCGCTTCGCCGTCGCCGTCCACGTCGACCAGATCGGCGCCGTCGCAGTCCTGGTCGATGCCGTCATAGGGCACCTCTTCGGCGCCGGCGTAGATGGTCGGATCCGTGTCGTCGCAGTCCTGGCCGCCCGTCACCTCGGCGTCGTGGTGGTCGCCGTCCAGGTCCCGGGCGTCGAACCCGTCGCAGTCGTTGTCGATGCCGTCATAGGCGATCTCCTCGTGGCCCGGGGAGCGGTCCGGGTCGTCGTCGTCGCAGTCGCCGTCGACCTCGGCCCAGCCGTCGCCGTCGTCGTCGGCATTTGCCGTGCCCTCGTCCGGGGTGCCGTCGCAGTCGTCGTCGGCGTCGTTGGCTCGCTCGTCGGCACCCGGGTAGGCCAGGGCGTCGTCGTCGTTGCAGTCGTCGCCGCCCGCCAGCAGTGCATCGTGGCCGTCGCCGTCCACGTCGACCAGATCCGCGCCGTCGCAGTCCTGGTCCACGCCGTCATAGGGCGTCTCCAGGGCGTCGGGTGCGACCGTGGCGTCGCTGTCGTCGCAGTCCCCCCGGTGCTCGGTCCAGCCGTCGCCGTCGTCGTCGAAGGCGTCCGTGCCCTCGTCGGTCCGGCCGTCGCAGTTGTCGTCCACGCCGTTCTCCAGCTCCTCGGCGTCCGGGTGCACGTCGGCACGGGCGTCGTCGCAGTCGTCGGCGTCCAGCCAGCCGTCCTGGTCCTGATCGGCAGGGACCGGGTCCGGCGCGATCGTCGTGTCAGGCAGCTCTTCTGGGGCGCAAGCGACGCTCAGGGCCAGCAGGGCGACGAGAGAGGAGGGGCGCATGGCGGCTCCGGGCAGGGGGGCGACTGGCGTGGGCGCGATCTACTGACCCCTTCCTGGGGTCCGCCCGTCAGTACGCGGCTGCTGACAAGGTGTGACAGCGGGAATCGCGGTAGGCTGCGCCGGTGCAGGTGCTGGTCCTCATCGCTGCGCTGCTGGCCTGTGGCGCCGAGCCCTCGGCCGAGCCGCCCGCCACCGGGTCGTCCCTGGCGGAGTCCCTGCGCAAGGCCGCTGCGGCCGTGCCCGACGAGCCGGACCCCACCGGGATGCCCGAGCGCCTGGCCCGGGAGTCCGAGCGGCGGACCGAGACGATCACCGAGCCCGACAGCAAGGACTGCAAGGCTGCCAAACAAGCCCGCGACAAGGTCAAGAAGCGGGTCTCGAGTGTCTACGAGGATCGGATCCGGCCCGCAGAGGACCGCGCCTATCGGGCCCAGCTGGCCCTGGATGCCTGCCTGAAGGACCTGGGCGGCTGCGGGGCCGACCCCGACCGCTACAAGGGCACCGCGGCCAAGCGCGACTCGGCCAACCGCACCTTGGAGCGGGAGCTCCAGAGCGTCGGGGAGCTCGAGGCCAAGCTCTTCCCCCTCAACCGCGAAGTCGCCCGGGCCTGTGGAGACTCCCGCTACTGAACCGCGTCACCCGCGGTGGAGGGGCAAGGTCAGGCACCGTGGGCCACCTCGGCCCCGGCACAGCTCGGCACCGTGGATGTGGACGGCGTAGCGGCGGCGGCTGGCTTCGAGCTTGTCGTAGTCCCCGCCGAAGTCGCGCTGGAATTCCGCCAGGAAGTCGTCGGAGCCGAGCACCCGGAAGCCCGCCGCGCTCATGGCCGCGGCCGTGCGCGCGTTGCGGGCGTAGCCCACGGCGACCCCGGGACTCAGGGCGAGGTAGTTGGCGCCGTCGCTCCACTGCTCCCGGCGCTCGTGGATGGGGTCTCCGCCGCCACAGAGCACGGCCCGCATCGGGTAGCCCTCGGCAGCCAGCGCATCGAGCAGGTCGCCCTCCCACTCCTCGACCGCGACCTCGTCGCCGCTCTTGCGCAGGCGGATCACGTTGCCCTCCTCTGGGCTGCCCCGCTGGAGGAGGGGCCGGTAGACCACCGCCGTGTCCCAGTCGACCAGGGTGAACACCGTGTCCAGGTGCATGGAGCTGCGCTGCTTGGGCATCTCGACGACCAGCACCCGGGTGAAGCCCTCGCTGATCAGCTCCCGGCTCAGGGCGATGATCATCGCCCACGACGTGCGCTCCGAGGCCCCGATGAGGACCAAGGACTCGCTGATCACCAGCACGTCGCCGCCTTCGACCGTCAACGGGAAGCTGCCGCCCTGGGCCCGCACCCATCGGCAGTGCCGGCTGATCTTGGCGCCGTCGAACCAGGGATGGTGCTCGGCCAGGGCCCAGGTCAGGATCGACTCCCGCCGCCGCGCCCGCATCCGGGCGTTGCCGACCACGAGCACGTTGCCGCACAGCGCCGCCAGGTCTCGGGTGAAGATCAGGTTCGGCAGAGGGTCCATCCACGTGATCGACGCCGGGCCGCCAACGGCCAGGGCCCACAGGAGCTCCTTGGGCGCCATCTGCTGGAGCTGGTTCACCACCTTGTCCGGCAGGTCCTCCAGGCGGGCCACGCGGTCGATCACCGCCGTGCGGGCGTCGGCGATGGCCAGCACCTCCTCGAGCATGTCGTCGAGCACGGCGACCTGGGCCGTGGTCTGCAGCACCCGCACGAGCTGGTCGTGCTCGCGCTGTGCGTCGGGCACGTGGACCAGGTCGTCGAAGAGCAGGTGGTTCGGCGAGCCGGCGTGGAGGTGCTTGGGCTGGACCCGCTCCAGGGCGGCGCCTGGGCGCTTGACCACCACCCTCCGCAGCCGGGCGACCTCGCTGGAGACGTGGGGCATCGGCCCTCCCTGGGGGAAGCCTATAGGATGCGCCGATGCTCGACCGCGCCTGGCTCCGTCGTCTCGTCGTGGTCGGCGTGGTGCTCGCAGCGGGCGTCGCCGTGCCCGTGGTCGGTGAGCGGCAGGCGCTCTCCGAGCTGTCCGCCCGTGGCCTGACCTGGACCGGGGTGCACCGGTCGGCCCAGGCCTGGGGCGTCGACGGCGTCCAGGGGCCAGGGCTGTCGGTCGAGGTCCTGCGCGTGCCGCTTGGCTGGCCCGTCGAGGTGGTGCTGGACGGGGTCCGGGTCGACGTGCTGGCCCAACGGGACGCCGCTGCCGGGGGGGCGGGCTCGCCTGGCGGCGCCAGCAGCGTCGACCTGGCCCTGCGGGACGTGACCTTGCTCGCCGGCGCTGTCGTGATCGGGGAGGGCCTGACCGGCAGTCGGCGGAACGGCCGCCTGGCCCTGGGCGGCGACGACACCGAGATCCAGCTCGCCGACGGCCTGCTGCGGGTGTCCGCCGCTCGGGAGAGCCCCTTCTCCGAGCTCGCGGGCCAGCTGGACGTCCAGGCCGAGCTGGCGCCGGACGGGACCCTGAAGGCCACGGTCATCGGGCGTGAGCTGGTCCTGCGCCACCCGCTCCTGGCCGCGCGAGGCTTGCCCCTCGGCGAGGTTCGTGTGGAGCTGTCGCGGGTCGACGAGGAAGTCCTGGGCCCGCTCTACGTCGGCGACCTGTCCCTGTCCCTCCAGGCCGTCTGCGACCCGGCCTGCACGATCAGCCTCACCCTGCCCGAGACCCCGGCCGAGCAGGCCCTGGCCCCACTGGCGCCTCTGGTGCCCGAGCTCCGCAGGGCCCGGCGGATCGACGGGGCCATCCGCGCGGGCGTGACGGTCGCCCAGCAGGACGAGGGCTGGACCGTCATCGACGCCGACCTGTCGGTCGAGGGCCTGGCGGTGGACGGGGCGGTCCAGGATCCGGACCTGTTGCGCTTCGGAACCTTTGCCTACCGCGTGCGCGACGCCGATGGGGATGCCTTGGTTCGCCAGAGCGGGGAGGGCACCGACGACTGGGTGCCCCTGCACCGGGTCTCGCCGTGGGTGATCGAGGCGATCCTGGCGTCCGAGGACGCGGCCTTTCGTCGCCACCGGGGCTACGACCCCGAGCAGCTGCAGGAAGCGCTGGCGGCGGATCTGGCGGCGGGCGCCGTGGTCCGCGGCGGCAGCACCCTGTCCCAGCAGCTGGCCAAGAACCTGTTCCTGACCCCGGAGCGCACGCTGGTGCGCAAGGTCCGGGAGCTCCTGCTGGCGGTCGAGCTCGATCGGGTGCTCGGCAAGTCCCGGATGCTCGAACTCTACGTGAACGTGGTCGAGTGGGGCCCCGAGATCTGGGGTCTGCGCCAGGCCAGTGACCGGTACTTCCTGAAGCAGCCCGCAAGACTGCAGCCCCACGAGGCGGCGTTCCTGGCGGCGATCCTGCCCGCCCCGCGCACGTTCTACGAGGACTGGTACCTGACCGGGCTGGCCGCCCGCTACAAGGTCGGCAGCGTGCTGACGAACATGGCGGACCTGGGAGCGATGAGCCACAGGCAGGCCGCCCGGTGGACCCGAGAGCCCCTGCGTTTCGTGCCGCCGCCCAGAGCCACTCAAGGACCCTGAGTCCCCGTCCGACGAGGGGCAAGGGACGAAGAGCCTGGAGGAAGGCATGGTTCGAGCGACGATGATGGGTGCACTGCTCTGCTCGGGCTGCACGGTCAGCACTTCGGCCTCCCCAGATCCCGTCTGCCCCGACTACACGGGCTTCGGTGTGGAGGGGCACTGGATCTGGTCCACGTCGGCCCAGGTCGAGGCGGACTTCGACTACCACGCGTCGGAGACCGGGGAGCTGATCTGGCTGGCCGACGACGGCAGCGAAGTCGAGCTGCGCATCACCGGGGACATCGAGGACTCGGCCTATGAGTACAGCTTCGTCGACACGGTGGAGCGCTGGGCCTGTGACGACGACGGCGCCCGACTGGTGAGCCGGCGGGTCGACGGGCTGTCCAAGCCGGTCGATGGCGAAGAGGCGTCGTGGTACTCCGAGCTCTCCGTGGACGCCGGAGGCGTCTACCTGCCCCGGTCCCTCGTGGACGGCTCGGTCTGGGCCACGACGGTGACCGGCAGCCTCGACGTGGACGGGGTGGTCGAAGAGGTCTCGCAGACCGAGGAGTTCCTGGCCCAGGAGCTGGACGCCTTCGAGACCTGGTTCGGCACCTACCCGGCCCTGTTGATCCAGATCCTGGCCGCCGATGGCACCCAGCAGGACCATCAGTGGCGCCACCAGGAGATGGGTCGCATGGGCGACAAGTGGATGAGCCTGGAGGACTACCGCACCGACGAGGGCGCGATCGACTCCGGGGTGTGAGCACCCGCGTCAGCTGCCCCGCGCACGAGCCCCGGTCTTGCGGACGAGCTTGCGGAGCTGGGCCAGATCGATCGGCTTGGTCACCACGTGGGCATCGGTGCCCCGCAAGAGCTGGCGAGCGGTCTCCGTTGCGGCCCCGCCGGTGATGAACACGACCCGGTCCCGCCACGCTGGGCGATTGGCACTCAGCCAGGCCCACAGTTCGGGGCCGGCCGGCGGGTCCATCATGATGTCCAGCAGGACCACGTCGTAGACCACGTCGGTCGCCAGGTGGTCCAGCGCTTCTTGGCCGCTGGTGAAGGTCTTCACGTCGCAGCTCCGCTCGAGGCTCAGGGCCAGAGCCCGGCAGATCAGCGGCTCGTCGTCGACCAGGAGCACCTGGAGTCGCGCGGGGATCGCGGCGGGGGAGGGCTCTGGGAGTGGCGTCGGCGTCGGCGGCGGGGGCAGGCAGAGCCTCAGGCGGTGGTGGCCCGACGGCGTCGAAGTCGTGGTCAGCGTGGCCCCCAGGTTGCGAACCCCGTGCAGGAGCAGGCCTGGCAGCGCCGGCGTCAGAGCCCTCAGGTGGGCCTGACTCTCCGTCTCGACCCAGGGCCCCTCTCGGCCGTGGCCGGTGCGCACGATCAGGCGGTTGTGCTTGGGGTCCGGGCGCTCGAAGACCCGGGCGGACTGCACCAACAGGTCGACCAGCAGCCGCACCAGGGCGCCTTCGGGGGCCAGGGTGGCCAGGTCCGGGCGGCCCCGCTCCCAGTCCAGTTGGGTCTGGTGCCGCAGCCGGTGGAGCGCCAAGGACAGGGCGGTCTCGAGTGCGTGCGGGATCAGCACCCGGGTCGGGTCCTGGCGATCGGTCTCGGCGTAGCTCTGGAGCTCGCTGATCACCTCGGTGACCCGCTGGACCCCGTTGAGCACCTCGCGGACGCGATCCCGGCAGCCGGCCAGGTCGGGCTGGGGCTCGGCGAATTCCTCGGCGAGCCACTCCAGGCCCAGTAGCGCGTAGCTCAAGGGATTGGCTGCGTCGTGGGCGACCCCTGCCGCCAGCGCGCCCAGGCTGGCCAGGCCCTCGGCCTGTTCCAGCGCCCGCTGAAGCCGCAAGCGCTCGCCGCCATCTCGAATCCCCACCAGGACCGTGGGTGCCCCGGCATGATCCATCGGTCGCGCCCACCACTCGACCCAGATCGCAGCGCCGCCGTCCGTGCGCAGGCGGAGCGCCACGGCCGGCAGCAGGGCTACGGTGGCCACAGCGGCCTGGTGGAGGTGCTCGGCGGCCCGGGTCCGGTCCTCGGGCACCACCCGGTCCAGCAGCGGACGACCGATCAATGCACTGGCGCGAGGCAGGCCCAGGAGCGCCAACAGCGCGGGGTTGGCGTGCACCACCCGCTCGTTGCGGAGCTCGGCCAGGCCGTCGCGAGAAGCGTCGAGCAGGGCGCGGTAGCGCAGCTCGGCAGCCCGGACCTCGCGAGCCACCGTGTCGCCGCCCTGGGCCACGGGACGGGGCTTGCCCAGCTCTGCCATCGGTGCTCCGAGAAGGGGATCAGGATGCCGGCCGGCCACTTGCCATGTCAAGGCGGGGGGCGGGTACGATGCCCCATGGACCGAAGGGCCTTCCTGACCGATGCCGGCGGACTGCTGGGGGTGGCTCTCGGCGCCCCGCTGGCCGGGTGTGCCACCCGCGGGGGTGTCCGCCACGAGCGGGGACCGGTCCCTGTCGGGCCGTGGCTCGACGACCTGGCCCGCCAGGAGCGGGCGCTGGTCGGCCTGGGGCCGGGCGCCGCGGCGGCTCAGGCGGCCAACAGGTTGGGCCTGCCGGTGGACTTCGTGCCCCAGGCCCTGACCCAGCTGCTCGTCCTGTCCGCGGTGAGGGACCTGCCGCCGGCCGACCAGGCCCACCCCGCTGTGCAGCGCCGCGCCTGGCGGGCCGCCGTGCGCAATGGCCAGCTGACCCTGGCCACCGCCCGGGCCCTGGAACGGGTCGACCCCCGCGAGCTGGGGTGGCTTCGCGAACCGGGGGCCCTGGCGCCCCTACGACACGGCGTGCTCAGCGGCGCCAGGGGCCCCGGGATCGTCCAAGCCCGGCGGGATCAGCTCCTCGAGGGCGTCGACACCCTCCAGTGGCGCCTGGCGCGCCAGGGACCCGGCCTGGTGTTCGCCGAACAGCGGCGCAGGACCCGGCGCCTCTCCCGCGCCGCTGGCCTGGATCGGGCCAGCTGGGACGGTGCGATCGACATGCCCGTACCGACGGAGCGCGTGAGCTATCCGGACCACCCGAGTCCTTGGAAGCAGATGCACACCTCGGAGCGCATCGCCCTGATCGGCGCGACCATCTGCGGGCTGGGGGTTGGGCTCACCCTGGGCGGGTTGTTCGTGCTGAGCCAGGGCAATTTCCTGGGCGTTTTTGGGCTGACCTATGGGGTCCTGGCGGTGATCGGGGGCTGCGTGGTGCTGATGGTTGCCGCCGGCAAGGCCGGCCGAGAGCGCCAGGACCCAGAGGGCCACGTCACCCGGGGGATCCCTTGATGCCAGCGACCCCGCGGCCGGATCCGGAATCCTGTGTGCATGGCTGAGCTGTCTCTCGCGGGTCTCCGCGTCCGCATCTTCAAGGACCCGGTGAGCGCCAGCACCCACTTCGGCGGCATGATCCTGGCGCTTGTCGGAGCGGTGGCGCTGGTGGTCGCTGCGGCCCAGGACGGGTGGCTTCGCACGGCCGGCATGGCCATCTATGGCCTGTCCCTGGTCGGGCTCCTGGGCGCTTCGAGCCTGTACCACTTCATCGACATTGGCGAGCGGGGCAACCAGTTCCTGCGTCGGGTGGACCACGCGGGCATCTACGCGCTCATCGGCGGGAGCTACGTGCCGCCGGTGCTCCACCTGCTCGAGGGCTCATGGCGCATCGGGATGCTGGCGACCGTTGGCGTGATCGCGGCCCTGGGCATGACCCTCAAGATCCTGTGGGCCGACTGGCCCGAGTGGTTGAGCGTGTGCCTGTACCTGGGCTTCGCCTACATGGCGCTCCTGCCGCTGGGCGAAGCACTGCCCAGGCTCGGCGACGTGGCGCTGGGTTGGGCCGCGGCAGGTGGCGTGGCCTACACCGTCGGTGCCGCCGTCTACTACTGGGAGCGGCCCGATCCCTGGCCCGAGGTGTTCGGCCACCACGAGCTCTGGCACGTCTTCGTCTTGATCGGCGCCGGGTGCCACTACGGGCTCATGTGGTCCCTGCTCGACGTGCCTTGCCTGCCCCTCTGAACGGAGCGACCTGGCTGCCGACTCACGACGCTGTCAGCCCCGCTCCACCCGACCGGCACGGCCGGCGATGGTCTCGGCGACCAGGGCCCGCAGCTCTGCGATGGCAAAGGGCTTGCTCAGGGACTGGACCCGGGACTCGGCCAGGAAGGCCTGGGTGCTGTCGCTGAAGGCGCCCCCCGTCATGAAGCACACCCGCTGGGCCAGCCCCGGAAAGCGCCGACTCAGGACGCCGTAGAGCTTCACCCCGTCGAAGCCGGGCATCATGACGTCGCACAGCACCAGGTCGAAGTCCCGGTCTGCCTCGAGCAGTGTCAGGGCGCTCGGCGCACTCCGGCTGGCGACGACATCGTGGGCGCTCAGGATCCGCCGCACGACCCGGCCGATCCCGGGCTCGTCGTCGATCACCAGGACCCGGGCCTGGCGGGGCTGGAGCGCGGGGCCCACCACAACGGGCTGCGCACCCGGGATCCGCTGGCTGGCCGGCAGGGTGACCGAGATCCTCGTCCCGGTCCCCGGACTCGACGCCAGGGTGATGGCGCCGCCGTGGGCCTCGACCAGGTTCCGGCAGATGGCCAGGCCCAGTCCGGTGCCCTCGCCCACTGGCTTGGTCGTGAAGAATGGCTTCCACACCCGCTCGATCAGCTCGGCGGCGATGCCCGGCCCGGTGTCCGTCACCGTCAAGCGTGCCTGTCCCCCAGGTGCCGTCGACGTGGCGATGGTCAGGGACTGGACCGAGTCTCCGAACGCCTGGAGCGCGTTCACGACCAGGTTCAGGACCACCTGGGTCAGCTGGGTCTCCGACGCGTCGACCAGGGGCACGTCGTCGAGGGCCAGGGTCAGCCGGGCCCGATGGCGGACTTCGTTCCCCACGATGCGCAAGGCGGTCTTGACCACGTTGTGCAGGTGCACGTCCGGGCGCCGGCCCTCGTCCTCGCGGCTGTAGCCCTTGAACCCCTGGACGATGCGGGCCATGCGTCGAGTGGCCTCCAGGCAGTCGTCCAGGATCTCGGACTGCTCGGGGTCTCGCGCCGGTGCCTCCTGGAGCACCTCGAGGTTGGCGGAGAGCCAGGCCAGGGGGTTGTTCAGCTCGTGCGCCACCCCCGCGGCCATGGTGCCCACAGAGATCAGGCGATCGGCGCTGCGCAGGGCCTGCTGGGCCTGCCAGAGCTGGGTCACGTCCACGCCATAGAGCCGGTACCGGCCGTGGCCGGCCGCCGCGCAGGTGAAGTGGAACCTGCGCCCGCCCAGGGCCACGTCTGCCGTCAGAGGGCTTGGCGTCTCGCTGGGCGCCTGCTCCGCCGAGAGCACCACCTGGACCAGGGGGTGGTCCGGACCCCAGGTGGCGGCGTCTGGAAATGCGGCTCTCGCAGCCGGGTTCAGGAAGCGCAGCTTCCCGGACCGGGACAGCTCCAAGATCGGGCTCGGATTCAACAGCGGGTAGGACGCCAGGCGCTCCAGTTCCGCGGCGTAGGCCAGGTCGTCGGGGCTCACCGAGGACGTGCTGTCCGAGGGGAGCGCGTCGTCGCCGGCCGGCCGGAGGATGCTGTAGCGGTCTGCTCGGACCTCGACGAAGGCGTTGGCGGCACAGGCGTGCAGCAGTGCCTTGGTGCCCGGGTCGTCGTGCTGGGTGAGCAGGTCACGGATGCGGTGGGCCTCCTCGACCGGAAGCGTCTGGGTCAACAGGAGCGCATCCGAGGGTGTGGTCCCGGTGACCGCCAGGGCCTCGAGCCGTGATGCATCGCGGCCCAGGTGCTCCACGAGGCTCGCCGTGACGGCCCCCAGGGCCGGTTCGCTCACGTGCACGGCCGCGACGTCGCCGTCGCCGGTCAGCAGCGCTCCCAGCGCGGCTGCATAGGACCCGTAGAAGGCTTGGCTGCTGAACAACTCGTCGGGCTTCAGTCCCTGGGTGCGCAGCCAGCCCGTGGCCAGCAGGAACCCGCCGCTGCTCTTGGGATCCACCCACGCCGCCCGTCGGCCACGGAGCGACGCGAGATCCACCCCTTCGCCGCTGCGCACGACCAGTGCCGAGGCATAGGTGACCCGCCCGCTGCGCTGGGCGGCGAGCACGTGGCGCGTCTCCGGTGCCACCCGCGCGCACAGGTGCGGGGGTCCCCACACCAGCGCCACCTGGCCGCTCAGGATGGTCGTCTCCATCTCGGCGTAGGTGTCGGCCACGTGGACCCGCACCGCGCGCCCCAGGCTCTGTCCCAGCGTGCTGGCGAGCATCTCCTGGCGGACCGCGGAGCGCAGCTCGCCCAGGGAGGGGGGGAGGAGGATCGTGAGGGGAGGGGTGGGCACTGTCGCCGCGGAAGGGCAGGGGCTCAGTATGCCTGGTGCCAGTAGAATTTGTGGAATAAATGACGGGAGAACCCTGTCCACGTCTTCTGGCACGGGCCCTGGTCTAGAATCCCATCGGTGCGACTTCCCCGACTGGACCCCCGCTACGCCGCTGGCCGCCGCCGTCTCCAGGACCGCTACGCCGAGCGGTCCGGCCTCCCGGACGCGTCGCGGCTGGCCTACCTGCGCGGCCCGCTCCAGTCCTGGACGGTCGAGCAGCTCGCGGCGGTGTGGGCCGAGGCCCGGCCGGTTCCAGGTGCGCTGCCGGCCCAGAACAACGTCTACGTGCACGTGCCCTTCTGCAAGAGCATCTGCGGCTTCTGCAACTACGAGCGCCTGCGGCCGTCGAACCCGGCGTGGCTCCGGGCCTGGCTGGATCGCCTGCTGGCGAGCCTGGCTGTGCTTGCGCCGGCTGTGCGCCAGCTGGAGTTTCACAGCCTCTACGTCGGGGGAGGCACCCCTTCGACCCTGCCCGCGCCCCTGCTGGAAGAACTCTTCACGGCCCTGGACGCCGCGCTGCGCTGGCACCCTCACGCGAGCCGGGAATTCGAATTCGACCCCGCCGTCATGAGCGCCCAGCGACTCGACGTGCTCAAGGCCCACGGCGTTCAGCGGTACAGCTTCGGCATCCAGACCCTGGATCCCCGGGTCAATGCCGCCCACGACCGGGGAGCCCAGGGCATCGAGGTCATCGAGCGTCGGTTCACGGAGCTCGCCGAGCGGGGTCTCGAAGCGGTCAGCTGCGACTTCTTGCTGGGGCTGGCTGGCACCACCCCGGACCAGGTCTTCGGCGAGATCGGCACCGTGTTGCGGCGGTTCCGACCCGAGTGGATCGACGTCTACCTGGTCACCCCGACCCAGACCTATGTGGACAGCCACTTTGGGGGATCCCACGACGCCTTCTGGGCCCACCTGCGGCCGTTCCAGGACCGGGCGATGCAGGCCCTGGAAGCCCTGGCGTCGGCCCACCGCTACCGGGTCATCGGAGGGCAAGGCCACCGCATGTCCCTGTGCCGGCCCCGAAGCGCGACCGGGCCCAGCGCCCACTACAGCTACAGCCAGCTGGTCAACGAGCAACGGCGACCCCTGAACCTGTTGGGGCTCGGCCCGTCGGCCCGGACCCAGATCTTCGGCGCGGCCCAGGTCCAGACCCGGGATCCCGGTGACACCCCGGACGCGCCCGGACCCGCCCACTACGAGGGCCACGGGGTCAGCCTGGACGACGAGATCCGGACCTACCTGGTCCACCACCTGCGAGATCAGAACATCCTGGACCGCCCCCACTTCGCCCGGGTCTTCGGCGTGGACGTGGTCGAGCGCGTGCCCCGGGCTGTCGCCGCGTGGCAAGAAGAGGGCATCCTGGCCCTGGGCGACGACACCTTGGCCCTGGCGGACCAGGATCGCCTGGCACGGACCCGCAGCCTGCTGTGGCTGGTGCCCGAGGAGCCTCTGGAGCACGAGCTCGCGCGTCGCATGCAGCTCGACCTGAGCCCCCAAGGCGTCGCGCAGCTGCTCGCGCCCCTGCCCCCGGGGCAGACCCTGGCCGGGGGGGTGCGCTACCTGGGCTCGTCCCAGGCCCGGATCCGGCTGCGGGCCGAGTCCATGGACTGCAGTCTGCGCGTGGCGCCGCCGCTGACCGACGACGGGCCGGTCCGACTGGTGCTGGATCGTGTGCCGGAGGCGCTGGTGCCGGCGGTCACCCCGGCCGTGCGACAGCTGGCCGCCCTGGTTCGTCGGAACCACCGGGCCCTGCGTGGGCGGCAGGACCAGGCGCGTCACCGGGATGAGCTGCCACCCTGACGCCCCTCACAGGGTCAGCAGCACCCCGAGCACCGCCAGGCACATCTCGTCCAGGGTCTCCTCGCCCAGGCCCACGTCGACGGGCTCGTCCAGCCCGGCCTCGGCCAGGCCCCGGGCGACGTTCTCGTTGTCCAGGGTGTTGTTGTAGCGGCACTGCATCCACAGCGAGTCCAGGTCGTTCAACGTGGGCAGCTCCTCGACCGGCGCGTCGTACTCGTACCAGCGCTGCCAGTTGAAGTCGTACTGGGGCGTCTGCACCAGGCACTCGGACTGGGGGTGGTCGCCTTCGGCCTGGTCGCGATCCAGCCGGATGATCATGTCCTGGCCGACGTAGTGCATGTGCGTGCCGGCGGCGTAGATCTTGAGGTCGTAGTCGGTCTCGAACGTGACGTTCATCGTCTCGGTGTGGTCGGCGATGCCGGCGGGGATGCGGAATTCCGCTTCGCCATCGCGGTCGTTCGGTCCCGGCAGCAGTCCCTGGCCCGGAGAGACCTCGTAGGGGATGTTGCCCACCAGGGTCATGAAGGCGAGGTGAGCAGGGATCGACGACTGGGTCCTCAGGTCCACGGTGGTCAGGTCCGGGGCGTGGTCGTCGCCGGTCGGGTGGTAGTGGATCTGCATCACCAACAGGCCGCCGCGCTCCACGTAGAAGGCGCTGTCCGCCGGGGTCTCGCCCGGGGGTGAGCCGGGGGCCCAGGCCGCGAGCAAGGCGCCGCTCTCGATGCCGATGCCGCCGAAGCAGTCATAGCGGCCGTCGTCGCCGGCCAGGTCGGCGGTCGAGCCGGTCTGGTCGCTGAACAGCAGGACGTGGTGGACCACCTCGGGGTTGCCGGGGTTGATCTGGAGCGCGTTGATGAACGTGTAGTCGTCGGTGAAGCCCGGATCGAGCACGAAGCACTGGAACTGGTCCTGGGTGCCCGACGCGGTGAAGGGCTCGAGGGGCTCCAGGGTCAGGCTGGGATCGAGCAGGGTCAGGTCCAGGGGCTCGGGGAGCGCGGTCGCGGTGTCCGGATCGCCCTGGGGGGCGCCGGCGTCGGCCCAGTCGCGCAGCAGCTGCTCATCCTCGGGGCTGAGCCGCATGTCGTCCTTCCAGCCGAAGCGGGGCTCGCACTCGTCGGTGTCGTCGGCACGAAACGGCGGCATCTGGCCGGACTCGACCGCGTCGGCCATCTGGGTGGCCAGGGCCGCCGCCACGTCGTACTCGTCCAGGGGAAAGATCACACCGCCGTCGGTGTGGCAGCCAGCGCAGCTGGACTCCACCAGGGGAGCGATGTCCTGGTGCCACGTGGGCGCGTCGGCGGGCACTTCGACCGTGCCGTCGGTGCAGGCCAGCAGGGTCAGGGCAGCGAATGGGGACATCGGCGATCCTCGGGGCGGGATTCTTGGACCCGCCACAGCCCAGGGAGGGCAAAGGAAAACGTAGGCCAGAGGGCCTGGGAGGGCATGTCAAGGCGTCGTGGCCCGATGTCTCTCCGATGACAACAAGGGTTTTCCCCGTCTCTGGCGATTTCACATGATGCCGGTCTGAGCCGTAGAGAGGGGCAACAGGAGAGTGTCATGACGACCTGCTTCTTTCGACCCGACGACGTGAGTACGCACCTGACGAGCCTGGTTGCGATGCGGCCCGATGCCATGCTGGTGGACCACCAGGGCCGGGTGATGGAGGGCGTGCTCTGTGGCTCTCGCGATCCCTTTCGGCTGGCGCTGGCCCCGCAACACCGGGTGATCGCACCTGCGCCCGGGTACACCGTGCGGCTCGACGTGGACCACGGCGACCACGTGACCGGCTTCTACACCCAGGTCGTCGGCGAGGTGGACGGCGTCTGGGCCCTCCAGACCCCGCGGGTCGTCCGGCGCCGGGTCGAGCGTCGCAGGAACCGGCGGGTGCCGATGTCCGACCAGCAGGGTCTGTCCCTCCAGGTGCTGGAGGGGGGCCAGTGCCCGGTCGTCGACGTGTCCCGGGGTGGGCTGTCGTTCCGATGCGAGCTGGGTGCGCCCTGGGCCCGCATGCGCAGTCCGTTCCCCGCCGTGCTCGAGGCCAGCGGCGTGCCGCCTGTCGCCATGCGGCTGGAGATCATGCACCTGCGGCTGGATCCGGGGGACCGCTACACCCGCATCGCCGGGGCCCAGGCCACCGTGCTGGGCCCGTCGGCGACGTGGTGGCAGGACGTCGTGGATGCGCTGGTGGAAGACGCCGAGCGGGGCCCCGCCCCCCTCGCCTGATCCACCGACCCGAAGCGCGACCGGCCGGAGAGCTCGCGCTCCCCGGCCGGTTCGTTGATTCGGGCTGGGTCTCAGCGACCGGCCTCGGGGCAGACCTCGAACTTCAGCTGGTAGTAGTTGTCCGGGTTGCTGGAGGGGCTGGTGCAGTCCTTGTACCAGACCCAGTCGGCACCGACGGCGTCCAGGTCCGGGATGGCCCAGGTGCCCCAGGAGCTGGCGCAGGCGCTGGCCAGGATGCTGTCATCGGTCACGCCGCCGGTCAGGCCGCTGGTCATCCAGCCGCTGGCGGGTGCAGACGCCGTCGCGGTCCAGTCGCCCTGGCCAGTGGGGTAGTCCGTGCCGCCCGTCTCGACGTTGGCCACGAATCCGACCAGGCTGCTGTACAGGTCCTGGGCCACGACGCTGACCAGGTGGGTGCCGCTGGTGGCGACGGTGCTGTAGGTCTCGGTGGCCGTCCAGTCGCTGTCGGAGCCGAGCAGGCTGCCGTCCAGGTACAGCTCGTAGTAGTCATCGGCCGTCAGCTCGACGTTGACGTCGTACTCGCACTTCAGGTCCTCGTCGACCAGACCGTCGCCGTCGTCGTCTTCGCAGTTGCACTCCTCGGGCGGTGCGACGGCTTCGGGGCAGACCTCGAGCTCGGTGACGAACCAGGCCTCGTCGTTGCTGCTGGTCGAGGAGCAGGCGCTGGGCCAGATCCACTCGGCGCCGTCGGCGTCCAGCCCACCGGTGTAGTAGGTGCCCCAGCTGCAGGTGGCGAGGATCGAGCTGTCCACGGTGCCGCCCAGGATGCCCAGGTCGGTCTGCCAACCGGTCGACGGCGCGGTGGTGGTGCCGTACCAGAGCCCGGCGCCGGTGTTGTAGTCGGGCTGCAGCGTGCCGTTGATGCTGACGGACGCGATCATGCCCATCTGGACGTTGTGGGTGTCCTTGGCCTTGACCGCCAGGTGGTGGGTGCCGGCATCCATCAGGGCGAAGTGGGTGTTCACATCGGTCCAGTCGCCGTCGAAGCCCATCACGGTGCCGTCGCCGAAGGCCACGTAGGCGTCGTCGGCGGTGATCTCCATGGCGACCTTGTACTGACAGTCCTTGGCCTCATCGACCAGGCCGTCGCCGTCGTCGTCTTCGCAGTTGCAGCGCTCGAGCTTGGACAGGTCGTACTCGGCGAGCTCGGCCTCGGCGGCCTCGGCCTCTTCCATGTCCGCGTCGGTGCCGGTGTCGCCGGTGTCGCCGGTGTCGCCGGTGTCGCCGGTGTCGCCGGTGTCGGGGCGCTCCTCCTTGGAGTCCGTGGCCTTGGCGGTGGCGTCGAACTCGCCCTCCAGGTCCACCGACGCATCGGTGGCACAGGCGGCGAGGGAGAAGGCGGCGAGGGAGAGGATCAGGGTGCGGGTCATGTCAGCTCCAAGCTGAGTGGGTTCACCAACGACGAAGGGCACCCCTTGCGCAGAGTTGTGGAGAAAGTGGAAGCGCCCCCCTGGACCGGCCAGGGGGGCGCTTCGGAGGGCGATCGTTCGCGGCCCTCAGGGCGTCAGCAGCAGCAGCGTCTTGCCGCTGTAGGCCCCGTTCGTGGCGTCTCCGGTGCCGCCGAGCAACAGGTCGTCATAGCCGTCGCCGTTGGCGTCACCCGCCGACAGGGACATGCCCAGCAGATCGGACGGGCTGTCGCCATCGAACCTGTAGGACGCGTCGGCCATGTCCATCGCACCCAGGGAGCCCAGGTCGGCGTTCAGGAACAGGTAGACCCGGCCGGACTGGGAGCCGCCGCCGGACGTCATGCCCATGTCGGCCATCATTAGGTCCGCTCGGCCGTCGCCGTCCACGTCACCGGCAAAGGCCACGTCGGGGCTGTAGCTGTTCCTGCGCATCTCGCTGGCAAAGGTGGCGTCGGCCTGGTCGAGCGCGACCTCGTCGTCGCCGGTGACCGTGCTGCCGAGCACCAACCAGACCCGGTTCTCCCAGTCTGGGTAGTCGTAGTACCCGCCAAAGAGCACGTCGTCGGTGCCGTCGCCGTCCACGTCCTCGCCGCCGGCCGCCTCGAAGCCACAGTACTGGCGGTCGCCGCTGCCGCGCACCACGTGGTCTGCGTCTTCCACGTCCAGGGCGCCGCCGCTTCCCAGGCTGGCGCCCAGGTAGACGTAGAGCTTGCCGGCCATGTCTCCGCCGGCGTCGTCGTAGGGCGCGCCCAGGCCGATGTCGTCGACGCCGTCGCCGTCGACGTCGCCCAGGTTCTCGACGTTGAAGCCCAGCCGGTACTTGTCGCCGCTCTCCCCGCGAAAGGTCCACGCGGCGTCGGCGCTGTCCGGGCTGTCGAGCAGGGTGCTGCCTTGGAGCAACCAGGCGCCGCCGTCGTAGTCGTGCTCGGCGTCGGAGCCCACGAGTAGCTCCGCCAGGCCGTCGCCGTCCACGTCGGCACCGCCGGCCACGTAGCGCCCGAAGTTCTCGTCGGCCTGGGCCCCCAGCACGGCGGCGTCGGCCTGGCTGCCCATGAGCTCGCCCCCACCTGCCAGGGTGGCCGCCAGGTAGACGTAGACGGCGCCGGCGCCTTCGCCGCCGTCGTCGGCCTTCCAGGCGGGCACGAGCACGTCGTCCAGGCCGTCGCCGTCGAGATCGCCGGCCCCTTGGGCATAGGTGCCGAAGTAGGACCCTTCGTCTTCGCCGCTCAGGACCACGTCGGCGGCGTCGGACAGGGCGTTGTCGCCGCTCAGGGGGTCGCTGCCGGAGGCGGTGATCAGGAAGGCCTGGCCGGGCTCGTTCGTGTTCCCGTTGCCGTAGGCGCCGAAGATCATGTCCTCGCGCCCGTCGCCGTCCACGTCCCCGACGAACCGCGAGTGCTGGCCCGAGTAGGCCCGCTCGAAGTCCCCCAGGAACGCGACAGCCGCCTGGTCGGCGGCTGTGGTCGTTGGCTCGGGCCAGCCTGTGAAGCCGGCTGGCAGGGCGACTTCGTCGGTCGCTGGGGCGCCGCTCTCCTCGCCATCGTGGGGTGTGGCGATGCAGGTCCAGGTCTCGCCCTTGGCCACCACCGACGCCGGCACCGTGTCGCCGGGCAGCCAGGTCCGACTGAGCACCCCGGTCCAGGGCTGGCCATCGACGAGCCAGCTCAAGGTCACGGTGACGCTGTCGTCGTCCAGGTCCGTCGCGGTCGAGGTGATCTCACAGATCAGGTCATCGGTTCCGGCGGTCGGAGCCTCGGGCAGCAGGGTCACGTCCAGGCCGGTCGGCGGGCTGTTCACGACCTGGACCGCGTTGGTGGTCGCGGGCTCTCCATCGACCAGGCCATCCGTCGGCGTCGCGGTCGCTCGCCAGGTCTGGCCCTTCGACGTGGCGCTTGCCGGCAGGAGCGGGCTGTCACTCGCGGTGCTGGCCTGGCCATCGACCGTCCAGGACCAGGTGTAGGTGATCGGGTCGCCGTCGGTGTCGACGCTCTCGGTGACCACGGTCGCGATCAGGTCCACGGTCGTGTCCGCTGGCTCGGGGCCCAGAGAGAGCGATGGGGCCGACGGCGCCGCGTTGGCAGGGCCGGTGTCCACTGGGTCTGTGGGTTCGACGGAGTCCGTGCCGTCGACGGTGTCGGTCGGGGTGGCGGCGGGATCGTCGCTGCAGCCCACGAGCAGGGCCAGGAGGGTGAGGGACATTGTGGCTCCAGGGGAAGGAAGGGGTCCTCCCTGGATCAAGGGCGGCCATGGACCAGAGTTGGGCTTCTCGCTGAGAATCGCGCAGTGACCGATCGGTCAGTTATAGTTCGGCCATGGTCACCACCGTGCTCCTCGCACTGTTCAGCTGCTCCCAGGGCGCCACCGATGGAACCGTGTCCACGTCCGCGTCGGACACGTCCGTCGTCGAGGACGAGCCCCTCTGCACCCAGGACCAGTTCTGCGACGAGATGCTGGGGTGCTTCTCCTTCATGGGCCTGGACACCTGCGAGAGCTACTACGACGACGGCATGGGCTCCTGCGACGACCTGTCCCCAGCGGACATCGAGGAGTACCAGGCCTGCATCTGTGGCTGCTGGGTCAACGACGACGAGCGGACCTGTCTGGGCATGGGCACGTGCAGTGACTGGTGCGTCCAGGCGGTCTGCGGCTGGATCCAGTAGCTACGAGAACGGCGCCGACAGTGGGGTCACGTCCGGGAAGTGCTCGGCCGGATCCAGGTCAAAGGACGCCATCAGGCCGGCGATCAGGTGTGCCGGGGTCAGGATCTCCCCGCTGCCGCTGGCCTGGCCGGTCGAGGGGTCCGTCGCAGCACTGACCAGGAGCTCGTCCGAGCTACCGAGCACCTGGCCGCCAGCCACGCCGGCCCCGAAGACCAGAGCGCTGGTGTAGGGCCAGTGGTCTTTGCCCTGGGCGCCGTTGAGCACCGGGGTGCGGCCCATCTCGCTCAGGACAACCACGGTGGTGCGGTCCATCAGGGTCCCGCCGGCGGGGTGGTCGGTGGCTTGGAGCAGCTGTCCCAGCGCGATCAGCTCGGCGAACAGGTTCTCGAAGCACCCGTCCTGGGCCACGTGGTTGTTCTGGTGGGAGTCCCAGCTGAGGCGCTCCGGCAGACCGCCCTCGACGATCAGGGAATTCGAGAGGCCCATGGACAGGGCCGCGACCCCGGCCGAGAGCCGCTCCAGGGCCGTCGGGGACTCCCCGAGGCTCAGCGCATCCACGGCCCCGTCCAGGCGATCCCGTCGCCCGAGACCGCGCTGGAACTCGGCGTAGCGCTCTGCGGCGCCCCCGCCCTCGGCCGCCCGCTCCCCGGAGACCTGCTGCAGGTAGGCCCGTGCCCTCAGCTCGGCGTCGGCGTCGTGGAACGCCCCCTCGGGCAGGCTGCCGTCGACCGTGCCCACCAGCGTCTGGCTGAGGGGGACCATGACCTCGCCCAGCTTGCCCGGGTAGCGCGGCCCGGACAGCACCAGGTGCGGCAGGGCCAGGTCGCTGGCGGCGCCCGACGCGATCAGGGTCGGCAGGTCCGACGCGTCGCTTCTGCGGGACCCGGTCATCACGTGCCGCGTGCAGGCGGCGTGGCTGATCGAGCCCACCGCCAGGCCGTTGACCACGGCGGCCTGGCCACCGAAGTCCTCGAAGAACGCCCGGACCGAGGGCCGGGTCGCCGCGTCGGCAAAGGGGATGCCCGACGCCGTGGCCAGGACGCTGTCGGAGTCGCTGTCCACCACCGTGGAGTCGATCCGAGGCTCGAACACATAGGTCGGGTCCCAGCCGCCGGTGTTCCAGTGCACGATCAGGGCGCGGTCTTCGCCGGCCCTCGCCGGGCGCGATCCCAGCCCCAGCGCGGCAGCCAGGGCCCCGATGCCTCCCAGGAAGTGGCGCCGGTTCATGGGCTCACCGCCAAGACCAGGCCGGTCTCGATCCAGGGGCGATCCGCCCGGAGCGGGAAGTCGCTGACCCCGGGCTCGCCGAAGCCCCCTGTGGCGACCTGGAGGAAGTCCAGCCGATCGCCGTCCAGCCAGGCCCAGCGGGCCACGATGCCTTGGTCGTCGGACAGGTGCCAGCCGTGCTCTTCGCCGCCGTCCTCGGTCAGGACGAGGGCCCAGCTGTCGGCGTCCAGGGCGTGGCCGTCGACCTGGGCCTGGGGGTCGGTCTCCAGGGTCCAGACCTGATCCTCGGTGCCCGCGCTGGTCTCGTCGAGAATCTCGGCCTGGGTGGCCTGGGTGGCATCGCCGAGCAGGAACAGGGGCGGATCCCAGCTGACAGAGCGCACCAGCTGCTCGTCGGCATCGTAGATCTCGTAGCCGTGGTACTCCGCGGACGCCGCGTCCACTCGGTAGACGTCCAGCCGCAGCAGCCCCTCGCGCAGGTCCGGGGCCGGGGCTTCGACCAGCCGAGTGACCAGGATGAGGCCCTCCTGCTCGGTCAGCTCGACCCTGACGTTGTAGCCGATGACCAGGGACGGGTCCGGCTGGGCTTCGGGCAGGGGGTTCTCGTCGCCGGGCAGACCGCAGTCCAGCCAGGCCTCCAGCAGCGCCCGCTCGTCGGCGTGGGGGCCACCGGCCGGCGGCATGTCGCCCGTCTCCAGGGTGCGCACGCGGATCCGCTCAGCCCACGCCAGGGCCCCTTCGAGGCTGTCCAGGTCCACGCCGACCGGAGCGCCGTGCCGAGCGTCACCGGTCACCTGGGTGCCGTGGCAGGCGGTGCAGTAGCTCAGCAGGAAGGCCTGGCCGAAGCCGTCCCAGGTCACGCCCGGGCCGCAGTCCAGAGTGCCCGCCGCGGAGTCGGTCGTGCCCGGCGGAGGCGGGCGGCTGTCGTCGCCGCTCGAGCAGGACAGCAGCAGTGAAGCGAGCCAGACCATCAGTACAGCACCCCTTCCGGGTGCCGCACGAGCACACCGAGCACCTCGGCGAGGGCGGCCTGGGGATCCGAGTCGCCTCCGGCCTGGGTCCACAGATCCACCAGGGCGTCGATCTCGGCGCTGTCGGAGTCGACCGGGCGGCTTAGAAAGCGCAGGTGCCAGGCCATGAGTTGGTCCCGCAGCGCACCTTCGTCGGTCGGGATTCCGGCCAGCAGCAGGACCGGCTCGCTGCGGGCCAGATCGGCCTCGAGGGCGGGCACCACTGCCTGGCGAGCGGTCCACTCCAGCAGGATCTGGAGACCGACCGCGGCGCTGGTGTTGCGGAAGAGCACGGTGTCGTCGTCGGTGCCTCCACCCAGCAGGCGGTGGGGCTCGGACCAGGTGAGGGCGTTCAAGCCATCGACTTCGCTGTCGCCGTCCCCCCAGGCGAGCAGATCGGTGAGCGAGGACCCGAGCTGTTCCACATGGAGCAGCCGTCCGTCTTGGGCCCGGTAGTCGGGATCGGCGATCAGCTCCACGACCAGGGCCCTCACGTCCTGGTCCAGCGCCTGGAAGCGCGCCCCCAGGGCCAGCTGCTGCTCCAGGGTCGGCGCCGCGCCGATGAGGCCCTCGTGGAAGCGCGACGCAGCGCAGGACGCGAACCGCGGATCCTGCGCCATCGCCTGGCCCAGGTCTGCCAGGTCCGCCCCGGGCACGCCGTAGTACGAGGGCGTGACCCGCGCGGCGAACCAGTCGGCCCGATGCTGGGACCAGCGCAGGTACTGGTCATCGGGGAGCTCGTCGGATCGCTGGGCGAAGCCGCCGAAGAACGCGGCCAGCGGGTCCAGGGCGGCGTGACAGGTCAGGCAAGCCGGCTGTTCCGAGACCGCCCGCTCCACGTCGGCCAGGTCTTCGGCATTGATCGCGAACGAGAAGTCCCCGTCCCGTTCCAGGAAGTCTGCGCACAGGAACAGGTCGGCGACGGTGTTGGCCCGGGTCCGGTTCAGGTTTACGGCGTCGGCGGTGTAGCGCAGCCACAGGGTGTTCGTGCTGAGCACCCCGGCGGCCGGACGGCCGTCGGTGTAGGGCACCCAGCCCCAGTCGCTGCTGGCGTGGTCCAGTCCGTACAGGTCGGCCAGCACGGCATTGGCGCGGGTCTCGGTGGCCACCAGCACGTCGCTGAAGGGGCGGTCCTCGTCGATCACCGCTGCGATCAGCTGCAGTGGCTCCTGGCCCAGGGCCCGCCAGGTCTCGAAGTCCAGCTCGCCGAAGCGGCTGTAGTCGTCGGCCCACACACCGGTGTGGATGACGTCGTTCCAGAGCCACGCCATGCGGGTCGGGAAGCGCGGGTCGCGGACCCACTCCCCCACGTGGTCCAGGACCGAGGCGTCCCCGTCCAGCACGCTCTGCAGCTCCGAGGCCGACGGCCGGACCCCCCGCAGGTCGAGGCTGGCCCTGGCGAGCCAGCCCCCGTCGTCCAGGAGATCGTCCGGTGTGGCCGAGTCGGTGGTGGCGGGCCTGGACGTGTCCGAGGTCCCGCTGCCGCAGGCCAGCACCAACACCACCGGGAGCAACGGCATGGGTGCACTCTACCCAGTCGTCGGGCTGTCTGGGTCCACCTGCAGCACCATGTCGAGCATGGTGTCGCCGTCGAAGACGTAGTGCCCGTCGACCGTGCGTCCCGCGAGCACGTGGGGGAGCCAGTGGCGGTCGTCAGCCCACATGCGCTCGTAGGGGATGGCGTCCAGCGGGGTCCACAGGGGGATGGCCTCGTCGCTCTCGCTGGGCTGGCCCGTGCAGCCGGTGGCCACGTAGACGTGGCAGTGCAGCGTGTAGCCGTCCACGAAGTGGAAGCGGTGCTGGCCGCGCCAGCTCACGCCGGTGGGGGTCACCCCCAGCTCCTCCTGGACCTCCCTCACCGCGCACTCCGCCAGGGTCTCGCCCGGCTCCAGGCGGCCGCCGGGGCCGTTGATCTTGCCGGCGCCCAGGCCACGCTTCTTGTGGATCAGGAGCACCTGGCCCCGGCGGACCACGAACAGCAGGGTCGCCAGGTCCTGGGCCTCCCAGCTGGGCCAGTCGATGTCGGCGACGCGCATGGGGCCTGGGCTAACGTGAGCCACCGATCGGCTACAAACGATGGCACCTTGTCCGAAGAGGGTGGCGGTCATGCCCGCGTCTGTCGAGTCCAGTCCCAGAGACCTCCAGGCGGCACGGGCCTTCTCGTTGCTGGCGGTCGTCGTGATCCCGGCCTTTCACTGGATCATCGGGCCGGCCTCTGACCCCGTGGGCCTCGGGGAGCGGCTTTGGGTCGTAGCGCCCTTCGCGCTGGGCGCCGCAGGGTCGTGGCTGTCGCCGGCCATTGCCCGCCACTACTTCCTCGTGTTCCAGGCGCTCTGCATCGGCGCGGGGATGTGGACCGTCCGGGTGTCGGCACTCGACCACTTCGTGACCGAGCGCCTCATGGTCCTGCTGCTCGTGGGGTTCGCGATCAGCCTGGTCTATCGCACGCTGCGGTGGACCTTGGCGTACTTCGCAGCCTTGCTGGGCAGCACCGCGGTGGCCCTGGTGTTGTTCCCCCCTCAGGACCTGTCATCGGGACTGGTGCTGGGCCTGATCGCGGTCGTCGCGGTCACCGCAGTCGTGGCGGTGTGGCGGAGACAGAGCGCCCGACTGGATGCCGAGGCCTACGTGGCCCAGGTCCTGGCCGAGCGCCAGGCCCTCGAGGAGCAGCTGCTCCAGGCGGGACGCAGCCAGGGGCTGGATCAGCTGGTGAGCGGACTGGCGCACGACTTCAACAACCTGCTCGTCGGCATCTTGACCAACGCGGGCTCGGCCCTTCGAGATCCGCAGCTGGCGGAGCCGCTCAGGGGGGTGCTCGAAGACATGCGCTCGAGCGCCGAGCGGGCCGCCCATCTCACCGAGCAGCTCCGGGCCTATGGCGAGACCGAGCTGCTGGATCCGGCGCCCGTGGAATTGGGAGACCTGGTCCGCGAGGTCCTGCGTCAGCGCTCGGGCGGGCTGGCGGCGGGGGTGGACTTGACCCACGAGGTCGACCCCGATGCGCCTTGCGCCCTGGGGGATGAACAGGCGCTCCACCGGGTGATGACGAACCTGGTCGTGAATGCCATCGAAGCGCTCGACGGCGGGCCCGGCCGCGTGCACGTGCGCATCGGCTCTGCACCGGGCGCTGCTCCCGGGGAACCCGGACGCTGTCGGCTGACCGTGCGCGACTCCGGCGTGGGCATGGCCCCCGCCGTTCGGGAGCGCATGTTCGACCCCTTCTTCAGCACCAAGGGCGCCAGCCACGGCCTGGGGCTGGCGGCGGTGATGGGGATCGTCAAGTCGCACCAGGGCGCGATCCAGGTGACCTCCCAGCCCGGCCAGGGAACCGAGGTCGAGCTGACCCTTCCTTCGGCGACGGGCTCACCCCCTCGTGCCGTGCCGGCCATCACGCCCAGCGAGCGCACCGACAGCCACCTCCGGGTCCTGATCATCGACGACGATGCCATCGTGCGCAGGGCCTTCTGCCGCATGTTCGCCACCCTTGGGTACCAGTCGGGCACCGCCTCGACCGGCGAGGAAGGCCTGGCAAAGCTCGAGGACAGCTTGGAGCTGGCCGACCTGGTGGTGTTGGACATGACGATGCCCGGGCTCACCGGCCTGGAGACCTTGGCCCGAATTCGCAGCCGGTGGACTTCGCTGCCGGTGCTGCTGGCGTCCGGCCACACCGACGACATGTTTCGCGAGGTGGTCGAGGGCGACCCCCTGCTGGAGTACTTGCGCAAGCCCTTCAGCGTGGCCGGACTGGAAGCCGCCTTGGAGCGGTTGTTCGGGCCCGAACGTGCGAGCGCCCCGCCTCCCGATGGGTCGGGAGACGGGGCGGCTGCGTCGTCGGGGCGCTCCGGCTAGAAGTACCAGCTCAGCCCGGCGCTGGTCTGGATCTGGTTGTCCAGGGTGTCCGGGTGACCCTCGACGAACTGGATGGCGCGGGCCTCGAAGTCCAGGGCCACGTTGTCGCCGATGGCGAACTCGATGCCCAGCCCGGCGTGGGCACCCCAGGCGCTGTCCTTGACGGACTGGCCCTGGCCACCGGTGCCGCGATCCTCGTCGTAGGTGGTGTCGAAGGTCAGGCCCAGGGTTCCGTAGGGGCTCACCCGGGTCCACGGGAACAGGAAGAACTGCACGCTGGGCTGCAGCGTGTGGCTGTAGCGCAGGGGAGCGTCCTGGTCGGTGGTGCTGCTGTAGGTGTAGGCGAGCTCCAGGCCGACGGGCTCGGCCAGCCGGTAGCGGCCGTAGACGCCCACGCCGGTGTCGCTGTAGGTGCTGTCGGCCACGCCCTCGTAGGCACCCAGGGTCGAGCCGAGCTTGGCGCCGGCGCTGAAGGTGTCGTAGCGGTCGACCTTGCGGTTGATGCTGGCCACCGAGCCGGTGCTGCTGCCGCCGCCGGCGACGACGTAGTGGGGGTGCACGAACCAACCCAGGGTCCAGCTGAGGCGAACGGGCACCGGGCGGTACCGGTGGGGACGCCAGTTGTGCTTGGCCTGGTGGGGCCGGTGGGCAGCGGCGGGGGCCCGGTCGCCGGGACGCACGTGGCCCTGGCCACCGTGAGCGTGCTGGCCATCGTGGCCCTGCTGGCCGTTGTGGCCCTGCTGACCGGCCGGCCGCTCGTGGCCGTTCTGGCCGTTCTGGCCGCCCTGGCCATTGCCGCCCTGGTTGCGCTCGCCGCGGGTCTCGTTGGCCTGCTGGGCGTTGGCCGGGGCACTGTTCGGGTTGTTCGCTGCGGGAACGCCCCGGGGGATGGGCCGGTGCTCCGGCGTGCTGTGAGGGGTGGCGCCGGGCTGGGGCCGCTCGGCGTGCACGTCGTGGGCATGGGGGTGGCCGTCGCGGTCCCGCTCGCCGCTGTCGGCCGGCCGGGACTGGCCGTTCCGGGACTGGCCGTCGGGGTTGCCGTTCTTGGGCTTGTCGGGCTTGGCCTTGTCGCCCTTGTCGCCCTTCTTGGTGGGCTTGTCCTTCTTGCTGCCCTTCTTGCTGCCCTTGGACGAGGACTTGCCGGACTTCTTGCCCTTGCCCTTCTTGGCGGCGGCGTCGGTCATGAGCTCCTCGACGCCGTCCGGCAGGAACACCGGCAGGAGCGACAGCTCGGCGGCGTCGGCGGCGGGGGAGGTGGTCAGGGCGAGGGAGACGATGAAGGAGCTGAGCACGGTGGCCTCCAGGAAGTTTGGGGTCAACGCGGGCTGTGACGGGGGGTCTCCGGACATCATTCACCGGAGAGCTGGCCTTTCTCGATCTTTTCTGGCGCGTCCTACTCCGCGCGCCCGAACCCCTGGCGGATCCGGGTCACCGTGCCGCTGCCCAGGGTGAACACGCCGGTCTCGCCGGGGACCCGGGCGTACCAGAGCGGCCTGGACCGCTCGCGGGCGATGCGGTCGCCGAGCTCCAGGACCTGCTGGCGGCCGTCGGCGCGGTCGATGGTCACGGTCATCGACGGGGGCTCGAGCCCGGCATCGGCGGGGCTCAGGTCGACCCGCTCCACAGCCCTCAAGTCGCCCAGGGTGTTCACCGAGAAGAACACCAGCTTCACGTCGGTGTAGACATTGGCGGGCTCGGTCACCTGCCAGGAGCCGCTCTCCAGGCGCACGATCCGGACCGGCACACCGCCGTCGATCAGCTTCAGGCCCGAGACCTGGTCCTGGCTGAAGTCCATGACCTGCAGGCTGGCGAAGTCCCCCCGGGACCGCGTGACGCCGCGCAGGTAGGTCTCGCTGATGCGGTAGACGTCGCGGGCGTCGTCCTGGCGCACGAACGCCGCACCGTCCAGGGTGCGGTTGCCGAACGTCAGCGTGGTGCTGCGGCCGTCGACGAAGCGCACGGTCACGGTCGCCGCGGGCTGGGCCCAGCCGCCTTCGAACTCCGGCGACAGGATCTCCCCCGCCCGGAACTTGGCCAGGGACCTGGCCGTGCTGTCGACGGTCTTCTGGTCCAGGTCGAACCCCGGTTCCCCCACCAGGGACCACGGCCCCAGCTCGACCGAGCCATCCATGCCGATCTCGCCGGACGGCTCTCGCACCAGGTCCACCGTCTCGTCCGGGGTGGTCAGGGTGATGCCGCTGATGCCCTCGACCGCTTCCTCGAGGATCATGCGGTCCACCCAGCCCTTGGCGGCCTTGTCCACCCGCCGGCGGCCGCCGACCTTGGCCCGGTAGATGCCCTCGTCGTCGGGCAGGCGCACGAAGCTCACGCCACCGGGCAGGTCGTACCCCACGTTGACGGAGAGCGCGGGCACGTCGCCGCCGGTGAAGAGCTCCACCAGGATGCGGTTGGACTGGTCCAGCCCGTAGGTGTCGCGGTCTCCGGAGTCGACCCGGGTGTCCATCACGACCGGGTCCAGGAACTGGTTCAGCAGCGAGCGGACCAGGATGCGGTCGGCGTCGGCGGCAAAGGGCTGGACCATCTTCCAGCCGGTGTCCACTTGGCCCTCCAGGGCGATGCGGTCCCGCACGCCCACCGTGAGCTCGACCCGGGTGACGCTGTCCTTGTCGATGCCGGGCAGCTCCGGGAGTGCCGTGCGAGCGTCGGCGCCGCCCTGGGGGAGCAGCAGCGCCAGCGCCATGCCCAGGGCCAGGGCCCACAGGGCGAGGGTCTTGCGGGTCAGGGTCATGTCGTGCGCCTTCGGGCCAGCCGCGCGACGCCGATCAGGACCAGCAGGCCCGCCGGGCCCAGCAGGTTGATGGCCTTGGCCACCTGGAGGGTCGACGGCTCCTGGGGCTCCAGGGCGGGGACCTGGACGGTCTTGGAGCGGATGGCCACCAGCGAGCCGTCCTCGACCATCCAGTCGACCAGGTTCTGCATGAAGGTCAGGTTGTTGGCCACGAAGTCCGCGCTGCCCGCCACCACCAGCCGGGTGGTGCCGGACTCCCGGATGCGGGCCTCGTCGTCGCCGGGCTGGGGCTCTGGGATGGCCTTGTCCGTGAAGTACGACGTGAAGCTGCCCCGGGCGCTCACCAGCATCGGGAACGCGCCCTGGGTCTCGGCCGGGTCGCGCATGCGGTAGGCCCCGGGGTCGATCCGCTGCACGTGGGGGATGCGTCCGGACTCGGCGGTCGAGCGGGCCAGGACCTGGACCTGGGCGCCGTGGGGGTTCGGCTCCAGCGGCGTGACCGACGACACAAAGGGGAACATCATCACGTCGAGATCCCGCACCACCAGCGAGTCCGACGACAGGTCCGTGGTCTTGGGGATCAGCGGGTAGTTGATGGGCTGCTGGATGATCTGGTTCCCCACCCGGACCGGCCAGCGCATCTGTCCGTTGGACTTGCGGTCGGCGATCAGGTCCCGGTCTACCTTGAATCCATAGTGGCCGAGCAGGGCCTCGAGCCCGTGGTAGATGGGCAGCGCCCGCCCGGTGCGGATGTCCGGCTTGAAGTTGGTCACGAAGACCGCCACCGGACCGCCACCCATCAGGTACTGGTCGACCAGGTACTGCTCGCGCAGGCTCAAGGGCTTCTGGGGGCCGATGATGAGGAGGGCGTCGAGCTCGTCGGGCATGCCGTCTGCGGCCAGGTCGAGCGCCACCAGGTCGTGGTTCTCGAGGATCCGGTTCCGCAGGGTCTCGACAGGCCCCCGGCCGGTCAGCAGGTCCGGTTCGTCGTGGCCGGTGACGTAGCCGACCTTCTTGCGCCCGTCCTGGTTCATCAGGGCCTTGATCGAGCGGGCCAGGTCGTACTCGATGGTCTGGACCTGGGTGACCGCGGGCATCACGTCCTGGCGGTCGCCGTAGATCAGGGCCACCCCCATGTAGACCTGCTTGAGCTCCTGGCGGTCGGCGGAGCGGTAGCGGTACTGGATGGGCTGAATGCCGTAGCGGGCCGCCTCTTCTTCCAGGTCCTTGACGCCGGTGGGGTCGGTCACCTGGACCTCGAGCCGCCCGTTGGACCAGGCCCGGAACTCGTTGAGCTTGTCGGTGAGGATCTGCTCGTGGTTGTTGTAGGGCGCCTCGAGCCCCTGGGTGAAGAAGACCTTGACCAGCAGGGGCTTGTCGAGCTGGCCGACCAGCATCCGGGCCTGAGCGCTCAGGGTGTGGACCCGGTCGTCGGTCAGGTCCAGGCGGCTGAAGTGCTTCAGGCCCAGCTGGTTCGCGAGCACGACGATGACCATCACGGCGATCAGCTGGAGCACCGAGTTCAGGCGCAGGTTGCGGCGCAGGCTCATCAGCTGAGCCTGCGCTGTTCGAGGGCGAACACGGCCAGGTGCAGAGCCCCGGCCACCACCGTGCCGTAGAACACCAGGTTCCGCGTGTCGATCACCCCGCGGGCCATGCTGTCGAAGTGGGTGTCGAAGCTCAGGTACTGGACCAGTGGCAGCAGCTCCGCCGGCACCGAGCCCAGGAAGAAGCCCATGGTGTAGGGCACCAGGCACAGGACCATGGCCAGCAGGAAGGCCACGATCTGGTTGCTCGTCCAGCTGCTCGTGGCGGTGCCGATGGCCGTGTAGGCGGCGGCCAGAAGACCCAGACCCAGGTAGCCCCCCAGCACCGGTCCCCAGTCCAGGGCGCCGAAGCGAGACAGGGTCAGCGGGTAGGTGAGGGTGCCGGCCAGAGCGACCCAGATCAGCGCGACCGCGGCCAGGTACTTGCCCAACACCGCCTGGGCCTCGGTCACCGGCATCGTGAGGAGGAGCTCCAGGGACCCGGTGCGTTTTTCCTCGGCGAAGAGCCGCATGGTCACGGCGGGCACCAGCAGCGCCAGGAACATCGCGGTCCAGAAGAAGACCGTGCGCATGGTCGCCATGCCCTGGACGAAGATGTCGTTCAGGAACAGGCAGAACACCCCCACCAGCGCCAGGAACACCGGGATGACGATGGTGGCCAGGGGCGAGTTGAAGTAGCCGGCGAATTCCCGGCGGAAGATCGCGAGCACGACGCGCATCTCCGGCGGGTAGCCGGCGGGGCTCGGCAGGTCCACCCGGCCCGTGGTACGCCAGGGAGATGGTGACCCTGCTCGCTCTGGTGATGCTCGGCTGCGACTCGACAGACTCGGCGAGCTGCAACGCGACCTTCGACGTGATCTTCCCCGACGGCTCCCAGGCGGCGATGGACGCCTGCGAGCAGATCGATGCCGTCGGGTCCTTCGAGTTCGATCCGGACGACCCCGCCGAGTTCCGGTCGACCACAGTGAAGCTCTCGGCCAGCGAAGAGGTGGACGCCGACTGCTGGATCCAGGTGGTCCTGAGCGGCGTCTGTGGCACGGGCCGCTACGAGATCGGGGTGGGCAGCGAGCTGAGCTGGGCCACCAATGACTGCAGCGGCATCCCCGACGAGTACGAAGCCAGCTTCGTCGCCAGCCAGGGCCACGTAGATCTGACCCTGGTCAGCGCCGGCGAGGAGCTGGGCACCCCGGCCGAGGACACGATCACCGCCTTCCTGGCCGGCGACGTCGACATCACGACCGACGACGGCACCGGGCTGGCCGGGACCTTCGATCTGGTCCAGGCCTTCACCTGGACCGACACCGAGGACCGGCTGTGCGCCGTCGAGACCGAGACCACACCCACGGACACCGGGCCGGTGGGGCCGGGCGAGCTGAGCGTGAGCAGCACGGCTCTGCACTACGGTACGGTCAACGTGGACACCGTGACGGTGGACAGCCTGCTCCTGGCCAACGTGGGGGTCGGGGACCTGTTCATCGAAGCGATCACGATCGACGACGGGGCCTGGAGCTGGCGGGGCAACTCGGTGCCCCGGGTGATCAACCCGGGCCAGTCGAGCACGGTCTATGTGGACTTCCTGCCTTCCGAGGCGGGGGAGTACAGCGGCACGCTGACGATCACGAGCGACGACGAGACCACGCCGGAATTCGAGGTGGCGTTGAGCGGCACCGGGACCTGAGAGGGTTTCCCGGTCGGCGGGCCTGGGGGGCCAGGCGGTGCCCCGGGGGGGGAGCGCTGGGCTGGGCCGATGTCATCGCCAGGACATCGGTCGCGGATCGAGGCTGGCTGGGGCCCGAGGAGGAGAGGGGTTCCCAGGGGGGATCTGGG
>Ga0209992_10000188_pt1 | contig 86774 bp, 75 predicted proteins | sample 2SBtaG_2_FD_182564 | JGI IMG/M metagenome (GOLD analysis project Ga0209992, IMG submission 182564) | Deep subsurface microbial communities from Kolumbo volcano to uncover new lineages of life (NeLLi) - 2SBTROV12_ACTIVE470 metaG (SPAdes)... | ecosystem: Environmental > Aquatic > Marine >... | reverse complement strand
CCACCCTTCACCGTTCATTCTTCACGGACCTCGACCGCTTCGCGGCGGTCGCCCGTGAGGCCGTGCCCCCACCGGTCGGCGGCATCGGCAGAGTGCTGGTCTACGGGGGCGACCAGGCTCAGCGGCGCACGGCCCATGATGTGGTGCCCTGGCGTCAGCTCCAGGGCTACGACTGGTCCGGCGAGGACCCATGAGCGCTACGGGTTGTCACGATCCCGTCAGCCCGCCGGTATAGGATCCACGGCCCCTCCGTCCTCCCGAGGAGTTCCGATGGCGTTCGTGGTCACCGAGCCGTGTGTGAAGTGCAAGTACACCGACTGCGTGGACGCGTGTCCCGTGGACTGCTTCCACGAGGGCGAGAACTTCCTGGTCATCCACCCGGATGAGTGCATCGACTGCGGCGCCTGTGTCCCGGAGTGCCCGGTCGAGGCGATCTTCGACGAACCGGACGTGCCCGAGAAGTGGCAGTCCTACATCGCCCTGAACGCCAAGCTGTCCGAGAGCTGGCCGCTGATCTTCGACGCCCAGGACCCCCTGCCCGACGCCGACGACTTCAAGGACGTCGCCGACAAGCGCCACCTGCTGAGCGAGAACCCCGCGTGATCTGTCCCCTGATGCTGTTGATGAGCTCGACCGCCCTGGCCCAGGTGGCCGGCGGCACCCTGATCGTGAATGTGCCGAATTCGCCGGGCGAGATCATGCTCGACGGCTTCCCGACCGGCCAGGAAGCGCCGGCGACGCTGGAGAACGTCGCCCCCGGCACCCACCTGGTCCAGATGGAGTTCGGCTGCATGGTCGGCGAGAAGCAGGTCACGGTCACCGCCGACAAGACCACCAAGCTGACCCTGCCCATGACCTACAAGGGCGGCACCGGCACCATCCGCCTCAAGGGCGTGCCCTACACCGCCACGATCCTGGTGGACGACGCGCCGATCCGCTCGTGGGAAGAAGGCGTCGAGGCCAAGTGCGGCTCTCGGAGGATCACGGTGGAGTCCCCGGGCTTCGAGGACTGGTCCACCAACGCCATCGTGACGTCGGGCAAGTGGCTCACCGTGCAGGTGTCCCTGGTCGAGGCCGAGATCCAGGAGACCGCGCCGGCGCCGCCGCGCCAGAGCAGCCGACCGGTCGACGACTTCGAGGACGACTACGACGAGCTGGACGAGCTGGATCGGGCCTACGCCGACGAGGGCGACGACTACGACGACTACGACGAGTTCGACGAGCTGGACGAACCGGAGCCGTCGTCTCGGAGCAGTCGGGACAAGGACCGCGAGCGCGAGCTCGAGCGTCGCCAGCAGGAACAGGAGGAACGCAAGCGGGCCGAGGCCGAGCGCCGCCGGGCCGAGGAACAGGCCAAGCGAGACGAGGAGGACCGCCGGCGGGCCGAAGAAGAGAGGCGGGAGCGCGAAGCCATCGAGCGCCGCCAGGCCGAAGAAGACGCCCGGCGCCAGGCCGAGGAAGACGAACGGCGGTCCCGGTACGGGGACATCGACAGCCTGGACGCCGAGGAAGAGGAAGAGGAGCCCCAGAGCCGGCGCCGCACGTCGACCGACGACGAGCTGGACGAGCTGGAAGAGGAATACGACGAGTTCGACGAGGACGATGGGGGCCGGTCTCGGCGCAACTACGACGACGAAGAGGACTTCGACGACGAGTTCGACGACGAGGACACCGACCGCTTCGACGACGAGGACGAGTACGACGAGCTGGACGAGCTGGACGAAGGCTCGTCCGGTCGCGACCGCGAACCGCGCGAGCCCCGCGAGCCCCGTGCCCCGCGCGAGGGCAGCTCGCTCTCGGGCGGCAAGGGCCTGCAGCTCGGGGGCACGGCCGCCGCGGGTGCAGTGGCGCTGGGCGGCGCCACCTTTGCCATCGTGAGCTCGGTCCAGTACAGCGCGGGCCGGGACAACTGGAACGTGATCGTCGACGCGACGGGCTTCGGCTCGGAGCAGGAGATCAGCTACTGGGACCAGTACGTGCAGCCCTACCGCAACCGGGCGATCGCCGGCGCGATCATCGCCGGGGTCGGCCTGGCCGCTGCCGGCACCTGGTTCTTCGTGGCCCCCGACGGCACGGTCCACGTGGGCATCTCCCGCCGGTTCTGATGGTCTGGCTGAGTCTGCTCGCGCTGAGCGGCTGCGACTGGGTCGACGGGGGGACGGGGGCCCAGGCCCGAGCGCCCAAGGCCGCCGCCGCCGTCCCGTCCCTTCCCCCGGCCTTGGTGCCTCTGCGGCAGACCCCCGACTGCTGGGCCGGTCGCGGCGGGCCCACGCCGGCCCAGGTCTGCCTGGACCCCATCGCCCGCGGCTACGACCGCCCGGTCTGGGCATCGGTGATCCCGGGCGGCGAGACCTGGGTGCTGGAGCAGGCGGGTCGTGTGCGGCGGGTCGGCCAGGAGGCGCCGGTGCTCGACCTGACCGACGCCGTGAGTCGCCGGGGCAACGAGGAAGGACTGCTGGGCCTGGCGCTGCACCCCCGATTCCCCGACGACGACCGGGTGTTCCTGTACTGGTCCGCGTCCGGGCCCCGACGCTCGGTCATCGCCTCGTTCCGGGCGACGGCCCAGCGCATCGACCGCAGCACCCAGCAGGTCCTGCTGGAGGTCGAGCAGCCCTTTGGCAACCACAACGGCGGACACCTGCTCTTCGGGCCGGACGGCTTCTTGTACGTGGGGCTCGGTGACGGAGGCTCCGGCGGGGATCCGGCCAACAACGGCCAGCGGCCCGAGACCCTGCTGGGCAGCATCCTCCGACTCGATGTCGACAGCGCCCAGCCCTATGGGATCCCGCCGGACAACCCCTTTGCCCAGGGCGGTGACGGGCGGCCCGAGGTCTGGGCCTGGGGGCTGCGCAACCCCTGGCGCTTCGCCTTCGATCCGGTGACCGGCTGGCTCTGGGCCGGCGACGTGGGACAGAACGCCTACGAGGAGGTCCACATCGTGCGGGCCGGGGGGAACCACGGCTGGAACAAGTGGGAGGGCCGTCACTGCTACAAGACGGAGAGCTGTGACCCCGCAGGGCTGGTGCCGGCGCTCTGGGACTACGGCCGGGATCTGGGCCAGAGCATCACCGGAGGCGTGGTCTACCGTGGCCGGGCGCTGCCCGAGCTCTCGGGCGCCTTCCTGGTGGCGGACTTCGCGTCGGGGCGGCTCTGGGCGCTGTGTTCGGACGGGACCGAGCTCCTGGGCGAAGCGCTCCTGGCCGACACCGACACGAACATCGCCCACATCGGCCTGGGCCCCACAGGCGAGCCTCTGGTGGTGGGCTTCGACGGCACCCTGTCCCGGATCGTGGGGCGGCCGCCGAGCGGGTGTCCCTGAACCGTCCCTTGGCACGGCCCAGCCGACACCTGCGTTAGAACGCGGCGCTTCCCGGAGTGCCGATGTGGCTCCTGATCCTGGCGCTGTCGACCGTGGCTGCCGACGAGGGCATGTGGCTGCCCGAGCAGACCGGGGCGCTGGGACCCGAGCTGGCCCGGAACGGGATGACCGTGCCCGTGCGCGACCTGATGGATCTCAGCAGCCACCCGCTGGGGGCGATCGTGTCCCTGGGTCACTGCAGCGGCGCCTTCGTGTCGGGCGAGGGCCTGGTGGCGACCAACCACCACTGCGTCACGGGCGCACTCCAGGTGAACTCGGACGCCGAGCACGACCGGGCGGCTCAGGGTCATGTGGCCGGGGAGCGGGACCAGGAGCTGTCTGCAGGCCCCACTGGCCGGGTCTACGTGATCGAGCGGTTGGACGACGTGACCGACCAGGTGACGGCCAAGATCAGGACCGGGCGCCGGGCGACCCCGGACGGGGACCGTCGGGCCCTCATCGACCAGGCCAGCAAGACCCTGGTGGCGTCCTGTGAGGACGGGGGCAGCCGCCGGTGCCGGGTGGTCGAGCAGTACGGGGGCCTGCGCTACTTGCTCGAGGTCAAGCGGGAGATCCAGGACGTGCGGCTGGTGTATGCGCCCCCGGCCAGCGTGGGCAGCTACGGCGGCGAGATCGACAACTGGATGTGGCCGCGCCACGCCGGGGACTTCGCGCTCTTGCGGGCCTATGTCGCGCCCGATGGCACCTCGGCGCCCTATGCCGCCGAGAACGTGCCCCTGCAGACCCCGAACCACCTGATGCTCGACACCGGTGGCGTGCAGCCGGGGGACCTGGTCTGGATGGCCGGCTTTCCCGGACGGACCTCTCGGCTGGCGCTGGCGACGGAGCTGGAGCACCACCTGACGCGGGTCACGCCGTTCAAGATGGACCTGCGACGGGAGCTGCTGGCTCTGGTCGAAGGGTCGGCGGCCGAGCATCCCGACACCGCGCCGGTGCTGTCGGCCACGATCGACTGGCTCGGCAACTCGGTGAAGTACGCCGAGGGCCTGTTGACCCGGCTGGGGGACGGCCATGCGGTCGCGGCCAAGGAGACCGAGGAGGCCGCGCTGCTGGCCTGGATCACCGCCGATCCCGAGCGCGCGGAGACCTGGGGCACCAGCCTGCAGCAGGTCCGGGCGCTGATCGCCGAGGGCCAGGCCCACCCCGAGCGGGACATCCTGGCGTCGCACCTGAGCTATGGGCCGGATCTGTTGCGGGTGGCCCACACCGCGCTCAGGGTGGCCATCGAAGGCGAGAAGCCGGACCTGGAGCGAGACCAGGGCTTCCAGGACCGGGACCGACCGCGGCATGTCGGGGGGTTCGAGCGGCTCGCGAGCACCCTGGAGCTCACGTCTGATCGGGCGGTCACCGGGCACCTGCTCGCCACCCACCAGGCGCAGGCCCAGGCCGAGCGAGTGCCGGAGGTCGACGCCTGGATCCAGGCCCAAGGGGGCGTCGAGTTGGCTCTGGAGCGGCTCTACGGCGCCACCGAGCTGGCCGAGCTGGACACCCGTCTGGCCCTGCTCGACGCCGATCGGGCCATCTTGGAGGCGTCGACGGACCCATGGCTCGAGCTGGCGTGCGCCCTGGAGACCCACCTGGCCCGGGAGCGAGAAGCCGCCAAGGTGCGCAGCGGGGCCCTGCTCCGGCTGCGGCCCCAGGTCATGGCCGCTCTGCTCGCCTTCCGCGACGGCCCGGTCTACCCCGACGCCGACAGCACCCTGCGGCTGACCTTTGGGGCGGTTCAGGGCGCGGTGCCGCAGGACGGGCTCCAGTACCTGCCCCAGACCACCGTGGGTGGCATGACGGCCAAGGCCGGGCCCGCCCCCTTCGACGCGCCGGTGTGGCTGCTCGATGCCGCGGCGGACTCGTCCGCCAGCCGCTTCGCCGACGAGACTCTGGGAGACGTGCCGGTCGCCTTCCTGAGCACTCTGGAGGCGACGGGGGGCAACAGCGGCTCCGCCACGCTGAACAGCGACGGGGAGCTCGTGGGCCTGGTGCACGACGTGACCTGGGAGTCGATCGCGTCGGACTGGGCCTACGAGGACGCGGTGGCCCGCTCGGTCCACGTGGACGTGAGGTACCTGTTGTGGGTGCTCTCGGTCACCGAAGGGGCCGAACCGGTGCTGGACGAGCTCCTGGGCAAGGGCGGTGAGCTGTGATCGCGGCGGCTCTGTGGTGCGGGGTCGCAGGCGCGGCCAGCCTGGACCTGCTCGAGGTCGGCGGCGCCTATGGCACCCCGAACACGGACGGCGGCACCGCGGCCTGGTGGAACCCCGCCGCCTTTGCGACCGGCGACGGCCTCCAGGTGCACGCCGAGGCCGCGCCCTTCATGGGCGGCGTGCGCTTCGAGCGGGACGATCCCCACGGCGGCTACGACGAGTACCACACGGTCGCGACCATCCCGTACGTGGGGGTCAGCTACGACCTGAACCGGGATGACTTCGGCATCGGCGCCGCCTTTGGGGTGCCCTTCGGGCGCGGCGGCCAGGCCATCTGCGAGCCCGGGTACGAAGGCGGCCTGCTGGACGTCTGGGGCGATGGCCCCGAGTCCTGCACCGACGACGCAGGGGCCGGCCGTTACCACATGCGCACAGGCGCGTCCGAGGCCTACTACGCCATGGTCGGCGCGGCCTGGCGGCCCCTGGACCAGCTCGCCGTGGGCGCAGTGATCTCGGTCGTGCACTCCCGCTGGTACGCCTACCTGGACAGCGAGACCCTGCCCGACCTGGAGGCGGCGATCCACGCTCTGGGCGAGGAGACCCACTACACCGACGACGACCTGGAGGACCCCGACTACGCCAGCACCCTGGAGACCCAGGGCTACCTGACGGACACCCGGATGAGCTTCGCGGTGGGGGTCAAGGTCATGCCCGACCCGGAAGACCGGGTCCAGCTGTCCCTGACCTACCACCACGGCGTGACCCTGGAGCACACCGGCGACGTGCGCATCCTGATCGGCTGTCCACCCCAGGACGACGCCATCGGGCGGTTCGGCTCGGAGTCCTATGGGCTGTGCGACGATCTGCTCAGCGCCGACATGAGCGTGTCCTACCGCCTGCCCAACCGGGTGCACGGCGGCGTGGCGGTCACACCGGTGGACGCGGTGCGGGTCGAGCTGATGGGCGGCTGGGTGAACTGGAGCGTCTACCAGGACTTCTCGATCCAGATCTCCGACGTGGCGGCCCAGAACCCGGACATCAACCCCGAGGCCGCGCACCTGGTCGAGAAAGAGCAGCTGTGGGCCCGGGACGTCGAGGACAGCATCTGGGGTGCGGTGGACGTCAAGGCGACCCTGGCCCGGGGCTGGCTCACCCTGGGCGGCCGGGTGCTCTTCGACCGCGCCGCCGTGCCGGACCACGCCCTGAGCCCCAACAACTACGACGCCAACACCGCGACCCTGACCGGCATGGCAGCCCTGCACATCCTGCCTGTGAACCTGGATGTGCTGGTGAGCTATGGGTACAGCATCATCGGCGAGCGCACGGTGAGCGACAGCGCCTTCGACGTGACCCTGGGGGCCGACCGCCACGAGGAGCGCTGGTACTACCCGCACGCCAACGGGACCTACACGGGCTGGACCCACCGGGCTGGCCTGGCGGTTCGCTGGACCTTCTGAGGGTTGCGCACCGGGGTGTGCATGGGATTAGGTGGGCGCATGTTCACCGCACTGATCCTGGCCGGGAACCTGGCCTGCTCCGGCGACACCGATCCGCCGCCCCCGCCCACGGGCACCGAGCCGACCGACACTCCGCCCACGGACACCGCACCCACGGACACCGCGCCCACGGACACCGCGCCGGTGCTGCCGGAGATCTGCTACGAGTATGGCGTCGCGGACTCCACGATCTACCCGGGCCTCGGCCGCGACGGGGCCGAAGGGGCGGTCCTGATCGCCGACGGCGTGCCGGTCTGGCTCGACGGCACAGGCGACGACGGCTCGACCCTGTTCACCCTCGACATGAACGGGCTGACCGATGTGGCCCTGTTCTACACAGAGCGTGCCCTGGGCGACGTCTCGGACTTCAACCTGGCGGAGACCGAGGACATCTTCTGTGTGGCCCACGACGACCCCTGCGACGGCATGTCCACCATGCGACTCCAGCTCACCGGCACCAAGTACGCGGTGACCCTGGAGAACTGGCCCGAGCCGGTGTGGGTCGTGGCGATGGACGCGGCGGACGCCCCGACCTGTCAGGAGTAGACGCCCGGTCCGCTGGGCACCATGTCAGGATGCCCCATGACCGCCTGGCTGCTGTTGCTCGCGTGTGGGGACCCGGTCACCTACACCCCCCCGGATCCCACCACCGACTCCGGCACCACCGCGACCTGGGGCCCGGTCGAGTCCGAGTGGTGCAGCCCGAGTCCCTGCGCTGACCCCGACCGCTCGGTCTGCCGGGTGGCCGACGAAGCGGTCGTGTGCCTGTGCGACGACGGCTTCCACGAGACGGTCGACGGGGTCTGCGAGCCCCAGGAGTGTCTGCCGAACCCCTGTGACCAGGCGGGCGGCACGACCTGCGAGGTGGTGGACGGCGCCGCGGACTGTGGGTGCGATGCCGGGCTGCAGCAGGACAGCTGGGGTCGTTGCGTGGGCGATGCCGAGGAGTGCATGGACCCCCAGGACAACCCGGTCGAGGCGTGGCAGACCGACGGCTTCAGCGTGCACCTGGCGCCGCTGGTCGGGGCCGACGGCACGGTGTACGCGCCCCAGCTCGATCGGGGCGTGGTCGCGATCAGCCCCGATGGCTCCCAGCCCTGGACCCCTCGCTACGACTACAGCGCGGGCAGTCCCCTGGTGCTGGCGGCCGACGGCGGCATCCTGACCGGGGACAGTGCGGGCACCCTGCACGTGGTGCACCCCGACGACGGGCGGGAGTGGTGGTCGTGGTCGGTGGGCGGCGCCATCGTGTCCAAGGCCGGCGTGGCCACCGACGGCAACGTCTACGTGGGCGACGGGACGGGCGTGTTGACCGCCCTGAACGCCGCCCAGGAGCTGTGGACCCGGGAGTTTCGCAGCGCGGTCGACGTGCGCCCGGTGGTCGGCAACGGGGACACTCTGTTCGCGCTCGCCGTGCTCGACGAAGGCGCAGGGGTCACGTCCGAGCTCTATCGGCTGGATCCCACCGATGGGGACATCGACTGGCGGGTCGACGAGGCCGGCCTGGGCGAGCCTGTGGGCTCCCCAGTGGTCACGACGCCGGGCCTGATCGCGGTGGCTGCGGGAGACCAGGTGGTCTGGTTCGACCCGACCGGCGCCGAGGCGGAGCGAGTCACCTTGCCCGCCGCCGCGACCGCCGAGCCCGTCGACGACGGTTCATCGGGCCTGTACGTGGTCGCCGGTGGAGCCCTGTGCCATGTGGACGCCAGCGAGAGCAGCCTGGACTGGTGCGTGGACGAGGTCGCGCCGGCGACCGGGCCCGCCCTGGCCCAGCAGCAGCACGCGGCCTTCGCCGACGCCGACGGCACGCTGCACCTGGTGAGCCCCGACGGCGACCGGGTGTGGGCCCTGCCTCTGTCCGGTGCGCTCACGGCCAGCGCCCAGGGGCCCGAGGGGGACCTGCGCCTGGGCTCCAGCGACGGGTGGGTCTACCGGGTGGCCTTCTGCGGGGCATGCACGCAGACCTGGTGCGACGGCGACGTGCTGATGGGCTGCCGCGAGGACGGCCAGGGCATGGCCGAGCTGGAGGACTGCAGCGAGAGCGGCGCCACCTGCAGCGACGGGGCCTGCCGGGTCGACGACTACGCCGCCGAGGCCTGGCGGACCTGCGCCGACGAAGGGCCGGTGTGGGTGGACTCGGACGGGGTCGAGGGAGAAGCCATCGAGACCTGCGCCGACGGCGAGCACTGCGTGGGAGGCGCCTGCGTGACCTGCTGGGCGTCCCAGGACATCGGCTGCTCAGACGAGCTCACGGTCAGCGTGCTGGACGAGTGCGGCAACCCCGAGGCCGTGGTCGAGCGCTGCGACGAACAGGGGCGGGTCTGTGACGCCGGGAAGTGCGTCGTGCCTTGAAGGCCCTCAGAGCCCGGTGGTCGACGTCCAGTCCCCGGTCATGAGCGGGTCCCAGCCCAGCTCGATGCCGTAGGTGTAGGAGTAGTAGAAACGGCCGCTGGTCGTGCGCCCGAAGTTGAAGGCGTAGATGGAGTCATAGGTCGCCAAGCGGCCCTGGTACCAGATCTTGCGGCCGCCGCCGCCAGGGGTGAACGGCAGGGCCAGGCCAGTGGACGAGTACCAGCTCAAGGCGTCGGGGAGCACCTCGCTGCCGACCACGCCGCCGCAGGCGCCGCTGGTGGCCCAGCCGCTGCGCCAGGTGACCGGGATCTGGTAGGTGTAGCTGTAGCCGGTGTGCACCACGCCCCCGAGCATGCCGCCGAGGGACCAGTTGCAGCCCACGACGCTGCTGCCGTAGTCCAGGGTCAGCTCGCCGGACACGTTGCTGGCCGAGATGTCGAACATCAGGCTGAAGTGGTAGGCGGGCGGGCCACCGGGGCCGTAGGAGTAGCCGTACTGGATCTGGGCCAGGCTGTAGGCCCGGCCGCCGGTGACCCGGGCCGAGACCGTCGTGCACTCCGGGGTGCCCCAGCAGTCGTCGTCGTCGCAGTCGGTCAGCCCGTCCCGGTCGTCGTCGTCGTCGTTGTCGCAGTGCTCGACGCAGCCCTTGTGGTCGGCGCACTCGGCGTCTTCGCAGTCCACCAGCCCGTCGTAGTCGTCGTCTTCGCCGTTCTCGCAGTCCTCGGGGCACTCATCGACACAGTCGACGTCGCGGCAGTCCTCGCGGCCGTCGCCGTCGTTGTCGATGCCGTCGTCGCAGTCCTCGATGCAGACGTCGGCGCAGTCTGGATCCGCGCAGTCGGCCAGGCCGTCCCGGTCCTCGTCGCCCTCGCTCTCGCAGTCCTCGACGCAGACGTCGACGCAGTCGGGGTCGTCGCAGTCGGCCAGGCCGTCCAGGTCCTCGTCGCCCTCGCTCTCGCAGTCCTCGACCGGCGGCGGCGTGGTGTCGACCGTGTCCGTGGGCGGGGTGCCGGTGTCGTCGGCGGTGGTCGGGGTGCCGGTGTCGGTCTGGGTCGTCTGGGGGACCGTGCCGGTGTCGGCGGTCGTGGTGGTGTCGGTGCAGGCCAGGGCGAGGGCGAGGAGCCACATGGCGGCAATCTATCCCTGATCTCGCGATCCTCCCTGTAGATCCCCGCGGCATTTCCGTTGAGAGGGGAAGAGGCCGTCGATGATCCCCTCCTTGCTCTGGTCCCTCGCGCTCCACGGCACCGTCCAGGCGGCGTGTCCGTCGTCGTTCCGGGACGTGGTGAGTGGCGCCGAGGCAGCCCTGGTCGCCTATGAACAGGCGGATCTGGCCGGCTTCGACGCGACTCGGTCTCGACTGGACGAGGACCTGGCCTGTCTGGAGGCGATCCTGGAGCCAGAGGAGGCGCTGCAGCTGCACCTGGTGTGGGCGCTGGCGTCGTGGGTGCGGCAGGATGTGCCTGCGACTCGCGCAGCGCTCGGGGCCGTCTCGAACCTGGACGCCGACTTCGCCCTCCAGGCTCATGTGGCGGTGCTCGACGCCCGGCTGGTGGCGCTGGCCGACGAGGCAGCGACGGCCCCACCTCTGCCGGAGACCATGGTGCTCCCCCTGGTGCCGTGGAGCACCTGGCGGGTCGATGGGGCTCTGGCCGATGGCGCAGTGCCGGTCGGGCGGCCGGTCCTGCTCCAGCTCAGCGACACCCGCAGCGACCGCACGCGCACGTGGTACCTGGCCGACGGTGGGCTGCCCGACGGCTTCGAGGACCCCGATGCCCAGGGCCTCGTGGCCTGGCGGGTCCAGGGCCCCCAGACGGCCCCCCAGGACGCCAGCCTCCACGTGGACACAGCGCTGGTCGGGCCCACCACGGCCCATGCACCGGCCCCGGCGCCGCCGCGGGCCCGCAGGATGGCTCTGACCGGGGGTGCGCTGGCCACGGTCGGCACCTTCAGCCTGCTCGTCGCGAGCGGCCTGAAGGGCGACTACCTGAGCTGCGCGGACAGTCCGGACTGCGACGAGAGCAACGAGATCGGCACCCTCGTGCTGAACCAGCTCACCGGCTACGGCGGCTACGCCCTGGTGCTGACCGGGGCCGGGCTGGGCGTGGGCGCGGTGTTCAACCGGCGGTTCTGAAGGAGCCGTCCCTCAAGGGCAGAGGCTGGTCGTGCCGGCGACGGTGTGGCAGACGCGGCGGGCCTGATCGGCCCCGGTGCCCGCCTCCTTGGCGAAGTCGTACCACTCCTTGGCAAAGGTGCGGGCGTCTGCCCGGGCGCGGTCCGCGGCGTTCCGGTCCTTGGACAGGCGGTCCTGGGTATAGCGCCCTTCGGCGGCAGCCCAGGAGTCGTGGGCGGCCATGGCCCGGAACTTCAAGAGCGCGGTGACCCACCCCGCGTGCTGGGTCTCCGGGAAGTCCTGCTTGTTCTCCAGGGCCCGGTCGGCCCACCGGATGGTCTCGCTGTGGCGCTTGTTCTGGCGCATCCAGGCGGCGTACTGGTAGCAGAGCACCGGATCGGACTGGGTGATGTCGGCCAGGTGCCGCGCCGCCAGCTTGGCCCAGGAGGTCATGTCGCCCCGGGCCCGTGCATCGGCGAGCAGGTAACGGGACAGCCGGTCCTGCTCGGTCTGGCGCTCGCTGGCGGCCAGGGCGTCTGCGAGGCAGCTGTGGTCCGCGGGGGTCAGCGCCCCGGCGGTGGCCCTGGACTCCAGGCCGGCGGCGGCGCCACAGGGGTGTCGGAGACTCGGCGGGGCGGCGACGGCGGGCTCGGGGGTCGGGGACTCTGGCTCGGGCTCCGGGGCGGGCGCGGGCGCCACGGCACCGGGCTTGGTGGAGCTGTGCGCTGGCGTGGGCTCTGAGGGGCTGGGGCGGGTCTCCACGGGTGTCGCGGCCGCCGGGGGCTCCTGGCTCTGGGCCGGGGCGGTGGGGACCGGGCTCGAGGGTGCGGCTTGCAGGATCGCTGGCTCGGGTGGACTGGGCTGCAGCATCTGGAGGGCTGCGGCTGTGACCCCCGCGGACAGCGCTGCCGCGATGACCAGGCGGGGCCAGCGGGGCCGGGCAGTGGTCTCCAGGGGCCGGACCAGGGTGGGGCCCGAGTCCTGGGTGCGGGGGAGCTCCGCGGTCGGGCCGGGGCCCGGAGTGGCGTCCTGGGGACCCGACATCGCCAGATCGACCTCCAGCGCCGCCAGGGAGATCTCCCCGCTCATGCCCTGGTGCTCCCGGAAGACCGCCAGCATCGCCTTGGCGTCGACGAAGCGGTCGGCGGGGTCACCGCGGGTGGCCTTGTAGATCGCCTCGGCCAGCCACCCGTGGCGCTTGGGGAGCCGGCTCCCCAGGTGGGTGATGCTCGTGGTGGTGTGCAGGGCGTAGTAGGCCTGCCAGCCGGACTCGGACTTCAGGGCCGGCTCGCCGACCAGGGCTTCGTACAGGCACAGGGCCAGGGCGTACAGGTCGCTGGCGGGGGTGGCCGGCTTGCCCGCCCAGAGCTCCGGGGGCATGTAGGCCGGCGAGCCGAAGACCATGTCCGGGGCGGTCAGGCGCGAGCTGTCCGCGGCCTTGGCGATGCCGAAGTCCAAGAGCTTGGCATCGGACCGGGCCAGCATGATGTTGCCGGGCTTGATGTCTCGATGGACCACGCCCCGGGCGTGGGTGTGGGCCAGGGCGGCGAGCAGCTGCTGCCCGATAGCGGCGACGATCGGCGGCTCCAGGGGGCCGGCCTTGCGCAGGCGTTGCTCCAGGGTCACGCCCTCGATGTACTCCATGACCAGGAACACGCCGTCGTCCTGGACGTGCACGTCGTGCAGCGCCACGATGTTCGCGTGCCGCAGGCCGTCCAGGATCTGTTGCTCCCGGAAGAGCCTCTGCAGGGTCCCTTCGTCGCCGGCGATGGCTGGAAGCAGCGACTTGATGGCCACCGTGCGGTCCATGTGCAGGTGACGGGCCTCGTACACCGCGCCCATGCCGCCTCGGCCGAGCTCGCGGATGATCTCGTAGTTGCCGATCACCCGCCCGATCAGGCCGGCATCCCGTCGAGCGAGCTGGCCCTGGGGTGGCGTGTCGATGCGAGGGCCGGAGTCGCTCAACAGCCGTGGTTCTCCATGCCGGGGGTGCCCTTGTCCGAAGAGTCGGGGATGTTCGTGCGCGATGGGCACCAGTTCTCGTGATCGTCGTTGCTCGTGGCACTCAGCGCGTCGGCGCTGAGCTGCCAGGCGACGCCCTCGCTGGTCTCGGAGGCGAGCCAGGTGATGCTGTCCAGGTCGACCGCGGAGTCACCGCTCGTGATCCACAGGGTCGAGGCCTGTTGGCGGAGCCGCAGGCCGTTGCCGAGCCAGGTGTCGGGGGTGACAGCGTCCAGCCCCCACTCGCCCGGGTCCGTGAGGGCGAGCAGCGCCACGTCGTTGGAGTCCACCACCACCGTGCCCGGGACGGACTCCCGTCCACCCCAGCTGTCCTCCAGGCCCAGCCCGTTCAGATCGACTGGGTTGTCGGTCAGGTTCAGGACCTCGATCCACTCGCAGTTCAGATCTGGGCACACCAGGGGGTCGATCATCACCTCGGTCACCACCAGCTGGCCTTCCTGGAGCTCGTCCACGGTCAGCACAGCGGGAGGCGCTTCCTGGACCAGGACGTCGTCGTCGTCTCGCGGGAGCAGGTACCAGGTCCCGTTGCGGTGGGACAGGAGGCCGATCAGGCGCTCGAACACAGTGTCGCCGATCGAGTCCGGGAAGCCGTGCAGTCCGTCTTCGACGGCCAGCTGCTCGCCCGTGGCGAAGGCCACGACAAAGGAGTCCGTGCCGACCTCGACGACCTCGACGTCCTGGACCTCGACGAGCATCGACTCGTAGGGCTCCAGGTTGTCGGCCTCGGCGAAGAGCTCGCCCGGCAGGATGGTCGGGCTGGCCAGCGGGTGGTTGGCGCCGGTGTTCTGCACCTCGTCGTCGTCACCGACGACCTCGACGGCGCTCAGTTCCTGGAGCTCGGTGTAGGTCCCGGTCACCAGGAGCTCGTCCCCCCGCACGTAGCTCCTGACGGCCATGCTGCGGGTGTCGACCCAGATGCCCGACCACGCATCCGGGCTCCCGTCCTGGAGAAAGACGCCGTTCGCGTGCTGGTTGTGGGCCGCGATGCCCGAGACGATCACCCGGGTGTTCTCGGGCAGGAGCCCCTGTTGGAGCTCGGAGATCTTCACGTCCAGGGGCGCGTCGGACTCGGCGGGGCTCGCCTGGTCCGGGTCGGGCTTCCAGTCCGCCGGGACCAGCACGACGCAGCTCGTCAGCCACAGGATCAACACGCGGACACGCTCCGGGTCGTCCCGATCATCGGAACGCCGGGGCCGGGACTACAGGCCGATCTGGATCTCCGGAAGTGTCTCCGGCGAACCGGCGCTACAGCGCGATCTCGATCTCCATGGACGTGTGCAGGCCGGTGCCCGCGTCGCGGCCGATGTCCGCGCCGGAGATGGTCAGGCCGTCCAGGGCCGGCAGGGGGAATTCCAGCCCGCCGAGCAGCATCATGAAGCTATCGATGGGGAGCATCTCCTCGATGAGCCGGGTGGTGGTCTCGTCCGACGCGCCCCAGTCGCTGTCCAGGACCATCATCGCCAGCTCGGGCTCGCCGAGCTCCAGGGCTGCGACGCCGTTGTCGAGGGTGATGTCCAGGCCGATGAAGACCGAGACCGCCACCTGGAGGTACTCGCCCAGCTCGCCGCCGGGGCTGTGGATGTCCACGATCAATTCACCGGCCTGGATCTGCAGGCCGCCGTCGACCTCGACGGCCACCGGGGGCAGATTGGCCTTCAGCTGGATGCTGCCCTCGTGGGCCTTGAGCGGCGCCAGCATCAGCGGGTCCAGGGAGCCGTCGTCGGTGGACAGGACCATGTCCAGCACGCCCCCGCGCCAGGCCTCGAAGAGCATCAGGTTGACCAGGTCGTCGGAGATCGCGCCCGAGACGGGGGACCGGGTGTCCAGGTCGGGGGTGGCCGGGGCCGAACCCAGGAAGCCGGGGTAGACCTTGGTGCCGGCCATGGGGACCGACGCGTCGACCCGGGTGGACAGCGCCACGCCGTCGTTGTCGATGCTGGCCTGGGTAAAGGCCACGCTGACCGTGAGCGGGGCGCCCATCAGGTCCAGCTCCATCGACAGGTCCAGACCGGTCAGCAGGTCTTCGAGCAGGGGCGGGACCATCTCCTCGATCTTCTCGACCAGCATGTCCTCGACCACCCCGCGGATGGTGTCGACGAACAGGTAGTCCTCGATGTCCCAAGGCAGCAGTGAGGTGTCGTAGCTGAAGCCCTTGAGCTCGACGGCCGGACTGCTCAGAGCCACACTCAGGCCGCCGGCGCCGTCGACGCCCAGCAGCAGGTCACCGGTGATGATCGCCTTGGTGGATTCCATCGACGCGTCTTCGTCAAAGTCGATGCCGATGACCTGGCCGTAGGCCTGGAGGTCCACGAACAGGTCGGGGATGGTGACTTCGAGGGCCAGCACGCCATTCTGGGGCGTGGCCTCGATCCGGGCCTCGGAGAAGGTGATCTCGTCGATGTCGCCGCTGATCTCGACCGCGTCCCAGCCCCACAGGCCGTAGCTGTCCTCGTAGACAGGGTTCATGGCGGTGACGGACTCGTTGACCACGTCCTCGGTGACCAGGCCGGCGGCGAAGTCCGTGGCCTGGTCGATGCCGTCTTCGTTGAGGCGCAGGGACACGGCGTCGTCGATGGCCTGGCCCGGGTCTTCCCAGGTGCCGGCGAGCACGCCGACCCGGTCGAAGGTCGTGTCGTCGGTGCCCTGACCGAGAGCCTCGACCGAGTTCAGTCCGCGGGACAGGGAGACCACGGTCTCGAAGGTGCCGTCGTCTTCGAGGGCTGCGGGCACCGCGTTGACGGTCACGCTGTCCACGTGCTCCCAGGTGCCTGTGACCTGGAGCTCGCCCTCGCTGTGCCAGCTGGCCGCCAGGGGGCTGGTGAGGGAGACCACGGGACTCGGCGGCACGTCCTGTTCGGTCAGCTGGCTCTCGTGGGTGCAGGCCAGGGTCAGGAGCAGGATCACGGCAGCCTCCAGGGTGGCGCGCTCGCTAATTGCCGGGGATCTCCCTCGGAGTCAAGGGCCTGGGTTGCTGCAACAGCGGAACCCGTCATCTTCTTGACGATGTCCCTTGGCATGCCAGTGGCGGCTCAGGCAGTCCTGACCGTACTTGGCCGTCCACATGGTGCCGCCGCGGAGCACGCGGGCGCTGCGGTTCAGGGCGCCGCCGTCGGGGGGGAACGGGGGACCGGGGTGGGCCTCCTGGACCCACTCACTGACCCCGCCGTCCAGGTCGCGGATCCCTTCGGGCGTCGCACAGTCGGGGAAGCCACCGATGGGCACCAGATCGCGATCGTCGTAGTAGCGGGCGCCTTCGGTGAAGCAGCGGCCGGGCTCGAAGCTGTCGCCGTAGCTGTGGGTGCGCCCGGCCGTGCCGCGACAGGCGGCCTCCCACTCCAGGCTCCTGCACAGCCGCTTGCCGGCCTGGGCGCAGAGCTCGCCGGCCTGGGCCCAGGTGGTGTTGGTGCGGGGCTTGGCGTCGCGCCGGTTGGGGTACTCGAAGACGTCGATGCAGAACGGCCCCAGGGTGACCGTCGTGGGGTCCAGGGCGTAGATCTCGGGGCCGTTTGGGTCTCGGCCCAAGTTGTAGGTCTGGCGGGACAGCTTGACCATGTCGTCGGGGCAGGGACCGTCATCGGGTGGATCGGTGTCCCAGCCGGCCAGCTCGGCCGGGTTGTGGCGGACCACGACCGGCTCGTCGGTGTCGGTGCCGGTGCGCTCGAGCCACGTGAACGCCGCCCAACGGGGGCCGTCCAGGGTCTTGGCGATCCGGGTGCAGTCCTGGATCTGTGCCACCGCACTGAACCACGCGGACTTCTGGTCCTCGGTCAGCCCCATCAGGCCCAGAGGCCGGCGGCGCTCGGCCTCCTGGTGCCAGGGACGCTCGCCGTGGATCACGAGCACGTTGTCGAAGGCGCAGGGGTCTTGCACGAAGCGGTTGTCGGCGGCGTACTCGGTCTGGACCCGTCGGACGGGCCAGTCCACCGGCGTGTCCGGGCGGCGGGCGTCGAAGAGGGTGTAGACCCAGTGGCCCGCGTAGCCCTCCTTGGCCTGGCGCAGGTCCAGCACTGCGTGCTCGCCGGGCTTGTCGAGCCAGCGCAGCAGCTCGGCGTCCAGGGAGCGCTCGGCGGGGATGCCGGGATCGGCCACCTGGGGGTCGAGGGGTCCCAGGTCGGCCCGGCCGGCGTGGTTGACCAGGGCCCAGACGGTCAGGGCGACAGCGAGGGGGGCGGCGCGACGGGGCAGCCCGGCCCGGGCCAGGCCCGCTGCGGCGAGCACGGCAAGGGGGCCCACGACGAAGACCACAAGCCCCTCCTGGCCGGGCTCGGTGCGCGAGAGCAGGGGCAGCGGAGACAAGGCGGCGGCCCACCAGATGCGGTCGTCGGCGTGGCGGTGGCGAAGGACCAGGGCCAGGCCGAGCAGGGTGAGCACCGCCGGGGCGGGCTCCAGGCCGTGCAGCGGGATCCAGGTGGCGAGCTCGGAGAGCCGGTCGGGGTTGTCCCCGCGGCCTCCGAAGACCAAGGCCCGGCCCCAGCCGCGGAGCCAGCGGGCGTAGAAGGGACCGGCGATCAGCGCGATGGGTGCCGCGGCGAGCAGGGTGATGCCGGCCCGTCGGAGGAGCTGACCGCGACTGGCCAGCGCCGCCAGGGGGGTGAGCCAGATGAGCGTCGCCATGGTCAGGCGATCGCTCATGAGCCCTGCGGCCACGACCGTGCCCCAGGCGAGAGCGGGGCCCGGGCGTCGCAGGCCGTCGCTGCGGACCAGCAGGGCGGTCGCGGCCACGGCCAGCGCGGCCTCCCAGGCCATGGGGGTGTAGTGGCGCAGAGTGACCAGAGGCAGGCCCCCGAGCAGCGCGAGCCACAGGGCCAGGTGGCCGGCGCCGGGTGCGAGCCCTCGAGCGCCGCGGACCAGGGCGCCGCCCCAGAGTGCGGCCACGAGGACGAGCAGCGCGAGCGGTGCAGCAGGGTGGGTCGGGGCCGCAGCGATGAAGGGCGCGGTGGCCAGGTAGGCCAGCCCCGGCCAGTAGTCCGGGCGCTCCTCGGTGGGGTAGCGGCCCTGGAGGGCGTCCCAGGCGTCACCGGGCTCCGCGAGCTGGGCCTGGACGTTCCGGGCGTTCTGCAGGTGGGTGATCTCGTCGTAGCCGCCCGGGTGCCACTGGGTCACGAACCAGTGGGCGGTCAGGGCCAGGACGCCGATCACCAACGCGGCGGCCAGCGCTCGGGGCCAACGGGACATGGGCGGAGTCTACGGGGTGAGGGTGCCGCCGAGCGGGTCTGCGACCCTGTACAAGGGACCAGATGGGGTCGACTGTCCGGTTTGCCAGACCAGATGGGGTTCGGTGTCCGGTTTGGCGCCGAATCGGGCTTGAATTGGTCTTGGGGAGGGTCTCGGTGAGCCTCTCAGGGCCTCGGAGGGTCCCAGAGCGGACACTGAACCCCATCTGATCCGGCGAACCGGACACTCGACCCCGACTGGTCCCCCCGCGCTACGCTCCTCTGCGGATGATCTCCCCCTTGCTCTCCCTGCTGGCCTGTGCCGACACCGCGGTCGACACCCTCGACGACTGGCTGGAGATCCGCATCTCCGCCAGCGACGACGACGCCGAGGAGGACACGGACGGGGTCATCAACATGGACAGCAGCGACCTGGAGCTGACCACCGAGGACACCGCCCAGACCGTCGGCCTGCGCTTTGCCCAGATAAGCCTGCCCGGGGGCGCCACGGTGCTCGAGGCCACGGTGCAATTCGAGGTCGACGAGATCAGCCCCTTCCCCACCTTCCTGAGCCTCAAGGGGCAGCTGGACCCGGCGCCGCTGGCGTTCTCCGAGGCGACCGACGACCTGAGCCGGCGGGCGCGCACCAACGAGACCGTGACCTGGGACCCCGACGTCTGGGCCACCCCAGGGGCCGCGGGGGCCGAGCAGCGCACGCCGGACCTGGCGCCGCTCCTCCAGGAGCTGATCGACCAGCCCGGCTGGGTGCGCCACAACCCGGTGGTGCTCTTGATCACCGGCACGGGCACCCGCACCGCCAAGAGCTTCGACGGCGACCCGGAAGGCGCGGCCCTGCTCCGGGTGCTCTGGGAGGAGTGATGTCCCTCTGGCTCCCGCTCCTGCTGTCCGCGGCCCCGGCCCAGGCCAAGAGCCCGCTGCTCCGCCCGGCCCATGAGCGGGCGATGGTCAAGACCCTGGGCCTGGACAGCGTGGCCGACCTGCCCACCTACAGCCTGGACCTGTCGCTGTCGGACACCGAAGGGCGCTACGCGGGGCGGGGCACCTTGCGCTGGACCAACACCACCGGCGTGCCCCAGGTCCGGCTGCCGCTGCTGCTCCACCCCAACGCCCCGGCCGAGCTGGGGGCGCCGGAGTCCGGTGGCCTGACCCTGAGCGCGGTGGAGGTGGTGGAGGGGCCCGAGGGCTTCCTCACCCCGTCCAGGCCCACCGTGGCCCAGGTCACCTTCGAGCGGGCCATCCGCCCGGGCGAGGTGGTGACGCTGCGGCTGGACTTCCACGGCAGCCTGCGCCAGCTGGATGCTTCTGCCAACGACCTGTGGACCCAGGCGATGGACTCCCTGGGCAGCATGGGCTCTCCGGTGGGCGGCTCGGACTACGGGCTGCTGGCCCAGGGAGACGGGCTGGTCACCGCGGCTTCGGCGGTGCCGATGGTCGCCCCCTTCCGCGATGGCAACCCCATCACCGACGAGCCCAGCGGCATTGGGGATCTGGCGTGGAACGACCCGGTGAGCTTCGAGGTCCGGGTCGCGTCTCCGAAGGGTCTGCAGGTGGTCACCAACCTGGCCGACGGCGAGACCCGGGCCCTGGATTCGAACACCCAGGTGGTCACCGCCGCTGGCGCGGGCGTCCGGGACCTGGTGCTGGTCGCGTCCCGGGACTGGCACATGCGCGAGGCCACCGTCGACGGGGTGACGGTCCGGTCCTGGGGCCTCTCCCAGGACGCCGCCGCCACCGACGACGTGCTGAGTGACGCGGCGGGATCCCTGGCGTTCTTCCAGGAGCACTACGGCGACTACCCCTTCACCGAGCTCGACGTGGCCGAAGCCACGCTGGTCGGCGGCGCTGGCGGCGTGGAGTTCTCGGGCATGGTCCTGGTCGCCGGATTCCTCTACCGCGAGCCCGACGCCGCCAGCGATCCGATGGCGATGCTGGGCAGCTTGGGCATGGGCCTGGAGGGCAGCGGCGCGGACATGGGCGGGAGCCTGTCCGAACAACGCCAGTTCGTGGTCGCCCACGAGCTCGCACACCAGTGGTCTCCAGGCCTGGTGGGCACCGACGCCCGCACGAGCCCCGTGGTCGACGAGCCCCTGGCCCAGTACCTGGCCGGCCGGTACGTCCAGTCCCTGTTCGGCGACGCCAAGGGCGCCGAGATCCGGGACCGCAACGTGCTCCTCAACTACGTGGCCTACCGCACCATGGGCGGCCGCGATGGCGCCGCGGATCGGCCCACGGACACGTTCCGATCCACCGCGGAGTACGCTGGGCTGGTCTACGGCAAGGCGCCCTATCTGTACGTGGCTCTGGAGGAGGAGCTGGGCCGGGCGCGGCTGGACAAGGCCATCGCCGGCGCCATCGACCGCTGTAGTTGGACCGTCGTCTCCGGCGATGACTGGCTCGAGGCCCTCCAGCGCTCCGGGGCCCGCGGTGCCGTGACGACCGGCCGCCGGTGGTGGAAGGAGGCCTGGGCCGACCAGGACCTGAAGGTCGACGACGAAGGCTGGCTCCTGTTCGAGCTCGCCCTGGGTCCAGAGCTGGCCGGGACCTTCAAGGAACTCCTGGCGCTCACCGGCATGACCCCCCGGGACCTGTTCGCGATGATGGGCATGAGCCTGGATCCCGGTGCGGGTGGCCCGCCCCCCAGCGGCCCGAGTCCCGAGGACATGTTGGACCTGCTCGGGGGGAACTGACCGCTGATCAGTCCTCGCCGTCCAGGTAGCCCCTGGGCGTGAAGTGTCCGACCTGGCCCAGCGCCGCGACGTAGTGGTCGCCGCGGTCTGGAAAGCTGGTCACCTCGTCGGCCCGATCGGTGCCGACCACCGCGTAGACGGCGTCGTCGCGGCCCTCGTTGAGCAGCTGGTGGGCCACCCCCCCCGGGGCCCAATGGACCACGTCGTCCTGCGCCAGCTTCACGCGGGTCTCCTGGCCTTCGGCAGACACCTGGCGCAGGGTCGGCTCACCGGCGATCACCAGCAGCAGCTCTTCGTTGCTGTGGTGTCGGTGCAGGGGCGAGGGGTGGCAGCCAGGGGTCAGGCGGTCCAGGTTCACGAACACCTGTCGAGCGCCGGCGTGGCGTGAGAGAGGACGCCCGTGGAGGCACCGGGGAGGCTCGCCCAGCGTGAGCTCCCCCAGGAGCCAGCCGGCGACGTGGCGGGGACGGTTCTCGGTGCCCAGGACCTGCACGGTCGCGGCGTCTCGGGCGGACCTGGCCTGGGCGAAGACCTGGTCCGGATCCCGAGGGGGCACGGCGCTCTCGCCCGGGGCGCGACCATCCCACAGCCCCGGGCCGCCCAGAGCGCGAATCCACACCTTGCCGCTGTCGGCGTAGTGCACCACGGCCTGGCCCGGCTGATCGCTGACCGCCAAGAAGCGCACGGGGCGGCTGTCCCGGTTCCGGCAGGCGTGGGCGATGCCGGAGTTCGCCGGCCAGGCCACCAGCTCCCCGGTGCGCACCGGAAACTCTCGGCGCCGTCCGTCGGGGGTGCGCTCCAGGACCGTCAGCACCCCGTCGAGCACGAGCACGTGCTCCTCGCGAAACACGTGCCAGTGCAGAGGAAAGGCCTGGGTGTCCGGCGCCAGCTCGGAGATCCGCGCCCCCAGGTGCACGAAGGGAAAGCGCGGGCTCAGGTTCTTGTCTGCCGACCCCCACCCGCTCGGCCAGCCCCGGGGCTCCCAGGGTAGCGCTGACGTGCGCAGGACGTTGTCCGGCAGGGCGGCGCTCACCCTGTGGGCTCCGCCAGGTCCGGCGCCCGCTCGGCCCAGGGCCTGGCCTGTTCCAGCTGAGCCGCGAGCCGGAACAGCACCGCCTCGCCCCCCAACGGCGCCGCGAGCTGGACCCCGATCGGCAGACCCGCGTCGTTCCACCACAGCGGCACGGACATGGCCGGGCTGCCGGTCTGGTTGAAGAGCTGGGTGTTCGGGGTCGCCGCGAGGGTGGTCTTGCCCAGGGTCTCCAGGGCGAAGTCCAACAGTGGCTTCAAGGGCAGGGCGTTGAGCAGGTGGAGCTGGAGGGCCTGGCTGCCCGAGGGGTAGAGCTCACCGACCTGGGCCGGAGGGCGGGCCAGGGTGCTGGTCAGGAACAGGTCGTGGTCCTGGAAGAAGGCCCCGAGGGTGCGCCCCGCCGCCTGCATGGTGGCCCGGGCGGCCTCGAGCTCCGCAGCGCGACCCTTCCACCCGATCTGCGCGAAGAGCCAGGTGGCGGGCTCGAAGTCCCGGGCCCGGGGCCGGGTGCCGGCGACCTGGGCGGTCTGCGCGACGAACCCTGCGGTGCCGGCCCCCACGGTCAGGAAGTAAGCCCGGATCAGGTCGTCGACGGCCAGCTGGGGCCGGGCTTCGACCACCTCGTGGCCCAGGGCGGCGAGCAGCTCCAGGGCGTCGTCGACGGCAGCCACACAGTCGGGGTGGGTCTCGCCGGCGTAGAGCGTGTCCCGGGTGAAGGCGATGCGCAGCCGGCCCGGCGCCCGGCCGACCTCCTCCAGCCAGGTGCCTTCGTGGTGGGGTGCCGCGTAGGGCTCGCCCGGGGTGGGCTGGTCCAGCACGTCCAACAGGGCAGCGCTGTCCCGGACCGACCGCGCCAGCACGTGTTCCTGGACGAAGCCGCCCCAGCCCTCGCCACCGTAGGGTGCGAGGGTCACCCGACCCCGGCTGGGCTTGAGCCCGAACAGCCCGCAGCAAGAGGCCGGGATCCGGATCGAGCCCCCGCCGTCTCCGCCCTGGGCGACGGGCACCATGCGCGCGGCCACGGCGGCGGCAGAGCCCCCGCTGGAGCCTCCCGGGGTGTGGGCGGAATCCCACGGGTTGCGCGTCGGCCCCCACAGCGCGGGCTCGGTGATGCCCATCAGCCCGAATTCCGGGGTGTTCGTGCGGCCCAGGACCTGGAGGCCGGCCGCCAGGTAGCGCTCGGCCGTGACGGCGCTGAAGTCGGTCACCCGGCCTTGGGTCAACCTGGACGCATTGGACAGCGGCGTGCCGGCCAGGGCGACCTTGAGGTCCTTGAGCAGGAAGGGCACGCCCCGCAGTGGGCCGTCGGGCAGGGCCTCCAGCCGGGCCCGGGCGAAGTCGTAGAGCGGGTGGATGACCGCATTCAGCGCCGGGTTTCGGGCGTCGATGCGGGCGATGGCGGCGTTCAGCAGCTCGGCGGGACTCACGTCGCCGGACCGCACGCGAGCGGCCTGGTCCAGGGCGTCCCAGCGATCGTACTCGGGCAGGCTCATCGGGGGCTGCCCAGGTGAGGTCGGCCGGTGATGCGTTCACAGCGGGTCCGGCCCTGGTCCGTGCGCACGGTCTCGCAGAGCCAGCCGGCGTGGGGCGGCTCTTGGAAGGCCAGGCGCACGACCAGCAGGTCGTAGGCCGTGTCGTCCAGGTGCGCCGTGGCGGTGGCGAAGCCGGCGGGGTCCGCGACGAGGGGCGTCGCCTGGGCCAGCCGGCAGTCTTCGCGGGCGGTCGCGTCGCCGAGGCGGCCACAGTCGGCCACGCTCTGGGGCTCCCCGCCGCCACAGGCCAGGGCGAGCACGAGCAGGCTCACTGGCCGATGAGCCCCGGCACCGCGTCGAGACCGTGGAGCACCTGGCCCCGGGGGTGCTCGTTGAGGTGATTGATCTCGTGCAGGGGCGTGTAGTCGTTGGCCATCAGCGCCACGGTCCCACCCATCGCCAGGGGCAGCGCCAGGTCCAGCTCGAAGATGTCCCCGCACACCACCAGGTCCGGCCAGTCGAGTCCTTCGGCGTCCAGCAGCGCTCGCAGCGCGTCGTGGTAGAGCCGCCGCCGCAGGAAGACCGGACGGGCCAGGCCCGGCAGCGCCAGGGACTCTGGCACCGCGGTGAAGTCGTCGTCGATCACGTACTTGCGGGCACGGCCGTGCACCCGCTCGACCAGCCAGGTGAGCGTGTTGGTGCCGTCGGCGTTGCTGCCCAGGTGCTTGATCTTGTTCCTCACCGGCACGGTGTGGCTGTTGGTGACCACGTAGGTGGCGGTGCCGTGCAAGGACTCCAGGGCTTCGCGAGCGCCCTCCCGGAAGACGATCCGGGTCTTGGTGTAGTTGTACTTGTAGAGGATCCCGTCCAGCAGCCGGGCCCGCTGGTCGGGGTCCTGGAAGGCGCCGACGTTGTCCAGGACCATGCGGGCCACCGGCATGATGCGCAGGTACGGGTCCACGCTGGCCGGGGCCACGATGCGCCCACCGAACTCCCAGCCGAAGCGGGAGATGTCGTTGCGAACCTGTTCCTCGAAGCGGTCGGCCAGGGCCAACACCTGGGCGGTCTCCAGACCGGCCAGGATGGCGATGTCCTCGAGGTAGCCCTGTCGGTAGGGCGCACCCTCGGCCTCGGCGTCAGTCATGGTGCCGTCGAAGTCCAGCACCAGCAGCTTCTTGCTCATGGACGGGTCCTAACGGCTCACCTTGCCCACGCCCTGTTCGGTGAACCACGTCGCCGCGCGGTCTCGCAGGTCTCCCTGGAGCACGATGGCGTCGTCTTCGATGCTGGCGCCGCATCCCAGGGCCTTGCGGACCGCCTTCGCCCACCGGTCCAGGTCCTGGGGGGGCAGTCCACGGACCAGGGTCACCGTGCGGCCCCCTCGGCCCTTGCGGGAGTGCTGGAGCACGACCCGGTTCGGCACCTGCAGCCCCGGGTCCGCAGCGGCGGCGGGGGTCGCGGCCTCTGCAGAGCGCTCGGGCGAGCTCTGCAGGCCGGCCTGGGCCAACAGATCGCCCAGTCCTCCCAGGCCGCCCGACGGCGCCGCTGCGGTCGAGACCTTCTTCTTGGATTTCTTGTTCTTCCGGCCCACCGTCAGTCTCCTTGCTTCAGCTGGCACATGCCCATGTGGGTCCAGCGGCCATCGGTGCCTTGGAGCTTGATCCGAGCCAGGCCCGGCTCGGTCTCTGCGGCCACACGGGGCTCCAGGGCACCCGCGCGGGCCAGAGCCCGCACCAGGGTCTCGTCGGCGGCGAAGCCCGCCGCGCGGGTCTCTGCCAGAGCCTGTTGCCAGGTGCGCTCGCCGTCGAGCCGGGACAGCAGCTCCCAGATGTCCCCGGGCACCGGGCACTCGTCGTAGGGGGAGTAGCCGTAGACCCAGCCCCCTTCGGACGTGACCTCCCACTTCATCAGGCTGGGCCCCAGCACGTCCGCCAGAGGCTTGGTCCGGGCCTGGTCGTGCTCGCGCAGGGCGGTGCGCAGTCGGCCCAGGGGCTCGTCCTGGCGGAGCTCCACCAGGTCCAGGGTCTCCAGGCGCTCCGCGCACCCGATGAACCAGGCCTCCCAGTCCTGGGGGGCGCCGTCGTCGCCCGGTGGATCGGCCTGCTGGAGCAAGGCATAGGCCAGCAGGCTGGCCGCCCTGCCCAGGGCGTCCCGCACACCGTCCCACAGGGCCTGGCCGCGCTCGCCCTCGACGTGCTTGCAGAACCACGTCCGGCACACGTGGTTGCGTGCGCCCCAGATGCCACAGGCCAGCTCTCCGCCCACCCAGTAGGGACAGCGCAGGGACAGGGTCTTGCCGAACCCCTCCGGGCCGACGCGGCTGTATTGCTTCTGCCATCCGGGCTCGGGCTCGACACCCAACCCCACGACCCGGGCGCCGCCCCGGAGCAGGCCCCGGATCACCTGGGCCCCGGCCCCGCCCTCCTGGAGCACCTGGCCCACGCTGTAGTTCACCAGCCGGGGAAAGAAGGTGCAGCACCGCGCGTCCTCCAGGAAGACGTCGCGGTGGGGGTGGGGGTGGGCCATCACGCAGTCGGTGCAGGTCGCCAGGTGCTCGTCGGGCCAGGACACCTGGGCCAGCTCGGGCACCAGGGCGTGCACGGCGCCGGGCAGCCCCGCCAGCGCGCCGTGATCGGTCAAGGTCGCCAGACCAGGTCTGGGCCCACGTCGGCCAAGGTCGGGCACCCGGCGAGGGCCAGGGCCTGGTCCAGCTCCTGGCCCAAGAGCGAGAGCGCGTGGCTCACCCCAGCGCTACCGTCGACCGCCAAGCCCCACAGCGCCGGACGACCGACCAACACGGCCCGGGCCCCCAGAGCCAGGGCCTTGAGCACGTCGGTGCCCCGGCGCACGCCACCGTCCAGGTAGACCTCGCACCGTCCATGCACCGCTGCGACGACTGCTGGCAGGGCGTCCAGGGTGGCCACAGCGCCGTCCAGCTGGCGGCCGCCGTGGTTGCTCACCACGATCCCTCCGGCCCCGTGGGCCACGGCGGTCTGGGCGTCGTCGGCTCGGAGGATGCCCTTGAGCACCAGCGGCAGGTCGCTCAGCGACGCCAGCCAGTCCACGTCGTGCCACGTCAGGCCCGGATCGAGCTGGCTGGCGACGTAGGCCGTCAGCCCCGATGCGCCTTCGGCGGCGTCCAGGTCTTCTCGACCGGTGCCCACCACGTTGCCCAGGGTCAGGCCGTCGGGCAGGTGGAAGCGGTTGCGCACGTCGGCTTCGCGGGTCCCCATCACCGGGCCGTCCACGGTCAGCACGAGGGCGGTGCAGCCGGCGGCTGCGGCCCGCTCCACCAGAGCCCGGGTCAGCCCCCGGTCCCGGTACACGTAGAGCTGGAACCACACGGGCCCTGTGGCGGCGCCGCAGACCGCCTCGACCGAGCGGTTCGACAGGGTGCTCAGGCAGAGCACGGTGCCGGCTTCGCCTGCGCCGCGAGCGGTCGCCACCTCACCCTCGGGGTGTGCCAGCCCGTGAAAGGCGGTCGGCGCCACCAGGATCGGCAGGCGGACGGGCTGTCCGAGCACGGTGGTGGCCGTGGAGCGCTCGGCGACCCCTCGCAGGACCTTCCAGGCGAGCTTCACCCGGCCAAAAGCCGCCACGTTGTCCCGCAGGGTGGTCTGGTCCAGCGCCCCCGAGGCGTAGTAGCCCCACGCCATCTCGGACAGGACCTGTCTCGCGGCGGCCTCGTACTCGGCCAGGTTGATCGGGGTGGACACGGGCTCAGCTGGCGGTGCGGAAGGTGGTGAAGGCGTGGGGGTAGTGCGCCAGGTACCAGTTTCGCAGGCTGGGCCGCAGCAGGCGGACGTCGGTGGCCCACGAGCCGCCGAAGACCACGAAGTGTTCACCGTCGAAGAAGTCCGTCGAGTAGCCGGGGTAGGTCCTGGCCCAGGGGGTGAAGCCCGGGAGGGGCCCGAAGGGCGTGGATGTCCACTCCCAGCCGTTCCCGACGAGCTCCTGCACGCCCCAGGCGCTCGCGCCGGCCGGGTGGCTGCCCACGGGAGAGGGCCCCCAGCGGTGGAAGTCGAAGGTGCCGTGCTCGGGCCCGGGGGGCGCGTGGCCCCAGGGCGCCGGTCGCGTGCTGCCATCCGGCGCCGTGAAGGCCGCGCGCTGCAGCTCGGCTTCGGTGGGCAGGCGGACCCCGTGGTGGGCGCAGAAGCGACGGGCCTGGACCTGGCTCACGTGCACCGGCAGGCTGGCCACGGCGTCCAGGGGCCAGCGGCGACCCAGGTGGGTCCAGCTCCAGCCTTGGTGGGCCCGGGTCCAGGCTCGGGGCACCAGCTCGGGGGGGCTTCCCTGGGCGTCGAGGAAGTCCAACCAGCGGGCCACGCTGACCGGGTGGCTGTCCAGGGTGAAGGCCGGGACCTCGACCTGGGTGGCGGGAAACTCATTGTCCCAGCCAAAGGGCTGGTGGGCGAAGTCCCCGCCGAGGCTGACCGGGCCCGCGTCGATCCGGATCGGCGCGACCTCTGGGGGCAGGCCCCCGTCGGGCTCCCACGGGACCGGCGCGACCCCAGGCTCTTCTTGGAGCAGGTAGAGCAGGGTCTCCTGGTGCATCAGCTCGTGCTCCAGCACCAGGTGCCAGGCGCGGTCGCCGGTGGCCAGGGGCTCCTGGAGGGCCCGGGTCTGGCGGAGCAGGGTCGGCAGGACCCCCCGCACCCGGTTGCGGTAGGCCAGCACCCGGTCGCGGTCCGGCCATGACGCCCGGTCGGCCGCTGTGGGATCGTCGGGGCCCGCCGGGTCGATGCCCCGCTCGAACAGGACGTCGAGCTCCGCGTCCAGAGGCCCGAGGTCCAACAGACCTGCCCCCAGCTGGTTCCAGGCAAAAGCCGGCAAGTGGCCCAGGTAGAACAGGGGGGGATGCCGCAGGGGGATGGGGCGGCGGAGCCAGCCGTCCCCGGGCACCAGATCGAACAGCCTGTCCGTGCGGGCCCAGGCCGCCTGGAGCGCCGCGATCACGAGAGGCGGAGCAGCGCCAGCGCGTAGAGCTCGTGGGGATCCGTCACCCAGCGGTCGATGACCAGGCCGCTCTCCCGGATGCGCTCCTCGAGGGTCCTGCGGGTGTACTTGCAGCTCAGCTGGGTGCGCAGTTCCTGGCCCTTCTTCATGTTCAGGGCCAGGTCCGCAGCGGGGATGCGCACCTTGTGGGACACCCGCGAGCGCAGGCGCATCTCGATCCACCGGGACTCCCGGTCGTAGAAGGCCCGGTGCTCGTAGCGGTCCAGGTCGAAGTCCGCGCCGAAGCGGTCGTTGACGACCTGGAGGATGTGCTTGTTGAACGCGGCGGTCACGCCGTCCCGGTCGTTGCAGGACCGCTCCAGCACGTCCCGGTCCTGGACCAGATCGACCCCGATCAGGAAGGCGTCCCCCGGGGCCATGACCTCGGCCACCAGGGTCATGAACCCAGGCACCTTGTCCGGGTGCAGGTTGCCCAGCGCACCGGCCAGGAACAGGATCATCCGCTCCCCGCCGGGGCCCAGTCGGTACAGCTCGTCCTGGAAGTCGGCCTGGACGACCCGGAAGTCCACCCCCAGGTACGTGCGGCTCAGGGCGGCGCGGGCACGCTCCAGGAAGGTCGCGTTGACGTCCAGCAGGGTGCACCGGACGGGCAGGCCGCGGAGCGAGAGCAGGTCCAGCAACAGACGCAGGTTGCGGCCGTCACCCGAGCCGATCTCGGCCAGGTGGCGGGGCTGGAGCTCCTCGAGCAGCGGCGGCGCCAGGGCCTGCAGAATCCGCCACTCGGTCCGGGTCGGGTAGTACTCCGGGAGCTCGGTGATGCGGGTGAACAGCGCATGGCCCCGGTCGTCGTAGAAGTAGCGCGAGGGCAGCTCGGGCAGCGGGCGGCACAGGTGCTCCCGCAGCTCGGCGATGTCGGCAGCGTCCGGGAGCGCGTTCTCCATGGACCCAGAGTGCCGCGTCAGGGTTGACGTGTCAAGACTGATCCAAGGTCTGACAGGCGCTGTGTGGCTACTGGGTCGCGCTCACCGTGAAGCCCTGGACCACCTCGCCGGCGACCTGGCGCTGGTAGTAGACCACCCCCAGCACCACGTGCTTGATGCGGGTCTGGAGGCCGATCCAGCGCTTGAACTCGTGGCCGAAGCCCAGGATCTCCGCCTGTTCCCAGTCCACCCGCCGGTCGGGGTTCACCGCCAGCGCCGGGGCCACGCCCACCACCGCGTGCAGCTGTCGGGGTCCCCCAGCCAGCTGCAGGGGCACGTCCAGGCCGAAGCTCGGGGGCAGGGAGAAGTCTTCCAGCTCGTAGCGGTTGCGCCAGCCATCGACCCCCAGCTCCAGCCCCCACCACTCGTGGTGCAGGCCTCCGAACAGGCCGGCGCGGGCCTGGTGGCCCCGCTTGTCGGCCCCGATGATCCAGTCTGCGTGCACGCGCATGGCGCCGAAGAACCAGCCGCCCTCCTGGGTCGCCTTGATGCCCGCTGAGCCGCCAAAGGCCAGGAAGAAGGGCTCGTCCAGGTCCTGGACGACCCCCGCCACGCCCACGTCGGGTGCGGCAAAGGTCTTGACCACCCACTCCCGGGGGACCGGCTCGGGCTCGACGGTCGCTGACGCTTGCAGCTCGGGGTCCTGGGCCGCGGCCAGGCTGATCAGGAGGGTCCACGTCATCGGGGCTCCACCCTATCCGGACTTCGGGCTAAGTCCGCTCCATGCCTCTGAAGATGATCGCTGTGCTGGGCTGGACCGTCGCGGTCCTGTGCGCCGTCGGCTGGTTCTGGCAGTGGGTGAAGACCCAGGAGAGCGCCGAGCTGCTGGCCAAGGCCCGGGCCCGGATCGACGAGCTGACCGGCGGGCTGCGCGGCCTCACCCAGGAACGCGACGACGCCTTCAAGCGCGGCCGGGAGCGCGAGGCCCAGGCGAAGCAATTCGGTCACGAGGGGGTCGTGCGGGACGTGCTGCCGGTCATCGACGACTTCGAGCGGGCCCTGCACCCGGCCATGGCGGCGGATCCCAAGGGCCTCTTCCAAGGCATCACCATGGTCCGCCGGCAGCTCCTGGACACCTTGGTCCGACACGGCGTCTCGGCCTTTGATGCTTCGGGACAGGCCTTTGATCCCCGCAAGCACGAAGCGGTCGACCAGGTGGTGAGCGCGGACCAGGCCCCGGGCACCGTCGTGGCCCAGCACTCTGCGGGCTACCTGCTCAATGGACGGCTGCTCCGGGCGGCGCGGGTCGTGGTCGCTGTGCCGCCTCCGGACGCCGACGACGCGCGGCCAGAGGTCGGCGAAGAGTGATCGGGCGGGGCCGCGTTCACGCGGTGCTGGGTCCCACCAACACCGGCAAGACCCACCGCGCCATCACCCGGATGCTGTCGCACCAGACGGGCATCTTCGGGGTGCCCCTGCGGCTCTTGGCGCGCGAGGTCTACGACCGCGTTGTGGCCCAGGTCGGCGCCGAAGCGGTGGCGCTGGTGACCGGCGAGGAGCGCATCGTGCCCGCCGAGGCCCGGTACTTCATCTGCACGGTCGAGTCGATGCCGATGGACCGTCCTGCGGCGTTCGTGGGGGTGGACGAGATCCAGCTCGCCGGGCACCGGGAGCGGGGCCACACCTTTACCGATCGGATCCTGCGGGCCCGGGGCGTGCGCGAGACGCTCTTGCTGGGGGCGGACACCATCGAGCCCCTGCTGGTGCGGCTGGTGCCCGGGATCGAGATCACCCGGTACCAGCGGCACTCGGAGCTGCGGTGGTCCGGCGCGAAGCGCCTGGCGACATTGCCGCGGCGGGCGGCGGTGGTCGCCTTCTCAGCGGCCCACGTCTACCGGCTGGCCGAGCGCTTGCGGGCCCGTCGCGGTGGGGCGGCGGTGGTGCTGGGGGCGCTGTCTCCACGGACCCGCAACGCCCAGGTCGCGATGTACCAGGCCGGCGAGGTCTCCCACCTGGTGGCCACCGACGCCATCGGCATGGGCCTGAACATGGACCTGGACCACGTGGCGCTGGCGGCGCTGGGCAAGTTCGATGGCCGGGAGCACCGGGACCTGAGCGCCGCCGAGCTGGCCCAGATCGCCGGGCGCGCTGGGCGGTGGAAGCGTCACGGGACCTTCGGGACCACCGACGGGGTCGGCGAGCTCGCGCCGCGCATGGTCCAGGCCATCGAGGCCCACGACTTCCCGGTCCAGCGGGCGCTCTACTACCGCAACGCCGAGCTGGATCTGTACAGCCTGGACGGGCTCCTGCGCAGCCTGGACCAGCCGCCGCCCCAGCGCTTCCTGCTGCCCAAGCGAGACGCCCAGGACCACCAGGCGGTCGCGGCGCTGGCCCAGGTGGATCCCGTGCGCAGGCGTGCCCGCGGAGTGGACGCGATCTCCTTGCTGTGGGACGTGTGCCGGGTCCCGGACTTTCGCAAGACCCTCACCGACAGCCACCACACCATGCTGGAGCGTCTGTACCTGGACCTGTCCGGCCCGGCGGGTGTGCTGGACGAGGACTGGGTCGCCGAGCGCATCGGGGCCCTGGACCGGGACCACGGAGACCTGGACGCGCTGATGACGCGGATCGCGTGGACGCGTACGTGGACCTACATCTCCCACCGGCCCGGCTGGCTCGGGGACGCCAAGGGCTGGCAGGGGCGGACCCGCGCGCTGGAGGACCGGCTGTCCGACGCCCTGCATGCACGCCTGACCGCCCGCTTCGTAGATCGCAAGGCCATGGCCCTGGTCGGTGGAGAGGCACCCGTGGTGGCCGCGATGACCCAGGACGGGGTCATCGAGGCCCAAGGCCACGTGCTCGGGCGGCTGGATGGCTTCACGCTCACCCTGGCACCCGGCACGTCGACGAAGGGGCAGAAGGCCGCTCGCCGAGCCGCTCGGGACGTGGTGGCGACACGGGTCGCCGCCCAGCTGGATGGACTGGTACAGGCCCCCGACGACGCCTTCCAGGTCACGGCGGACGGTCGGGTCCTGCACGGCCAGGTCGTGCTCGGCTGCTGGATCCGTGGGCGGAACCTGCTCGAGCCGGGGCTCCGGCTGGCGCCGCTGGCACTCCTGGAGGGTCGGGACCGCGATCGGATCCGGGCGCGGCTGGAGGCGCTACGGCGTGACTGGGTCGAGGGACTCTTCGCACCGCTGGCGCAGCCGGCCGCCAGCAAGCTCGGACCCCCTGCGCGGGGCCTGTTGCACGAGCTGCGGGGGGGGCTGGGCAACCTGCCGCGACCGCAGCTGGAGCGGCGCATCCACGAGCTGCCGGATGCGGATCGCAAGCGCCTCGCGGCGCTGGGCGTTCGCCTGGGTCGCCACGGGGTCTTCGCCCTGGCCCTGCTGCGACCCGAGGCCTTGGCCCGGCGGGCGCTGTTGTGGGGGCTCTTCCACGGCCTCGACCCGCTGCCGCCGCCGCCCCAGGCGGGTCGGGTGATGGTCCCGGTGGAGCCGGATCGGCCCGTGGCCTGGTACCCGGCCGTGGGCTTCGCCCCCCTCGGCGAAGTGGCTCTGCGGCTCGACGTGCTGGAGCGGGTGTCGGCGTCACTGCGGCGGGCTGGGCGCAAGGGCCCCTTCACCCCTCCGGACGAGATCCTGAGCTGGGCAGGGCTGAGCCGCGACCAGGTGCCCGGTGTCGTCACCGAGCTGGGGTGGCGGGTCGACGGGGACGGGCTGGTGCGGCGTCAGCGACGGCGGCGATGAAGGTCGACGCCGCGGCGCTGCGTCGGGCGCTGGCGACGCATCCCTGGCAGGAGCTCCCCGCCCTGCCCGGGCGCACCAACCACCTGCGTGCCGGGGTGCTGGTGCCGCTGGCGTGGGACCCGGATCCGATCTGCTGGATGACCCTGCGAGCGCCGACCCTGAGCCAGCACCCGGGCGAGGTGAGCTTTCCAGGGGGCAAGCCGGAGCCCGGCGATGCCGACCTGGAGGCCACCGCATGTCGCGAGGCCCAGGAAGAGTTGGGTGTGGCGATCCAGGAGGTGCTCGGGCGTCTGTCGTCGATGCCGCTGTACACCAGCGACTACCGGCTGGAGCCCTTCGTGGCCCGGGTGGATCCCCGGGTGCAGGTGCTGCAGCCCAGCGAGGTCGCGCGGGTGCTCCCGGTGGACGTGCTGGCGGTCCTGACGGGTCCGCCCATCGACGCCATCGCCTATGAATGGAACGGGCGCCGCCACCTGAGCCCCGTGTTCGTGCTCGACGGCCACCCCATGTTCGGGGGCACGGCCCATGCCTTCATGGAGCTGCTCCAGGTCGTGGCCCCGATTGCCGGCGTTGCGGTCCCGAGCCTGGTCACCGGGCGCTTCGAGTGGTCTGATCTGCTCTGACCGGCTCCCGAACGCCTACCTCACTCCCACGAAGACCTGGGTGTAGAACCAGGTGCCGTCGGTGCCCTGGGCGACGCCCGAGCCCGCCAGGTCCCAGCCCTCGTCGAGCATGTTCTCCAGGTGGTCCGGGCTCTCGATCCAGTACTCGAGCATGGCTTCGGCGGCTTCGGCCTCGGTCTCGGCGCCGCTCACCCTGCCGACGTTCTCGCCGACGCTGGTGGCGTTGCCCAGAGCATCGATCACGTCTTGGGCGCGGGTGTCGAAGCCGTCGTGACCCACTGCCACCAGGCCTTCGGCCATGTCGTCGCTGTGGGCCCGCGCCACCGAGCTCACCAGGTCGTCCAGGTCCAGGTCGCTCAGGCCGGCGCCGTTGCGGTAGTCGTTGACCAGCTCGTGGACCTCGTGCTCGGCGCTGCTGGGCACGTAGTTCGCGTCCACACCGGCGCCCAGGTTGGCGCCGTCCTGGCTGCTGGCGGGCCCGAAGTCGCCCTCGGGGGCACAGCCCCAGATCCCCAGGCTCAGGCCGATGAGGAAGAAGACAGGGGCTCGGCTGTTGCGCCAGTGGTCCACGACCTTTCCAATATATCCGTGTCCCGGCGCAGCCCGGTGCGGGAAAGATCGGTCATTTGTCCGATGACACCCCCACATCCCTGCTCGCCCACTTGGTGACCGTCGGGATCTCATACGTCGCCAGCCTGTTCAAGAGGGTCTCGCCGTCGGTGTCTACGAGCACCAGGTCCCGATGGATCGGTCGGATGAAGCCTTCCCTGTAGGCAAGCTCGTACCAGGCGACGAGCGGGTCCCAGAAGCCGCGGTGGTTGAGCAGGCCGACCGGCTTGTCCTGGTAGTTCAGCTGGGCCAGGGTGGTGACCTCGGCGATCTCCTCCAGGGTGCCGTAGCCACCGGGCAGGGCCACGAAGGCGTCGGCCAGGTCCATCATGCGGTACTTGCGCACCCCCATGTCGGCGACGATCTCCAGCCGGGTGACGCCGGTGTGGCCGACCTCGAGGGCCATCAGCTTCTCGGGGATCACGCCGATCACCTCGCCCCCGGCCTGGAGCACGGCGTCGGCCAGCGCACCCATCAGGCCCACCTTGCCCCCGCCGTAGACCAGGCCGAGCCCGCGGGCGGCCAGCAGCTGGCCGAAGTCGCGCGCGGCCTGGAAGTAGTGTTCGGGCACGTCGTCACTCGACGCGCAGTAGACGGCGATGCGGTTCAGGGTTCGCATCGCCGCCGACTATCTCCGGAGGTTCAACAGCGTCGATCTGATCGGCGCTGTTCAGTCCTCGAAGTCTTCGTCCAGGAACGTCACAGGGACGGCAAGGGGCATCGTGTCCTCGCTGACCGGTTCCGGGTCCTCGGACCAGCCGCTGTCGAAGCCGGGCTCCGGCTCCCAGGCGGTCAGGTCTGCGGACTCGTACTCCTCGGTCGGGACCCAGTAGCCCTCCTGCCAGGTGTTGCCGTCGAACCAGCCGGGCACCCAGATGGCACCGGCCTGGGCCTGAATGGGCTCCCAGTAGCCGGAGTGGTACACGCCCTCGTCGTCGTAGTAGGACGAGATCCAGCGGTGGCCCGAGCGCTGGCCGGGGCGCCAGAAGCCCTCGACCCACTCCTCGCCGTCGAAGAAGCCAGCCTCCCAGGTCATGCCTTCGGGCGGGGTGCCGGAGGGGACCCAGTGACCTGCCACGTACACGCCGTCCTCGAGGTAGTAACCCTCGACCCAGGCCCAGTCGCCGTCGGTGCGCTCCTCGGGGCGGTAGTAGCCCTCGAGGTAGGTGTCACCGGACCAGTAGCCGGCCACGTAGATGTAGCTGATGCTGGAGTAGACGACCGCGCGGGTGTGCGCAGGGCGCCAGTGTCCCGGGTGCCACACAGGCCCCACGTGGCGGCCGGCCACCCAGGTCCAGCCCGGACGCGGGTCCGGGGTCCAGTCCACGACCCAAGCGGTCACCGCGAACGGGAACTGGACCGCCCGGATCGTGGCGTGCTGCCAGCGGAAGAAGGGGTGGATCCACCAGTGGCTGTACCAGGCCCGGTACGGCGTGAACCGGGGGGGCGCGTGGTGGGCCTGGGGGTGTTGGGTCAGCCGATAGGAGCGTGGCCGGGCATAGCGGTGGTCGCGGGTCCGGTGCAGAGGTGTTGCGGCCTTGACCCGGGGATCCCAGGAGCGCTTGGCCGCCTTGGGCTTGGCCGCCAGAGACGGCCGCTTGTGGGTCGCCTGGACCCGCGGGCCCGGGTTCGGGGCCTGGCGGGGCTGGTTGGCGCCGGGGCGGTTGTTTCCGGCGTTGTTGTTGCCAGCGTTGTTGTTGCCGCCGCCCTGGTTGTTGTTGCCAGCGTTGTTGTTGCCGCCGCCCTGGTTGTTGTTGCCGGCGTTGTTGTTGCCGCCGCCCTGGTTGTTGTTGCCGGCGTTGTTGTTGCCACGCTTTCCGGGGTTCTCGCCGGCGTTGCCCTGGCCCTTCTGGCCGCCGTCGTCCTTGGGCTTGTCGCCGTTCTTCTTGTCGTCGCCGTTCTTCTTCTTGCCGTCGTCGCCGTTCTTCTTCTTGCCGTCGTCGCCGTTCTTCTTCTTGCCGTCGTCGCCGTTCTTCTTCTTGCCGTCGTCGTTGTTCTTCTTCTTGCCGTCGTCCTTCTTCTTCTTCTTGCTGTCGTCCTTCTTCTTCTTCTTCTTGCTGTCGTCCTTCTTCTTGTTGGACTTCTTCTTGTCGTCGTCCTTCTCCTTCTGGGCCGCTGCAGGCCGCTCGGCGCTGGCGTCAGAGGAGTGGCTTGCGGGGAGGGCGATCAGGCCTGCGAGCAGGGCCCAGCGGAGGGGGGTGGTGCGTGACATGGATCCTCGTGTCCCGGCGCTCGGGCGCCGGCGATGCTACCCCAGGCTGGACCCAGCCTGGAAGAGAGGTGGAAGGTGGCCTATCAGCGAGATCGAGACATCACTCGGGAGATCCCCGGGTATCGGCGGATGCTGGCTTTCCTGACACCGGACCGGGACGCGGCGACGGTGACCTTTACCCAGACCCTGGACCTGACCGAGACCCTTCCCTGGCTCCAGGCCCGGAGCGACGAGTGGGGCCATCGGGTGAGCCTGCTGACGCTGTACGTGGCCGCGATCGGTCGGCTGCTCCACGAGCGGCCGAGCCTGAACCGCTACGTCACCGGGCACCGGTTCTTCCAGCGGGATGGCGTGACCGTGGCGATCTCGGCCAAGAAGGCCCTGAAGCACGGGGCCAAGGTGGTGCTGCTGAAGGTCCCCCTGGCGCCGGCCGACGGGGTGCAGCAGGTGGCGGAGCGACTGCGGGCATCTGTCAAGGAGGGGCGCGGAGACGAAGACTTGCGGGTCGAGAAAGAAGTCGACCTGTTCCTGAAGCTGCCGGCGTTCCTGCTGCGGCTGGCGCTCAAGCTGGTGTTCTTCCTGGACCGCCGGCACTGGCTGCCGGGCTTCTTCGTGGACCCGGACCCCATGTTCTCGTCGATGGTGATCGCCAATCTGGGGAGCGTGGGGCTGGATGCAGCGCACCACCACCTCTACGAGTATGGAAACTGTCCCTTCTTTGCGGTCCTGGGGCGAATCCAGGAGACGCCTGTGGTGGTCGACGGCGCGCTGGTGACCCGCACCACCGTCGACGTGAAGTACACCTTTGACGAGCGGGTCGAAGACGGGCTGGCCTGTGCCATCGCCCTGAGCGGCCTGAAGGACCTGGTCGAGCGGCCGGATCGCTTCGCGGAGTCCTTGTCGGACCTGGGTGATCGGCCTCCGGAGAGGGTCTGATCGAAGGGCGGGCTGCATGACCGCGGCGTGGACGGCCCGTGGTCCACCGTTATTCAGGGCCCATGGATCAATTCGAGAATTGTTGCGTCTGGTTTCAGGGGCTCCAGGACCGCATCCTGGCCGCGCTGGAAGGACTCGACGGCGGCACCTTTCGCCACGACGACTGGTCGCGGGGCGCGGCCAGCCCGGTGAGCGACGACCCGGACGGCGCCTGGCTGGGCGGCTTCGGGCGCACCCGGGTGCTCGAAGGGGGCGCGGTCCTGGAGAAAGCCGGCGTGAACTACTCCCAGGTCCACGGCAAGTTCTCGGTCGGCCACGCAGCGTCGATGCCCGGCGAGGGCCGGGACTTCCGGGCCGCCGGGGTCAGCGTGGTGGTGCACCCCCGCAGCCCGCACCTGCCCACCTGTCACATGAACGTGCGCCGCCTGTCCCGGGGCGACACCGGCTGGAGCGGCGGTGGCGGCGACCTGACGCCCTACTACCTGGACGAGCAGGACTGCCGGACCTTCCACGGGGCCTACAAGACTGCCTGTGACGCCCACCCGGAGATCGGGGACCACCCCCGCTTCAAGTCCTGGTGCGATCGCTACTTCCACAACCACCACCGGGGCGAGGCCCGGGGCATCGGGGGGATCTTCTTCGACCACCTGATCGGCCGGGACGCCGAGACCATCGCCTTCGTCCAGGCGGTCGGCGACGCCTTCCTGCCGGCGGTCATGCCCATCTACGAGCGCCACCGGGATCGGACCTGGACCCCCGCCGAGCGGGACTGGCAGCTGGTGCGCCGGGGTCGCTACGCAGAGTTCAACCTGGTCCACGACCGGGGCACCCACTTCGGCCTCAAGACCGGCGGACGCACGGAGTCGATCCTGATGTCCCTGCCGCCCCAGGTGCACTGGCGCTACGACCACCACCCGGCGCCCGGCAGCCCGGAGGCCGCGCTGGTGGCGGTGTTGCGGGAGCCGCGGGACTGGGTCTGATGCGGGGTGGACGATCCGTGAGGTAAGACGCTATCTTACATCCATGAAGACGAAGGTCTCGACCAAGGGCCAGGTGGTCCTTCCAGCGCCGCTCCGAGAGCAGGACGACATCCAGCCGGGTCAGGAATTCGATGTGGAGCGCCTGGAAGAGGGCGTCTATCGCCTGACACGTCGTGCCCCTCCGAAGAACCAGGGGCTGGTGGACTGGCTGTTGTCTGCGCCGGAAAAGGGCTGGTTCGAGTCGCTGCCTTCGGAGTCGACGGACACACTGTGAAGTGGCTCGTCGACGCCAACGTGCTGAGCGAGCCCACCAAGGCTTCCCCGTCGGCCCGTGTCGTGGGTTGGCTGCAAGCCCACGAGTCCGAGCTGGCCGTCGACCCGATCATCCTGGGGGAGCTGCGCTACGGCATCTTGCTCCTGGCGCCTGGGCGCCGTCGGCAGCGCCTGCTGGCCTGGTTCGAGGCGGGGGTGGCGCGGATCGAGTGCCTGTCGTGGGGTCGGGAGACGGGCCTACGCTGGGCGCAGCTCCTGGCCGAGCTACGGGCTGACGGCCGCGCCGTGCCCATCAAAGACAGTCAGATCGCTGCGACGGCGCTCACCCACGGGTTGACGGTCGTCACGCGCAATGAGCGGGACTTCGCTCGGACTGGCGTCGCCCTGTTGAACCCATTCGACGCCTAGGGCACGCCGAGTTCCGCAGCGCAAGAGGCCGCCAGTCAGGCAGGTGACCGGCGACCTCCCCGGCGACGTGCGCCGGTGCGGTAGCGGCGTCGGGGTAGGCACCGCTGACGGGCCCTTCGGATCGCCCCGAGCACCCTTGAGCACTTTTTTGAGGGTGGATCCCAGCCCGCGGTCGATTTCTGACACTGAACGGGTGTACAGGTATTGGATGGCTGAGCTGCCGCCCTACCACCCTCTCTCCCGGGCCCAGGTCGAGGTCGCCCGGGCGCTGTCGGCCAGCCGGCACTGGCAGTGGCCGGACACCCTGGCCCTGGAGCCGCGGGGGGCCGTGCTCGAGGTCCGTCGGGGCCAGCAGCTGAAGGGTCAAGAGGTGCCCTACCTGCCCCACCCCGGGGTGGCGGGCCACCTGATCGACATGCTGGACACCGCCTGCGGCAGCACGGTCCGGTGGACTGTGGGCCGCGGCGAGGGGCCTGCCTGTTGGTGCCTGCTCGAGGCCCGGGGCCACCGTCGGGTCTTCACGGGGACCTGCATGGGCGAGGCGGTGGGGCGGGCGGTGCTGGCGCGGTGGCGCAAGCTGGGGGGGTGAGCGGGCTCGATCCGCTGTAGACTCCGACCATGGCTGTCTCCGTACTGCTCCTCTGGGGGGGCCTGGTCGGCACCGGGTGTCAGGACGACACCCCGCCGCCGCCAGACCTGGGCCCAACCGCCACCGAGACGACGGCCACCGACACCGCGTCGCCGACGGACACCGCCGGGACCACCGAGCCGGAGCCCGAGCCGGAACCCGAGCCGGTGGTGACCCAGGAGACCGTCGCCGACCAGGACATGGACGACAGCTGGTTCTTCTCCCTGGACACCATCCACACGATCGAGCTGACCCTGCCCCAGGCGTCGATCGACGGGCTCTACGCCGATCCCTACACCTACGTGGTCGGCGACGTGGCCATCAACGGCGACGCCATCGACGACGTTGGGGTCCGGCTGCGGGGCAAGATCGGCTCCTACCGGTCCTTGGACGGCAAGCCCAAGTTCAAGGTCGACCTGAACCAGTACGTGACCGGTCAGCGCTACTGGGGTCTGGAGACGCTCTCGCTGAACAACGAGGTCGTGGACTACAGCTACCTCAAGGAACCCCTGGCCTATGCCCTGTTCGAGGCCGCGGGGGTGCCGGCGTCGCGGACCGGCTTCGCCGAGGTCACGGTCAACGGGGCCCCCTATGGCCTGTACGTGATCATCGAGACCCCGGACGACCGCTTCCTGGACCGGGTCTACGACGACCCGAGCGGCAACCTCTACGACGGCAAGTACGTCTGGTACGGCGGCTACAGCTACACCCTGCTCGACTTCGCCAGCGGCGTCGACGATCTGTACACGCTGGAAGAGGGCGTCGACGTGGCCAACGCCGACATCAAGGCGGTGTCGTCGGCGCTGCAGAACGCCTGGAGCAGCCCGAACTTCTACGACGACATGTCCGCGGTGCTGAACTGGGACGAGTTCCTGCGAGAACTCGCGGTGGAGCAGTGGATCGGCCAGAACGACGGCTACTGCCTGAACACCAACAACTACCGGGTCTACTTCCACCCCGTCACGGGCCAGGCGGACATCCTGCCCTGGGACTTCGACTACTCCTTCCTCTACGACTGGGAGTGGGGCATGGACTGGTGGAACCCACGGGGGCGGCTCTGCTACGCCTGTCGGGCGGATCCAACCTGTCAGGCCGCGTGGAAGGAGGCCATGTCCGACGTGCTGGCCGCGGCCGATGGGCTGGACATGGTCAACATGTTCGACGAGATGCAGGCGCTGATCGAGGACGCCGCGTACAACGACCCCCGGCGGGAGGCCAGCTGGAGCAGCGTGGAGGCCGAACAGGGTCAGGTCCGGGCCTGGCTCACGGCCCGCAACGACGAGATGTCCCGGGAGTGGGGCCTGTGATCTGGTGGGTGGGGCTGGTGGCCTGTGGCCCCCAGGACGCGACGAGCTTCCTGGCGGACACGGGGTCGACCACGACCACGGCGATCACGGAGACCGGCGAGACCGGGGTGCTGGACACCGGCGAGACCGGGGAGACCGAGGACACGGCCCCGCCCGTCGACACCGAGCCGGTGCCTCTGGAGCTGTGCATCAACGAATTCATGGCCGACAACACGGCCGCGCTGATCGTCGAGGACGGCACGGCGCCGGACTGGATCGAGCTGCACAACCCCGGCGACGAGGACGTGCACCTGGCGGGCTGGAGCCTGACCGACGATCCCGACAACACCGACAAGCACGCCTTGCACAGCGACCTGTGGATCCCGGCGGGGGAGTTCCTACTGCTGTACGCCGACGGCATCGACGACCTGAGCCAGCCGACCCACGTGTCCTTCAAGCTTACGGGTGCGGGGGGCTCGGTGGGTCTGTTCGCGCCCGATGGCCGAGGCCAGCTGATCCACCACGGCGAGATCGAGTCGGACTTCTCGCTCTACCGGGTCCAGGACTGCTGCCTGGACGACGGCTGCCTGGACTTCGGCTTCCGGGGCACGCCGGGCACCACCAACGACCCACCGGTACCGGTCGAGCAGACCCTGCTGCCCCTGGGGGACACGTGGAGGTACCGGGCCGAGCGGGACCCGCCCCCGGACCCGTGGAAGGCGCTCACCTTCGACGACGCCGGCTGGGACCAGGGCACGGCGCCCCTGGGCGATGGCGACACGCACATCGTCACCCACATCGACATCGGGCCCAGCGGGGATCGGCGGCCGAGCACGTACTTCCGCCACACCTTCGACGTCGCGGACCTGGCCGCGGTCCAGAGCCTGATCCTGCAGCTGGTGGTCGACGACGGCGCCCTGATCTGGCTCAACGAGACCGAGGTCGTGCGCTCGAACATCGCCGAGGCCACGGTGAGCCACACGACCTGGGCGGCGAGCGCCATCAGCGGCACCGCCGAGTACACGCCGGTGAATTGGGCGCTGGGGCCCGATGCCCTGGTGGAGGGCACGAACATCCTGGCGGTCGAGGTCCACCAGCACGCGACCACGAGCAGCGACCTGACCTTTGACCTGGGGGTGGTGGTCGAGGTGCTGGAGTAGGCTGGACCCGAGGACCTCAGATGGCCAAGCCCAAGGGCTTCCAGTGGACCCGGGACGACCAGGACGAGGTCGCGCTCACCCGCAAGGACCGCCGGACCCGGATCGACATCCAGTCCGAGAACAAGGCGCTCGAAGCCCTGGCCCTGAAGCTCGCAGCGATGCAGCCAGGGGACCTGGCCCAGCTGCCCCTGGACGCCGAGGCGCTCGAGGCGATCGCCACCTATGTGCGCATCGGCGGCAAGTCGGCCAAGCGGCGGCAGCTGCTGTGGGTCCAGAGCCGCCTGCGCACCCTGGACCTGGACGCCCTGGCCGAAGCGCTCGAGGCCGAGCCCGAGTCCGTCGCGCTGGAGCGCCGCACGACCCGGTGGCGCACCCGACTGCTCGACGGCGACGACACGGTGCTCCAGGCCTTCCTCGAAGCACACCCGTCCGGGGACCGGCAGCAGCTCCGCACGCTGGTTCGCAAGGCCCGCGGCCGGGAGGGCAAGGCCTTCCGTCAGCTCTACATGGCCCTGGCCCAGGCGATCGCTCAGGGCTGATGGGGGTTCCGATCCGCGCTGGATGCCTGTAGACTCCGGTCAGTGGCCGCGTCTGCGTTGATCCTGTGGGGGGTGATTGCGTGGACCGGATGCCAGCAGGCACCCGATCCACGTCACCTCGACTCCGAGCCGTCCCCGAGGGCGAGCGACACCGGTGCGTCCGCCGACACCGCCGAGCCCGCCCCACCGGTCGAGGAACTCGAAGTCGAGGACCAGGCCATGGACGACAGCTGGATCTTCTCCAGCCGAACCATCCACGAGATCGCCCTGACCCTGCCCCAGGAGTCGATCGACGCCCTGAATGCCGACGCCTACACCTATGTGCCGGGCGCGATCAGCTTTGACGGCGAGCTGATCGAGGACGTGGGGGTGCGGCTGCGGGGCAAGTTCGGCTCGTTCCGGTCTCTGTCCGGCAAGCCCAAGTTCAAGATCGACCTGAACCAGTACGTGCCGGATCAGCGCTTCTGGGGCCTGGAGACGATCTCGCTGAACAACGAGGTCGTGGACTACAGCTACCTCAAGGAGCCTCTGGCCTATGCCCTGATGGCCGCGGCCGAGGTGCCAGCCCCGCGCACGGGCTTCGCCGAGGTGACGGTCAACGGCGAGCCGTACGGGCTCTACGTGATCATCGAGACCCCCGACGACCGCTTCCTGAAGCGGGCCTATGAGAACCCCGACGGCAACCTGTACGACGGCAAGTACCTGTGGGACGGCTGCTGCAACTACCAGCTGCTCGACTTCGGCCGCGGCCTGGACGACCAGTTCCCCCTCGAGGAAGGCACAGACGTGGGCAACGCCGACGTGGCCGAGCTGTCGAAGCTGTTGATCGACGGCTGGGGCTACTCCCGGTGGGACGAAGACCTGGCTGCGGTGGTGAACTGGGACCAGGTCGTGCGCGAGTGGGCGGTCGAGCAGTGGATCGGCCAGAACGACGGCTACTGCCTGAACACGAACAACTACCGGGTGTACTTCGACCCGGAGACACACCAGGCCGACCTGGTGCCCTGGGACTTCGACTACAGCTTCCTGTATGCGTCGGAGTGGGGCATGGACTGGGGAAACCCCAGGGGAACCCTGTGCTATGGCTGCCTGGCCGACGCGTCCTGTCGGGAGAAGTGGCGCGACGCCACCGTCGCCGTGCTCCGGGCCGCAGAGGCTGCAAACCTGGTCGATCTGTTCGACAGCATGGCCGCCGTGATCGCCGATGCGGCAGAGGCGGACCCCCGCAAGGAGGTCAGCTGGGCCAGCGTCGAGGCCGAGCAGGCCGAGGTGCGGGCGTGGCTCACCCGCAGGTCCGACGAGATCGCGGCGGCGTGGGGCCTGTGATCGCCCTGGCGCTGGTGCTGGCGTGTGACCAGGCGGTCACACCCCTGGCCCCGCCGCCAGGGCTCTCGGTGGGCGCGGCGTTGTTCTCGGTGGCGCCGGACACGGGTGACGTGCTGGACAGCGGGCCCGTCGACCCGGACGCGCCGCTGGCGCTGTGCGTGAACGAATTCATGCCCGACAACAAGGCCGCTCTGGTGCTCGACGATGACAGCTCCCCGGACTGGATCGAGCTCCACAACCCGGGTGCCGAGGCCGTGTCGTTGGCGGGGTGGAGCGTCTCCGACGACACCGACGAGCCGGACAAGCACACCCTGGACGACAGCCTGGTGGTCGGTCCGCGGTCCTTCCTGCTGCTGTTGGCCGACAACGCCCCGGAGCTGGGCCCCACACACCTGCCCTTCAAGCTGGCGGCGAGTGAGGGGTCGGTGGGGATCTACGACCCGTCGGGCAAGGGCGAGGTGATCCACCACGGACAGGTGGAGCCGGACTTCTCGGTGATCCGGAGGGTCGACTGCTGTCCCTCGTCGGACTGCCTGGACTTCGACTTTCGCGGGACGCCCGGATCGACGAACGGGTCGTGACCCGGGGGCCCTTCGATCAGGGCCCGGTGATGCGAGCAGCCTATCGCGACCACCCGGTGAAATCGGGACCTGCCGCCGTCTCTTCTTCCACTGCGGTGGCGTCTGCGAAGATGCCGACCGCGGAGGACGTGCATGCTGCTGTGGGCGCTGGCGGGCTGCGAGCTGGTCACGATCAAGCCGATGGACCCGTGTCTGGATCCCCGCGGCTCGCCGCTGGTGAGACTCGACGTGGGGGCCCGGCATGCCTGCGGCGCGACCGACGCGGGTGCGGTGACCTGCTGGGGCGATGACGGAGCTGGACAGGTCTCGGGCCTCCCGGATGACCTCGTGGGCTTCGACGTGGCGCTGGGCGGCGACGTGAGCTGCAGCGGGGGGGCCGACGCCCTGGTGACCTGCTGGGGCAGCGACGCCTTCGGACAGGTCTCGGGCCTGCCCGACGACCGGCCCTGGCACCAGGTCGACGTCGGCGCCGAGCATGGCTGCGCGGTGGACGAAGGGCGGGCGGAGACCCTGTGCTTTGGCGACAACGCCGATGGCAGGCTGGACGTCGTGCTCTCCGGCGGTCCCTACCTCAAGGTCGCCGTCGGCGAGCGCTTCAGCTGCGGCATGGACCTGTTGGGCCGGATCGAGTGCTGGGGCTCCGACGACGACCAGGTGATCACAGACGCGCCCGACGGCACGGTGACCGATCTGGCGGCCGGGGATCGCCACGCCTGCATCTTGGACCAGAATCAGGAGCCATTCTGCTGGGGGGCCAATGACGAGGGCCAGCTCGATGTCGTGGACGGTCCCTATGGTGCGATCCACGCCGGGCTGGCGGTCAGCTGTGGCCAGGCCGTCGACGGCACCCTGACCTGTTGGGGGGGCAGCGACGCCCAGGATCCGCCCGATGAACCGCTGGGCATCGTGGGGCTGTCGGGCGAGTCCCGCAATGCCTGTGCGGTCGGGCCCGAGTCAAGCTTGTTGTGCTGGGGCGACGACAGCGCGATCATCGAGGGGCCGCCATGAGCCGCGCGTGGGTCCTGCTGTTGCTGTGGTGGGTGGCTTCACCGGCCTACGCCGCGGAGATCGAGGCCCTCTGGGCCCCGGACTGGGCCGGCGCCTGGGCCCCGGTCAAGACCACCGGCGAGGCCTGGGTCGAGCGTGGGGGCGAGACCCTGCCGGTCGCGGTGGGCATGACCCTGGCCCCCGACGATCGCCTGGTCACCCAGCAGGCCCGGGTGCGCCTGAGACTGGACGAAGACCACGTGGCCACGGCGTATGAGGGCTCGGCTATGGTGCTCCGGGAGTGGACCTATGTGGACCAGCAGCTCGGCCGGCTGGTGTACGAGGTCCGGGACCTGTTCCGGGTCCAGTACGCCCGCACCGAGGTGCTGGTCGAGGGCACCACCTTTGCCGTGGACGGCAGCGCCGACGGCTCGGGGCAGGTCGCGGTCCTGGAGGGCCGGGTCCGGGTCCGCAACGACGACGGCGAGGTCGTGCTGGACCGCGGGGACGTGGCGGTGCTGAGCGCGGCGGGTGCCCCGGTCGCCATGGCGGCGGCGCGCTCGGTGCTCAAGACCTGGCGCGAGCGCCCGGACGGCTCCTACACCCCTCTGGAGATCGGCCTGAGGGCCGGTCTTGGCTACGGCGACAGCCTGGCGGTCCAGTCCCCAGGGGTGCAGCTGCGCACGGAGCTCTACGGCCGCTTCGAGCTCCGGGGACCGCTGAGTCTGGCCGGCTCGATCGGGCTGTTGAACAGCACCACGACCAGCCGCTTCCCCATCAGCCTGGGACCCGAGCTGGCCCTGGGGCCCGTCGCCCTGCGCGCCAGCGCGACCGCCGTGACCGGGGCCTGTGTGGCCTGCAGCGACGGCGACGTAGAGCCGATGGTCCGTCCCGGCGGCCTGGGCGCGGTGGCCTTCCGGCCCCAGGTCGGGCGCTGGCGCCCCGAGCTCCAGCTCAGCATGGGCTGGGCCTGGGGCCCGTTCGTCGACGCCACGGTCGGCGTCGCGAGGCGGCTGTGAGACCGTGGCAGACTGCGCGACGATGCAGAGAGACGTGCTCGCACCGCTGGTCCGCGCCTATCTGGCGACACACGCCTCTGGCGACGCGCTGCTCCAGGCCTTGCGGCCCCACGTGCACCGCATCGCCGGGCGCTACCCCCACGCCTACTTCGAAGGCGCTCGCCGGGACGACGACAGCCTGGCCGTGCTGGAGGGGCTCGTGTTCACCCACTGCGTGCGCACCGCCCGGACCCGGGAGCCCTTCCGTGGCCGGCCGCCCTTCCAGGCCTACGTCGAGGAGGAATTCCCCGACCCGCCGATCCGCTACCACACCTGCTACGGGCCCCTGTCGGTGACCCGCGAGGTCCTGCGCGACGAGTACGCCCGCCAGGTCCGCCAGGACCCGGAGCTCAAGCGCCGGGACCGGATCTACCGGGCGCTGGGGCCTGTGCTCGACGCCGGGGCAGAGCGGGTGCCCCGCCAGCGGTCTCAGCCCCTGTGGCGGGTGGCGCCCAAGGGTCCTGCGCGCGTCCTGGACCTGGCCGAGGTGCGCCAGAGACTGTTGGGCAGTGAGCGCCCGCTGCCCGAGCTGGCGCTCGAAGCGTTGAGGCTGGCGGGCCAGCCCCTGTCCCGCTCCCAGCTCAGTCACCTGGTCGCGGACATCCTGGACCCCGGCCAGGAGCGGCCGGACCCCGTCCGGGACGACACGGTGGCTCGGCTGGCGGTGCGCGCCGCTGTGGCCGATGCCTGGGCGTCGCTGGAGCCTCTGGACCGGGCGCTGCTGGCTGGACTGGCCCGGGGCGACGACGGCAAGGCCTTGCAGGCCCGGGATCCTCGACTGAACAACCCGGTCCAGCTCACCCGTGCGCTGAAGCGGGTCGGCGACGGCTTCGTGGCTGCGATGGCCGCCCGGATGGACCAGGACTCCCAGGTCGCCGTCAAGCCTCGCGTCCTGGTCGAGCGGGTGGTGGGCGTGTTGGTGGAGATGCTGCCCGAGCTGGAGGGGGGGGACGATGCCCTCTGAGCTCGAAGGGCGGCTGGCGGATCTGTTGGCCGGAGATGCCGAGGACCCGGCGACCGGCGAGGACTGGACAGCGCTGCTGGCCCAGGTGGGCCGCGCCCGGCGGGTGCACGACGATGCGGGCCTCGCTCACGGTGAATTCGCGGACCAGCTCCACGTGCACCAGGACGACGAGGCGCTCGCCGCCGCCGCGCCCCAGGTGCAGCTCGCCGCCGCGGAGAGCTCTGGACCCGGCGAGTGGTCGTCCGGCGACTACACCTTGCACGTGGCGCCCCACCCAGAGGGCGGCTGGCACGTGTTGCTCCAGGGGCCACGCGCGGCGATTCTAGCCGAGCGCGCGTTGGTGCCCGGCGTGTGGGTCCGCGTGGACCGTGTCCCAGAGCCCCCGGTCCTGACCCTCGAGGACGGGTCCCACCTGGCGTTGTCGCGCTGATCTTGGGAGCGCTCAGCGCCCCAGGCGCTGCCGGAGAGGAGCCAGTGCCCCCCACCCCGCCAGCGTCGCCAGGAGCGGTGGGAACAGAGCCATCAGGGTGCCGCCCTGGGCACGGGTCAGCACGGCGGCCAGGACCAGGGCCGGGAGCGCGCTGGCGAGGGCTCGCCAGCGGGTCAGGCCGACCAGGAGGAGGCCCCAGCCAGCCAGCATCGTGGCGACGGCGTCGACGAGGGTCGAGGCCCGGCGAGGCGCCTGGCCGGCGGCCAGGGTCTCCACCAGTGCCGCGTGGAGCTGGAGGTCGGCGGTGGGCCCGTCCGGGGTCTCCAGAGCGGCGTCCTGGCGCAGGGTGCCGACCACCGCGACCCGCCCCGCAAGGTTGGGCCACGCGCTGGCGTCCTGCCAGTCCAGCACCGGGCTCTCCGCCACCGGGTGCAGCAGCACGCGGCCCGCGGTGACCGGGTGGGCGGCGCCCCCGGCGTGGAGCTCGTCGTCCAGGAGCGCCGGGCCTGGGATGCGCGGGGTGCGGGCGTGGTGGGCGGCGACCGCCAGGTGCCAGATCCGGGTGCCGTCGGGGCCGAGCAGCGTCACCGGCGCCCGGCCCAGGACCCAGCTGCTCCGGGACTCGGTCTCGAAGGCGGCCAGGCCCCAGGTGGTCTGGCGGGCCAGGCCCGGGTGGCTCGGGGCCACGGGTCCTTCGGGGCCCCAGCGCACCCCCACCACGACGGGCACACCTGCGGTCTGGACCCCGGTCACGGCCACGGCCAGGTCGGCGTAGGCGCTGGGCTCGTCGGTCAGACTCAGGTCCAGGGCGATCGCGCCGGCGCCCGCCTGGGCCAGCTCGCGCACCAGGTCGCCGTAGCGGGCCCTGCGCTCGGTCAGGGGGGCGTCCCGGGGAATGGGCACCAGGACCGACTGGGTGGTGGGCAGCTCGCCGTGGGCCAGGCGCAGGAGCCAGTACCAGCTGGTCAGCTCCAGCCGCTCGGACGCGCCCGCCAGAGCCAGGAGTGGGAGCAGCACCAGCGCAAGCATGCTCCCGGTGATGCGGCGGGTCCGGCGGGGGGGCAGCAGCGTGGCGCGGGCCGCGGCCAGGTCGGCGAAGCCCGTCAGGACCACGGGGCTCTCGCGGTCCGCCTGCTCTGCGCCCAGCCCCACGTGGGCCATGTCCGCGTCCGCCGCCGCCCGGAGCTTGGCCGGCACCCCGTCGACCGCGGAGATGCGCCCGTCCAGGTCGACCGCTCCCGTGAAGGCCCAACCGGGGGGCAGCGCGCGGTCCTCCAGGGCCGCCCGGGTCGCCAGGGCCAGGGCCAGGCCCAGGGAGCCTCCGGACACCGGAAAGGGCACGCCCCGCAGTTCCCAGGTCACGATCCAGCGGTCGGCCTGTTCTCCCAGAGCGGCTGCCACGGCGACCTGGGCAGCCCGGGTGGTGTCCGGGGTCGCGGGCTGGTCGCTGCGCACGGTGCCGACGCCCCGGTGGAGCTGGACCACCACCTCGACCATGCCCCCGGTGCCGGTGATCCGGTCGGTGACCAGGGCGTGCGCGGCGGCGGTCTGGATCCGAGGGGCCAACGGGGCTGACCCTACCGCAGGGAAGGCTACGGTGCCCCAGGAGGTGGCGATGCTGATCTGGGCTCTCTTGTGGGCGTGCGGCGACGGGACGACCGCGGACTCGGGCAGGACAGGTACCGAGACGGACACCGACACCGACACCGACACCGACACCGACACCGACACCGACACCGACACCGACACCGACACCGTGCCAGACCTCGATCCGGATCTCCGGACGCTGTCCCCGTCGGATCCGGTGGTGCACACCGTCGGCCGCATCGACAGCAGCGATCCGGGTCGGGTCCCGCTTCACTGGCCGGGCAGTCGGGTGTCGTTCTCCTTCGAGGCGCCCTCGGTCACCGCGACCATCGACGACGCAGGGGACAACTACCTCCACGTCACCGTCGACGACGGCGCCCCCCTGGTGTTGGACCTGGCCCCTGGCGAGCACAGCTATGTGTTGGCCGAGGGGTTGGACCCCGGGCTCCACACCCTGGTCCTGAGCAAGCGCACGGAGACCTTCGAGGACGACGCCACGGTGCTGGGCTTCACCCTGGGGGCCGGAAACCGGCTGGGAGACCCGGTCCCTGAGCCGACCCTGCGCTTCGAGTTCTACGGCGACTCCATCACCGCCGGCTACAGCGCCGACTGCGTCTGCGACGACGGCTCGGCCGAGTACAAGAACCACGACGCGACCTATGCCCGGCTCACGGCCGACGCCTTTGGCGGGGAGCACCACGCGATCGCCCTGAGCGGGGTGGGCATCGTGAAGAGCTGGTGGGACGCCGAGATGGGGGACTACTGGGACGGGCTGTCCGCCGGGGACGGGGCCTGGGACTTCGCCCGCTGGCCCGCCGACGTGGTGGTCGTGAACCTGGGCCAGAACGACTACTGGCTGGGGGTCGAGGGCGAGATCGTGCCGGCCTATGTCGACTTTCTGACCACTCTGCGTGGCGTGCACCCCACCGCTGAGATCTTCCTGGCCCTGGGGTCGATGGACGCCACCCGCGAGGGCTCTCCGATGCCCGCGCGGGTCGAGCAGGCGGTCGCCGCCCGCAACGCCCAGGGCGATGCCGACGTGCACAGCGTGATCTTCGCCTACAACGGCTGGGGCGGGCACCCGGTCGTCGACGACCACGCGGCCATGGCCGACGAGCTCATCGCTGCCCTGGAAGCGGCGATGCCAGAGCTCGAGCGGCGTTGATCAGGACCCGACGGTCACAAACTCGCGCTCGGGCAGCAACAGCGCCGTGAGGCCGCCGCCCCGCCCGGCCCCGGTGTCGATGGCCACGCAGTGGGCATGGTCCTGGGGCTCGCGCAGGGGCAGGTGGCCCATGATCTGAGGCCGGTCGAGCACCGCGGTGTCGGCGGGGTCGGTCTTGGTCCACAGCAACGGGAGGGGATCGGTCACGGCCAGGAAGGGCAGCGCTTCCTCCAGCACCATCCACGGGCGGATCAGCTGGGGCGGCACGCCGGCGTGCACCACCCACCAGGGCTGGCCGGCCACCTCCAGGTCCAGCACCACCCCGAAGCCCTCCAGGAGCGCCCGGTGAGTGTCGGGCACCCGGTCCGCCTGGGCCTCGATCCTGGCGGGGGAGCGGCCGCGGACGCCGTAGCTCTCCAGGGTCGCTTCGCCGCCCATCGCGCTGGACAGGGCAAAGGGGTCGAAGCCCTCGCCTCGGGCCCACCGCAGGAACCACAGGTCGTGGTTGCCGAAGACCCCCTGGGCGCCGCGAGCGACGAGCTGGTCCAGCACCCCGCGGCTGTCCGGGCCTCGGTCCACCAGGTCGCCGACGGACACGATCTCGCGGTCCGGGAACTGGTCCAGCAGACGGGCCAGCAGCTGGGCGCAGCCGTGGATGTCGCCGATCACCGCCGCGGGGCCGGAGCACTGGTGGTGGCGGACCGACTCGGCCAGGCGGATCACGTCAGGGCCGGTTGTCCAGGATGCCCTCGATGCAAGCCATCACGTCGTCGGTGAGCTGCTCGCGCACATCCAGAGCGCCCAGGTTCTCGGTGACCTGGTCCGGGCGGGACGCCCCGGTGATCACCGTGCTGACGTGGGGGTGCTTGCTGGCCCAGGCCAGGGCCAGCTGGGCTCGGGTACAGCCCAGGTCGTCGGCGACGGACTTGAGCTGCTTGACCTTGGCGATGCGGTCGGCGGTGAACTCGTCCTTGAGCCAGCCCATGCCCGGCAGGGCCGCCCGGCTGTCGGCGGGGATGCCGTCGTCGTACTTGCCGGTCAGCAAGCCGCTCGCCAGGGGACTCCAGATGGTGGTGCCCAGGCCCCTGTCCCGCACGTGGTCCGCCAGCTCGCACTCGACCCGGGCGCGGTGGAACATGTGGTACTGGGGCTGCTCCATCTGGGGGGGCTCGTAGCCGTGCTGGTCGCAGGCGGCATAGGCCGCGCTGAGCTGCTCTGCGGTCCACTCGCTGGTGCCCCAGTACAGCACCTTGCCCTGCCGGATCAGCGTGTCCATGGCCTGACAGGTCTCCCGGACCGGGGTGTCCGGGTCGGGCCGGTGGCAGAAGTACAGGTCCAGGTAGTCCACGTGCAGCCGGCGCAGGGCGGCGTGGCAGGCCTCGACCACGTGCTTGCGGGACAGGCCCCGCTCGTTGGGACCGTCGCCGCCCCAGAAGACCTTGCTCGACACCACATACGACGCTCGGGGCAGGTCCTTGAGGAAGCGGCCGACCACGACCTCGGCCTGGCCCGCTGCATAGGCCTCGGCGTTGTCGAAGAAGTTCACGCCGGCGTCGTAGGCCCGCTTGAGGCACTGCTCGGCGCGGTCGTCGTGGACCTGCTTGCCATAGGTGACCCAGGAGCCCAGGGACAGTGCGGAGACCTTGAGACCCGAGCGGCCGAGACGGTTGTAGTGCATGACTGGAGTCCTATCTCGATGGGCGACCCGGGTGGGCGGGTCGCCGGGCTCAGAGAACCTGCAACCTCGAACGGGCTCGCGCCCGGGTGTCCGTCATGTCGGACCAAGTGCTCCACGACATCGCCGATCGGCTGACCCGCCCGGCCGAGGGGGTCTCGAGTCCCCGAGACCGAGAGCTATTGAGGCTGGTTCGAGCGCGCCTGGTGGTCCTGTTCCTGGTCACCCTGGCTGCGCCGTTCCAGGTGCCCGAGCCCCAGCGGCCGGGCATGGCTTTGCTCCTGGTCGTCTTCGTGGTCGAGCACGGCTTGCTGGGCACGCGCCACTTCCGGGTGGTGCTGGTCGGGCTCGTGGTGTTCATGTCGGTCTTTCCCTTCGTCCAGGCCTACCAGCTGGACCTGACCGGGAGAGCGACACCCCACGGCGTGTTCTTCGCGCTGAGCTGGCTCGTGATGCCGGTGCTGGTGCTGAGTCTGTGCTTCTCCCTCCGGACGACGATCCTGGGCACGGCGGCGATGTGCCTGGAGAAGTTGCTCGACGACGCGCCGCCACCGCCGCCGTGTGCCGCGTTGGCCCAGGGCGGACAGCCGGCGAAGGCCCCGAAGTCCAGTGCCCCGCGGATGTTGTTGGTCGAGGACCAGCCGGTCAACCAGCGGACATTCCTGCGGATGCTACGGCGGCTGGGTCACGACGCCCAGATCGCGGGCAACGGCCGCGAAGCCCTGGACGTGGCCGGCCAGCAGCCCTTCGACCTGATCTTCATGGACATCCAGATGCCCGAGCTGGACGGGCTGGAGGCCACTCGCGCCCTCCGTGCGCGCGTGGATGCGCCGCGCCCGGTCGTGATCGGCGTCACTGCTGCGGCGTTCGAGGAAGACGTCGCCGCCTGCATGGCGTCGGGCATGGACGCAGTGCTGACCAAGCCCTTCGGCCTGGCCGAGCTCAGGACGATGCTCGGGAAGTGGCTCTGAGGCCGTCGGCGGTGGACATCGGGCACTCCTGAGGGGTGCGAGCCTACCGTCTACAATCCGGCCGATGCTCGCGACCTTGCTGATCACCGCTGCCCTTGCGGGCGACTGCGAGCGAGGCTGGTCGCGGCAGGCAGTGCTCGCGGCGGCCGGGCGGGCCGAGGACGCCTATGCGGCGCTGGACGTGGACAGCCTGCATGCCCAGGCCGACGCGGTGCGCCAGCGCCTGGTCTGTGTGGGCGAGCCCCTGACCCCCCTCGACGCGGCTCGGGTCCACCGAGTGGAGGGGCTGTCCCGCTTCGCCGGCGGGGATCACGATGGCGCCGCGATGGCCTTTGCAGCGTCGCGGACCCTGGACCCGGAGTGGACCTTTCCCGCCGACCAGGTCCCCCAGGCCCACCCCCTGCGCCAGGTCTACGGCGAGCTGCCGGTGCACAGCGCGGCCTACGCCGGGGTGCCCAGCCCGGCGGTGGGCAGCGTGCTGGTCGACGGGGCCGAGCGCCGCGGCCGCCCCAAGGACTGGCCAGCGCTGGTCCAGATCCTCGACGGAGAAGGCGGCGTGCTGACCAGCGCCTACCTGTGGCCCGACGACGCCTTTCCCCAGGTCGAGACCGGGGCGATGGCCCTTGCCCTGTTCGGGGCCCAAGGCTTCACCCCGCCCACCCGGGACGAGCGACCCGACGGCGTGACGTCGGCGCTGGAGCACCGGAAGTCCGGCGTTCGCTACGACGCCGTCGCGGAGCTCCAGGGGGTCGAGGGGGCGTCGGCCCTGATCCTGTGGGTGCTGTTCACGGACCCCGACGACGACGTGCGCTTCAAGGCCTGGCGGATCTTGAGGGCTCGGGCCAAGCGGGGAGTGGGCGACATGGCTCTGCAGGGTGAGGCCGTGCGCTGGCTGGCCGAGCACGGCAGCGGCTTGATGAAGACCGAGGCGGCCGAAGTGCTGCCCAGACTCCCGGCGGACTGAGTGGCACCGACCCCCGACCTCTACCCCATCCCCTTCCCCACGCTGGTCGATCGCCTGGACCGGGAGCTCGCCGCCGGGGGCCCGATCTATGGGCTGCGGCGCCGGCAGATCTGGACGCCCGCAGAGGGCGTGGACCTGTCCAGTGTGCACCTGGGTCGGCGGCTCGCGACACCCGCCGGACCGGCTTCGGGCCCCCACACCCAGCTGGCCCAGAACCTGGTCCTGAGCTTCTTGGGTGGGGGGCGCTTCCATGAGCTCAAGACGGTCCAGGTCGACGACGAGCTGGTGATTCCCCGGCCCTGCATCTTCGTGCCCCATGTGGGCTACAACGTGGAGTGGAGCCAGGAGCTCCGGGTGGCGCAGTCGGCCCTGGAGTACGTCAAGGGCTGGTACCTGGTCCACGGACTGGTGGCGCTGAGCGGGCTGTGGCCCAGGGTCGACGCGACCTTTGACGTGTCCATCGGCTACGACCTGGCGGGGGTGCGCAGCGACAAGGTGCGGGGGTACCTGGCGGCGATGGCCGACGCCTCGGTGCTGATCGCCGGGCTGCGGGACCAGGTCCGAGACCGCTGGCCCCAGTGGGCCGACGTGGACGTGCCGGCGCGGGTCTCGGACTCGATCACGATCTCGACATTCCACGGCTGCCCGGCCAGCGAGATCGAGGCCATCGCCAGTCAGTGCCTGGACTGGGGCTGGAACACGGTGGTCAAGCTCAACCCGACTCTGCACGGCCACGACCACTGCCGTCAGCTGCTCGACACCATGGGCTACGACGGGGTGCGGCTGAACCCCCAGGACTTCGACAAGGACCTGCAGTGGTCCCAGCTCCAGGCGTTCATCCCGCGGTTGATGGCACGGGCCGATGCCGCCGGTCTGGGGTTCGGGGTCAAGTTCACCAACACCCTGGTCTGTCGCCACGACGAGCCCCCCTTCGGCGCCGGCGAGATGTACCTGTCGGGGCCGCCGCTGCACGTGCTCGCGACCCAGCTCGCCGCGCGATTCCGGGCGGAGTTCCCGGCGCTGCCGATCACGTTCTCGGCGGGGGTCGAGGCGTCGAACTTCCCGGCCTGCGTGCGGAGCGGGCTGGCGGCGATCACCAGCTGCAGCGACCTGTTGAAGGGCGGCGGCTATGGCCGCATGACCAAGTACCTGCGGGCTCTGGAGCGCGACATGGGGGCCAGCGGGGCCACAGACCTGGCCAGCTACCGGGACGGCACCGGCGCGGCGTTCCTGCGGGACCGCGCCGACGGCCTGGAGCGGGACCCGGTCTTCAGCCGCGCGGTGCAAAAGGCCCCCAAAAAGGTCGGGACCGACCTGGTGTTGTTGGACTGCCTGACCTGCGACAAGTGCATCCCGGTCTGCCCCAACGCGGCGAACTTCGCCTTTGACGTGCCCAAGGGCACCTGGACCCCGGGCCGCGTGGCCTGGGAGGAGGGGGCCTTCACCCGCAGCGAGGGCCAGCCGCTCATCGCCGGCAAGCGCCACCAGATCGGCAACGTGGCCGATGCCTGCAACCTGTGTGGTCAGTGCGACCCGTGGTGCCCCGAGGACGGCGGGCCGTATCTGGCCAAGCCGACACTCTTCCTGAGCCAGGAGAGCTGGCGGGACCACCCCGGGCGGGAGGGGTTCCTGGTGAGCGAGGACCGGCGTGCGATCCGCTGGCGCCACCGGGGCATCGAGCAGCGGTACGCGCTGGAGGGCGACGAGGCCCGGTTCGAGGTGGACGGCGGTGCCGTGTGGCTGGTCGACGACGTGCCGGTGCGCACCCAGGGCTCGGGCGACGTGGACCTGCGCGACGCGGTGACCCTGCGGCTGTTCCTGGAAGGGTTCGTGGCGGCGGGGTCGGGGATCTGGTTGGGGCCGTAGTCTGTTCGCGTCACCGGACCAGTCGGGGTCGAATGTCCGGATCCGGAGACCAGATGGGGTTCAGTGTCCGCCGCTGGCCCGCGAGAGGCCTCCACGGTCGCGTTTCAGTCCTTTCCGGGTCCTGAATCGCCTCGAATTGCATGGTTTCCGGACACCGAACCCCATCTGGTCCGGCGAAGTGGACAGTCAGACCCGTCTGGTCCCCTCACGCCGGCCGGTCCGGCAGCGCCGCCAGGTCCGGCTCGACCCACCCCTCCCGCGCCTTCTGGCTCATGATTACCTCCCGGCTCCAGAACCGCAGCATCAGCCGCTTGTCGCCGAAGGCCTCGACCATGGCCGCAACCCGGTCTTCCCAGCTGCCGGCCCCCTCTCCCAGCTTCCAGGCCACCAGCCGTAGCCACCCCGCGGTGATCGTCTCGTGGTACCCGCTGTCCCGGGTCGTCTCGATCCCGTGGTGGTCCAGCAGACGCCACAGCCGGGTGCGCATCCATGCCAGGGGGTCGTCCCGGTGGGTCACCGCCCACGCCGCCACCCGCAGGTGGGCCGCGTGGTCCCAGTGTTCCAGCGGGACGGCGCCGGTCTCGAAGCACGCCAGCAGGTCGTCGAGGTTCACCCCGAGGGCAACACCGCGACCCGCAGGTAGGCATCCAACAGGTCGACCAACAGGTCCCAACCCTCGCCCAGGCGGCCCTTGGGCAGGTACCCCGCGACCTGGGCGGCGTAGGCATCGGCCACGTCTCGCGGGGCCTCGGACGTGCTGATCACGAACACCAGGTGGTGGCGCAAGGTGGGGTCCCGGCGGAGCTCCTTGAGCACGTCCAGGCCATGCATCCGCGGCAGGCCCAGGTCCAGCAGGATGATCAGCGGCCTGGGCAAGGGCTCGGCGCCCCGCACCCCCCGCAGGCGCTTCAGCGCACTCACGCCGTCCTGCTCCACGTGCAACCGGTGGGGCTGGTCTCGCCGGGTCAGGGCCCGCTGCAGGGACAGGGCGTCGACCTCGTCGTCGTCGATGAGCAACAGGTCGACGGGCTCCAGAGGTGGCAGCGGAACCACCACGTCGAGCAGCTCCGAGACCTCGACCAGCTGCGGACCAGCACCGGCGATGGCCTCGACCAGGGAGTCCTCGTCGACGTCCAGGGGCTCTGGCGCGTCCAGGGGGTCCAGGCCCGGGATCAGGCTCAGCGCGTCGGGGGGCAAGGTCGACGTGGCCGGACCTCGAAACCCGACCACGTTGCCGGGCTCGGCCGGCAGCACGTAGCGGCCGGTGATCAGGTCCACGAGCCGGGCCTCCAGGTCGTCCTTGAGCAGGTACCCGGCCACTCCCAGCTCGGCGGCGGCCGCGCGGTCCCGGGCGTCGTCGCTGGTCGTCAGGACGAAGACCGGAAGCGCCTTGTAGATGGGATCGGCCCGCAGGACCTCGAGAAACTCCAGCCCGCTCATGCGGGGCATGTTCAGGTCCAGCAGGATGATCAGCGGCTGGGAGAGCGGCGGGCGATCCGGTCCTCCCCGGAGCAGGTCCAGGGCGCTGTGGCCGTCCTGGGCCACGTGCAGGGGATTGGTGATCTTGTGCTTGCGGATGACGCGCTGGACGGCGAACACGTCGACTTCGTCGTCGTCGACCAACAGGATGCTCAGGGTCTCACTCATGAAGGATGGGTCTCCGTCCAGTGCTGCGGCCAGGTGAACACAAAGGCCGTGCCCCGTGGGCAATTGTCCTCGATGTGCACGCTCCCACCGACGTCTTCGATCAGCTTCTTCACGATCGCCAGCCCCATGCCCGACGTCTCCCGGGAGTCCCGAGGCTGCAGGGTCGTGAGCACTCGGAACACCTTTTCATGGTAGTCCGCCGGGATGCCCGGGCCGTCGTCGGCCACACGGAAGCGAAGCCAGCGAGCGTCGGGCTCACAGGAGATCTCGATGCGGCCCTGGGCACGGTCGTGGTGGCGGATCGCGTTGCCCACCAGGTTCATCAACACATGCTTGAGGGGCGTGGCCGCGGTCTCGAAGACCGGCAGGACCCCGGCGGGCTCCACCGCCATGCCCTCGGGGGGCGCCTGGAGCTGGACCACGCTGCGCACCAGCTCGGCCACGTCGACCTGTTCCAGCTTGGGCTGCTCCTGCCCCAGCCGGGCAAAGGTGAGCAGATCCTGGAGCAAGCGATCCATGCGCCGGACCCGGCCTCGCAGCAGTCGCAGGTGTTCGGAGACCTCGGGGCTCTTGCCGTCGCCCAGGTCCTCTTCGATCCAGGTCGCCAGGCTCGCCACGGCGCGCAGTGGCGCCTTGAGGTCGTGGGATGCGATGTAGGCGAACTGCTCCAGCTGCTCGTTGGTCCGGACCAGGCGGTGGTTGACGAACATCAGGCGCTGTGAGGTCTCCTGGAGCTGGCGCTCTCGGGCCCGGCGGCTCGTGATGTCTCGGACCGTGACCACCGCCCCCTGGATCTCGTCGCCCTGGCGCACCGGGTTGGCGTGAAGCTCGACGGGGACCCGCCCGCCATCGGCTTGCTCCAGGTGCAGGTCGTCGGCCTGGTGGGGGTGCCCACCCTGCAGGGCTCGGTCCAGCGCGGCCCGGTCGAAGGGGTCTTCGGGCACCACCAGATCCACCAGCCGCAGCTCCCGGAGCTCCAGGGCCGTGCGCCCCAGCAGCGCCACCGCCGCTCGGTTGGCAAAGGTGATGTGGCCCCCCCTGTCCAGGCCCACGACCCCGTCCGACGTGGTCTCCAGGATCGTGGTCTCCCGGCGCTCCAGTGAGCCGAGGGCGTCCTGGACCAGGTCCAGCTCGCGGGTCTGGCGCCGCACGATGCTCAGGGTGTCCATGTAGTCGGCGGTCAGCCCGGCAAAGGGGACCAGATAGGCCAGGGCCTTGAGCGCGTGAGCCGCGTTGAAGTGGTGATCGAACAGCGCCGCGCTGCCGAAGGCCATGTGCAGCTGGCTTGCCAGGGCAGGCACGGTCGAGATGAGCAAGGCGTGGGTGAACACGCTGCCGTATCGGCGGTGGAATGACGGGTAGACCACCGCCCCCGCAAGGATGAAGAGCCCCAGCGGCACGATGTCCCAAGGCCGGCGGACGGCCTGGTCCGGGAACCAGGCCGCGGGCACTGTGGCCGACGACGCCGTCAGGGTCACCACGATCGACGCCAGCACCAGCAGGATTCCGCCGACCCAGACGACCCGCTGCCGCACCGCGCCGAGCCGACCGGACGTCCACAGCACGAACACCGCCGGACCCACCAGGAGGATCAGGGCGTGAAAGCCCCGGGCGACGGCCCAGGTAAAGGCCAGCAGGTCGTCGGTCGGTGCGGCTGCCCCGATCAGGCGGTCCGCCGCCAGCACGTGGAAGGCGTCGACCCAGCCTGCACAGAACAGAGCGACGCCGATCACGGGGGTCACGGGGTCCCGCTCGAGCCGGTAGTGCACCAGGCTCAGCAGGGCGGTGAAGAATGCCGCCAGCACCCCTGTCCACTCCAGCAGGGTGTGCACGAAGGGACCGCGCATGCCGGCCAGGGTGGTGGCTGTCTGGGGGTGGTCCACCCCCAGGGAGAGTCCCACCCAGCCCAGCGCCAGGGGGACCGCGCTCAGCCCGAGCACAGCGGCGACCAGCCAAGTCGGCAGGCGAAAGGGTCCTCGGGACGGTGAGCGCCGGTCCGCGCCGGTGGGTTCGATCACGACCCGCCGGGGCCCTCGGGGGTGCGGCGCTCCGGGGCTCGTGCCAGGTCCTCGACCTCGCTCTCGGCGGCCCGCAGCGCGTCGGGATCAGCCTCGCCGAGAGACCTGGCCAGCGCGACCCCCGCACCCTTCAGGCTCTCGTGGACCTGGGCCGTCAGGTCGTCGACCCGGTCGTCTGCGTGGGCCACGTTGGCGCCGATGGAGATCACCGAGACCAGCAGAAAGGCCAGCACGGCCACCAGGCCGCCGACGACCGGCGCACTCGTGGCCGCGCCCACCCCGACGGTGCCGGCCCCCGCCAGGAGCAACACCGTCGCCAGGCGCAGGTAGTTCGTGACCCAGGCGTGCAGGCCCACGTCGCCCTGGACCCGGGTGCCGCCGGGCGTGGCCGACAGCTTGGCCCGGGCCACGGGCTGGATCATGTTGATCCACGACGGCTCGTACAGGCTCACGTTGATGCCAGCCTGGCTGACCCGGCCGCCCAGGGGCTTCTTGCTGATGCGCAGAGGGCCGGCCCCGCCAGAGGGAAAGGGCCGGAAGACCGTGTCCTCTTTGAGGGCCTTGGCGACCTGTTCCGGGGTCCCGGGGACCACCAGGTCCAGAGGCACGCGCTTGGGCATGGCCCAATGCTACTAAAGCAGGCCGTGGTGGTCGGCGAAGATGGCGCCGACGATGGACAGGGCCCAGCACAGCAGCACGAACCAGGTCATGGGTCCCGGGCGCTTGTAGAACGCGATCTCGGTCCACGCGAGCTTGCCGGTGAGGAGCACCAGCAGCCCCACGGCAAAGGCGCCCAGGGGCAGCGGCCTGCGCCACGCGGTGAGCACGATCAAGGTGAGCAGCGCCACGATGTGCCCGATCACCGCGACCATCACCGGCCACAGTGCGGTCTCGCCCAGGAACGGAAGCAACCACTTCTCCATCCACTCCGGCCAAGGCGTGGCCGGGGTCTGCTCCGCGATGTGCAGGTCGGTCATGGCGGGGCCTTAGCCTGTCCGCTCACTCGCAGGCGAGCGCTGCGAGCAGCTCTTCGAGGGGTGCGGTGTCCTCGAGGAGCAGCGTCGGCACCGGGCCGACGGGGACGGTGGCCGCGTCCGCCGAGGACATCTCCCCGGTGTGGGGGTCCACCGACACCAGCGCGTCGGGCAAGCGCCCGGCCAGGTCCAGGACCCGGGAGCGCCCGTCCGTGCTCTGCAGGAGCCACACCCGGGCGCCGAGCTCCCCGACCGTCGCCGCGCCGAAGCCCGAGGCATTGGGTTCGTTCCGGCTGATGGTGCGGTGGCTCAGCCGCCAGCCCTCGACCCCGTCCCGGAGCGCCATGGCGTGGTCCACCTCGGCGTCGCGCAGGGCCAGGGCCACGCCTTCCAGGGGGTAGGGGTAGACCGGGCACCCGCCGTCCAGCCAGGCCTCGAAGTCGAAGTCGAAGCTGCTCTCGCCGGGCCAGCGCCGCTCCCAGGACCGGAAGCGCTCCAGCACGTCCTCATCGCTGACCAGCTCGTAGACCGGGCCACCGGCCGGTCCCACTCGGTCCCCGAACGACGTCTCCAGCCAGTCCAGGAACACCTCCAGCTCCGCCAGGCTCAGGCTCTCCTGGGCCGGGTGGGTCATCAGGCCAAAGGTCCACACCCGGGGCGGGGCCGCGTCGAGCTGGTCCCACTGCCACTGGGCCAGCACCTGGAGGAAGTGGCGCTGGAGCTGGACCACGGTGGTCGGCAGGACGTGGATCCCGACCGGTTCCTCCCGTCCGATCTGAGGGTAGATGCCGATCCTCACCCGGGGCCCGTCACCGTCTTCGGTCAGCGCCAGGCCTTCCGCAGCGCGAAAGGGCGACCAGATGGCGTGGGCCCAGGGCAGGTAGCTGAAGGGGTCTCCGGCCGAGCTGAGGCGGGTGGCGTAGCGGTCCACGAGCGCGGCCTCGACCCCTTCTTCGCTGGTGCCCACGGCCGCGTCGACCCGCAGCACGGTCCGGCCCGCCATCGCTTCGACGGCCTCGACGTGGTCCCGCCAGATCCGGGTGAGCTCGCTGGGTGTGACACCGCCGCCCTTCAGCGAGACCCACTCCTCCTGGTCCGCCAGGGCCTGGTCGTGGAAGTGGGCGCCGAAGCTGTGCCCCCGCTCCAGGGCGGCCTGCAGCCCGTCCAGGGACGCCGGAGTCAGGTGCACCGCGTCCCGGGAGAACTCGCCGCTGAGCTGCATGCTGAGCAGCCCGTCGTGGCCCTCGACCAGCTCCGCCAGGTGGAGCACGGCGTCGAGGTCGTCCTGGAAGCGCTCGGCCTTGAGGTCCCACCAGTCGTCGTCCTGGGGGGTCGCGTCCAGACCGTAGTTGTGGCCGTGGGCGTTCACGATGACCTGGATGGGGGCTTCGGCGGCCTGGCGGTAGGCCGGCGTGGACCCCTGCCCGGACGGCGTGGCCGACGTGCAGGCTGTCCACAGAGTCCACAGGAGGGGCATCGGCTCGCTCGCCTGGAGTGTGCCACGACATCCCAGCCACGACAGCGCCCCCCCTACTCTCTACACTGACCCCAGAGGACTCCCCCCTGCACCTGCTCCTGCCCCTGGCTCTGGCCGCGAACCCGCCGGACTTCGACGTCCAGCGGGGCTGGCAGGACGCGCCCTTCAGCCTGACGCTCACCGCCCAGGACAGCGACGACGAGATCTTCTTCGACCGGGGGCCGGGCACCGCGTCCCAGGCCTATGGGGCCCCTATCGACGTGGACACCAGCGCGATCGTGCGGGCGTGGACCGTCGACTCGGCCGGCGAGGTCTCGCCGGTCGACGTGCACACCTACCTGTTCATGGACCAGATCCTGGGCGCCGCCGAGATGGACAGCCGCATCGTGGACGACCCGGTCTATGGGCCCGATCTGGCGGCGTCCCTGGCGGCGCTGCCGATCCTGTCGGTGGTCTCCGACATCGCCTTGGACCTGACCGAGCGCCCGGTGTCCTTCGAGTGGGTCGAGCCCGGGGGCGAGAGCCTGTCGATCCAAGCCGGTGCCAAGAAGGTCGGCAACGCCAGCGTGAACTACGCCAAGTTCAACATCCGGCTGTACTTCAGGGCCACCTATGGCCCGACCAAGCTCGACCTGGACATCTACCCGGACCATGCCACCGGCGTGCCCCCGGCGGACACCCACGACGCGCTGAACCTGCGCTCCGGCTCCCACGACTCGGTGTTCTACCTGGCGTCCCAGGCCCAGTACCTGCGCAATCGCTGGATGGACGAGAGCCAGCTGGAGATGGGCCACATCGCCCCCCATGGCCGCTCGGGCCACGCCTTCCTCAACGGGGTCTACGCCGGCGTCTACCACGTCCGTGAGCGGTTCAACGCCGCCTTCCTGGCCGAGTACCTGGGCGGCGACGAGGACGACTACGAGGCGGTCAACGGCGGCAATGTGATCGACGGCACCGGCACGGCCTGGTCCCAGGTGAACGCCCTGGCCGGCGACTACGAGGGCGTGCGCGCCTGGCTCGATGTCGAGAACCTGCTCGACTACCTGATCCTGAACTACTACGCCGCGAATGCGTGGGACTGGCTCTACTACCACAACTGGATGGGGGCGGGCCCCAGCGAGCCGGATCGGGGCGGCTACGTGTTCCACAGCTCGGACTCGGACATCTGCCTGGTCTATGACCACACCACGGACATCCTGCACCTGGGGGGCCCGAACAACCTCTTCCACGGGCTGATGGGCCAGGCCCACCCGGACTTCATGGTCCTGCTGGCCGACCGCATCCAGGCCCACCTGGGCCCGGGTGGGGTGCTGACCGCCGACGCCGCTGCCGCCCGCTACGACCGCCTGGCCCAGGCCAACGAGGAGGCGATGGCCGCCGAGACCGCCCGGTGGGGCTCGGGCTGGTGGGAGCGGGACGACGAGTGGGACACCGAGCGCGCCCGCCTGATGAACGACTTCTTCCCCTACCGGACGGACTCGCTCATGGACCAGTTCGTGCGGGCCGGCTGGTTCCCGGTGCCGGCACCCGAGCTGACCCTGCCCGACGGGCTGGTCCCAGTGGGCAGCACGACGACGGTCCAGGTCCCGGTGGGCGTCGATGCCGAACTCTGGGTCCGGGTCGACGGCGGGGATCCGCGCCTGCCCGGCGGCGAGCTGGCGGCAGAAGCCATGGGCCCGGCGCGGGTCCAGGCGCTCACCATCGACCAGAGCACACTGGTCCGGGCCCGCCTGCGCCAGGGCGCCCAGTGGGGCCCGATCGTCGACGCCTTCTTCGAGGTCGACCAGGCCCCGGCGATCGTGCTCAACGAGTGGAACGCCGTGGTCGAGGACCGCTACCTCGACGACGGCGACGACGCCCTGGGCGACCTGCCCGGCAACGGTGGGGACTGGTTGGAGTTCGTGGTGCTGGAGGACGGCCTGGACCTGCGGGGCTGGGTGCTGACCCTGACCCACCGCAACGGGCCTGCGGGCACGCTGACCTTTCAGGACCACGACGTGCTGGCGTCGCTGGCGGCGGGCACCCTGCTGACCGTGGCCGAGGACCTGCCCGAAGACCTGGCCGTCGATCCCCAGGGCGGGGACTGGCGCTTCCACCTGAGGGCCGGGGTCGATGGCACGGGCCAGGCGATCTCGGCCGAGGCCTTTGACGTGACCCACCGGGAGTGGCAGCTCGTGCTCCAGGACGCCGATGGCTTCGTGCGCTTCGGTCCGGTGGGGGAAGGCATCGGCAGCTTCGACGGCGGGCTGTCCGGCAGCGAGGTGGGGCTGCTGGCGGAGACGCCTGGAAGTGGGCTGCGGCGCGCTTCGGCGGCCTATGTCGACGGGGATCGCTCCAGCTTTGGCGCGGCGAATGTCTGGGGGGACCAGGTCCAGGACCTGGACGCGCTGCGGGACCTGGGAGAGCCCCCGGTTCGGCGGGACACGGGGGACACGGGCGGTGACACCGCCGGGGACACCGGCGTGGGCATCGACGCGGGGTGCGGGTGCGCGGCGGCGCCCGGGCCGGGTGCGGGGGTGGCGGGCCTGGCCTTGCTGGCTCTGGGGTGGCGCCGGCGAGCGGCCCCGGCCCTGGCGGTGGTGGCGGTGGCCTGTGGTGAGCCGGCGGTCGACTCTGCGCCAGACGTGGTGATCGCTTGCTACCCGGACGCCGACCAGGACGGGTTCGGGGATGCCGCGGCCCTGCCGGCGGACTGTGCCGAAGGGGGCGTGCGGGACGCGGGGGACTGCGACGACACCGACCCCTGGGTGAACCCAGCCGCGATCGAGGTCTGCGGGGGCGGCGACGAGGACTGCGACGGGCTGGTCGACGACGACGATCCCGACGTGGCTGATCCCCTGGCCTTCTACGAGGACGCGGACCAGGACGGCTACGGCGGGGCGGCGGTCGCGGCCTGTGTGCTGGCCGATGGCCTGACCACCGTGGGCGGGGACTGCGACGACGACGATGCCACCCTGAACCCTGGCGCGGCCGAGCTCTGCGACGACATCGACCAGGACTGCGACGGCCACGCCGACGACGCCCTGGGGGCGTCTGCGGAGTGCCCCCTGGCGAGCTGCCTGGAGGCCCTGGCGATCTTCGGCACGGGCGCCGACGACGCCTACTGGCTCACCCTGGACAGCGGCGGCTCCACCCAGGTCTGGTGCGACCTGACCACCGACGGCGGGGGCTGGACCCTGGGCTTCCTGCGCAGCTCAGCCGGTGGCGGGGACCAGCCGGAGTTTGGGGTCGGCGACGTGGGTGTCGACGCCCTGGCGGTCTCTCCGGTGCTCGCCACTCTGGACGCGGTCCCGCGCATGGGCTGGGTGGATCTGAACACCCGCGACTGGACCGAGCTGCAGATCTCGGCGGCCCAGGCGGGGGCCGAGACCTGGCGGTCCGAGAACATCCCGCGGGAGCACCTGCGCCTGGACTTCGGGGAGCCGGGCTACCTGCTCTACGGCGGCGAGTCGCCCTACTACTGGTGCGGAGGACCGGCCTCCTACACGGACTCCGGGGTCGGCCAGGTCGACCAGCCGGCGGGGGCCTATGCGGACTGCAAGGGCCACGGCTCGGTGGGCTCCGGCTGGGACTTCTCGACGTCGACCTATGCCAACCAGGGCCTGACCCTGTGTGGCAGCGACGGCTCGGCGGTCATGCACGCCACGTGGGCCGGGCCGTGGGTCTACTACGGCACCCCGGGGGCGGCCCAGGGACTCTGGGTGCGCTGAGTCGGATGGACGGTGACACCGGGTGACATCAATCCCTCGAAGGGATCTGAGAGCCGCCCACACCTGGACACTCTCTCCATCGGAGTGTCGCAATGGTCATCGCCCTCAGCCTGGGTCTGGTCGGGTGCATCGAGCACCACGTGAGTCGCCAGGAGACCACCGACGTCTTCGTCCAGGAGGCCTCGAGCACCGTGGACGTGCTGTGGGTCATCGACGACTCGGTGTCCATGGCTGGGGAGCAGGTGCGGCTTGCCGACGGCTTCGGCGCCTTTGGCACGTCCCTGGACGACAGCCTGATCGACTACCACCTGGGGGTCATCACCACAGACATGGACCCGGACAATGCCCAGGCCGGCGTGCTCCAGGGGGCGCCCCCGTTCCTGGCCCCGGACCCGGACACCGTGCCCCTGTTCCAGGAGCGGGTGCTCGTGGGCACCGATGGCTCGGGCAAGGAGAAGGGCATCGCCGCTGCGATCGCGGCGGTCACCGAGCCCCTGGTCTCCGGCGCCAACGCGGGCTTCGTGCGGGACCAGGCGACCCTGCTGCTGGTCTTCCTCACCGACGAGGACGACTGCTCCGACGGCGACGCCCTGGACGACGAGCCGGCCGATGCTTGCTACACCCAGGGCGAGGCCCTGGTCCCCGTCGCCGACCTGCACGCCGAGCTGGTCGCGGCCAAGCACGGCCAGGGCCAGGTGCTGGCGGCGGGCATCCTGGGCACCACCGATGGGTCCTGCGCCGAGTCCTGGCCCGGGCTGCGCTACGAAGCCCTCATCGACGCCACCGGTGGCTGGCTGGGGGACATCTGCAGTGCGGATTATGCGGGCCTGCTCGAAGCCCTGGGTTTGACGGTCCAGGAACAGCGGACGGTCTTCCAGCTCAGCTACGTTGCGGTGGAGAGCTCCCTGGAGGTCTCCGTGGGCGACACCCTCATCGCTCCGGACCCGGTCACCGGCTGGACCTATGACCCGGACTACTCCACGATCCGCTTCGACGGGACCACTGTGCCACCGCGAGACACCACGATCAGCGTGACCTACGAGGTCCTGCACGGCGCGACGGTGCCCGAGCTGGAGAGCCCGTGACCGCGCTGCTCCTGAGCCTCGTCGCCTGTGACGTGGTCTCGCGGAACACCAGCCCGCTGGGGTCCGACAGCGGCGCTGTGGCCGAGAACTGCTTGGTCCACGTGGACCACTTGGTGGGCGAGCTGACCTGCACCCTGGTCGAGGACCAGGACGGCACGCCGGTGCTCTGGTACGGACGCGACGTGGACGCCGAGCACCCGCTGGCGATCCGGCTGCGGACCGACGACGCGTCGATCGTGCCGGCCCTGGCCGGGGCCGCCGCGTCGTGGAACGCGGTGCTCGACGAGGCCGGGGTGTGGCTGGGCTACGAGGCCGAAGCGGCCGTCGAGCCCTTTGCTTGTGCCCTGGAGACCCTGGAGGACCTGCCCGAGCAGGTGGCTGGGTTCTGCATCGCCACGCCGACGGAGTGGTCCGAGAACATCGAAGCCGCCTACCAGGACGACGCCTACGTGACCCGGCTCAACAGCCCCTGTGATGGCACCCTGCGCGGGTCCATGACGGTGCTGCACCCCCTGTGGGCCGACGCGCTGACCGAGCAGGCCGTGGCCAAGGCCCTGGGGCACCTCACGTCGGTGGTCGCCATCGACGACGACACCGCCCTGATGGCCGATCACTGGGAGGGCGCCACGGCGCCGGCCACGGCCCTGGAGGGCACCTGCGCGGCCTGGCAGTACCGGAATCAGGCCGGCTGAACCGACCAGATGGGGTCGAATGTCCGATCTGACGGACCAGATGGGGTTCGGTGTCCGCGGGGCGGCCCGATCGGGCCTCTGGGCGGTCGATCCGGCCCCCAGAGCCGCTGTCAGGCCTCGGAAGGGTCCCAAGTCGGACACTGAACCCCGTCTGGTCTGGCGAAGCGGACAGTCGACCCCGACTGGTCCGGATCAGGCCGTCTTGACGACTCGATCGCTCCGATCTGCCCGCGCCGCCTCGGCCGCGCAGTAGCCGAACACCAGCGCCGGGCCGATGGTGCCCCCTGCACCCGGGTAGGTCTCGCCCATCACCGACGCCGACGTGTTCCCGGCCGCGTAGAGCCCGGGGATCGCCGTGCCGTCGGCCCGCAGCACCCGGGCTTGGGCGTCGGTGACCAGCCCGCCCTTGGTGCCCAGGTCCCCCGGGTAGATGCGGATCGCGTAGTAGGGCGCCTGGTCGACCGGTCGCAGGCAGGGGTTCGCGGTCCACCGGTCGTCGCCGTAGTACTGGTCGGACAGGCTGCGGCCCCGGCCGTGGTCGGTGTCTTCGCCCGCTGCACACAGGGTGTTGTACCGGGTCAGCGTGGCCTGGAGCGCCTGGGGGTCCAGCTCGCACTTCTCGGCCAGGGCGGCGACCGTGGGCGCCTTGACGAAGAAGCCCTCCCGCAGGCGACGGGGCAGCCGCTTGTCGGGCATGGCGTAGCCGGGGGCGGTCGGGCCGACGGGGTAGTTCTGGCGAAACACGGCGTCGAAGACCATCCAGCACACGGGGACCGCGTCACCGGCGTACATCGCCCGTCCCACGTCCAGGTACGGCCCGGCCTCGTTGGTGAAGCGCTGCCCCTGTCGGTTCACGAACAGGCTGCCGGGCAGGCTCTTCTCGACCACCAACACCCACGCCTTGGGGCTCTTGGGGACGCGGGTCACCGGCGTCCACCAGGCCTGGTCCATCAGGTCCACCGCCGCGCCCGCTTCCTGTCCCCAGCGGATCGCGTCGCCCAGGTTGCGCTCGTTGCCCGCGTTCCAGTCGATGCTCACCGGCCCGGTCTGGTACTGCTCCCGCATGGCCTGGTTGCGCTCGAAGCCCCCTGCGGCCAGCACAACCCCGTGGGTCGCGGAGATCCCAACACGCTCCCCGTCCCGCTCTGCGACTACGCCGACGGCCCGGCCCTGGTCCCACAGGACCTCCTGGACAGGACAGCTCCGCCACAAGGGCACGTCCCGGTCCATGAGCGACAGCCGCAGCCGCCCGATGAGCGCGTTTCCGGCGAACAGCTTCACGTCGCGGGGCTGACCCCGGCGCTTCCACCAGCGGGCCGCGTACTGCACGAAGCGCCACAACAGCTTCAACCGCCCCTTGATCCCCGGGACCAGGTAGTCCTTGGCCTCTCGCGCGGTGATGCCGAACTTGCCCAGGATCTGGGACTGCGGGTGGGGCTTCTGCAGGTGCTGGAACTCACTCCCCAGCAGGGTGGCGTCGAAGGGCACCGGCTCCATGGAGCGACCGCCCGGCTTCCCGCCCGGGGCCTCGGGGTAGTAGTCGCAGTAGTGCTCCAGGGCGTCCAGCTTCAGGTGGGTGTCCCGCTGGAGCCACTCGTAGACGTCGAGGCTCTTGTCCACGTAGGCCTCGATCCGCTCCCGCTGTACCCGGCCCCGGGTGATCTCCAACAGGTAGGTCAGCGCGTCGTCGCGGCTGTCCTGGACACCGCGGCCGGGGAGCTGGGGGTTGTTCGGGATCCAGACCACGCCGCCCGAGATCGCGGTGGAGCCGCCGTAGCGCTCGCCGGCCTCGAGCACCAGGACCCGGAGTCCCAGGTCGTGGGCCCAGAGCGCGGCGCTCATGCCAGCGGCGCCGGAGCCGACCACGACGAGATCGAAGGTGTGATTCAAGGACATACTAGAACATGTTCTACTTCAGTCGACAGGCGAAGCAAACCCCAGCCACGGCACACAGAGCCTTCAGGCGGGAAAACCCCGTCCGATGGGGTGCACAGCTGGAGACGTCATGCCTTCCCAGACCCAGGCCCAGAGCCGGCTCGCCGCAGCCCTCGCCGCCTCGATCTTCTTCGCGGGGCTGGTGCTCACGGTGCTGGGAAGCATTCCTGCGCTCTAGTTCCAGTCCCTAGTGGACGCGGGCCCTGTCCCGGTCCAGAATGCACCCGGGTCAGGGTCCGCTCGCAGTCTCCAGAGCGCACGGTCGGTGTGCGATCGGAGACCCACCGTCCAAGGACTGCCCATGTCGCGTCTGCCCCTGCTCACCCTTCTGTGCCCGGTGCTCACTGCCTGTGCCGGCCCGGCCTCTACTGCCGAGGCTGTTCCCCAGGGGCTCCCTGGACCGTCCATCGCACCGAGTGTCTTCGCTGCGGGTGACGACACCTTCGATTGCGGTCCGACCCTCGGCGTGGCCCAGGAGCAAGGACTCGTCGTCAGCCTCCACACCTTCGAGGACAGCGTGACCGTGCTCGACCCGCAGACCGGGGCAGTCGATACGCTCCGGCTGGCTTCGGAGCCCACCCGGCTCGCCTGCTCGGGCGACAGCTTCTGGGTGACGCTGCGGGGATCGGGCGAGGTCGCGCGGCTGCGGTGGAGCCACGGCTCTCTCTGGATCCAGGGCACCTACCCGGTCGGCGCCGAGCCCTACGGGATCGCTGTCAGCGCCGAGGGTGACGCCGTCTACGTGGCCTTGTCCCGGGAAGACGCGGTCGTGGTCCTGGATCCGGACACCCTGACCGAGCGCGAGCGCTACCCGGTCTCGGGCGATCCCCGCTGGCTGGTCCTGCATCCCAACGACCAGGATCTGTTCGTGGCCTCTGCCCACGGCGCTCGCCTCACCCACATCGCGCTCGACACGCTGGAGCAGTCGTCCTTTGGGCCGCCAGAGGTCCAGGGCATCGAGGACCTGGCCAACCTGGAGGGTGAAGTGGTCCTGACCCCCAGGCTCACCGGGGATCTGGCGGTCTCCGCCGACGGGGATCGGCTCGCCCTGCCGGGGCTGTTCGTGAACAACATCTTCGGAGCTTCGGGTCAGCTCAGCGAGGGCGAGACCTCCCAGGAGGTGATCGTCGAGTACTACGGGTCCCCTTCGATCGTCGATCCCGATCCGGGCTCGGCCCGGTTCAACCCCGGGATCTGGATGATCGACCTCGACGACCTTCGGCCGGGCAGTGCCCCCGGGGACGTCATGGACATCGGCGGCAACGCGGCCTTCCAGGACGGTAGGCGGCCCTACGTCCGCAGCTACCTCACCGGGGTCGCCTTTGCCCCAGGCGATGCCGGCGTGGTGGGCGTGATGGAGGCGTCGGACACCGTGGTCCTGGCGCCGCTCGTCGACATCTGGGACAGCCTCCACCTGGGGTGGACCCGGCTGCCCCAGGTCTTCCAGGCCACGGCACGGGGGCCTCGTGGCGTGATGTTCACCGACGACGAGCTGTGGATCGACGAGCAGCTCTCCGGAAGCATGGGTCGGGTCGACGCCCGGGAGATGCTGCGAGACCTGGTGGTGCTGACCGACTCGCGAAGCGTGACCACCATGCCCCGCTTCGAGGGCGACTCCTTCCAGGTCCGTGCCGCTCCGGCCTACGCCGAGCTCGCGCTGGGCCGCGATCTGTTCACCACCGCCATCTCCCCCACGATGGTCTCCGAGGGCGCCGGGGTCTCCTGCAGTACCTGTCACTTCGAGGGCCGCAACGATGGCCTGAGCTGGCCGCTCGAGGACGGGCCTCGCCAGACCCCGTCCCTGGCGGGAGTGGTGTCGCACACCGTGCCGGTCACGTGGTCCGAACAGGTCCCGACGGTCGCCGAGGAGGTGCTGCTGACCAGCATCGGCCGCATGGGCGGCGAGGGCGGGAGCGACGACGAGGCCCAGGCCGTGGTCACGTGGATCGATGCCGGCCGCTTCCCGAACGCTCCCCTGGCACGCCTGGACCCCGCCGCGGTCTCCCGCGGCGAAGCCCTGTTCCTGGACCCCGACGTGGGCTGCGCCGGCTGTCACACGCCCCCGCTGTACACGGACAACCTGGCCTATGACGTGTTGGGCACCGGGCCCATGAACGTGCCCACCCTGCGCGGGGTCGGGGCCAGTGCGCCCTATCTACACGACGGCTCCGCCGAGTCGCTGGCCGACGTGTTCCTGTGGTCCGACGCGGGCGCGATGGGCTCTACGAGCCACCTGTCCGCGGACCAGCTCGACGACCTGGAGGCCTTCCTGCGCTCACTCTGACAGGGTGAGCACGGCCTCGAGCAGGGCCTGGGCGCCCCGGGCACAGGCCTGGGGCGTGGAGTACTCCCGGGGGTTGTGGGAGATGCCGTCGTGCTCGCCGGGCACGAACACCATGCCCGCCGGGCAGACGGCCGCGAACTCCTGGGCGTCGTGGCCGGCCCCGGAGACCAGGTGGCGGTGGCGCCAGCCATGGCGCACAGCGATGGCCGTCAGCACCTTCTGGACCCTGGGGTCGAAGGCGACGGGCAGAGTCCGAGCGGTCCGGCGGGCGTCGATGACCACGCCGAGCTCCTTGGACAGGGCGCCGATGAGACGGTCCAGCGCCTGCTCGGCCGCCAGCAGGCCCCCCTGGTCCGGGTTGCGCAGGTCCACCGTGGCCACGCACTGGCCAGCGATCACGTTGACGCGGTTCGGCACCGGGGCGATCCGGCCGATCGTGACCCGCTGGTCCGGGCCGAAGTCCCCCCGGCTCACCGCGGCGTGGAGGGCGACCTGGAGCCGGGCCACCGCCAGGTTGGCGTCGACCCGCAGCGCCATGGGTGTCGTGCCGGCGTGGGCCGAGCGCCCCTGCACCGTGAGCTCGGTCCACGAGATGCCCTGGACCCCCGTCACGATGCCCAGCTCTTCCTGGGCCCGATGCAGGATCGGACCCTGCTCCACGTGGACCTCGAGGAAGCAGTGGGGCACCGGGGCCGGCACGGGCTCGGGCCCGGCCAGCGCAAAGTGCGCCAAGGCCTGGGCCACCGTGACCCCGTCGCGATCGGCCAGGCCCAGGGCCTCTTCCAGACCCAGGCGTCCGCAGGCCACCGCGCTCCCCAGCATGTCGGTGCCGAAGCGGGCGCCCTCCTCGTCGGTGAACACGGCGACGTCGAAGGGCCGCCGGGTGTCGATCCCCCGGTCATTGAGCGTGTGCACCACCTCCAGGCCGGCCAGCACGCCCAGGGCGCCGTCGAAGGCACCGCCGGTCGGCACGCTGTCCAGGTGGGAGCCGCACACCACCGGCGCCAGGTCCGGCTCGGTCCCCGGTCGTCGGGCCCACAGGTTGCCGATCCGATCGACCCGCACGTCCAGGCCGGCCTCTTCGAAGCGTGCCCGGGCGTGCTTGCGGCCCTGGGCGTCGGCCCGCGTGAGCGCCAGGCGGTTCACCCCGGTCAGGCCGACCTCGGGCCATGGCTGGGCGCCGATCCGGGCCAGAGCCTGGATCGAAGCCCAGAGGCGATCGGCGTTGATGAGCGGGTTCGCCATGGAGCGTCGGCACTGTAGCGGAATCTCCGGGGTCGCTGTGACCACCCGTTCGGGGTAGCATTCCCGTCGACATGACGTCACCTCGTGCGCTCGTCGCCGTGGCCGCCGCCTCAGGTCTCCTTGCCTGTTCCGACTACGGCTTCAACTACCAGACCCCCGTGACCGGGGGCGAGTGCTTCGATCGGGCCTACCCCGGCGAGGACATCGACCAGGACCCGACCTGCTACGCGATCGAGTCCACGGTGCAGATCCCGAACCAGATCAAGTGGAACCGGAAGTCCTTCGACTACGAGCCGTCCAGCACCCGGGTGACCATGACGCCCATCGTCGTCTCCCTGAACGACGACGACGTGCCCGACGTGCTGGCCATCACCTACCGCGAGGACAACGGGGTCCTGCGGGCGATGTCCGGCGACGACGGCGCCAGTCTGTGGGACACCAACGAAGTCCTGCTGAACCCCGAGGCCGGCCTGGCCGCCGGGGACCTGGACGCCGACGGCGACGTGGAGATCATCGGCGTCACCAACGACAGCCGGGTCGCGGCCTTCGATCACGAAGGTGTGCTGCTGTGGCGGACGGACATCTACAGTCAGCACATGAAGGGGGTGGCCGACGCGCCCTCCATCGCCGACATGGACGCCGACGGCTTCCCAGAGGTCATGGTCGGCCGGCTGATCCTGGACGGCAATGGCGAGACCCTGATGGAGGGCGGCTACGGGCGGGGCGGGCCCGAAGGCACCCTCAGCTTCGCCGCGGACATCGACGCAGACGGCACCCAGGAGCTGATCACGGGCAACTCGGCCTACCGCTTGGATGGCTCGATCCTGTTCTACAACGAAGAGCGCGACGGCTACCCGGCTGTGGCCGACTTCGACGGCGACGGCGAAGCCGAGATCGTGGTCTCGGGCTACCTCGAGGTCCGGCTCCAGGAGACCGACGGCTCCGTGGTGTGGCGGACCGACGTGAAGGGCCGGGACGCCAGCGGACCGCCGCTCCTGATCGACACCGACGGCGACGGCGTCCCCGAGATCGGCGTGGCGTCGGACGAGACCTACACGGTGCTCGATGCCGAAGGCGACGTGCTCTGGGAAGAACCGATCAACGACCAGTCCGGCCAGACCGCGGCGACGGCCTTCGACTTCGAGGGCGATGGCCTGCCCGAGGTGCTCTACGGCGACGAGAGCTCCCTGTGGATCTGGACCGGCCACAACGGCACCTACCGGATCGGCTCCAACGAGCACTCCAGCCAGACCGCCATCGAGTACCCGGTCATCGTCGACGTCGACAACGACGGCGAGGCCGAGATCGTGGCGGTCTCGTCGCCGGTCGGCGGGGTCAACGAAGGCGTGATGGTCTTCGAGTCCATGGACACCGCCTGGCCGACCGCTCGGAAGATCTGGAACCAGCACGCCTACTCGGTCACCAACGTGAACGACGACGGCTCGATCCCCGCTGAGCCGGATCGAAACTGGCGGTCCTTCAACAGCTTCCGCGCGGCCCACCTGTCGGTCACCTCGGGGCTGTCCAAGTCGGACCTGTACGTCGAGATCGCCGACGTGTGCACGGCGGCCTGTGCCGACGACATGATGGGCGTGTGGGTCCGCATCGGGAACCAGGGCCTCTACAGCATCGGGGGCTCGGTCGACCTGACCATCTACGGGGTCAAGGCCGACGGCAGCTACAAGAAGATGAAGACCGTCTCGGTCGAGAGCGGCCTGGAGGCGGGGGAGCTCACCGACGCGGTGCGGGTCGACGTCTACGGCCACAAGGACATGGACATCGTGACCCTGGCAGCCGGCATCGACGGCGGCAACTCGGCCGAAGCCGGCGGCAAGTGGGGCGAGTGCGACGAGACGAACAACGAAGACGAGTGGGCGGGCTCGATCTGTCAATAGGGTGACACCTCCCCCGTCGGTCGGCATAGGATGCAGACCCACCCCTCCGAGGACACCCCATGATCAGCGCCCTGCTCGGCCTCTCCCTGATGACCGCCACCCCCGTGCTGGCCTGCCCGATGCAGGACGCCGCCGCCTACCAGGAGGCCGCCACCAAGGTTCGCGCGTCCGCAGGCACCCAGGTCGCCTTCAGCGTCGAGGGCATGAGCTGCGGCGACTGCTCCAGCAAGCTCACCAAGGCCCTCAAGGAAGTCGACGGCGTGACCGCTGCGGCGGTCGACTACCAGACCGGCGAGGCCCTGGTGGCCTTCGACAGCGCCAAGGTCGACGCGGCCGCCTTGCTCAAGATCATCGAGAAGAGCGGCTACGCGGCCAAGAAGGTCAGCTGAGCTGCGAATTGTGAGACCCTGACGCTGTGGTGACCTTCCTCCTGGCGTCCCTCGCACTGGCCGGGCCCCCGGCGACCGACCGGGTCGCGGGGGCACCGCTGTCTCTGGGCCAGGAGCGCGTGATCCCCAGGGCCCTGGGGGCGCCGACGTGGTCGGCCGACGGGCGCACCGTCGTGGTGGCCCGGGCCACCGACGATGGCTCCGAGCTGGTGCTGTTCCAGCGCGACCTTGCCGGTGTCTGGTCGCCGGAGCGCGTCCTGGTCCGGGACCACCATCCGGACCGACCGGCCCTGGACCCCGAGGGGCGTCGCCTGGCCTACGTGGCCGGTCCGGTGGCTGCGCTGTGGCTCCTGGATCTGGAGACCGGGGTGCACACCCAGCTCACGAACACCGCGCCGGATCGCCGGCCAGGCGAACCCCCCCTGGGCTGGCTGCCGGTGCCCCACGACGGGCCGCCGGCTTTTCAGGGCGACACCCTGGTCTGGCAGGCACACGACGGCCACCACCGGCTGCAGCTCCCGTGAGCATCTGGCTGCTCGGGCTCGGTCTGGCCCACGCCCAGAGCTTCCGGATGCCGGCCGGGGACAGCGACTACAGCAGCTTCTACGTGACGGCCTACTACGACCACGGCGGCACGACGGACTGGAACTGCGGCAGCGACACCTACAGCGGCCACAACGGCTCGGACTTCGGCGTGGGCTCCTGGGCCGGCATGGAGGCCGGCATGGACATCGTGGCGGCGGCCGATGGGGTGGTCGGCAGCACCCACGACGGTGAATTCGACGAGTGCACGACCGCCGACTGTGCCGGGGGCGGTGGCTATGGCAACCACGTGCGGGTGGACCACGCCGACGGGCGCGAGACCATCTATGCCCACATGGCCAAGTGGTCGGTGGCGGTGAGCGAGGGCCAGGTGGTGCCCTGTGGCACCGTGCTCGGCCAGGTGGGCTCCAGCGGCTACAGCACGGGACCCCACCTACACTTCGAGCTGCGCACGGCGGGCAACGACCGGGTGGATCCCTTCGTGGGCTCCTGCAGCAGCGGGACCAGCTCCTGGGTGGGCCAGGGCAGCTACGACGGCCTGCCGGCGCCCACCTGCGACGAGCCGGTCGGGGACTGTGAGCAGGTGCAGACCCTGACCTGTGGAGACAGCGTGAGCGCTCGCAACGACGGGGCTGGCGCCACCACCGGACACTGGGTCTACGGGTGCGGCGACTTCATCTACAGCGGGTCCGAGATCGCCTACGAAGTCATCACCGACCTGAGCGAGCCGGTCACCATCCGCGTCACGGGCCTGTCCGCCGACCTGGACCTGATGGTGCTCTCCAGCGCCGCGTGCGACGGCACGGGCTGCCTGTCCGAGTCGACCGAACCGGACGCCAGCGACGAGCAGGTCACGGTCAACGCCACGTCGGCCGTCCCGCTGACCGCGGTGGTCGATGGGTGGGACGGCGCCACCAGCGACTTCACCCTGAGCGTGTCCTGTGAGGGCGGTCTGCCCGCCGACGACACCGACACGACGGGTCCCGGAGACACCGCGGTCACCACCCAACCGTCGGACAGCGCCGGGACCACCCCCCCAGACTCGGGACCCGACTCCCGGCCCCCTGACCCGTCCGGCGACGCCTGGGACAGAGTGGAGCAGCCCCAGGCCGGCGGACTGGGCTGCGCGGCCCTGCCCGTGGGCGCTGGCCTGTGGTGGGTCGGCCTGATCGCGGTGGGGTGGCGGCGCACGGGATAGCTCGGAGTCCAGTCCGGGAGTCCCATGCCTCTGCTGACCGTCCTGGCCCTCTCCGCCTGCGGCAAGACCACGCCCGCACCCGAACCCACCGCAGAGCCGGCCCCGGTCGCCCAAGCCTCCGAGCTGCCGCCGTTGCCCGCGTTCTCGGTGGCCGACCTGGACCCCCAGGGCAGTGCCTGTGTCGACCTGAACGCCTGGGTCAACGGGACCTGGATCGCGGCGAATCCGGTGCCCGACGACCGGACCAGCTGGGGGCCCTTCGAGATGCTCCAGGAGCGTTCCCAGGCTGTGCAACGGCAGCTGGTGGCCCGAGCGGCCGGTCAGGCCGACGCCACGGGGACCGAGAAGCTCATCGGCGACATCTGGGCCACCGGTCTCGACCAGGCCGCGGTCGACGCAGCAGGACTCGTGCCGATCCAGCCGATGCTCGACGCCATCGCAGCCCTGGACTCCGGCGCCGCGATCGCCGCGCTGCTGCGGGACAACGCCACCCGCGGGCTGGGGGGCCTGCTGGACTTCGGGGGCTTTCCCGACTTCCAGGACTCGGCCAATGTGATCGCCTACGTGGGCCAGGGCGGCATGGGCCTGCCGGACAAGACCTACTACTTCGACGACGCCCACGGGCCGGTCCGCGACGCCTACCGGGCCTACATCGCCCAGGTGCTCACACTGGGCGGAGCGACCCCAGAAGCCGCAGCGACCCAGGCCGACCGGGTCTGGGCCCACGAGCTGGCGCTGGCCCAGGCTGCGAACACGCGCGAGGAGCTCTCCCGAGACATCTCGCTGTACTACAACCCCTCCAGCGTGGCCGACGCCGACGCGCTCACCCCCGGGCTGGGCTGGGCCGCCCTCTTCGAGGCCAACGGCCTGGGCACCCCCGAGCGCTTCTCCCTGGGCCAGCCGGCCTTCTTCCAGGCACTCGATGGCCTGCTGAGCTCGGCGCCGCTGGCCCAGTGGCAGGCGTACCTGCGCTTCCACCTGCTCAGTGACGCCGCCCCGTACCTCCACACCGCCCTGTCCGATGCCCGGTTCGGGTTCTACGGCGCGACCCTCCAAGGCCAGAAGGTCCAGAAGCCGCGGTGGAAGCGGGTGCTCTCCACGGTGAACGACACCGTGGGCATGGCGCTGGGCGAGCTGTACGTGGCCGAGGCCTTCCCGCCCCAGGCCAAGGCCCAGATGGAGACCCTCGTGACCAACCTGGGCACGGCCCTCAAAGCCCGGATCGAGGCGCTGGAATGGATGGGCCCCGAGACCAAGGCCAAGGCCATGGAGAAGTGGGCCAGCTTCACGCCCAAGATCGGGTACCCCGCCGAGTGGCGGGACTGGTCCGGCCTGGAGACCCACCGGGACGCCTATGTGTCCAACCTGCTGGCCGCCTGGGCCTTCAACCACGCCCACGAAGCCGCCAAGATCGGCAAGCCGGTGGATCCCGCCGAGTGGATGATGCCGCCCCAGGTCGTCAACGCCTACTACAACCCGCTCCAGAACGAGATCGTGTTCCCGGCCGCGATCCTGCAGCCTCCGTTCTTCGACCCGACGGTGGACCCGGCCCTGAACTACGGGGGCATCGGCGCGGTGATCGGCCACGAGATGCTGCACGGCTACGACGACCAGGGCAGCCGCTTCGACGCCGCCGGCAATTTCGTGAATTGGTGGACGCCCGACGACATGGCTGGGTTCCAGGAGCGGACCGCAGGCCTGGTGACCCAGTTCGATGCCTACCCGGTGTTCGACGACCTGAACGTGAACGGGAACCTGACCCTGGGAGAGAACATCGCCGATCTGGGCGGCTTGACCATCGCCTATGCGGCCCTCGCCCAGGCCCTGGGGCCCGACCCCGTCGATCCGATGATCGACGGCTACACCCAGCCCCAGCGCCTGTTCCTGAACTGGGCCACCCTGTGGCGGCGGGGGTTCACCGAGGAAGCGATGCGCCTGCGGGTCACCACCGACACCCATGCACCGCCGCAGTACCGGGCCAACGGCGCACCGGCCAACCTGCCGGAGTACGCCGCCGCCTGGGGCTGCCAGGAGGGAGACCCGATGGTTCGGGACGAGGCTCAGCGGGTGGTGATCTGGTAGAGGTGTGACCATGAGCAACGAGAAGCGTCCGCTGACCCCCCAGGCCGGCTTTGATCCCTACCGGGTCCCCGAGTCGAGCGAGAGCCTGGAAGAGGTCCACTCCGACGACCTGATCCAGGCCGAGCGCGGCACGCGACTGGTGGCCCGCCTGGTGGACGGCGTGATCTATGCCTTTGCTGCGGGCGCGATCGCGGCCGGCTACATCTTCTCGCCGACGGTGTCGGACAGCGCGGTGGTGACGGCGTTGATGACCGCCCTGGGGGGCATGGTCACCCTGGGCATCCTGGGGGTGAACCTGATGTTTCTGGCCAACCATGGCCAGACCATCGGCAAGCGGGCCATGGGCATCGCGATCGTGCGGAGCGACGGGACCCAGGCGACCCTGGGGCGGCTCATCGGGATGCGTTGGTTCATCATCACGGCCATCGGGTACATCCCGGGTGTGGGGCTCTTGGTGGGGCTGCTGAACCCGCTGATGATCTTCCGACAGGACCACCGCTGCCTGCACGATCACATCGCGGACACCATCGTGGTGCGAGCCGCCGGACGCTGACCCGTTCGGAATCGGCCTCGTCCGTGGGGTCTCGGCGAGGGAGGTTTTCCCCCCTTCACAAGGGCCCCCGCATCTGGGACAACGCGCTGGGCGGAGGCCACGTCGAGAGGCAGCCATGGCGGAACGAGCTTGGGCGCGACGGCGTCTCGAACGGCTGTTGCCTGTGACGCTGCGGCTGCGCACGGGGTCGGTCACCAGCGAGGCTGTCTGGCTGGACACGCTGCACGTGCACCTGGTGCTGGCACAGGCCCTCGCGGTCGGCCGTGGGGTCGATGCCGAGTTGACCCTGCCCCACGCCGGCCGCACGGTGGCCCTCTCGCTTCAGCCGATCGAAGTGGTCCCGGCAGATCCCGCTCTGCAGGAGCCAGGCTGGCTCCATCGGACCCGCTGGCACGCTGGGGTGCTGACCGACGGGGACTGGCTGGTGTCGCAGCTTCCTGCCATCCGCAGCTCCGGAAGCGACGGGGAGCACAGCGTCTCGGTCGCCGAGTCTTCGTCCGAGCCCCCTGCTGCGAGTAGCGGCGGGAGCCGGCATCGCAGCCGGAGCCGGAGCCGGAGCCGGTCCAGCAGCGGGGGGAGCCGTGCGAACAGACCCGACGACGTCACCTTCAGCGGCGGGGCGGGGGCAGCCCTCACCGCGTTGGTGCGGATCGACGACGCAGCTGCCTTCCAAGGCCGGTTCCTGCTGGGGCACCAGAGCTTCCGTCTGACCTTGGGCACCTCGGAGCCGCTCTCACAGGGGGACGTGCTGACGTTGGTCCTTCACCTTCCCCAGGGACAGTTCATCCAGGTGCCCGCGGTGGTGGACCAGGTCCGTGTCGGCCGGCTCGTCCTGGGCGCCACCCAGGTCTCTGCGGCCCAGATGTTCGATCTGCGTCAGGCCCTGTCGATGCCCTGAGGGCCGGTGGCGATCGGCCGGGCTAATCCAGGGCATGGCGGCCTCTCCCCACCCGATCGTCCCGCGCCACCTGGTCGGCTACGTCGACACCACGGCACGGCCCAGCGAGGACCCGGCCCGCCTGGGTTCTGTGTCCCTGAGTCCGACGGGGCCGTTCCAGGTCCGGGACCACGTCACCCTGCGGCTGGTCTACACCGTCGGGGCCCACGGCCTGGACGACCGCGGCGCCTTCAAGCTGGTGCTCCGGTTTCCCTCCGACGGCGGGGCCTGGCAATTCGATGACCCCGCGGCCCGGAACCACGTGTTGCTCGAGGCCTCGTCGCCGTGCACCCTCAGTGGCTCCTTCTCGGCTTTTGGGGACGCCAGGCCTTGGTTCAAGGTCATGCACGTCCAGGTGCGGGGGGGCTGCCTGGCACCCGGGGACGCCGTCACCGTCACCCTGGGGAACACCGCTGGGGGCGGCCCGGGCATGCGGCTCCAGACCTTCTGCGAGGACGCCTGGGAGCTCCGCTTCCTGGTCGACGCGTGCGCGACGGGGCACTTCGTGGAGCTTCCGGAGTCGCTGGCCGTGCGGATCGTGCCCGCGGCGCCGGTGTCCTGGCAGGCGGTGCTGCCCACCCGGCGGGGGGTCGGTCAGGCCTTCTCCCTGCGCATCCGAGCCGACGATGCCTGGGGCAACCCCACGGACCAGGCCCAGGGTTCGCTGTCCCTGTCGGCGACGGGCCCGCTGGTGGGCCTGCCGGCGTCTGTCACCCTTGCTCCTGGGGACTTCAGCGTGGCGGTGTCCGGGCTGACCGCGTCGGCCCCCGGTCAGGTGCGGGTCACTGTGCGGGATGCCGACGGTGCCGTACTCTGCGAGTCCTGCCCCTTGGTGGCTGTGGCCGAAGGGCCGTCTGCGTGGTGGGCCGATCTGCACGGGCAGTCCGGGGAGACCGTGGGCATCAACTCGGCCCGGCGCTACTTCGACTTCGCCCGGGACAAGGCCTTCCTGGATGCGTGCAGTCACCAGGGCAACGCCTTTCAGATCAACCAGGGCTTCTGGGACCACCTCAACGGGTTGACCGCCGAGTACAACGAGCCGGGCCGGTTCGTGACGCTGCCCGGGTACGAGTGGTCCGGGAACACCGCAGTGGGCGGGGACCGCAACGTGTACTTCCGCCACGAGGGCCGCGCTGTGCGGCGGTCGAGCCATGCACTCCTGAGCGATCGGGCCGACGCGGACTCGGACTGCACGACGGCGGCGATGTTGTTCGACGCCCTCCAGGGCGAGGACGCGGTGGCCTATGCCCACGTGGGCGGGCGCTACGCCGACCTGCGAGCGGCCCACGACGGCCGCATCGAGCGCAGCGTCGAGATCCACAGCGCCTGGGGCACCTTCGAGTGGCTGCTCCACGACGCCTTCGACCTGGGCTTCCGGGTGGGTGTGGTGGCCAACTCCGACGGCCACAAGGGGCGTCCGGGGGCGAGTCATCCGGGCGCCAGCACCTTTGGGGCCTTCGGGGGGCTGACCTGCTTCCGCATGGCCAAGCTCAGCCGGGACGCCCTGTTCCGGGCCCTGCGGGCCAGGCAGCACTACGGGACCTCGGGGGCCCGTCTGGACCTCGACGTCGCGGTCGACGTGGCCGGGCAGCTCTGTGCGGACGATCCGGCGCTGGGGCCCACCGAGACCGAGGCGGTCTCCAGCGTGGGCATGGGCGACATCGTGGCGACTTCGGCAGGGAGTGCTCGGGTTCGGGTGGCCGTGGCGGCGGCCTCGCCGATCGAGCGGATCGACGTGCGTGTGGGCCGGGACACGGTGCACACCCTGCGGCCCTTTGCGGGCGGGGGTCGCCGGGTCCGCGTGGTCTGGGAGGGCGCTGAGTACCGGGGACGCGGTCGTCAGACCCGGTGGGATGGACACGCCACCTTCACCGGGGTCGGGCTGGCACGGTGGCGGCCCTTCAACCACTGGAACCGGGACCGGGTCTTCGAGCAGCCGTCGGCGGGGGTGCTGCGCTGGGCGTCCATCACCACCGGCAACCACGCGGGCTTCGACGCCTGGCTCGACGGTGACGGGGGGCAGCTGAGCGTGGTGACGCCCCACGGAACCGCTGCGCTCGATCTGGCCGAGCTGGGCATCGACGACCGGGTCTTCGACTTCGGCGGCCTGGAGCGCCGGGTGCGGATCTTCCGCCTGCCCGACCACAACCCCACCCGGTCCTGGACCGTCTCCTGCGACGTCCCCGTGCGCGGGGACCGGGACACGCCGATCTGGGTCTGCGTGACGCTGGAGAGTGGTCACCAGGCCTGGTCATCGCCCACCTACCTGGTGCCGACCGATGCCCTCTGAGACCGCCTGCTGGCTCCCGATGAACGACGGCGTGCGCCTGGACGCCCAGGCCCTCGTGCCCGACGGCGACGCGCCCGCAGGGGGCTGGCCCGGGGTGGTGCTGGTGCACGGTCACGGCGAGAACGGGTCCAAGGCGAGTACCCTGGCCCGGGGCCGCGGGCTGGCCGACCGTGGCTATGTGGCGCTCTGCTACAGCGTGCGGGGCCAGGGGGGGTCCGAGGGCCTGAGCTTCCACCTGGGGGCCCGGGAGCTCTTCGATCTCCAGGACGTGGTCGCCTGGGCGCTGGCGAACCTGCCCATCCACCCGGACAGGCTCGGGGTCTGCGGCAGCTCCCAGGGGGGCTGGCACAGCTGGATGGCGGCGACCCACTGCCCCCAGGTCGCCACGGCGGTGCCCCAGAACATCTTCGTGGACTTCGCCGACTTCGCCGTGCCCCAGGGTGCGCTGTCGACCTGGTTCTTCACGCGCACCATGCGGCGGCGGGTCATGAGCGCCGGGCTCCAGGACCTGGCTCGGCAGTGGGCGGTCCAGGGCGCCTGGGACCAGCTGGCGGAGTGGCAGCGGCCGCTGAGCCCGTGCCTGTTCGCCGATCGCGTGCACTGTCCGGTGCTCGTGATCCACGGCTGGCACGACGTGGGCATGCCCGCCAACGACCTGCTGGCGATGTTCGATCGGCTCCAGGTCCCCAAGCGTCTGTACCTGGGGGGCGGCGGTCACGACGGCCAGGACGCTGCGACGGCCGAGCGGGCCCGCAAGGCCCTGGTGGACCGGTGGCTGGACCACTGGCTCAAGGGCGACGACAACGGGGTGATGGACGGTCCGGCGATCCTCTACGCCCGCCGGCCCAGCTGGGCCCACGTGGGCACGGAGAGGCTGGTCGAGGACCGGCGGATCGGGCTGTACCTCCACGAGCCGGGCACCCTGGGGCCCGAGCCGCCCGTGGGGCCCCACCCCAACCGCAACGTGGAGAACGTCGGACCCCGGCGGCCCTACGGCCTGGCCCAGGCCCTGGCCGATGACCTGGCGGGCACCGACGAGCTCATGCCCTGCGAGGTCGCGGCCTTTGACAGCGCCCCGATGGCCGATGACCTGGACCTGCGGGGCATCGTGCGCTTCGACCTGCACCTGCTGCCCCAGAGGCCCTGGTTCCAGGTCCACGCGCGCCTGCTCGACGTGGCGCCAGACGGCACGGCCGAGCTGATCACGCGGGGTCACGCCGCGGACCGTGCTGCCGAGCCGGGTCGGCATCGGCGGGTGGTCGTCGACGCCCGTGCCATCGCCTATCGGGTCGCCGCTGGACACCGGCTGCGGGTCGAGGTCCAGAACCACGACGCGGCCTATGTCGTGCCGGAGTACCGGCCCTGGCGCTGCCGGCTGTACTGCGAGGAGGGGCGTGCGTCGTGCGTCACCCTGCCCGTGCTCGGGGGCGGCTGAGCGTGCACTGAGGCCTCATGCCGGGCTGGTCGACAGCCGATCTCCGGGGCAGCTGGCAAACCCGCACAGGAGGCACCGTGACCACCACCCCCGACGACACCGCCACCCTGGTTCGCCTGATCCAGATCTCGGCCGAGCGCTGGCCCGTGCACCTGGCCACCGGCCGAGGCTGGTGCGGTCCCGGCACGGTCTCCTTGGGGCCGGTGGGTGGGAACCTGTGCCTCCAGCTCGACGACTGGGCGGCGGGTCTGCACGTCGGGCAGCGGGTCCTGATGGTGGCCCGCAGCTGGGACACCACCGTCGAGTGCTTCACCCGGGTGGTGGACTGCACGGCGTCGGGACTGGTCACCCTGGCCTGGCCGGACGAGCTGGACGTGGCCTGGTTCCGGTCAGACCATCGTCCGGACCAGGTACCCGAGCTGGAGCCCCTCGCCGCCTGAGCCGGCCCAGGCCCAATTTTCGGGGACGTGGCCCAGGGTTTTCCCGGTTATGCTGCCGATGGCTGAGACCGGCCTCTCGCGTACGTCATCGTGAGACAACGGTACGGCTTGCCCCCGGGACCGGGCTGTGGCTTCCTGCCTCGCTGCACCTCGGCCCGGGGGCTTCCCGTGCTGACAGCGCGGCTGGTGCCTGCAGCCGATCCCGGGAGCTGGTAGTAGGCCTCTTCCGGAGGCCCCATGACCCCCCTTGTCGAGTGCGTGCCCAACTTCTCCGAGGGCCGCGACCCTGCCGTGATCCAGGCCATCACCGACGCCATCGCCGCGGTGGACGGTGTGTCGTTGCTCGACGTGGACCCCGGGCGGGCGACTCATCGCACGGTGGTCACCTTTGTCGGGGCTCCGGACGCTGTGGTCGACGGTGCCTTTGCCGGCATCGCCAAGGCGGCGGAGCTCATCGACATGTCGCAGCACAGCGGCGAGCACGCCCGCATCGGGGCCACCGATGTCGTGCCCTTCGTGCCCGTCCGGGGCATCACCATGGCCGAGTGCGTGGCCCTGGCCCACCGGCTCGGTGAGCGGGTCGGCCGGGAGCTCGGCATTCCCGTCTACCACTACGAAGAGGCCGCCACCCGGCCCGAGCGGTGCAACCTGGCGGTGGTTCGCGCCGGCGAGGTCGAGGGTCTCCAGGCCAAGCTCGCCGACCCGGAGTGGGTGCCGGACCATGGCCCGGCGGAGTTCAGCCCCCAGGTGGCCCGGTCCGGGGCCACGGTCATCGGTGCCCGGCCCTTCCTGATCGCCTTCAACGTGAACCTGAACACCAAGAACACGAACCGGGCGATGAAGATCGCCGCCATCGTGCGGGAGAAGGGCATCTACCGGCGCAACCCCGATGGGTCGATGTACACCGACGCCGACGGCAACAAGGTGCGGGATCCGGGGGAGTTCACCCACGTCAAGGCCATCGGCTGGTACCTGGACGAGTACGACCGCTGCCAGATCTCCATCAACTTCACCGACTACCGGGTCAGCCCTCCCCACGTGGTGGTCGACCGGATCCGCGAAGTGGCGGCCGCCGAAGGGGTCGTGGTGACCGGCTGTGAGCTCGTGGGGCTGATTCCTCTGGACGCCATGGTCCAGGCGGGTCGGCACTACCTGACCCGCCAGCGCATGAACCCGGGTGTGTGCCAGTCCGAGCTCATCGAGGTCACGGCCCGGTCCTGGGGTCT
>Ga0209992_10000187_pt1 | contig 86781 bp, 57 predicted proteins | sample 2SBtaG_2_FD_182564 | JGI IMG/M metagenome (GOLD analysis project Ga0209992, IMG submission 182564) | Deep subsurface microbial communities from Kolumbo volcano to uncover new lineages of life (NeLLi) - 2SBTROV12_ACTIVE470 metaG (SPAdes)... | ecosystem: Environmental > Aquatic > Marine >... | reverse complement strand
TAATCCTATGAGCAAGAAGACCATCGTTATTTATTAAACTCTTATTGAAAAGTAAATGTTTAGATGGAGGGAAAATTCTATTATTCGACTCGTCTAATCTAGCGGGTAAATAATTAGCCACAAAGCCACCAAACCCAGGAATGATCACACAATCGTGCTCAAATAATAATTCATAAATATGTTTAGATATATTGTTCAATTCCTGTATAGCTTTTTACTTTAAAAGTATAGATAAAGTTACTATATATTAGAAAAGAAAAAACACTTCCTTAACATAATTAACAACTAACTTTTTAACACAATACTCTGTGTATCATTAATATCCAAAAAAAATCTAACTATATTTATTAGATTAAATCTTTAATATTCATATTAGTCTTTGCTAGTTCTTTTTTAAATGCACAAAATTGTGTCTATAATGAGATTACACTTGAACTAACTACAGGTGATTGGGCTTCTGAAGTTTCCTGGTCAATTACAGACACAAATGGGATAACTATAGATACCTGTAATCAATCTTACTTAGATTACACTCTATATACAGATACATTATGCCTTGAAGATGGTTGTTATAATTTCAACATGTACGATAGTTATGGTGATGGTTGGCAAGGTGGAAGTTATGAGTTAATTGATTCTTTAGGCAATATAATCTCTAGTGGAAATCTACAAGGGAATTATTTTTTTGGCAGCATTGTATTTAGTGTAAATAGTAATTGCGCTGTGATAGGCTGCACATGCCCTTCGGCAACTAATTTTAATCCAGCTGCTACCATAGATGACACGAGCTGTCAATTTATTTCAGATAATATAATCTTATTATCGAACTGGAATGACAGTACTCTCCCGCAAAACAGTTTAAATGGAAGCTATAACGAAGTTTATGGGTTTGCTAATAATGGGATGGAATATGGAGTAATTGGATCAACTATGGGCACTCATATTATTGATGTAACAGATCCAACAAATCCTTATGAAATCAGCATGGTTCCTGGAGCATTTCAAGGAATTGGAGTTACTCACAGAGATTTTCATGTTATGGATAATTACTTATATGCCGTGTGCGATCAAGGCGCGAGTACACTTCAAATAATTAATCTTAGCGACCTACCTAATAGCATCTCTATCGCATACGATTCTGACTCTCTTTTTAATATTGCTCATAATATTTTTATAGATACTACTGCTAAAAAGCTTTATGCCTGTGATGTTGCAGGAACGAACAACTCCAATACTTGGGATTCACCATTAATGGTTTTTGACATCTCTAATCCCACTCAACCTATATTACTTCATGACATGAGTGGTTTTATCAATAACACACATGATATCTGGGTAGAGAATGATACTGCTTACATCAATATTCCTTCCACTGGTTTAGTGATCTATGATTTTAGTTCAATTCCTTTATCCATAGGCTCTTTAACCTCTTACCCTGATCAAGGAACCAATCATTCAGGATGGAAAAAAAATGATCTTTATATTTTTGCTGATGAAAATCATGGTTATGACCTAAAGTTGGTAAACACCTCATCCATTGGTAATTTAACAATAAGTAGCTTAATTAATTCCGATGTAGATCCTTCTTCTATAGCACATAATATTATTATTAAGGATCAATTTGCCTATTTATCCTATTATCATGACGGATTGCAGATCTTTGATATTTCAGACCCATCAAATCCTCTAAAAGTTGGCTTTTATGATACTTATCTCCCAAATCATCATAATGGATATGCAGGAGCATGGGGAATATACCCAATGTTGCCATCCGGGAATATTTTAATTTCAGATATACAATCTGGTTTATATGTATTAGATTTTATTAAGGATCAGATACATATATGTGAGAATGATAGCGCAATAATAAATGGTGACACAGTTTATTCTGAAGGATATTATTACAATTTCCCTATTGATTCATTAGGTTATACTACAGTAGATATAACAGAATTATCCTACTATCATCCATTAAATAATTATTTCACAGTTTCTATTGCAGATGGAGACAGTGTTTTTTTAGGGGGATATTATCAAACACAAGCTGGGTTATATGTTGACAGCCTAATTAGTTCTTGGGGGTGTGATTCAATTGTATTTACAACTTTAAATATCGAAACAGGAGTTTCAATATCTAATTATTTAAAAAAGACAGCAATAATTTACCCTAATCCATCTAACCATCTTATCAATATAGAATCAGCTTATTTAGGTGAAGTAATATTATATGATCTGCTTGGAAATTCAATAGCCAGCTATTACAAACAATCTAATAAATTAGTCATTCCTGTTCACTCTTTATGTAAGGGAATTTACCTACTAAAAATAAAAAACGAAACCTATAAACTAGAAGTAATTAAATTCTAACTCCCATAACACAAACATCATCTATTTGTTCAAAATCTCTTTTCCATTCAGAAAATTCTTTAGACACCTTATTTTGTTGATTCTTCAGATCATCTTTACTAATGTTCAATAAAAACTGCTTGAAATTTTTGTATTGAAATCCTGGTAGGTTAGCAATTTTATCTTGAGAGCAAATTACATTGGGGAATAAAATAGACAAGAAAACAATATATAGATGCCAGCTTTTCATTTAGCATTTAATTTATTAGCCAGTTGCTGGAATTGCCTGTACTCATTTTTAATATTTTCCTGTACTTCTTTAATGCTATTTATGTGTTGCTTAAAAACTTGCTGATCTTGTTGAAGAACCTTCCAGAAAGGATCGGTATTATAAACCTCATTTTTACCTTTAGTTTTTTCAATAAATGATTTATACATGTCATTAATAGCTTTTTCAATGTTTTCTAATTCTTTTACTTTTTTTGACACCTCCATTAAATGAGTTTTCAATTGCATGCATTCTGCTGAGTTTGATTTCAAATGTTTATTCTCAAGATCATTATAGATCAATCTATGATCATTCAATAAATGAAGGTTCTCAGAACGCAACTTCTTTAAATTGTCAATAGTTTTAGTGAATCTTTCCTTGTAATCACTCACTTTGTAGATTTTAACTAAAGGAAGAATGTTTTCATTAATATAATCATTGAGCTCATGACTGTTTTTTACCAATTTTTCACCATTGTTTGAAATCTCTTTATTTAAATATTTCATGTTTTTTTTGGTTTGTTTCACCATCCCCCATTCCTTGCTATTTGAAGCAATCTTGTTTATCCCTTTAGTGTACTTTTTAAATTCAGCATATTCATTATTTATATCCTTTTTAAGACTAGCTATCACTGATAAATCTTTTTCTAATGCAATTATTTTATTCTTTGCAGTTAAAAAAGGCTCCTTTTTATCATTGCTTTTTAATTTATTATATTCTTGATCCATCTTTTTAAACCCAATGTCTATCGATTTATAGTTACTATTTACAGATTTAACTAAGTCAAATAGACTTTTATTAATATCTGAAGTCTTGTAATAAAAAGTACAACTTGTGAAAATTGAAGCAACATATATAATAAATAGAATTTTAATTTTCATGCCTTATAATAATGTTAAGTGAATATTAAATATGCTTATTATTTGTCTAAATAGCACCTCTAAACTTTTATTTTTTAAAAAAAAACCATACTTTTTATATTAGAAAAACTAGCAACTCAGACTATTCCTCTTCGTTTATTTTAAAACTACTGACCAATGAAAAAACTTTTATTTGGAGCATTTGTCATTTTATCGCAAATAGGATTTAACCAAAACCTACAGCTTTTATCAGGTGACTTTACATTGAATAAAAACATAGAAAGTATTAGTGAAAAAGAATTAATGACTCTTCCTGTTTTTGAAAACAGTTTAATAGCAATCATTGATTTTAATAAAGTACCTAATATAATAGAAAAGAAATTACTAGCTGAAAAAGGAATTAGGCTCCTAAAATATTTACCTGAAAAAGCTTTTTTTGCTACTATCGACCCTTCAATTAACCTAAATGACATCAAAAGCTTCTCTTCCATTAATGGCATTCATGAAATAAAACCTCAATACAAATTACACCCTAAATTAACCTTAGGTAAATATCCCGATTGGATCAAGAAAGGAGACCATCTTTTAGTAGTAGCCACTATTTTTGAAGCATTTTCATTTGAAACAGCTACTCAGTTATTAATTCAAGAAGGTTATGCAGTAACTGAATTAAAAAAAGAATCAGAGTTTGTTTATTTGAAAGTCAATGAAAAACAACTTTATAAATTACTTGAGTTTCCATTTATTCAATTTATTGAGCCCATTTCTCCTCCATCATATCCTGAAAACAATACAGCTGTTACATTGAATCGGTCTAATTATTTAAATAGTCCATCCGACAATGGCTTAAAGTATGATGGAACAGGTGTTAATGTGATGATGCAAGATGATGGTATTATTGGCGAGCACATTGATTATCAAGGAAGACTTGACCAATCTCATATTACCTCAAATTCTGGAGATCATGGCGATCATGTAGCAGGCACTATAATGGGTGCTGGAAACTTAAACCCTTTAGGGAAAGGTATGGCTAATGGTGCTTTTTTATATGTTTTTGGGTCATCTGATAATAATTACAGCTCTGTACCTAACCTCTATCAAAATCAAAATCTGGTGATCACCTCAAAATCTTATAGCAATGGTTGTAATGCAGGATATACTACACTATCACGAGATCTAGATGAACAGATTGATAATTATCCATCATTAATACATGTCTTTTCTGCTGGTAATAGCGGAACTTCCGATTGTGGATATGGAGCTGGATCGAACTGGGGGAATATTACTGGTGGGCACAAAGTAGGTAAAAATGTAATTACTGTTGGCAACCTAACTGAAGAGGATGTAATCGCTAATTCAAGTAGTAGAGGTCCTGCCGAGGATGGAAGAATTAAACCTGATGTTTGTGCAAAAGGTACTAATGTGTTTTCTACTGTAGATGTAAATGATTATGCCTATAAAACTGGAACTTCCATGTCGTGCCCAGGAGTTTCAGGCTCTTTAGCACAGCTATATCATGCTTACAAAGATTTAAACAACGGACAGAATCCCCGATCTTCCCTTATTAAGGCTGCTCTTATGAATTCTGCTGAAGACCTTGGGAACCCAGGACCTGATTTTATTTATGGATGGGGAAGAGTCAACCTGAAAAGGTCTTACGAAACACTCCTTAATCAACAATATTTTTACGACTCATTAGACAATGGAAATAACACTACTATCACGCTTAACGTGCCTGCCGGACAGGGTCAATTAAGAGTGATGCTTTATTGGTCAGATATTGAAGGAACTGCCAATGCTGCAATTGCCTTAGTAAATGATCTAGACATGACCATCACTACTCCTTCTGGAAATGTTGTTGATCCTTGGATACTCAATTCTGCTGCTAATGCCAATAGCCTTAATGCCAATGCAACTAGAGGAAATGACCATTTAAACAATGTAGAACAAATAACTATAGACAATCCGTCATCAGGAAATTACACCATTAGCATTGATGGATTTAATGTCCCATCTGGTCCCCAAGATTTTTATGTTGTTTATGAATTTCGGAACGATGATGTAATTCTTACCTACCCTAATGGAGGCGATCCATTTGTGCCTGGGGAAACTGAAAAAATAAGATGGGATGCTTTTGAAAATACAGGAAACTTTTCGCTCGAATACTCTTTAGATAGTGGTGCTACATGGAGCAACATCTCTACCAACATTAATAGCTCGTTACGTTTTTATGACTGGACAGTTCCCACTACTGTTACAGGCAATGCTTTAATTAGAGTAGCTAGAAGCGGAAGCTCCGATATTTCTGATGAATGCTTTTCTATTATTGGAGTTCCTACTAATATCACTTCTCTTCAATCATGCGCTGGCAGCTTAATTATTTCATGGGATCCCGTTACTGGAGCAGATGGATATACTGTTTTTGTTTTGGGGAACAAATACATGGATTCTGTTGGTGTTTCCAATAGCAATCAGTTTACCTATGCTGCTACGCCCAATACTACCTACTGGATTTCTGTAAATGCTACTGGTCCTACTGGTGCTTATGGAAGAAGAGCCATAGCCGTGCAACTACAAAGCGGTAATAGCTCTAGCTCAACAACAAGTGATTTTGGTGCAAATACCAATGGTACTTGCGACAGTATCTTAACTGTTAATTTTAACAACACTAGTGTTAATGGAGTGACTTATTATTGGGATTTTGGAGATGGGAATATTAGCTCTACAGTAAATCCAACACATACTTACGCCTCACCTGGGGTTTACAATGTTATGCTGATTGCAGATGGTGGGTCTTGTGGAATAGATACTCTTATTGAAAATAACTTCATTGCTGTTGGACAGCTAGCAGAGCCCGATGTTGATAATGTAAGCATTTGTTCTCCTCAATCAGTTTCACTTTCTGCTTTATCAAGTAATGTAATTAATTGGTATGATCAATTAGTAGGTGGAAATTCTATTCATACTGGAAATACTTTCACAACACCGCTAATTAATAACTCTACCACCTATTATGTAGAAGCATCCTCTGCTGGTGGAATTAATAATGTAGGCCCTGCTGACAATTCATTTGGAAATGGAGGATACTTTACAAATGGTGGAAGGCATTTAGTTTTTGATGCTTTTAGCGACTTTACTCTTAACTCTGTTTGGGTTGATGCAGATGGAGCAGGCAACAGAACAATTGAACTCAGGAATAGTAATGGAGTGGTTATAAAGGATACTACTATTAATATTCCCGATGGTCAAGGAAGAATTACCTTGAATTTCAATATCTCCCCAGGCACTGATTATCAGCTTGGAGTTACAGCATCCTCAGACCCAAGTTTATATAGAAATAATTCTAATGTTAATTATCCATACTCTATTGCTAACCTTATTTCTATTAAACAAAGTAATGCCAATACACCAGGTGCTTACTACTACTTCTTTTATGATTGGGAAATAGAAACTAGCTCTTGCTTGAGTGATAGAAAAGAGGTTACTATTTCTTTAGCTCAACCTCCTTCCACAATCAACGATTCTATTTGTGGATCAGGCACTGTCGTGTTATCAGCTAATGGAACAGGTAATGGCACATTAAACTGGTATGACAATGCCAATGGCGGCATATTATTGGCTAGCGGAAATACTTTCACCACTCCTGTAATAAATACTACTACTAGCTATTATGTTGAAGAAGAAGTTCCTTCTCCACCAGTAAATGGCGGACCTTCAGACAACACTTTTGGAACAGGCGCTTATTTTAATGGAGATCAGCATTTGCTATTTGATTGCTTTACAAATTCAATTCTAAAATCTGTTAAATTATATGCTGGGGCTTCTGGCAATAGAACCATTGAGCTAAGAGATAACAATGGAACTGTATTACAAGACATTACCCTATTTTTACCTGCTGGTGAAAGCAGGGCAGTACTTAATTTCAACCTTAATCCCGGTAACGATTACCAGCTTGGAGTTACCAATGGGAGTTCTCCGGATCTTTATAGAAATAATAATGGTCCTAACTATCCTTACAACATAAATGGATTGGTAGAGATTACTAACAGCAGTGCTGGTGTGTCTGGATCTCCTGGCTACTATTACTTTTTTTATGACTGGGAGTTAGCTGAACCCCCTTGTTTTACATCAAGAACCATGGCAACCGCTATTATCAACAACACAACTACTGTTACTATCAATCCCATTAGTCCTATTTGTATTAATGATGCTCCTGTCAATCTAACCGCTTCATTAGCTGGAGGAACTTGGGCTGGAAATGGAATTACCAATATCTCTAACGGAACTTTTGACCCAATGAATGCTGGTGCAGGCACTCATCTAATTACTTACACAACTCCTGGTACTTGCTCCGGAACTGACTCCGTTTCGATTGATGTTTTTAGCACTGCGGACCCAACCATTAATGGAGTAAATCCATTGTGTGTCACCGACAATCCTGTTTCCTTAACTGCCGCTACTAGCGGAGGAAGCTGGGCTGGAAATGGCGTTACTAATGGAACTTTTGACCCTGCAATTGCAGGTGTAGGCACGCACTCTATTTCTTATACTATTTCTGGTAATTGTGGTGCTACTGACCAAATAGACATTGTTGTTAACTCTATTGTTAGCGCTACTATTAATGCTGTATCCAATGTTTGTGAAGCCGATCCATCTTTTAACCTATCAGCTGCAAGTCCAGGTGGCGTTTGGTCTGGAAACGGAATTACTGACCCAAACACTGGAACTTTTGACCCTTCTGCTGCTAGTGCTGGATCTCACACTATCAGCTACACTATCAATGGTAATTGTGGCGATTCAGATCAAACAATAGTTATTGTTGACCCTCAAGCAGACCCCACTATTAATCCAATTAACCAAGCATGTATTTCTGCTCAACCTTTTAACCTATCAGCTGCAAGTCCAGGTGGAATCTGGTCTGGAACTGGTATCACCGATCCTAACAATGGCACCTTTGATCCATCTATTGCAGGTATCGGAACTCATGTAATCTCCTATTCTATAAGTGGTAATTGTGGTGCCACTGATCAAACCAGTATTGTGGTAAGCACCTCACTATCTCCGACAATAAACACTGTTAACCCTATTTGCACTTCAGAGCCACCAGTTGTTTTAAGTGCAGATTTAACTGGTGGGACGTGGTCTGGAAATGGAATAACAAATACAAACTTAGGCACCTTTAATCCAGCTACAGCTGGACCTGGAACGCATACGATTACATATAGTATTCCTGGAGCTTGCGGTGGATCAGATCAAATTAATATAATAGTAAATAATAATACGAGCGCTTCCATTAATCCAGCAGGGCCCTATTGTTTAAATGACCCTGTTGTTAATTTAATTGCTGCTAACAATGGTGGTGTTTGGTCTGGAAACGGAATTACTAATGCTCAAACAGGTGAATTTAACCCTTCAATAGCAGGATCAGGAACACATGTTATTACCTATGTTATTTTAGGTGTATGTGGAGATATTCAAACTACAACTATTACTATTAATAATGGTGATGCTTCTTTTATATTACCTATAGATAGTATGTGCACAGACAATAATTCGATTAACATCTTTTCTAGTCAAGCTGGGGGTACCTGGTCGGGGATTGGAATAGTTGACCCTATTCAAGGTATCTTCGATCCTTTTTCTGCTGGACCTGGAAATCATTTAATTACTTATAGTATAGCTCCTCCTTGTCCAGATTCTCAGTCCCAAACTATTGTGGTAGAAGAATCCATTAATGCCTTTATTAGCCCAGTATCACCACTATGCTATTCAGCTTCTTCAGTTCCTTTAATAGGAATTCCTGGTGGAGGCACCTGGTCTGGTAACGGAATAACAAATGCTCAAAATGGCATATTTGATCCTTCATTAGCTGGAGTTGGATCTCATACTATTAATTATGAAGTAACTGGTAATTGTGGAGACGTCACTAGTTCAATAATTATTGTTGATGATTGTTCAAATATTACTAATCATAATGCAGCAACTTTTGAATACTTCCCTAATCCCGCTAAGGACAAAATCAACCTGAATTTTTATCTACTAAATGACAAAAACCTAGTTTCAATTCATTTACATTCTGTTGCCGGTAAAACTATCCTAGTAAAAGATTTTCAATTACAAAAAGGAGAAAATCAAATTGAAATTGAAATTCCTCAAAGTGTTTCCAATGGGCTCTACTTTATAGAGACATCAGGGGATTACAATTCGATAAACCCAATAATTATCATGAAATAATTCTATTTAAATTTTATATTCATGAGCCATTATGAAGGTGTTTAAAAACAAGTTTTGCTTTGTTTTTACCAACTGTATTTTCAAGCTCATCTATAGACAATAATCTTAAGTTTTTTATACTCTTATGTTTTTGAATAAGCAGGGTCATGGTTTTTGGCCCTACTCCTTTAATTGATGTTAATTCAGATTGTAATGTGCTCTTGATCCTTTTGGAACGATGATGCTTAATACCAAAACGATGTGCTTCATTCCTCATGTGCTGTATCACTCTAAGTGTTTCCGACTTTTTGTCTAAATACAATGGATACTTATCTCCAGGATAAAAAATCTCTTCTAGCTTTTTAGCAATTGCAATTACAGCTACTTTTCCTTTAATTCCTAAAGATTCCAAGCTCTTCATAGCGCTGCTTAATTGTCCTTTCCCTCCATCTAAAACAATAAGTTGAGGTAGTGGTTTTCCTTCATCAATCAATCTTTTGTATCTCCTATAAACTACTTCTTCCATAGAGGCAAAGTCATCTGGACCAACTACAGTTTTAATATTATAATGCCTGTATTCTTTTTTAGCTGGTTTTGCATTATTAAACACCACACATGCTGCTACGGGTTCATTACCCTGAAAATTTGAATTATCAAAGCACTCCATCCTTTCTGGAATTTTATTTAGCTTGAGGTCTTCTTTAATTGTTTTTAAAATTCTTTCCGTATGCTTTTCAGGGTTTTTAACTGATTCATTTTTGTGTTTTTCTTTCATGTACAAATAAGCATTCCTTTGTGAAAGGTCTAACAACTTTTTCCTATCTCCTTTTTGGGGGACACTAACCTTCTGCTTAAATTCCGACTCAAGTTTAAAAGGTAAAATAAGCTCTTTAATCTCTTCTGGCGCAGCTTGTAGCACATCCACCACAACCATTTCTAACAAACCATTTTTGTCCTCTTCTAATTTCTTTTTAATCTCAATCATTCTGCTCTGACAAATTGCTCCATTAACTACTTTTAAATAATTAACAAAAGCATGAGACTGATCTTCTTCAATACTAAAAACATCTACATTACTTATCGTGCTACTTACCACAGCAGATTTCGCTTGGTAATTTTCTAATTCCTTAATTGTATTCTTAATAAGCTGCGCTTCCTCGTATTTAAATTTTACTGAAAACACTTTCATTTCTTTCTTTAGTTCTTTGACTAAATTAGATATGTTCCCTTTTAATACATGAATAGCTGAGCTTATTCGTTGATCATAATCCTCTTCCTGAACCTCTCCCTGACAACACCCCTTACAATTTCCAATATAATACTCTACTTCTGACTCATACTTTTTATCTCCAGGGATCCATTTTTTTAGTTCATGAGAACAATTTCTTAACTGAAAAGTATTATTTAAAAAATTGATGATATACTTTACTAAAGTCACTGAATGATAAGGCCCAAAATATTTTGATCCGTCTTTAATTACTTTTCTAGTATAATTAATTCTGGAGAAGGGTTCGTTTTTGACACATATCCATGGGTATGTTTTATCGTCCTTGAGCTGAACATTGTATTTGGGCTGGTGCTTTTTAATGAGCACATTCTCTAAGAGCAATGCGTCCATTTCAGATTCAACCTTAATGGTTTTTATATCAGCAATTTTTTTAACAAGAACTTTCGTTTTATTATTCTCAAATTTCTGTTTATTAAAATAGGAGGATACCCTTTTTCTTAGGTCTTTAGCTTTACCAATGTAGATAATCTCCCCATTTTCATCTTTAAATTGATAGACTCCCGGGCTGGAAGAAATACTTTTAATGATGTCATTAATAAGCTCCATCAAAATTATAATTATGCTTTATTTATTTCTTGCAATAGAATAGTCAACTAACCCTATCAATGCATTTTTCGAAGGATTATCTGGAAAATCTTTAATTAAAGCCAATGCCTTTTCTTTATACTCAAACATTCTTTTTTCTGAATATTCTATACCTCCATTAGCAATCACCATTTCTATGACTTCCTGCACTCTATTAGTATCCTCATTGTGATTCTTAATCGTATTAATGATTCGTTTCTTTAGAGCGGCATCTACATTATTCATTGTGTAAATCAAAGGAAGTGTCATTTTACGCTCTTTGATATCTATTCCTGTTGGCTTACCAATATTTTCAGAAGATCCAAAGTCAAAAATATCATCCTTTATTTGAAAAGCTAATCCTACATTTTCACCAAATTGTCTCATTACCTCAACTTTATCTGGACTCATATTAACAGATTGAGCTCCTGATGCGCAACATGCAGCAACCAAGGATGCGGTTTTTTGCTTAATTACCTGATAATAAATTTCTTCATTTATATCTAATCTTCGTGCCTTCTCCATTTGTAATAATTCTCCTTCACTCATCTCTTTTACTGCACGAGACACAATTTCTAACAGCTCAAACTGTTTGTTTTCTGTAGTAAGTAATAACCCTCTAGACAACAAATAATCTCCTACTAAAACAGCAATCTTGTTTTTCCATAATGCATTAATTGAGAAGAAACCTCTTCTCTCATTGGCATCATCTACCACATCATCATGTACTAAAGTGGCGGTATGTAACAATTCAATTAAAGAAGCGGCAGTATAAGTGGCATCGTTCACTTCACCGCACATCTTAGCAGATAAAAAAACGAAAAGTGGTCGCATTTGCTTCCCTTTTCTTTTAATAATATAATGGGTAATCTTATCTAACAGTGCTACATCACTTTTTAAAGATGCTTTGAACTTTTCCTCAAAAAGCTTCATCTCCTCTGCAACGGGCTCTTTTATATCTTTAACTGTTAGCAACATATACAGACAAATATCTGCATTTATTACAATACATCGTTAAGCATAGTGTATTAAAATAACACTTATTTATTTTTTAATAATCTTAAGATCTACTGATTCTCCTTCTGATTTTAAACGCAAAATATAAACTCCAACTGAAAGATCTGATACATCTAGGTTGATATTTTTAATATTAGAAAAACTCTCTTTTTGAATAATACGAGATCTAATATCCATAATAGAAACTTCAATATCTTGCTTAAGATTAGGCAGCTTTAACATTAAATGATCCGATACAGGGTTGGGGTAATATTCCATGCCTTTCCATGCTTCACTTAACACGCCTGTCATGTCTACATATGTACAGCTACTTATAGAAGTACAGCCATTATATGTTATCTCTACTGCATAATTTCCAGTATTCTGAGCTGTAAATGTTTGATTCGTCTCGCCAGTAATAGGAGCATTTGAATTATCACAATCTAACCATTGATAAGTAGCTCCCGATTGTCCTACAGTTAAATCAACTCCATTTTGAGAAATGGTAGAATCTATTGCAATAACAGAGAGGTCTATAGTAATAATACTATCACACCCAACACTATTTTGAATCACATCTGTATAAATTCCAGAAGTGGTATATATAACCCCACTAGGCGATGTATATGTATTACAAGCAGATTCAGTAATTGATGAGGTAGTGTTGGTTAAACAGCCTGTCATTATATTGATCTCAAAATCATCAAAATAGAAGCCATCTTCTTTCACACCCTGATCGGACACAATTTGAAACCTTACAAGAATTGAGCTACCTAAATAATCAGATAGATCGATCTCTTCCTTTACCCATGTGGTTTGAAACCCATCGTATAAAGGTTCGCCATCTGCAGCATTTTGATTAGCCACCCCTAGATTTGTGTATTTCCCACATTGAGGAGTCCAAGTACTACCACCATCATTAGAAACCTCAACTTGAACATAATCCCAATTGGCTTCAATCTCCCATTTAGCCCAGAAAGACATGTTGGCTCCTATGGCATTACTAAGATCAGCAGGGTTATTCATCGTAATTGTTTTATTAATATTATTAGCATAATCACCACCAGGAGAATCAGTAATTGATGATGAAGGAGAATAAAAATCTGAATTAGTTACATTCCAGGTCTGAGAGACATTCCAATTAGCAATACTACTTCCATTATCGGTCATTAAATTCGTTTCTGTACCATAAATCTTAGTGACTAAAAAACTTTCGACATATTGGCCATTATCTACCTCTATGTAATATTCTACAAGGTCTCCCATAGAAATTGCAGGGTCAAGTTGAAAAGAAATTGAGTCTAGATCTGCTTGTAAAAGAGACATGTTATTATGGACATTTGAACCTCCAATACTTAAAATGTTAAAACTTACAGGAATAATACTAACTGTAAAATTAGCTGGATCCTCTAATCCCAATCTCTGTAATTCATAGCTAAAAAATCCATTCATGTTATTAATCGCTAAAGGAGACTCATCAGTAATAGAAGCATAATTGGTGATCAAATGTGCAGCCATTAAATTGGTAAACACCATGCTATTGCAAATATTCTCAATATCTGATGAGTTGGGCCAAAATCCAGCATCACTAATTTCAGGTGTAAAAGCAAAGATTTTTGGTTTTGTAGCAAGATCTGCTCCATACATCCAATCATCTGAATCGCCAGATGCAGGATATAAGGATGCACTGATCTTAGGGATCATTCCCAGACCGTTGTGCTCAGTCATTATATCTGATATGGCTACATACGTATTATGGTCTGGAGTATACTGATTGTTATCATATCCATAAGGGTAGAGTAAAGAATTATCATACGTATGATTATTCAATGCGATTTTAAAATCATGGTTTTCACAAAACCATTTCATGGCTTGATTTTCTATTTCAGAAAATGGCCCCGTTCCAGGGTACACATCACTATTAGTGTTAAAGCTTATTCCTGTTGTTCCCCAAACACTGTTTCCTTGCCCATCTATATAATCGTAATTTCTATTGTTATCTACCCCATAGTTTCCATTTCCATGATTCCTTCTGTTTTTTCTCCACATCCCCCCTCCATTAGGGTTCTGAGTGCAGTTATATACATATCCATCAGGATTAAGCACTGGAATAAAATATAGTTCTGTATTATTAACTATACTTTGTACTTCTGGATTAGTAGCATAATTTTCCAATAAATACCACATGTAATAAATCAGCTGTTGCATGGCCGCAGGTTCTCGAGCATGGTGAATGGCATCATATAACATTTCTGGTTCTGCTTCATTGGTATTAGGGTTATCAGAAATTTTTAACCAATAAATGGATCTCCCTTCATAGGTCTGAAAATTAGAGATTGGTGCTTTTGCAGTGATTAAATTAGGGTACAATGCCACCATGTCATCCAGCTCAGCCAACATCTCTGTATAGGTGTAAAAACCTGCCATTGAGCCCAACTCCCAGTTAGCAGGAGTTGCATAAGTAGGAGTACCTGTAGAAGTACATGTTCCATTCTTAAAAATAGTTGATGGATTCTCGTTTTCTTTATTATTCTGCTCTTGATAAAAAGTAGCTACATCTTCAATAACTATCTCTACTTTCATACCAAACATCTTTGCAATACCAATATCATTATCAGAAAAATCGGATTCGAAATAAATCCCTTTTTTATGGACCCCATGGTCCAATGGAACGCCCTGACTTGCTAATCTAGTAAGCCCCATATTGTTTTGATAATAGATCCTAGCTCTATGATATTGAATTTCTTTTTCTTCTTTAGGCCTAACAAGGCTCCCTGTATTGTTCTGTTGTGCACTGACTAGAGAGACACAAAACAAAAAAATAAGAATACTGTATTTCATTATAGAATAATTTAGTTAAAGTAAGGGGGTGTTGTAAAGTCACTTATATAAAACCCATTAATGGTCAATAGGTTGCCATTGCTTTTTAAATTTAATAAATTGTTCTCTTAAAACAAATACCGTTTAGGTAGAAAATATTATTTAATTACAATTAATTTCTTGCCCTTTGTTAAGCTGTTTTCAGATTTAATACTGTAGTAATAAATACCTGCTGAGAATTTCTTTAAAGAATAATTAATTACGCCCTTACTATTCTCCAATTGAATTACCTCAACAATCTTACCCATTTCATCCCAGATAACTAAGTCAGATTTTTCAGCATTTTCTGCTATTTGATAATTGAACTGTAGCTGCTCTTTTGCAGGGTTGGGCACAGCATTAATTACTGCTTGTATCGAATTAATCTGATCAATAGCAACAAAGCTAATTGGTACTAGCTGTACATCCTGAACAACAGTACTATTATTTACAATATTAGCATTGATCGTTTTGCTATGATATCCCGTTTTACTAAAAGTAATATCATAATTACCCTGGTATAAATACCTATGGTAATTGCCAATGGGTAAATAGGAGTATACATGCGAGCTATCTACATCGTGACCAGAAATCTCAACCCTGGCCTTAAGAGGATCTCCAGTAATACTATCTGTGACAATCCCTCTAATACCATATAAAGATTGTTCCATGAAATTAAGAAAAGAAGGAAAATTAGCATCCCACAATACTGGTAAGTCATTAGGGTTTGGGGTTTTATCATCTGAAAGCTCTAATGTTAATTCCCTGCAGTATTTAAAATAATTCATGTAATCCTGTCTTCCCCCATCTACTTCATACCAATCCCATCCATTGGTAATACCATCATTTAAATAATTAAAATACCCATTCCCACTATTGGCCTGACAAGAATCCGCATATTCGCTAGATATATACTGCCACCAATTATCGTCTGCAGTAAGGTTGCTCCATGTATCCCATGGATAGTTACACACCTCAACGCCTCCATGCATATTGGCAGAAATTGTAAAATTGACTGTGTCGGCTAACCCTAAAAATAGTTCGGTTTCTTCCTGATATGCATTACCGTCTGGATGTGGCCCATCTTCAGGATCAGGATAATTTCTATTGAGATCTACCCAATTAGAATTATACCTAGACGCTCCCCATACATTCTGATTTCCTCCTGCGTAGGCGCCATCTGGATTAGCTAGAGGGTTGATCCAAATATCAATCTCATTCACTAGATTGGTCAATCGGGTGTTTGTGCCATATCCATTTAACAATTCATCTATCAACCTGAGCATTAAAATATATCCTGCTAGCTCATCCCCATGCATAGAGGAGGTGTATAAAAAAGAAGGTTCATTCTCCTTAACCCCTACATTGCCTGAAATTTGCACGATCAGCATTTTTCTTCCTGAGCTTAATGTTCCCAAATTATGGAGCTTACAAATAGCAGGAAATGAATCAGCGAATGCCTGCATCATGTCCTCATATTCCTGATAGGTAGGATAAAAATCCCAATTATTTTTTGTTTCTGATTTAATAGCATTTATAAAAGCCAATTTCTTATCGATAAGCTGATAATCTATATTCTCTTTTAAAAAATCTTTAAACTCTTTTTGATTCGCATAGGCATATGCCATAGTTGCATTGGTCTTATGGTCCAAAGAAATAATCTTTGAAAGTCGATCCAGCTGGTTTTTATTTTTATACTTAAATGAGAAATACACTTCTCCCTTTTCAGAAAAAAGTTCAGCTGTTTTTTGAGAGAAAACTTGAATTTGAAAAATACTAAATAGTAAGATCAAGCAATTGATAAGACGATTTCTCATACTGTAATTTTTATAACCTAAATTTATGAATGATTGACTCCATTACTATAACCCCAAAATAGCAGCTTGGTTGCCATTGCTGTTAAATTTAACAAAATCATCTTTTTTATACAATATTTTACTTTTTAGTCTATTATTAGAAATGGTAGAATAACTTTGTGAAATGACCAATATGTCTGAAAATAAGGAACTGATCATCAGTGAATATCAGCTATATTTACTTAGAAACGGAGAAATGCCTGTTACGATTTTTGCTTTTTGCGAAAAATTAGGTCTTTCCGAAAATGAATTTTATGACCATTTCAATTCTTTCAAGTCTCTTGAAAAAGAGATCTGGTCTTCTTTTTTTGATACCATAAGAGCTGCCATTGAGAATGATCAGGAATATGTTTCTTTTACCACTCATGAAAAAGTGCTTTCCTTTCATTACACACTACTTGAATTATACAAACAGAATAGAAGCTTAGTAACACTCCGCTTTTCAGCATTGAATTATCAGCACATAAGACCCTGGTTCTTAGACCAATTTCATGAAGCGTTCAAATCCTGGACAGATGAACTATTAAATGAAGCATTCGAAAAAGATGAAATAGTAAATCGCCCCCTAGTTTCAGACAAGTACTGTGAAGCTCTTTGGGTCCAATTCCTATATATAACCCGAGTTTGGATCAATGACGAAAGTGATCAGTTTCAAGTAAGTGATGCTGCTATTGAAAAAACTGGAGCACTTATTTTTGAACTTATGAAAAAAGGACCGGTCGATCTAATAGTAGACTTCATCAAATTTGCCTATCAGAATAAAGCCTATTGAAAGAGCAAGATAAAATACCAACTAGCAAAGTAAAAAGGGCAGCTAAATTGCTTTCTGCTGGAGCCAAGGTGGGTACTAATTACTTAAAATATTATGCTAAAAAAGCCACTGGAGATGAGCAGGCAAAGGAGCAGCTGGATAAAGACAATGCAGAAGACCTTTTTGAAACATTAAGTGAATTAAAAGGAAGTGCGCTTAAGGTAGCACAGATCATGAGCATGGATAAGAATATGCTACCTACTGCCATTACTGAAAAATTTGCAATGGCACAGTACAACGCACCCCCTTTATCTTATCCTTTAGTGCTTAGAACCTTTAAAAAATCCTTTGGAAAATCTCCTTTAGACATCTTTAGTTCATTTTCAAGAAATGCCATAAAGGCCGCCTCTATTGGGCAGGTACATATGGCAGAAAAAAATGGTCAAAAGCTAGCGGTAAAGATCCAATATCCAGGTGTTGCTGATAGTGTTAAAAATGACCTTAGAATGATAAAACCTATTGCCATGAGGATTTTGAATCTAAAGGAAAATGAAATCAGGCAGTATTTAGATGAAGTTGAAGAACGGCTTATTGAAGAAACCAATTATGAGCTAGAGCTCAAGCAATCCATTGAGATCAGCCAGGCATGTAGCCGACTTAAAGGTTTTGTATTCCCAACCTATTATCCAGATTTATCTTCTAACAAGATCATAACAATGGAATGGCTCGAAGGAGCACATTTAAAGGAATACCTTAAAACGAATCCCGATCAACAAACAAGAAACTTAATAGGTCAACGATTATGGGAATTTTATGACTTTCAAGTCAATGAGCTAAAGGCTATTCATGCCGACCCTCATCCTGGCAACTTTTTGTTCTATGAAAATGGAGATATCGGGGTGATAGATTTTGGATGTATAAAAAGAATCCCAATTGATTTTTATCATAATTATTTTCAATTATTAAATCCATCGTATCAAAAAGATGATGAATTACTCATGGAGCTTTTTTACAAACTAGAATTTATCTATGAGGATGACACTCCCGAAACAAAAAAATTATTTTTTGGTTTGTTTAAAGAGATCATGTTCTTGTTGATTCAGCCTTTTAAAGAAGGTGATTTTGATTTCTCCAACAAAGATTACCTTGATCGGCTCTATGAGCTAGGTGATGAGCTGAAATCAAGAAAAGACATTAGAAAAAATGGAGCAGCAAGAGGATCAAGACATATTCTCTATATCAACAGAACCTATTTTGGTTTATTTACACTTTTATATGAGCTTGGAGCTAATATCGAAACAAGCACCTCTTTTAATTTTAATAAAGCTGACTAAAGTTTAGTCGTTAAGGTAATTGTCTTCTTTTCTGCAGAAACATTTCCTTGAAGGTCAAATACCTCAAAATAAACTATGTAGATACCTGCCCTGCCCTTTTCACCAGTGTTGATTACTCCATCCCAGCTCACAGTGCCATCGGCACCCAATAGCTCATTTTTAAGCAACTGTTTAACAATTCTTCCATGATGATCATAGATGAATAAATTGGCCACATTTCCTGCATTCTCCATCGTGTATGAAAAAACACCTACATCTTCATGCCCATCATTATCAGGTGAAAAAACAGGGGTTTCTACAGTAAAAAACATTCCTGAAGATCCAGCTGAATAATTCTGTGAATTTTCCATTCCCGGAGTCCCCCAACCAATGGCTTCAGCTGCACTGTGCCAATTAAAGGCATTATTGGTAGCCGTGTTTTGATCTATTCTTTCTAAGGAAACTCCTTCTACATCATTGATCAGCTCAAAATGCATATCATCATTATAACTAAATTGATCTAAGATGAGACTGTCTGGATTCAATACATAAACAGTAGCTGAATCATTGTTAAATGTAGGAAGGTCCATTTCTATAAAAACTGCAGTATTCCTATAATTATATGCAGCTGCAGTTGATGCAGAATCTTCTGTAAGTAGCACATATTCCCCAGGCATTAATATATAATTAATGGGGATCTCCTTATGATTATCTACCCCATCATCAAAATTAGCGATCATATAATTATATAAATCTAGGCTCTTTGTGCTGTTATTGTATAGCTCTACATAATCACTTCCTCCCGTAAAAGGATCGAATAATATTTCATTGACCACTACCTCGCCTAAAAGTGCTGTGTCAGGAACAATAATATCAATTGTGTCATTCAATATATTTGAAGAAAGATCTTCGATATTACTTATCTCCAAAGATAAAGTTGCTCCAGCTGAAAAAGGTGTATTGAACATCAGCTCGTATACATTGTTGTTGTTTGTAACAATTAAGGGGTTGCCATCTCCAGGCAACACATAATTATTAATATCTTCTGCAGTAACAGAAACTGATTCATTAAATGTAATATCGATTAAATTAGCCCCCGAAACATTGGCAGAAACAACTGCAGGAGGATCGTTATCTACAATCACATTACCAACAATTGATATATCGTCATAAATGAAATTTCCAGAATTAGATGTAGTGTATTTACACCACACACCACTATACTTGGAAAAGGTATGGTCTGTGTCTGTAGCTCCTGCTTCAAAAATAAAATTTGTTCCCCCTAAGCTGTCAGCTTCAACCAACCAATTTCCTGCAAGGTCTCTAGTTACCCTAATTCTTGCATCTGGGCTAACCCCATAAGCGCCATAAATTCCAGTTGCAATTAAAGCAGAGCTGGTCCCATCTTGTCTATATAATTTGATTTTATCTACTGAACCGCTTTCACCAATCCTTATATAATATCCGTCAAGTGATCCTTTTAAGTTCTCTTGATTAGAACATAAATAAAACCTGCCTGTATTATTGCTTGAAGGACTAAACAATAAATTCATTCTAAATTCCCATGTAACAGTATTAGTGAAATCCAAAATTCCCGTTTCGGTAACTAAATAAGAAGTGTCGGTAACTGCTGGAGCATTCAGCTGTAATTCCATGGCCCCGTTCACAATGAAATTGGAAACATCTCCATTCCAAAGTGGATTTGAAGTAAAATCACCATCACTGAAATCTTCTATCAGCTGTGCCTGAATTTGAAAAATGGGGAGAATTAACCCCAATAAACATATATGTAAAATTTTCTTCCCGCTCATCTATACTGAATAAATATACTACTTTTGAACAAAACGAAAATAATGAAATTAGCGATAGTTGGTGCAACTGGAATGGTAGGAAATGTAATGCTAAGAGTACTTGAAGAAAGAAATCTACCTATTACAGCGCTTTTATTAGTTGCTTCAGAAAGAAATATTGGGAAGCCAATACAATATAAAGGAAAAGAAATTATTGTTATTGGAATATCAGAAGCTTTAGAACAATGTCCTCAAATCGCCATCTTTTCTGCAGGTGGTTCACTTTCAAAAGAATGGGCACCAAAGTTTGCAGCAAAAGGAATAGTGGTTATTGATAATTCATCTGTATGGAGAATGGATGAGGATAAAAAACTGATCGTCCCAGAAATCAATGCGAAAGAAATTACTGAAAAAGATAAAATCATAGCCAATCCTAATTGTTCAACCATTCAAATGGTGCTTGCTTTAAAAGCACTCCATGAAAAATACAGGATCAAAAGATTAGTTATCTCAACTTATCAGTCTGTTACGGGAACTGGCGTAGCAGCTGTTGAGCAAATGGAAAATGAAAGGGCCGGCAAACCAGCAGAAAAAGTATATCCCTATACAATAGATCTAAATTGTTTTCCGCATGGGGGAGATTTTATGGACAATGGCTATTCTTCTGAAGAAATGAAGTTGGTTAATGAAACAAGAAAAATATTCAACGATCCTTCTATACAAATTACTGCTACTGTTGTAAGGATTCCAGTAATGGGTGGCCACAGTGAGGCAGTTAACGTAGAATTACATGAAGATTTTGATTTGGACACTGTTAAAAAAGAAATTGGAGAAACCCCTGGCATTCTAATCCAAGATGACGCCAAAAACAACTTGTATCCAATGCCACTTACCGCTCATGAAAAGGATGAAGTTTTTGTTGGTAGATTGAGAAGAGATCATTCTGTGCCTTTTGGATTAGACATGTGGATTGTAGCAGATAATCTAAGAAAAGGGGCGGCTACTAATGCTATTCAAATTGCAGAGTACATGATAGAAAATGAGCTCATTGAAAAAACAACTGCCTAATAATTCTAATCTTTGAGTAGAACCAGTGAAAACTCCATATTATTAGGAACAGCACCCATAAAAAAATTGTTGTTCAATCAGGCAATGCCTGCTGCCATCGGCTTTATGGTCATGTCATTGAACATGATGGTAGATACTTTTTTTGTAGGGCAATACATTCCTAATGGAGACCTTGCAATAGGAGCCATTTCAGTTGTTTTCCCTATCTCTTTTCTTTTTTCATCTATTGGGATGTCCATTGGAATTGGAGGGGGCTCTATTGTTTCAAGAGCATTGGGTGCCAACGATAAAAGCAAGGCATTACTTGCCTTTAACAACCAGGTTTGCTTAACGCTTTTTCTCGCGTTTTTAGTAGTCATTGTAGGAGTAGTTTACAAAACACCTATGTTAGACCTTTTCGGTGCTAAAGGACAGATCATGGAATATGCAGATATCTATTTTTCTATTGTTCTTGTTGGTATTCCATTTTTAGCAATCTCCATGATGGCTAACAACAATTTACGAGCAGAAGGTAAAGCAAAGATCGCCATGGTAGTCTTACTGATTCCTTCCATTGTTAATATATTTTTAGATTATATATTCATTGACCTAATGAACTACGGAATGGAAGGTGCAGGATGGGCCACTACCATCTCCTATTTGGGATGTGCTGCCTATATTTTTTATTTCTATTTAGCAGGTAAGGGAGAAATGAAAGTGATCCCCGAAAAATTCAAGCTCAATAAAAGTATTGTATCTGAAACACTTAAGCTAGGTTCTGTGAATATGGTAAGACAAGGGACATTGAGTGTGCTTGCCATTGTATTAAACACCTCTTTATTTAAATACGGAAATTTGGATGGCATGGGGGGTGAAACAGCTATTTCAGTATATGGATTGGCGGGTAGGTTGGTCATGTTCGCTTTCTTTCCTTTAATTGGAATAGCACAGGGCTTTATGCCTATTGCCGGATATAACTATGGGGCTAAAAATTATGAACGACTCAAAGAAGTGATCAATGTAGCACTTATCTATGGGTTTATTATTGCTGGATTTATCTGCTTTATACTTATTTACAGTGCCGAATGGATCCCGTATTTATTCACCAAGGATGTAGCTCTGATAGAGTATTCACCCGATGCTATTTTCTGGTTATTTGTTACCTCTCCTGTGGTGTCATTTACTTTAATCAGCCCTTCATATTACCAGGCCATTGGAAAAGCTACTCCGGCTTTACTTTTAACCCTTACCAAGCAAGGCCTTTTTCTAATTCCTCTGGTTATTATTTTACCCATGTATTATGGCATTAATGGAATCTGGTACAGCTTTCCAATTTCAGATATAATATCTGCCATTATTTGCTACTACTTTCTTAGAAGAAGTATAAAAAAACTTAGCTAACTCTATTGCATTACAACTTTCAAAGGCTCTTTATTTTCTCCGATCTGAATAAAATATAGTAAATTTTTATTTTGTTTTTTAGTGATTTTTACTATATTATAGTAATAATATTTTGTATTTTAACAAATCACCAAACACCCCTATTCCTATGATTAATTTCACCCCTAAATTCAAAGAAGAGACCCTTAAAAAAAGGATCAAGCACGAAACTGTAGCAGATTACATGACCACCAATGTGATCACTTTTTATCCAGAAGATGATATTCGCAAAGTAATAGATGTTATTATCAGCAACAAGATCTCCGGAGCTCCCGTAGTCGACCACAACAAAGAGCTCGTGGGCATTATATCAGAGAAAGATTGCCTACGAGTTATAGTAGAAGACATCTACCACAACCTGCCACCTAATAAAGGCAGGGTAGGCAATTACATGTCTAGAAAAGTAATTACTGTAAATGAAGACACGGACGTTACAGAAGTTGCCAATTTATTCCTGAATTCTAATTTTAGAAGGTATCCTGTTGTTCGAAATGCTAAGATGGTAGGCCTTGTTAGCAGAAGAGACATACTCAGGGCCTCTAAGCGTATTAAAAAAACTAGCTGGTAAAAGCTTCTTCTTTGCTTGCAGCATCGTTCTTGTTGGCCAACTGACCACAGGCAGCATCTATGTCCTTGCCCCTACTTCTTCTAACATTAACGATGATCTTTTGAGATTCTAAATACTGCGCAAAGGCATCTACCTTTTTCATGTCTGCCTGCTGATAAATACCATCATCAATGGCATTGTATTCTATAATATTGACCTTACAAGGCACTGTTTTACAAAAATCTGCCAGCTCCTCAGCATCCTTGATCTCGTCATTAAAGTCTTTAAATATAATGTATTCGAATGTTACCCTTAAATTGGTTTTTACATAAAAATAAATAAGCGCTTCTTTCAATACTTCCAAGTTGTTGCTTTCATTTATGGGCATGATCTTGTTGCGCTTCTCATCATTGGCAGCATGTAAAGACAAAGCCAAATTAAAACGGATCTGATCATCTGCCAGCTTCTTGATCATCTTAGCAATGCCTGCTGTACTTACTGTTATTCGTTTGGGCGACATGCCTAATCCCTTTTCGGAAGTGATCTTGTCTATGGCCAACAGCACATTCTGGTAATTTAAAAGCGGCTCGCCCATTCCCATAAAAACAATGTTAGAAAGCGGGATGTTATATTTCTCTTTTGCCTGGTCGTTGATCATCACTACCTGATCGTAGATCTCATCGGGATTTAAATTTCTTACCCTCTTCAACCTACCTGTTGCACAAAAAGCACAGCTCAAACTACAGCCCACCTGAATAGACACACAAGCAGTCATCCTTTTGCTAGTAGGAATAAGCACCCCCTCAATAACAGCACCATCTGCCAGCTCAAATGCATTTTTAACCGTTCTATCGTTGCTAAATTGAGCTTCGGACAATTGAATGGCATGGATGACATAATCCTCTTCAAGCTGAGCCCTTAAAGGTTTAGAAAGACTGGTCATCTGCTCAAAAGAAATGGCTCTTTTTTTCCACAACCACTCATAGACCTGCTTGGCCCTGAATGGTTTTTCGCCTAGCTCAACTAGCTCACTGGTCAGCTGATCTAATGTAAGCTGTCTTATGTCCTTTTTGTTGCTCATTAATAAAAAACCCCGTCTTCAAACGGGGTTAGTATAAAAAGTGTTCCCTTAAAGGATCAGCATGGCATCGCCATAAGAATAAAAGCGATACTTTTCTTTGATCGCCTCCTTGTAAGCCTTCATCATTAGATCGTATCCACCATAAGCAGAAACCATCATAATCAAAGTAGATTTAGGAGTATGAAAATTAGTGATCATCGCATCAGGAATACTAAATTCGTAAGGAGGGAAAATAAATTTATTGGTCCATCCGTCATACGGCTTTAATTTTTTCTCAACAGAAACTGCTGTTTCAAGACCTCTAGTTACTGTTGTACCTACAGCACAAACCTTGCGCTTATTCTCTTTAGCCCTATTTACAATATCTGCAGTAGTTTCTGGAATATACAGCTGCTCGGAATCCATTTTATGCTTAGTAAGGTCCTCTACATCTACTGGTCTAAAAGTACCCAAGCCAACATGCAAAGTAAGCTCTGTAAAATCAACACCTTTAATCTCTAATCTTTTCATTAGCTGCTTGCTAAAATGTAAGCCAGCTGTAGGTGCTGCAACAGCCCCTTCTTGCTTGGCAAAGATCGTTTGATATCTTTCTTTATCTTCTGGAACAGGCTCTCTTTTAATGTATTTTGGAAGTGGGGTCATCCCAAGTTTGGTGATGGTTTGCTTAAATTCTTCATACGATCCATCGAAAAGAAAACGCAAAGTCCTTCCTCTAGATGTAGTATTGTCGATTACTTCAGCAACTAGCTCATCGTTCTCTCCAAAATAAAGTTTGTTGCCAATTCTAATTTTTCTGGCAGGATCTACCAATACATCCCATAACAAGCTTTCTTTATTCAGCTCTCTTAATAGAAAAACTTCGATCCTTGCACCTGTTTTTTCTTTATTTCCATACATTCTTGCAGGAAACACACGTGTATCATTAATAACCATGATGTCTCCATCGTCAAAATAGTCAAGCACATCTTTAAAAACCTTGTGTTCAATGTCACCTGTTTCTCTGTTAACAACCATTAACCTTGATTCGTCTCTTTCATCAGAGGGAAAATCAGCTATAAGCTTTTCAGGAAGATCAAATTCAAATTGAGATAATTTCATATTTGTATAATTTATACTAAACGGGCTTGCGAAAATAACAAATAAACCCTCACAATAACAAAAAATTACAAGCTATCTATCATCTTTAAACAGTCTTCCATGCTAATGGCTTGTTCTAAAGCAAAATTTCCAGATCGAGTTCTTCTCAATTTAATCAAGTGCCCTCCAGTATTCAATTGATTAGCAATGTCTCTTGCTAAAGCCCTTATATACGTTCCTTTTGAACAGTCTACCTGAAAGCTTAAACAATTGTCCTCTAGCAGCTCCAAAGTAATTGAATCTATAATGATCTTGTTCTTTTTAAGCTCGACCTTCTCGCCTTTTCTTGCGTATTCATAAGCCCTTTTTCCCTTCACCCTTTTAGCAGAAAAAATAGGTGGCTCCTGCAATTGCTCCCCCAAAAATTGTTGCGCTACTATGGCTACTTTCTCTTTATTAATGTCTACTGGAAAAGTAGCATCTATTTCGGTTTCAAGGTCAAAAGAAGGAGTGGTAGCACCCAGCTGTATGATCCCATCATAGGTCTTTTTTTCATTCATAAAACCTTCGATCACTTTGGTTTTCTTGCCTGTACACAGCACCAAAACACCCGTTGCTAAAGGATCCAGGGTGCCTGCATGACCTATTTTTATTTTCTTCACTTGGAGCTTATGCTTAAGATGGTATCTAATTTTCTTGACCACATCAAAAGAAGTCCAACCAAGGGGTTTATCTATAACCAGAACCTCTCCATTAATAAAGTCTTGCTGCTTTTTCATTGTATTACATTGAAAAAAAGATGCCTATGATGCCTATGATGACACAATAAACCGAAAAATAAACGAGCTTACTCCTCTTAACTAGCTTGATCATTAATTGACAAGCAAATAATCCAGTAATAAAAGCAGCTAAAAAGCCTATTGCTATTGAGCTGAATTCTATCCCTGTAGTAGAAAAGTCACTACTTAATAAGTCCTTGGCTATTTTTCCAAAGATCAATGGAACCACCATTAAAAAAGAAAACCTGGCTGCCTTGGCGCGATCTACACCCAGCAAAACAGAGGTGGCAATGGTAGCACCAGATCGAGAGATGCCGGGTAAAATGGCAATTGCTTGGGAAATACCAATGACAATGGCATGCGAATAGCTTACCGACTTACTGGTGTTCTTGGCTTTGTCTGCTAAAAAAAGAATGAGCCCCGTAACAATGAGCATGCACCCCACAAACAGCACCTGTCCATTGAAAAACGATTCTATTAAGTCATCGAAAAATACCCCTGCTATTGCAGCAGGAATCATGGAAATAATGATCTTTAAAGAAAATTGAAATTCTTCGTTCCAAGTAAACTGATACAACCCACTAACAATTTTTTTAATGTCTTTGTAAAAAATAACTACAGTGCTCAATGCGGTAGCAAAGTGAAGAATCACAGTCATCATCATGCTTTCATCGGCATCCATTCCAGAGCCATGTATGGCTTTTGCCAGCTCCAAATGCCCACTGCTACTAACAGGCAAAAATTCAGTTAACCCCTGAATTATACCCAGGATCAAAGATTCAAACCATTCCAAAAAATAGAAATTTTATTCGTTAACTTGTTCTACAGCTTCTCCATTAACTTTAGGTCTTTTCATGACTCCATAAAGCACTATCACATAACCAAGGATCACAAAAAAAGGAGCCAAAGTAATTCTCCTAAAGCTGAACAATTCTTCTTCATTGAATTCGTTGGGATTATCTGTTCCTCCCCCAGACATTAGAATAAAGCCTAATACAACGATGATACATCCAAGAATTATAAATTTATAATTCTCTTTCCCTAAAGTAATTTTAGTTTTCTGCTCAGTATTTTCTGGTAGATTAGTTTTCATAGCTGCAAATTTAATAGAGTTTTTCTGAATTGATCCAAATATACTTATTCAAAGCAAAATAGGTAGAAAAGATACTGATAATTATTCCTGTTCCTAGCACCCCGGAAAATAATAATCCAAATAATTGTAGCTGTGCATTAAGCTCTTGTTCATTGATACTCATTTTTGATACCTGGTCCGGATTGAAATTAGAAAACAAATGCCATAATCCTATTAATATAATAATGGCCAACATCCCCGAAATAAATCCATGAAAAAATGCCCTTATTAAAAAAGGTCTTCTTATAAAAGAGGAGCTCGCCCCTACCAATTGCATGGTTCGAATAATAAATCTTTTTGAATACACAGCCAGTCGTATAGTAATATTAATAAGAATAATAGATATTATAAGAAGAATACCTGCTATTACCAACAAGATCATCTCAAAGTTCTTGAAAACAGAGCCCACCTCTAAAAATTGAGCTTCACTATAAGACACTTCGGAAACTAAGTGCTCTTTTTCTTTCATGATCTGTTCAGAAAAAGCAGCTGCACTGTCTGGATTTACATATTCAGCACTTAAGTTCACATTAATGGAAGACGGAATCGGGTTCGCTCCATCCAAAATATCAAAAGCATCATCACCTACATGTTGTAACAACAACGATTTAGCAGAATCTTTGGAGATGTACTGTGCCTGTTTTACATAAGATCTAGATGCCAGCTCTTTTTCCATTTGTAACACATCTGCTTCACTTGCCTCGTCCTGAAAAAGAATATCTACACTCAGCTGCTCCTTGATCTCTTTTGATTTCTGATGAGCCGTAATCATAAAATAAGCAAAAACCCCCAACAGGACCAATAAAAGTGTAATACCAAAGACCGTTGAGACCTCCGTTACTCTATTGCTTGAAAATTTTCTTCTTGCCATTTGTGGCTAAATTAATAAGTTGAAGCATACGAAGAACCACCTATTTGATAATTTATGTTAACGATTGAGTGTGTAAATAGGATTTTAAAATATATTTGATAGAATTAAAAACATAAAAATCAAACAATGAAAATGCGCTATTTAATTTTAAATCTGTTTTTTATATCTCCCCTTCTCTTTTCTTCTTGTATTAACGAGACAAAAGAAGGTGACGACAACAAAAAGGAAAACCCTGCTCAAAACGAGGGAGACAATTCAAATACTGAAACAGCTGACAACACCTCAACTTCTGATTTAAATGCTACCTACCAATTTAATCCAGGGGACACTATTGTATGGAAAGCCAAGCACAACGATGATGAAGACTTTGTTCATATTGGAACTGTAGAAGTTAGCTCAGGATCCGCAGAAGTGGTTAGTGGTGAGCTAGCAGCTGGTGAAATTGTTTTAGACCTAACCACCTTGCAAAAAGGAAATAAAAGACTGGACGACCACCTTAAGAATGATGACTTCTTTAACGTTACGGTTTTCCCAAACGCTACTTTTCAGCTGAAAAGTCATGATAATGGAACAGTAACTGGTGCCTTAACTGTCATTGGAATTACAAAAGAGATCTCTTTCCCATTAACTATATCAATGGATGAAAATGCATTTAGTATAAGTGGTGAATTTGAGCTAGACCTACTCCCTTTTGAATTGCCTAGCTTAGTGAAAGTTGAAAATTCACCTGCAGAAGAAAAAGCATCTGGCCCTTCTTCAAAAGTAAATATTGCTCTTGAGCTTACCGCTCAGCAATGATTTAAAGGGATCGATTCAATTCTCTTATCAATTGAATCCAATTAACTCCGCCATGGTTTTTACCTAGACGGACTATAATGGTATTATTTGCTGGATGCATATAGGTATATTGCCCTAAATGTCCCTGAGCAAAAAAATTGACCCTTCCATTTTTATCGGGCCTGCTGTCGTGCCACCACTGATAGGCATAAAAAGCGTCTTTTGAATCTTTGGTCTTTTTAATGCTTTTGTCGATCCATTGTTCGCTTATTAGTTGAGTGCCTTGCCAATTGCCTTCCTTTAGAAATAATCTCCCAAATTTGGCATAATCCCTAGCCCTCGCATTTAAACAGCAGAAAGCTTTTTCCCTTCCTTTTTTCCGATCAACACTCCAGCTGGCTGGATACTCCATACCTAAAGGAATCCATAGTTTTTGCTCGCAATACTCACTAAGCGTTTGGCCTGTCGCTTCTTCTAAGATCATGCCCAACATTTGCGTAGCAGCACTTATATATCCGAAAGACTCACCTGGATCTTTTTCAACCTTTAGCTTCGCAACATGCCTGTCCAGATTCCTTCCATAATAAGAGACCGCTACATTTCCAAATGGGCTAAAATAATTTTCAATGTATTCGATTCCAGTTCTCATATTCAACAAATGCTCAATAGTAATCTTTTCAAACCCTGGATTTTCAAACCCCTTGATGTAATTGGTAATAGGTTCATTTACAGACTTTATTTTTCCCTCATTGATGGCAATTCCTATCATTGCAGAAACATAGGATTTAGCCATCGAAAAAGAAGTGAAAATTGTTGCTTGCTCTTTTTTAGGAGCATACCATTCATACAATAAAGAATCATTTCTAATGACCAAAAAGGCTACTGTTTTTGAATGATCGAGAATACTATCAAAAATTATTTCATTTGTAAAATTAGACGACATCAATGCTTTATTAAATTCGTTATGGGTTGCTTTTTCATGAAACTGAAAAGCAGGGCCTGAATTTAAGATCTCTCTGTTTTGAAATTTTTTATAATCATTAATGTTGGCGAAATTATAGATGACATACCTACCTACATGGCAGCTACCAAAAAATACAACTACCAATAAACACCAAATGTATTTCTTTGCCATAGCTCTAACCGCTAATTAATTTCTATAAAAAACGAAAGCAACCATAAAAAAGTATATATTGACTTTTTTAGTACTTGCAATCACCTATTTATATACAATGAAAATTAATTTTAAAAACCTTAAAAAAGGCCAATCCATCCCCTTGCTGATCATAGACATGATCATGCTAAGTCTTATCTCCATTAACCTACTTTGGATGACTTTTGACTTCTTTTTTGAAGCCAGGATCTTTCAGGATCTTATTGGCCAGGTTTCAGAAAGTTTTTTTATTTATTACAGAGATATTATACATCCTGATTTTTTATTATACGATTCTATTTTTGTCACCATTTTCATTATTGAAATCTTAACCAGGTGGATTGTATCGATTGTTAAAAAAGAATATAGTAATTGGATTGCTTATCCATTTATTCATTGGTATGATGTGTTAGGGTGTATTCCTGTTGGTGGTTTTAGGGTACTTAGGATGCTAAGGATCGTTTCTATAGTCATTAGATTACATAAAAAACAAATTATTAATATCCGTGTTACATGGTGGTACAAATTATTGAATCGTTATTATAGTATTCTAGTAGAAGAAGTTTCTGATAGAGTGGTGGTAAATGTGATCAAAGGCATGCAAACAGAAATAGCAGAGGGAAGTCCAATTACAGATGAATTGGTAGAAAAAGTAATAAAACCTAAGCAAGAAATTATAGTAGAATGGCTGGCGTTAAGGATTGAGGATGCTACTCAGCTTTATTTCACAAGGAACAGCGAAAGATTACAGCAATACATTCAACTAGCTGTAGAAGAAGCCTTGGTCAACAATAAAGACATTGGAAAATTAAACAGTGTGCCAATTTTAGGGCCAAAAGTAACTGCTGCAGTAAGCTCTAGCATCTCAGATGTTTCTTTTTACGTTATTGAAAAAATGATCCGGGATCTTTCAGCAAAAGAAAACAGAGAAGTATTGCATGAGGTAATGAATATGGGGCTTGAAGTGGTCACTAAAAAAGAGGAGGATGAAACGTTTCAAAATGCAACTAAAGAGATTATTATTGATTCCTTAGAGCTTGTAAAAGAGCAAGTTGAAACAAAAAGATGGAAAGAGAATTAATGAATCCAATTAGTGTATCGTCTTGAATTAAGGTAACTCATTCGTCTAAATTATTTTTTTATACCTGAATTATCCTAAACCTTTTCGTATTTTTATCGTAACTAATATTTTTTAATTTCAGTTTTTTTAAAAATAAATAGCCTTTTGGTCGTGAAATTACGTCCTGTAATGAAATAAAATTCCGGTTTATGAAAAAAATCTTACTCGCATTTCTATCAATACTCTTTATCACTAACACGTCAATCACTCAAACACAGTTTGCTGATGTAACTGTTACTGTTCAAAGGGTTGAGGACGATCATGAATGTAATTGCAATGATGGTGGTTTCTTTAATTGTGGTATTGCTAGCTCAGAGCCTGACCCTAGCTGGAGAATTCGTTCTCAATATTTTGGAGGCCCATTTAGTGGTGTCACATTTATTGAATACGATAATCAAAATTGCGCTTCTAGATCCAGAAGTGATGTAATTGATACCTATTTTGGGATCTGCTCCGACATGTTAACCATAGAAATTGAAGCATGGGAAGATGATGGCTGTGGGTCTAACTCAACTTATGACATTGGCTGTGTAAACAATGATGCGGACCATTCTGGAATACAAACATTTAATATTAGCTATCAATTAGACCCAGCAGGCAACCAGAATAATTATAACTTTATTTTATCCAATGGATTTGAAGTCGAAATAGGTGTTTTTTGGACAGTAGCTAATGTAGTCAACGCACCTTCGGTTTCTGGAACAACCACTATTTGTTCTGGAGATGCTATTTCCCTTACAGCTTCAGAAGCAATTGCGACCAATTTTAACTGGTACAATGTCCCTTCTGGTGGTACCCCAATTTCTACAGGTGCTACTTTAAATGTAGCCAATGTAACTTCAAATACTAGCTATTATGTTGCGGGGACAATTGGAACTTGTGAAGGGTCAAGAACACAAGTAGATATTATAGTTGAATCATTATCAACTGACCCTTCTTCACTCACCCCTTCATCTCCTACCCTATGTGCTGCAGGCACTATTGACTTTACAGTAGGAGGTGGTTCATTAGGAACAGGAGCAACTTGGGAATTGTATTCAGGCTCATGTGGTGGGACTTTATTAGGCAGCTCAGCATCTGGAGTTTTTAATGGTATTAACGTCACTGCCACTGAAACATTTTATGCACTTGCAACTGGAAATTGTAATACCACTAATTGTGCATCAACTACTATTACATTAGAGACACCATCTTCTGCTCCTTCTGGATCTTCCGCTTCAAATAATTCTATTTGTTCAAGTGACCCTGTAACACTTTCTGTTAGTGGTGGTTCATTAGGTACCGGTGCCACCTGGGAATGGTACACTGGTAGTTGTGGAGGAACAAATGTTGGTTCTGGACCAATCATAGTCTTAAATCCAACAGTAACTACAGATTATTATGTGAGAGCTGAAGGAAGTTGTGGTATCACTAATTGTGATACTGTTACAGTAACAGTGACTCCAGGACCAATAAGCATTGATTCTGCCTTGGCTGATATTTATACCGTTTGTCCCGAAGATCCTGTTCAGCTAAATGCTTATTACTCTTCTACACTACCTTCAGGATATAGTATTACATGGTTTACTGGTGCATGCGGAGCTGTGCCCATTGGAGTTGGTGACAGCATTGTAGTTAACCCCATAGACACGACCACTTATTATGTTCAATGTATAGGCACATGTGGTGTATCTACATGTGATACTGTTGTAGTAAACGTGTTAGATGGATCTATATCACCAACCTCTATTACTGCAAGTAATAATAATTTCTGCAGTGGAGGGACTTCTACACTTACTGTAAATGGAGGATCATTAGGTCCAAGTTCACAATGGTCATGGTATGAAGGAAGCTGTGGAGGCTCTGTAATAGGATCTGGCACTTCAATCAATGTAAGTCCAACCACTTCTACAATGTACTATGTTCGAGCTACAGGTGGATCGTGTGGAAATACGCAATGTGCCACTGTTTTTATCAATGTCTTTAACCTAAATGTTTACCTAACACCATATGATACTGTTTGTATCGGAAACGTGGGAAGCTTTGTGCTAACTGGAGGATTTCCTACAGGTGGGACCTATTCAGGAACAGGTGTTGTCTCAGGAATATTCGACCCTGCAGCAGCTGGAACAGGAACTCATGCTATTACCTATTCTTATACAGATGGAAATGGCTGTAGTGAAAGTGCAACTGAAAATATTGTTGTATTAGAAAGTAATCCTGCTCCTGTATCTATAAATACTTCTGGATTACAGATATGTAATGGTTCGTCTACCAATATCTGGTTAGATTCTTTATCCAATGTGTTAATACCTGGCAGAATGTGGGTCTGGTATGAAGGTGCTTGTGGAGCTGGCACACCTATTGATACCACTTACAATGACATTAATTTAGGTGACACATTAATTACAGTATCCCCAAGTACAACCACTAATTATTATGTGAGGGCAGAAAGTGGGATTTGCGATCCAAGTGAATGCATAGGAATTACCATAGATGTATATGACCTAGAAACTAACCTGCTTTCTTTTGATGATGTTTGTGGGGTAGATGTCCCTGAATTTACACTTACTGGTGGGATTCCTTCAGGGGGTGTTTATTCTGGAACTGGAGTAACTAATGATATTTTTGATCCATTCGTTGCTAATACTGGGACTCACATGATTACCTATACATATTCTTATGGTGGCTGTACTGTGTCTGACTCTGTAACCTTAACAGTAACTAGTAGTCCTTTAAATCTTCACTATACTATAGAGACTGAAACCTGTTCTGACGGGGGCACATTGATACATGTGCACAACATGAATGGTTCTGGATCCTATTCATACAGCTGGTCTGATGGCTCAGTCGATAACCCTTTAATCTATGCTCAACCTGGAGATTATAATGTTCTTGTAACTGACGACAATGATTGTAGTACATTACTAGGACCAATTTCTATTTCTGAAGACCAGGCATGTATTGAAATGCCCAACACCTTTACCCCAAATGGAGATGGCACCAATGACACATGGAACCTCGATTTTAGTAGCTATGGATCTGCACATTTAACTATTTATTCTAAATGGGGGAAAATCGTAAGGGAATTCAACGAAGTAAACATTAGCTGGGATGGAATATTTGAAGGAAAACCTCTTCCCGCTGGAACTTATTACTATATCCTAGATTTAGGTAATGGAATAGTTCAAAACGGACCAGTAACAATTGTAAGATAAAATTATGACTATGAAAAGATTATTACTATTATTCATTATTACCTTTAGTTTTTCTTGTGTAGAAGGACAGCAGATCGCCTTGAACAGTCAATATATGTTCAATAGCTTTGCTATTAATCCAGCAGTAGCAGGAACTAAAAATTATTCCCCATTGACATTTACATTCAGAAGACAATGGATGGGCATGGATGATGCCCCTGTAACACAAAACCTAATAGCACATACATTTATAGGAAAAAGTGTAGGTGCTGGTGTTCATTTATTCAATGATGCATCAGGCCCAACAAGGAGAACTGGGTTAAGTACTGCATTTAGTTATCAAGTTAAAACTGGAGCTTCTTCAAAGCTGTCTTTTGGTTTATCTGCTTCACTCACTCAATATGTATTAGACAGAGATCGTTTGATTACCGAAATACCAGGTGATGTTGCCGTTATGAATAACACCAACAACCAGCTGATCCCCGATTTTAATTTTGGCCTCTACTGGTATGGGGAAAGGCATTATTTAGGTGTTACAGCATTTCATTTAATGGAAAGCAAAAGTGACCTTTTTGACCTTACAACACCTGTAACCAACACCTTAGATAGAGCATTTTACGGAAATGCTGGTTACATTTTTTCAATTGGATCCAATTTCGCCATTGAGCCCTCTGTGTTATTCAGGTACATGCTCAATGCGCCATTCCAGCTAGATGGGAACATGCGATTTGTGATAAAAGACACCTACTGGCTAGCCTGTTCCTATAGAATGGATGACGCCATTGCTATTATGATTGGTGCCGATTTTGGTCCATTTGAAATGGGCTACTCTTATGACCTGGGAATGTCAGACATGAAGGCATACAATGATGGAACACATGAAGTCTATTTGGGAATTAAAATGAATAAGAACGCTAAAAAAACCCCATGGCATAAGAGAAACAGAATTTATTCATCCTTTTCAACTGGTTCCTAAAAACTGAAGGCAACGTGTATATGAGAAAAATTCTTTTTACATTATTTACTTTTTTGTGTAGCATTGGTTGCTATTGTCAAATTGAAATTGGCAATGCTTTATTCGATAATTTTGAATATAGCTCAGCAATTAAATATTATAACCAAGCAGACTCCCTAGACAAAGACACCAAGATTAAACTAGCCCTCTGTCATTTTGTAACCCATGATTATATTGAGGCTGAAAAGCATTTAAAAGAATTATCCAGAGACAAAGAATTAGATCCTATTTTTAGTTACTATTATGCGACTTGCTTAAAAAACAACAAAAAATATGACCTCGCCAAAAGATATTTTAATCGCTTAATTCAACTAGACACCACTCATTTCCTTACGCTATTACAGCTTCAAAGTTTAGATTCTATAACCACTTGGGACACTATCGCAGAAAATGCTGAAATAGCACCATTAGTAAATTTAAATACCTCACTTGCTGATTTTTCTCCAAAATTTTATGAAAATGGGATTCTGATATGCAGTGAATTGAAGTTTGATAGCCTTAAAAAAAGAAGGAAAATAGCTCTAGATTATTTTGATAATGCCAATAAAAGTGAACAAAAAAATCTAATTGAACAACTGAAAAATGACCTCAACTACGGATTGAATATCAGCCCAAGAGCTAGTGTCTTTTTTATTCCATTCATTGAAGAAAAGCAACTTTTTCAAAAAAATGCTATTGATCTAATTCCAGCAAATGCTATAGGAAAACCAACTTTAGTTGCAGAAAATAAGAAACACAGCATTGGTGCTTTTGACTTCAACCCAATAACCAAAGAACTTTATTTTACCAAGATCCCTATTTTTAATTCCTGGGAACCTGAAATTTCTGAACATTCACTTTTATTTAAAGGAGTCATAGACGAAGAGACTCATCGATTAAAAAACGAAAAAGAGATTCATCTAAAAAAGGTTTCTAATATCTATGGGATAGGAGAACCTGCTATCTCATCAGATGGATCTGCCATGTATTTTGTTAGTGACATGCCCGGAGGAGAAGGGGGTACAGACATCTATATTGTAAAAAAGAAAGAAAATGGTAATTGGGGGAAAGTAGAAAACCTAGGTCCTGCTATTAATTCAAAAGGGGATGAGCTCAACCCTTATATCTATGATGACACTAGACTTTATTTCTCATCTAATGGAAAGCCTGGCTATGGGGGGCTAGATATATTTGTAGCTGAGATCATTAATAATTTTGACAGTATTAGTAATGCGTCTCTATTATCAAGGCCTATCAATTCAAGTGCTGATGATTTTGGGATCACCATCCATCCAATCAACGAAAGCTTAGGAGTTATTGTATCTAATAGATCTGGTGGAAGTGGAGATGATGACCTTTATATGATCCATTTTACTGATATAAAACCTTATGTCAAAGGTTATGTAATGAATCAAGACACCCTCCCTCAAAAAGAAGCGATAGTGAGATTAATAGATGAAAACAATGAAGAAATAGCTCAATTAAAATCCAATGCTCAAGGGAAATATCGTTTTGATCTTGAAGAAGAGAAAGAATATAAATTAATGGCCTCTACTGAAGGTATGGCTAAGGATATTATTATCAATACAGATGATACTTGGGCCGGAAATGAAAGAAAGGACCTGATTTTAGAGCCAGCAACAACTGTTCAAGGGTATGTTTACGATGAAAATGGAGAACCTGTACCCAATGCAAAAATGGAATTATTCAATGAGCATGATAGCTTAATCCTTACTATTTATGCAGATGAAACAGGCTTTTATCAATTTGTTCTTGATGAGGATGAAGACTACTTAGTAATGGGAAGCAAATACAACAAAATAGGAGATAAATACATCTCTACTTCCAGTAATTACGTGTCGGATTCAATTAGCAATATTACTATTTTCAATCCAACTGCTTATATAGAGGGGATAGTTTATGATGAAAATGGAGATTCCGTGCAAGGGGCCATTGTAAGGTTATTCGATTCCTCTAATGTTGAAATTGAAAGAGTCACTTCAGACGAAAATGGCTACTACCATTTTGACATGAGCAGTAACCATCATTATAGGGTAATTGCAACTACTGATGGTATGGTTGATGACATTACAATTGATACTGGGAAAGATTGGGAAGGCAATGAAAAAAAGGATTTACATCTTAAACCTCATCCAACTGGCCAAGGCAAAACGATTACTGAAAACGTAGAGGTTGTATCTGATGTTAACATTTCCCTTTTTGATGAGAACGGAAATCGTTTATTAACTATCTTTTCAAATGAAACAGGTTATTACCAACTTCCTTTATTAGCTGATTCATCCAACCTTTTAAAAGGTAATAAAGGGTCTCTTGAAGGTGAAACTACTATTGTTAACGATACTAATTACAATACTTTAAGTACTAATGACATTGTATTAATTGACAAAAACAATAATTTAACTTCTGTTGAGGGTCTCATTAAAGATCAGGAAGGAAACCCTGTTCCTAATGCTAGAATAGATCTTTATGATGAAAATGGAAAATTCATTGCTACTGCAGTTTCTGATGAAAACGGAAAGTATATACATGGGCTTCAAAAAAATCAAAGTTTTCAATTAATTGCTATTAAAGATGATTTAGAAGGGCTTGAGAATGTGTTTACAGGAGATAAGTGGAATAAAGAAAAATCTGTTGACATTACACTACTTCCTTCAGGAAAAATATCTAAAGGAAATGTAACTGATATAGATTCACATGAAGCAATAAATGGAGTGAAAATCACCCTGTTTGATAACGAGACCAATAAAAAGGTAGTTACCTTCACAGATGAAAATGGAGATTTCAATATTAAGTTAAGCCCTAATAAAAGCTATACACTTAAACTTGAGCTTGATGGCTATTATCCTAAAACCATTGATCTTCCAAATGGAGCAGAGATTCCTGATCATATAGACCTTGAACATTTAAAAATTGATCATGCAGGATATCAGGTGGAATCCATTTATTTTAATTATGATAAATATGATATTACAGAGAGCTCAAAAAAACAGCTAGACCTTCTTGTTGAAAAGCTAAAAGAAGATAGACAGCTTAAATTAGAGGTTCGTTCTTATACCGATTGCAGAGGCGCTGATGAATACAATATTTACCTATCAAGAAACAGAAGTAAATCAGTGAAAAACTATTTACTTAAAAATGGGGTTTTTAAACAACAAATCATAACCAAATCTTTAGGAGCCACTAATTTTGTCAACAACTGTAATGAAGATGACAAATGTACTGAAGAAGAGCATCAGCTAAATAGAAGGTCTGAATTTGAATTTGTTTCCAAAAAATAATTTTCCATTTTCACATAGATCATTTAAAGAACCCGTTTTTTCATTACAAAAATTAATGAAAACAATATATTTGCGGAAAATTTCAACATGTCAGAAAGAAAAGTTCGCGTAAGATTTGCTCCTAGTCCAACTGGACCACTACATATTGGGGGAGTAAGAACAGCACTCTATAATTATTTATTTGCTAAAAAAAATAAAGGGGATTTTATATTACGTATCGAAGATACAGATCAAACTAGATATGTAGAAGGTGCAGAAGCTTACATACTAGAATCTTTAAAATGGTGCGGATTAAATCCGGATGAAAGTCCCGAACACAATGGTGATCATGGACCATATAGACAATCAGAAAGAAAAAGCAGTTACAAGGAATTTGCTGATAAGCTGGTTAATAACGGGACCGCTTATTATGCTTTTGATACTCCAGAAGAATTAGAGAAAGTTCGGGAGATGGCCAAAGAAGCTAAAATGCCTAATTGGCAATACAATGTAATTACCCGATCATCTATGAAAAACTCATTAACTCTTTCGGAAGATGACACTAAAAAGCTCCTAGAAGATGGTATTCCTTATACTATTAGGATAAAAATGCCTAGAAATGAAGATGTAAGGTTTTATGATGAGATCCGTGGATGGGTAGTAGTTAACTCTAGTAACATTGATGACAAAGTAATATTTAAAGGTGATGGAATGCCTACTTATCATTTAGCCAATGTAGTAGACGACTACAGCATGAAAATCACTCATGTAATTAGAGGTGAAGAGTGGTTACCTTCTGCGCCATTACATGTTTTATTGTATCGCTATTTAGGTTGGGAAGATCAAATGCCAAAATTTGCTCATCTACCATTAATTTTAAAGCCAGATGGAAATGGCAAATTAAGCAAACGTGATGGAGACAGATTAGGATTCCCTGTCTTTCCTTTAGAATGGACAGACCCTGTCACTAAAGAAATTTCTTCAGGCTATAGAGAAAAAGGATATTTCTCTGATGCCTTTATTAATATGCTAGCTTTTTTAGGGTGGAACCCTGGAACTTCAAAAGAGCTTTTTTCCATGCAAGAATTGATCAGTGAGTTCACTTTAGAAAGAGTAGGGAAAAGTGGGGCAAAATTTGATCCTGATAAAACAAAGTGGTTCAATCAGCAATACTTAAGAAACAAATCTAATGTAGAATTAGGAGAGCTACTTAAAAAGAAAATCGATAAAGATTATTCTATTGAATTCCTTTCTGAAGTAGCTGGTTTAATGAAGGAAAGAGCTTCATTTGTAGATGAAATGTTGGAAGGCGACTATTTATTTAATCCTCCTTTAGAATACGATCCAAAAACTCTAAGAAAAAAATGGAAAGAAGCCACTCCTGTGAACATGGAAAAATTAAAAGCCATGCTAAATGAGATTACTGATTTCAATGCTGAAAAAATTGAAGCTGAATTCAAGGCTTTTTTGGAAAGCAATGAGCTAGGCATGGGAGCGGTACTACCTAATTTTAGGTTATTGGTAACTGGAAAAGGTATGGGACCATCCATGTTCCAAATTGCAGCTTTATTAGGTAAAAATGAAGTGATTGATAGGTTCAACAATGGAATGGAAAAAATCGCACTGCTTAAATCTGAATTAGATCCGTCATGAACATTATAAAAGTACATGGTATTCGTTGTTATTCTCTACATGGCTGCTTAAAAGAAGAAACCAGCATTGGAGGAACATTTGAAGTTGACATTGATTTACATTGTGATTTTTCTAGGTCTTCTGAAACAGATCAATTAAACGACACCATTGATTATGTTGCTGTCAATAAAACAGTAGAACAAGAAATGGCTATTCCTTCGAAATTAATAGAATCTGTTGCTTATAGAATATTAAAAAAACTAAAAGCTGAATTTAATTCAATCCATCATTGCAGAGTGGAGATCAGAAAGATCAATCCTCCTATCGATGGCGATGTTAAATATGTTTCGGTTATCATTGAAGAATAAATTGCATATTTAAAGGGAAGTTGTAATTTTGCCCTTCATTAAAAAAGGTCTCGTGGCCGAGTGGCTAGGCAGTGGTCTGCAAAACCATCTACATCGGTTCGAATCCGATCGAGACCTCAACCCCCCTCCTTTTTAATTGCATTTCTTTGCTAATTTACGTAACTTACAATCATTAAAATTTTAAAGAATGAGGGTAATTACATCTGTTATAATTGTTGTAATAACAATTTTCATTAGTTCATTTTTCTTTTTAGACAACGCATTAGATAAAAGCAAAAACATTAACTTTTCTGAGGATATTGCTCCTATTTTATATGATAATTGTACTGCTTGTCATCATGATGGAGGAATTGCTCCTTTTTCCTTAGTTTCATACAATGACGCCTATAGCAATAGAATAATGATTGAATACATGACCGAGAATGGGTACATGCCTCCATGGCCACCTGACACAAACTTTTCTAGATTTAGTCATGAAAGAGTCTTAAGCAATAATGAGATCTCTATGATCCAAAGCTGGGTAGCTGCTGGAGCCCCGCAAGGCGATTCAACCTTAGCTCCCCCCTACCCTACTTATACTACATCTGGTCCAACTCTTGGCACTCCAGACATGACTATCTCTGCTCCTGTTTACACAAGTAATGCCGTCCTTCATGATGACTATGTTTGTTTTGTGATTCCTTCTGGTTTAGCCCAAAATAGAAAGATTAGAGCTATTGAAATAATTCCTGGGAATCCTGAAATTGTGCACCATTGTATTGTGTACGTTGACACAAGTGGCATATTTCAAACTGATACTTCTGGGCATTGCATGGGCCCAACATCTGGAAAAATTGTTGGAGAATATGCCCCTGGTTCAAACCCTACAATTTTTCCCGGAGACAGCAATCTTGCTTTTGCTGTAAATATTGATGCTGGATCGGATATTATTCTCTCTATGCATTATCCCCACGGTTCTTTAGGAATGACTGATAGCACTAAGGTCCATTTTTATTTTTATCCAGAAACCTATACTAATTTCAGAACCTTAAACATTGAGCCTATTATTTCCAATTTTAACTTTTGCATTCCTGCAAATACTGTTCAAACATACAATGCTCAATTCCCTACCAATGGAACATCTCTTCCAGGAAACTGGTCAGTTTACGGGGTGTTTCCTCACATGCATTTAATAGGACAAAGCATTCAATGTCTTAGCATAAATAATTCAGGCGACACTTTGCCATTAATCAATATTCCCGCATGGGATTTTGAATGGCAAGGATTTTACAAATACCCTTATTTACAGAAAATTGAATCAGGATCAGTTGTAGAAGCTACTGCTACTTATGATAATACTATCAATAATCCACATAATCCCAACGACCCTCCGCAGTTGGTTTGTGCTGGGCTTAACACCACAGATGAGATGTTTCTTGTGTTTTTTCTTTTTACTTCTTATTACCCTGGAGACGAAACGCTTAACATGGACTCTTTGGCAGCTAATTCTGGATTAAATATCATTGAACAAAATAAAAAAGAATGGCAGGTGTCTGCTTATCCCAACCCATCAAGTAATCAAGTTCGCTTTGCTTTTAATCTAGCTATTCCATCTGATGTTACTCTTCAGATAATGGACATTAATGGAAGAATAATCTATAATCATAATTATGGCATCTCCTCTTCTGGACTTCAGCACATTACTTTTGACATCAATAATTATGGAGGACTGTCTAAAGGAACATATATTTATTATATAAAAGCTGGCGAGAAAAGAAATTTTGGAAAAATCATTGTCCCATAAAAAAAGCCCCTTTCGGGGCTTTTATAAAAACAAATAGTTCTTAGTTTAATCTGCTTTCTCCATTGTAACAGTTTGAGTGGTATTCCCATCAACTTGAGAAATAACTAAAGATGAATTAGTTAATTCATCAATAGTGCCCGTATCTGTATCAATTGTAATAGAAGCTCCATCATCTGAAACTTCATAAGAGGCAGTATCAGTACTACTAAAAGGTATTCCCATAAAATCTCCTGCACTAGTTGTGTAAAGATTACAAGCAGCATCTGTACCACAATTTTCGAAATTCATAGACATTGAAGTAATTCCCAGTGCTTGAAGTTGTTCCCAGTAATCAATAGAAACACCTGCACTATCAATAGAAATAGCAGTAACATTCCAGTTCCCTTCTAGTTTTTTCATTGCTCTTTTTTCTTTGTTACAGCTAACAAGAACAAAACCTAGGATAGCAAGGGTAAAAATAATTTTTTTCATTGTTTTAAGTTTTAAATTTAGATTGCTAAAATAATAAAAAACATAACTTGTGAAATTTTAACCTGCTTTGACTACAAATAACCATCTGATAATATTATATTTTATTGCGTTAATTCTTTCCCCTTTTAAAAGCATTAGCCAAGAGCCATATTTAAATAAAAACACTTGCAAAATACTTTCTTGGAATATTCAAATGTTACCTGATTTTTACGCCCCATTTTCTAGCTATTTAAGAAAAAAACAAACAAAAAGATTACCAGAGATCATCAGCTATATAAAAAGGTCAGACTTTGATATTATTATTCTTCAAGAAGTTTTTGATCTTCAAATGAAAAATAAATTAGCAAAACAGCTTGAAAAAGCTTATCCCTATATTCAGCCACCAATTAAAAAAGGTTTTGGCATAAAACTAAGTAACGGCATCATGATATTGAGTAAATATCCTATAGAATATGAGCATCATATTAGATTTATAGACTCTGAAGGAAATGATAAAATGGCTCAAAAAGGTTGTGTCTTAATAACTGCTTCTATTAGAGAAAAAGTGTGGCTAATAGCGGGAACCCATTTAAATTCAACTAGTCAGGAAATTCGAGATCTACAATATCAACAGATCAAAAAAGAGATTATTAGTCCATATCTATCAGACTCAACCCCATTTATTCTTGCAGGCGACCTTAACACCACAAAAAACACCAACTCCTACTCTAAGATGATGGGTGAATTCCAATTAACCTGTTCTGCTCTAAATGAAAAAAGGCCTTATACCTATGATTCACATAACTCATGGAACCAGCCTAATTATAATGTATGGATCGATTATTTACTCCACAATATGAATGAAGAAAACATACTTCAGCATTATATTATCCGTCCCACTATGACTTTTAAAAATAATACAATGGACCTAGCTGATCATTATGGTATCGCTTTAACTATTGCTATTGATTAAGCCGCTCTAATCTGCTCAATAAAGGAGGATGTGAATAATGTACAAAAACGTATGCCTTATGAGGATATAGATTAGATAAGTTGTCTACTGATAATTTTTTCAATGCTAACTGAAGAGATTCCCCATCATAGGTGGTTTTAGCATATTCATCTGCTTCAAATTCATTTTTTCTACTCAACACATTCATTAATATTCCTATAATGGTACCAATAGGAGAAAACACTAAGCTAAATGCAATTACTCCTACATGAAATGAAGGTAAATTAGCTCCTAGTGCCTGTGTAACAGTAGGGTAGCTTAAAAAATATTCAAGTAAAAAAAGAATAATACCCGTTTGAAATATTGACAAAATCATAGAAGTTCTAATGTGCTTTTTCTTGAAATGACCTACTTCATGCGCTAAAACAGCTACTAATTCTTTAGTCGTGTGCTTTTCTATTAAAGTATCGTATAATGCGATTGTTTTTCTAGGGCCTAATCCACTAAAAAAAGCATTGGCTTTTGTTGATCGCTTAGAGCCATCTATTACATAAATATTTTTAAGACTGTACCCAACTTTACCTGCATATTCTTCAATTGCAACTCTCAAATCACCATCCCCTAAGGGTTTCAATTTATTAAAGATTGGCAAAATAACATCTGCATAAAACATGTTCATTAATAGCATAAATGAAACTAGAATGATCCAAAGCCAATACCAATATCCCTGATCGATTTGACCTATTACCCATAAAACAACCCATAAAAGTCCACCACCTATAATAGCCATTAAGAAATAGGATTTTAATTTATCTATAATAAAAATTCCTAAGGTAGTTTTATTAAACCCATATTTTTCTTCTAGAACAAATGTGTCATAGATTGAAAATGGAATGCTAATTACTTCACTGATTAATATTAGTATTCCAAAAAATGTAATTGCTTGAAGAAAATTGTCCTGAACAAAAGTTGCAATATAATTATCTAACTTTCCAAAAAGTCCAAAAATCAAAACATTGATAATGATGACAAACATCAGTATGGACTGAATAAAAGAAACTTTTCCTTTTTCTTTATGGTAATTTCTAGATTGATCATATTTCTCTTTATCATAGTACTCTTTCATTGAAGAAGGGATCTCTTCTTTCCAGTTTTTAGTATTTATAAAATCCAGGATCTTATCAAAGACAAATCCAAATACAATTAGAACAAGAAATAGATACAATAGATTTTCGTGAGTCATAAATAGTTATATATGGTTAAAATCGCTGCAATATTAACAACTAATCAACTCAATTCATAATCAAATTATTAGCCTTTATCTAAATTTAATTACTACTAGCGATATTATCCTTTCTGATATTAAGTAAATAAATTAGGAATTATGTATATTTATCAAGTTATTTCTTCTATGCATAAAATTTTATATAGTATTATTTTCCTATTTGTTGTTGGTATCAACTATGCCCAAAACAACAATGCATTGGCTTTAAAATACTATACTTCTGGAATGGAAAAATACAATGCAACGAATTACGAAACTGCCATAGGTGATTTTAATAAGGCCATAGAAACAAGCCCTAAATTTGTAGAAGCTTATTTTCAAAGAGGTTGTGCCAAGCATTATTCTGATGACTATAATGGTGCCATTTCTGACTTTGATAAAGCCATTGAATTAAGACCAAATAGTGAAGTTTTCTACAAGCAAAGAGGCTCTTCTAAAACGATGATAAAAGATTATAAAGGAGCTATTGAAGATTGTGACAAAGCCATTGAAATAAAACCAGACTACGATAAAGCCTATGCTTTAAGAGGGATCTTAAAAATTGAGCTAGGTGAAATTGAAGGATGTAATGATCTGGCAAAAGCCGGTGAGTATGGCTATGTAAATGCCGCTATATTTATTAAAAAATATTGCAAATAACTTCTTTGATTTAAAATAATCAATCCATAAAGGTATGTTTGCATACCTTTTTTATTATATTCGCATTTTATTAGTAAATCAACCTGAAATGAAATATCTCTCATCTCTATTTTTGAGCTTTTTTATTTGCAGTATTTCTGCTCAGATCGAACTTCCCAGAAAATCAATAGATCCGTTATTGTATCCATTTTACCATGGTGTTGCTTCAGGTGATCCATTATCGGATGCTGTTATTCTATGGACTAGGTTTACAGATGACACCATAAGCCTTGATAGTGTAGAAATATATTGGAGAATAGCTACAGATACCACCATGAGCAATGTTATTAACTCTGGAAATGGCTATGTTAAATCTGAAAATGACTGGACTTATAAAGTGGATGCTACAGGTCTTCAGCCTAATACATGGTATTATTACGACTTTCATACTTTAGGCTATTACTCAGTAAGGGGAAGAACTAAGACTGCTCCAATAGGTGATGTAGATAGTGTTCGATTGGCTGTTGTTTCCTGTTCAAATTATGAGCATGGTTATTTTAATGCGTATAGATACCTTAGAGATAGAAATGATTTTGATGCTGTATTGCATTTAGGTGATTACATCTATGAGTATGCAGTGGGTGGGTATTCTGCTGGAATTACAGATAGAGAGAATGAACCTGTAAATGAAATAATTACTTTGGAAGACTATAGAGTTCGCTATTCTCATTATAGACTAGATGATGATTTAAGAGATCTTCATCAACAATACCCATTTGTTACTGTATGGGATGACCATGAATCTGCCAATGATGCCTATATGGATGGTGCACAAAATCATGACCCTAGCACTGAAGGGCTTTGGACTGACAGAAAATCAAACTCAACTCAAGCTTACCATGAGTGGATGCCAATAAGATCCCCAATTCCTGGAGACCTGCAGATCTACAGGAAAATTCAATATGGAGATTTAATTGATCTATATATGCTAGATACCAGATTACAAGGAAGGTCAGAACAAGGCGGATCTACTTCTGATCCAAATAGAAGCCTTTTAGGGGTTGATCAATTTAACTGGCTGGTCAATGAAATGAATAATTCATCTGCTCAATGGCAGCTTTTAGGCCAGCAAGTAATGATGGCACCATTAGAAATATTTGGAGCTACTTTAAATGACGATCAGTGGGATGGATATGATTATGAAAGAACTAGACTTTATGATTCAATTAATGCTAATAATATAGATAACTTAGTAGTGCTAACTGGAGATATTCATACTTCGTGGATCAATGATTTACCATTAAGCAATTACGATGCGTCTTCTTGTACAGGATCTATGGGAGTCGAATTTGTAGTGACTTCCGTTACTTCTCCAGGATTAGGGTTTTTAGGTGGGGTTGGCACCAGCGCTATTGCATTATTTAATCCTCATGTACAATACACCAACCTTTCTGAACACGGATACATGATCCTTGATGTAAGCAAAAACAAAACGACTGGTAATTACTATTACATGAATAGTGTAGATGCTGTACTATCGGGCGAATATTTTGATGATGCATATTATGTGAATGATGGGTATACTTGTGTTGATCAAGCTTCTGGACCAACTATACGCACAACTCCGCCACCGATCTTTGCTCCAGATAGCCCTATGATAAGTACTGCAGCCATTGATCAGCATTTAAATGACTTTATTGTATTTGGAACCTATCCAAATCCTTTTTATAATGAAGTAACTATTCAGCTATTTATTGAGGACCCCAGCCCTATAACTTTTGAGGTTTATGACCTTGCAGGAAGATTGGTAATGAGTAAAGATCTAGACATCCTCAATAAAGGATTGAATTACGTGAAGTTCTATTTACAAGACCTCTCTACAGGCGCTTACTCAATGGTCATAAAAAGTGACACGCATTACTCATCAAGGACGTTAATAAAGTCTAAATAACTTATTGCGCTTCTAAAATCCCTTCGAAGTTACAAGCTGTTAAGTTAGATAGCTCTTCTACCCTTCTCTGAATATCTTCATAGGATATTTCTAACAATCTATCTATACCGAATTTTTCAACTGTAAATGATGCCAATGCAGAACCAATAACAATTGCCCTTTTCATAGATTCCCAAGATGTATCATTAGTAGCTGCTAAATAGCCAATGAAGCCACCTGCAAAAGTATCTCCAGCACCTGTTGGGTCAAAAACCTCTTCTAATGGAAGAGCTGGCGAATAAAACATTTTTCCATCTTGAAAAAGCATGGCTCCGTGTTCTCCTTTTTTAATAATCAAGGTGCTTGGTCCCATCTTTAAAATGAGCTCAGCTGCTTTAACCAAAGAATATTCTCCAGATAATAATCTCGCTTCTTCGTCATTTATTGTAAGTACATCTACCTTAGCAATTACTTTTTTTAAATCCTCCAATGCGATCTCCATCCAGAAATTCATGGTGTCTAGCACAATCAGCTTTGGTTTGTTTTTTAAACGTTCTATTACTTGCAACTGTACGGCTGGCGTAAGGTTGCCCAGCATTAAATATTCACAATCCTGATAAGAGTCCGGGACAATTGGATCGAAAGTCTCCAATACATTTAGCTGTGTATCCAGCGTGTCTCTCGTATTCATATCGGTATGGTATTTTCCTGACCAGAAAAAAGTCTTTCCACCCTCTATTACTTGCAGTCCATCTGTATTGATTCCCTTGTCATTGAACATGTTCAATGTTTCCTGAGGAAAATCCTCTCCAACAACTGAAACTATCTTTGATCCTTTCTTAAAAAAAGATGCAGCCAGGCTTATATAGGTACATGCTCCTCCTATAATCTTGTCTGTTTTCCCAAATGGGGTTTCAATGGCATCAAATGCTACGGTTCCTACGCTAACTAAACTCATGAATTATTTTTTTGGCAAATATAGTAAGATGAATAACAAATAGATAAACTGAAAAAAAAAGTAATGAATATTCGTTAAAATTAATTTAGCTATTGCATAAATTCAAACTTTAATGTAATATTGCACGCTGAATTAATGATGCTTCTTTAGCTCAGTTGGTTAGAGCATCTGACTGTTAATCAGAGGGTCCTTGGTTCGAGCCCAAGAAGAAGCGCCAAAAGCCTCCACAGATAGTGGGGGCTTTTTTTTATCCCATATTTATACTGCTTAAAATAAATTAACTGCCAATTTACTGCCAGATGAAGTTGTGATTGATTGTGAAAAAGGATAATGCCATTTATATTTCGAATTAATTTTCTATTACTGTTTGTTTAATAACGGCATAGTATTTGTTAAATTTTTGTTAAAAAAAAAGACTATGAAATATATTTTACTACTCCCAATTTTAATTCCTCTTTTTTCCGTATCACAACAAACTTATGTGCCTGATGCTAATTTTGAACATCATCTTATTGATATAGGTTTAGATTCAGGCTTTATTGATGGATATGTTTTAACTGCTAATATTAGCGGTCATTTAGGTTTAAATCTTACTGGTTTATCAATAAGTGATTTAACTGGAATAGAGGATTTTGTTGCTTTAGAGTCATTGTTTTGTGGAGATAATCAACTCACGAATCTTAATCTAAGTCAGAACTTTGCATTAACTTATTTAAGTTGTTATGAAAACCTTCTCACCAATCTAGATCTGAGTAGCAATACAGCTTTAACTACTTTAAATTGTGAAGATAATCTACTCACAAGCCTTGACGTAAGTCAGCACCCTACATTAACTTCTTTGTTTTGTAGTGGTAATCAGCTTTCAAGTCTTAATGCAAATGGAGCTTCAGCTTTAAATGCAATATATTGTGTAGAAAATGAACTTACTAGTATTGATGTAAATGGTGCAACTGGATTAACTATTTTATCTTGTGGTTGGAATGAACTTACAAGTTTGGATTTAGCTGGTGCTCCTGCTTTAGGTTTGTTGCATTGTGACAATAACCAACTTACTAGTCTTGATATAAGCCAGAATTCTGATTTAACTTCTTTGTTTTGTAATTACAATCAAATTAGTTGTCTTAATGTTAAAAATGGAAATAATATTAACTTTTTTTATATGGAAACTATATTTAACAACCTTTTTTGTATAGAAGTTGATTACCCTGTTTGGTCAACTGCTAATTGGACTGCTAGTAATAACAATATTGATGCAGGTGTTACTTTCAGCACAAATTGTAATTACCCACCTGGATGTTTTTCTACACCCACTACAATTGCAGAAATTAATCCTATTATTTCTCTTTACCCCAATCCCAGTTCAGATCATGTGATGATTGAAGTTGAAGGCATTCCTTCACAGCTTATTTTAATAGACATGCAAGGTAAAGTCATCAGAGAGGAGTTAATCAGCAACAAAACTCATCTAATGGATATTTCATCACTATATAAAGGTATCTATTTTGTTAGAATTGGAGAGTTTAGTAGTAAACTCATAGTTGAGTAGGTAGGAGAAAACAGGTCGTCTAAAAAATAAAGTGTAATCTTTGTAGGGCATCTGTTATTTTAGGCAATATTTTTTAGCTTGTTCAAATCCGCTATGGGACCTTAAATCTCCCATCTTTTTAAAATATATACACCCCTGTTCTTCATTATCCATTTGTATATAACACATACCGATAATGAAATTTATACGTGCTTTAGTATAAGGTTCATGATAATAATTTATGGCTTTTTTATAATTTTCAATAGCATTACTATAATCCAACATATAAATATATGATTCTGCCTTCATCCAATAAGCAAAATTAAGAAGCTGTTCATTTTCAATGAGCACATTTATATCTTCTATTGACCCCTTAAGATCCATTAATATTTGTTTTGATCTTGCTCTCTGATGGTATGCCTTCCAGTCTTGAGGATTTTCTTCAATTCTTTTATTACATTCATTAATAACCTTTGAAGCTGAATTTTTCGGAAGATCTATGCTTTCAACATGCACCTTCATTAACTGCTGAGTTACCGGGTCTATGACCTCTATGAATTGCCCATAACTAGATGAATTAAAAAAAAAAGAAATAAGTAAGTACTTCATTATATATATAAAACAAAATCGCTAAAAGGTTACATTTAATAAATCTTGATAAGGGCTAAAAAAGCTAATCGTAAATGACCACTAATTTAATCCTTATACTTATTATCCTTCAACCTTTTTTTAATCTCATCCAAATGCTTTTGCTTTTTCTTTTCCCTTAACTTCATAGCAGATTTCGTGAAGTACTTATGCTGGGTTAAAAACTTCACCTGAATCTCATCCCACAGTCGATCACTGTTTATTTTACCATGGTCCCTCAACTCTCTTCTTAAGGTGTCTGATATCTTATGAAAATCATCTCTCCCTAAATAATCAAGGTCTGCATCACAAATAATCTCTTCTAAATGATTGTTGGGTTTATGAGGAATGATAGTGGCGTAAATTAATGCCCATACCTGCTTGATCTGCTGATCAGTATAACCATACTTAGGTAATATTTCTGCAGCCATAGAAGCACCTACAACTTCATTACTATCGTATTTTTCAACAAAGCCTGCGTCATGGTAGGTTGCAGCGGATTTTAAAACAAAAATATCTTCATCCAAAACACCTTCCATAATTGCAATTCGTTCAACGGATTCCACAACATCAAGTGTATGATGAATACCATGATAATGTAGGTTTGGTGAAAGTTTTTCTCTTAATATCTTCATAATATGTCGCTCAGCCTTCTTGTAGTTAATACTACTGTATATATGTAAGTTTACATATTCCATGAATTTTTTATTTGGAACAAAACCATCTTTATCTTTCGATAAATGAGGTTTAATCCTATCAACATAATACATAGAGATCTCACCAGTGTTTTTAGTAGGAATTTTACCTCTATTTGAGCATGAAAAATAAGGTGAAACATATTCGTGTGTAGATTCTGAGATATTCACTCTCCATGGGTCACATCCAGACTCCATTCTTTGGGCAATATTTACTGTATTCCCCCAAATATCATAAGCAATTCTTTTAGTCCCTATTACTCCCGCAATTACATCACCTGTATGTACGCCTACTCTTAATTCCCAAAACCCTTCCCCTTTTGCAATGGATTCTTCTTTTAATTTTTTCATAAATTGCTGAATCTCCAAAGCAGCTAAAACACAATTAATTGGGTTCTCTTTATCTCTAAGCGGCACACCTCCTGCCGCCATATATGCATCGCCAATTGTTTTTATCTTTTCTATCTGATGTTTTTCAATAATCTTATCAAAATGCCTAAATAAGTTATCTAGACTCTTTACTAAATCTACAGGCTTCATGGCCTCTGTAATTTTACTAAACCCCTTAATATCTGTAAATAAAACCGTGGCCATCCTGTATTGCCTGGTTCTAGCTTTTCCTTTGTTCTTAAGCTCTTCTGCTGTTTCCGCAGGTAGTATATTAAGCAAGAGCTCTTCTGCTTTGTTTTTTTCCTTTTCTATGTATATTTTTTGTTTTTCAATTTGCTCTTTTTGTTTTGTAACAGTTTTAGTTCTTTTTTCAACCAAAAATGCTAATCTTCTCTTTTGTCTTTTAATAGCTCTTAATCTTAAAAGATAAAACCCCCAGAAAACTAAAATAGAAGCGGCAATTAGTAAAGCAATAAATCTCCATTTTTGCCAAAAAGGAGATTGGATGACAATATGGATCTTTTTCCAATCAGACCACACACCATCATTGTTAGATGCTCTTACCTTAAATGTATATTCTCCAGGAGCTAAATTTGAATAGCTGATCTGGTTTACTTCTTCTAAAAGTAAAGGTTTGTCATAAAGCCCTTCTAAATGTATTTCATATTTATTGCCTTTAGCATGGGTATAATGTAATGCTGAGAAATGAAACATAAAATTATTTTGCCTGTAATTCAACAGGATCTCATCCATAGAATTAGGGTCAGAAAATTCAGGAAGCGCTTCATATGCGTTATTATTAAGGAATTCAATGTCTGTAATAATTACTTTAGGAGGAATCTTGTTCTTTCTGATCTCTTTAGGGTAAAAAGAATTAACTCCTTGAATACCTCCAAAAAATAATTCTCCCGAAATACTTTTATAAAAAGCACCATTATTAAATTCGTTACCTATTAAGCCATCACTTTCAGTAAAGATTTTAAACTGCTCTTTTTCTGTATCAAATACAGAAATTCCAAAATTAGTGCTGATCCATAAATTCCCTTCAGCATCATTCAAAATACCATAAATAGCATTATTAGAAAGGCCATCTTCTTCTGTATAATACTTAAACCTTCCAGTTTTAGTGTCAAATTTATTCAACCCTCCTCCATAAGTTCCAATCCAATAAACACCCTTCTCTCCCTCTAAAATTGAAAGAATTGTGTTTTTAGAAATAGTGTTCTTTTTATCGTCAGATATGAAATTCTTAAATGAAAAATTAGGCTGATTATCTATGGTGTCTATTGACATTATACTCAATCCTGTACCTTCAAAACCTAACCATATTTTTCCTTTACTGTCACTATAAACTCTTCTGCATGAACCCTCCGGCATCTTATCTATACCATATGCGCCATTTTTCAGAAACATAGCATCTAAACTGGTTAGGTTTAATACCCCTAATCCTTCTTTACAACCCAACCATAATCTATTTTTATCATCTAATTCAAGATCGTGTACTACATCATCATCCATCGCACCAACAGACTCTCTGTAATTCACCTTTTCATATTTTGCAGATTGAAGATCTTCAGCAACGTTTAATAAGTACAAGCCACCATTAGTTGCAGTCCATATTCTATTCTGATCATCTATTTTAATATCATAAACATCATACTCATTTGGATATTTATAAATGTTCTCAGTAAAGGGATAATTATGAAATATATTAGTTCTCTTATGTACTCGAGTAACACCTTTTCTATTTCCTATCCATAAAACACTATCTCCCTGATCAAAAATCCCCCAAGAGTTCTTATCGATCATGCTTTCTTTAGATCCAAAAACATAGGTGTAATGCTTAAAGGATTGTTTGATTGGGTCAAAATAAGACAAGCCATCTTGAGTGCCTATAAACAAACTCCCAGTAATGTCTTTATAAATAACATTAATAATATCACTACTAATAGAAGTTAATTCATAGTTATTGTGCTTATAATTATTTAAAAAATATTCACCTTCATGTTGTTCGTATTGAATCATTCCAGCACCATAGGTCCCTATCCATATATTAGAAACATCATGTGAATAGATCGTCTGAATTGAAAACTGATTTAAATCAGTTGATAGGTTAGTTACTATATCATCTTTTATGAAATCAACACCCTTATTGGTTCCAATGTAAAGAATACTATCATTAGAATAATGAAAACAATTAATCCCTAAATCGGTTAGTGATTGATTCCATTTATCTAGTAATTCTATTTGTTTGGTTTCCGAGTTGAGCATGCACAATCCTTTATCCTTAGTTGCAATCAATAGTTTGCCCTTGTACAAAATAATATCGGCAATATTATTGGATGAAAGTCCATTGGTTACATTAAAGATCTCGCAGCTTTTATCAGATAGGTTATAACTTATTAAACCATATTTTTCAGTTCCCACCCACAACTTACCCTGATTATCACCTATAATCTTTGTGATTAATGAATTGGTTAACCTTCCCTTGAGTTGAATATGCTTGAAGTTTTCTGAATTTTTTTCTTTAAAATTCAGCCCTCCCGTTTGCGTACCAATCCACAATCCTCCATTCTTATCTTCATAAAGTGCTGTTATGAATGCATTGGCCAATGAGCTTTTGTCTTTTAGCTTAGATTTATATTGAATAACCTTATATCCATCATATTTATTCAACCCATCCTGAGTTCCAACCCACATATATCCTTTATGATCCTGTATAATACAATTGATGGTGCTTTGAGATAGGCCATCGTTAATTCCTAAACTGTTAAAACGTATTGAATGTGTTTGTGAAGAAAAATGAAATGTTATAAGAATTGGCAAGGATACTACCAATAGACGATTTATAAATCTCAATAACATAGAATAAAACTAATTAATAAAATTGGGATTACTCAATTCTAACACCAATAATTAAAATGTCATCTACCTGTTCAAAAGATCCTTTCCAAGCTTCAATTTTCTGATCTAATAAAGACCTTTGTTCGTCCATTGTCAAATCTTTAATAGAAAGCAATGTCTCCCTAAATTGACGATACATGAATTTTTTTCCTTTTAGCCCACCAAACTGATCGGCATATCCATCAGAAAATACATAGATAAGATCTCCCTTTTCTAAAGGGATTGTTTGTGTGTTAAAATTTTTGACGCCTGGCTCAAAAGAACCAATAGCAAATTTATCTCCTTTAGTAATTAAAATTTCTCCATTACGAATTATATATAATGGATTATAAGCTCCAGCATAATCTAGCTGCATGTTTTTATAATCAATAGCACATAAAGAAATATCCATTCCATCTCTTACGGCATTTTCATCTCCTTCTTTATTCAGTGATTCATGAGAATATGCATTCAAATCATCCAAGATCATCCCTGGATCATTTAATTTATGCTCTTTTATCGCGCCATTTAAACCATTGGCCCCAACCAGGCTCATAAATGCTCCCGGAACACCATGTCCGGTACAATCTACCGCGGCAAATAAATGCTTATTTCCAATCTTATGCATCCAATAGAAATCACCTGAAACAATATCTTTTGGTTTAAACAAGACAAATGATAAAGGGAACCATTTCTTCATAATATTCTCTGGAGGTAGAATAGAGTCTTGTAGTCTTTTTGCATAACGTATACTATCAGTAACATCATTATATAGCTCTTCCAACTTTGATTTCTGTTGATCTATTTCGTCTTTTTGTCTTACTACCTCCTCTGTTCTTTCTTTAACTTTTTTCTCTAATATCCTTTCCGTTTCTGCCAATTCATCTTTCATCTTAAGTAGAGCGTGGCCCAAAACATCCTCATCACTTAATGGTTCATATGGGAAATCGAAATTGCTTTGCCCAACTTCATGAGCAAAATCTGTTGTCTCTTTTAAACCTGTCACCAAATTATTCATAGCTTCAGACATTTCTCCAATTTCATCATTGCTAGGTGAAATCTTACTTTTAGGAAAAACACCTCTTCCCAGGTTGATCAAGATCTTCTTTAACTCCTGAACGGGTTTTGTAATTGATAGCGTAGTAAAGAAAGCGATGATGATGGTTCCTGTTGCCAATAAAAGTCCAGCTATAAAAAGAATTAAAGCTAGGTTACTAAAATTAGTATTGGTATCATCGAAAGATTTCATGCTGTCTTTGGATTTATTCTGTGCAATTTCATTTTTATTGGCAATTAATTGCTCTAATGAATTCAGTGTTTCTTCTATAGTTGGATATATAGTAAAGTCGTACTCATATTCAGCATCAATTTTATTCATTTCATCACTATAGCTTTCAAAATCTACTAATGATTTTCTTATATATTGATTAAAGCTATTAATGACAACTGCAATGTTATTCTTAATTAAATTAAAGGATTCCTCATCATTTGAACCTTCCTCCCATTGGTCCATTAATTCATTGATTCGCATAGTGTCTCTAGGAATTGAAGAGTCTATCAATTTTTCTAATTTTTTCTTCCATAATTCATCTGGTCTGGACGGCACCCTTACCCATTTAAGAATTAAGCTTTGGGATACTGTTAAGTGTGCTTTTAAATTATATAATCCATTAACCGTTGGTTGTTCAACCTCTAATAATTTTTGATTGTTTTCTATACTGTCGCTTAATGTTGATTCAGCAGTATGAACCACATAGTAGGTAATACCAAATACAGTTAGTAATAGAATTAAAACAATTCCAAATCCTAACCCTATTTTTTTTCCAACTGTAAAGCGCATGAGTTTTATTTAGAATGTAAAAATAATTATTCTTGAATCTTTTCCCAATCCGAACTAGAGCTATTGGGAGCTACTCCTATTGAATCTGTTACAGCTTTATAAAATGATCCAGCATATTCAACAACATCTCCTATAGCGTATTGATAATTAGAATCCCAAGATGAATAAGTAGGGTTAGTTTTTTGCTTTTCTAATTCCTGAAGCTCTTTTAATCTATTCATATAAAGGAGATGCTTCTCATCGTCATGTAAGCTTAAGTATACTGCTGCCATACCATGAACAACCTGTTTGTTTTGAGGTTGTACTAAATATGCATTTTTTAAATACGGTAAGGCATGATTAAAATACTCAATTGTTTTTTCTTCTAACATAAAAAACAATTCAAGGTCTTCCGCCTGTTCTATTTCATTAAGGATAATATCAACTGCTAAATTATGATAGACACCCCCTAAATTAAAATTAGCACTGTATTCCATGCTGTCAATTTCTAAAACTTTTTTGTAAGAATTTATTGCAAGATCTATGTACTCTTTATATAACTTTTTATTGTTATTGTACTTGGTACGATATTGATTCCCTAACGATTTATAAAAAGCAATGTCATATTTAGACAAGTCATGATTTGATGAATTTATCTGTTTAGCTTTTTTAAACTTATTAAAAAAGTCAATCGCCTGGTCAAAAGAATTTGTGTCTCTCAATGCATTTGCTGCATCATTCCAATATGTTATTGCAATTTGATTAATTGCCCTTTTAGATTCAGCTACCTGCTCTTCTTTTAAGCTGTCTAGTGTTATTGATCTATAAAAAGCTTCTAAAGACTCTTCTCTTGCTGAAGACTCAATAGATCTATTATCTACTTTAAAAAACACTTTGTACATAATATATCCTCTAACATGCCAAACATAGTCATTATCGAAAAGCTCTGGACATTCAGACAATGTGCTGTCACTGTAAGCTTTTGCTTTTAAAAAGTCATTTTCTTGATAATATTTAAGGGCCATATCTTCATAGATGCACCTTAAGCTCTGACCAGACACAAAAACTGGAAGTGCAGTACAAATCAATAATATGTTAACCCATCTTATCATATAGTCTTATGAGCACTCCTTTTTAAATCCTCGCCAATTATGAAATTATATTTTTTTGCTTTCGTTAAATTTAATTCCCATTTCATCCTTCCATTTACAGGAACAAAATTTATAGTCGGCCCTTTATCTAAAAGTCCTGATTTATTAGTGATTAATAATGTTTTATTGTGATCTACTTTTTTATTTATTTGATCCATATAATTACTCTTTGACCCCGCTATATAGAGCAAATGACAATCAGAAATTTCATTTACACTTATGTATCTTACTACTTTTATTTTCTGACTCCCAGTAGAGGTGCCATTATAGCTAGAAGAAACTTCCTTATATAAAACCTCATCCCCATATACTCCTATTACAAAATCTCCACTTTTATGATTCTTAGGCCAATCTGTATATTTCATCATGAAAAAAACCATTCTAGACATTTTTTTTGCTTGGGTTTTGGCAGCATCATCAAAAGAATTAGGTTGCCCAAATGCTGTTGACAATGAAAATGCCATAAGAAAAGATGCTATTTTAATTCCAATTAACAACTTTTACTATTTTGGGGTATTTGTAGTTTCATAACTTTCTATATATACTCTAATAAAAACAAATAGTAAATCTAGCTTAAAAACTCTTTACTCTTATTTATATCTAATTCTAATATAATTATTTCTGCTTTTTTCCGCCTCTTTATTCCGTTTATTTTTAACATTATATTTTCTATTGTACGCTTTTTTTCTTTGCTTCTTACTAAATGATTTTTTATCTACCCCTGTTGGCTTATACTTAGACCTGCCTTTAGAAGTAAAGGGGTCAGAATTTAAGCCTATAACACCCTTATTATCATAATTAGCAACAAATGGGTCATTTCCGTTTTTTAATTTTTTGTTTCTTTTTTTGTTGCTAGTAAATAACCCTTTACCATTCTTTTTTTTAATCCTTTTCTTTTTTACTTTTTCTGAAAATGGATCTCTATATTGAGCACTATATTCCTTTACTCCTATAAAAGAGCATAAAAACAAACTTATTATTAAATATTTATACATTAAGTATTAAAAGCTCCTTGTTTTAAAAAGGTTGCTTCAAATAAAATGCCAAAATTTATTTCACCTCTGACATTTCTTTCACCATTTGATCAAGATCTCTATCAAACATATATAAGCCACCCTTATCATTACCAATCATATTTAATTTATCTAAAATTGTTCGAGCAAGTGCTTCTTCTTCTAATTGTTCAGCCACATACCACTGCATAAAATTATGAGTTGTATAATCTTTTTCCTTTAGACATAGGTCAACAACATTGTTTATACTATCTGTTACATTCAATTCATGTTCAAGCAAAGATTCAAAAACACTTTTTAACGAATCAAAAGAAACCGGGGGCTTTACTAATGCGGGGATAATTGACGTTCCTCCTCTTTCGTTAATGAATTTAATTAATTTAAGCATATGCATCCTCTCTTCTTCACTATGGTGATATAAAAAATTAGAAGTTCCTGTAAGGCCTTTAGCCTCTGTCCAGGATGCCATAGATAAATAGAATTGAGAAGACGAAGCTTCTAATTCAACTTGCTTATTTAACGCTTTTTCAATTTTAGATTTTAACATCTTTTTTTACTTCAAAGGTAATTGTTTTCATTTATATATTAAATCATCAAGGAATTAGTTATATATTTTATAAAAAGATTATATATTGGAACATAAACTAATAAAGTATATTTTCAAAGCCAATAATTATTTATGCCTAACGATATTTTATTATCAGTAAACAACCTTACTACAGAATTTAATGTAGCTGGTAGTTCTAAAAAAGCAGTAGATAATATTAGCTTTTCTCTTAATAAGGGGGAAACTGTTGGAATAGTTGGAGAGTCTGGATCAGGGAAATCAATCACATCATTATCAGCTTTAAAGCTTTTACCTGGTGCTAATGGCATAATTACATCTGGAGAAATTCTATATTATGAAAAAGATGGTAGTATTGTCGATTTTGTGGATCGAAATGAAAAGGAAATGCAAAAATACCGAGGAAATGAAATTGCCATGATCTTTCAAGAGCCCATGACTGCCATGAATCCAGTAATGAAATGTGGAGAGCAGGTAACTGAAGCTATTTTATTGCATCAAAAGGACTTGACTCAACAAAATGTAATTTCTTTATTTACTGAAAGGGTATTTTTATTATTGCTCAACTTTGTTAAGCCAATTCTTTACTATCTACTTTTAATTGCGATATTACCATTTAAAGGACTCTTTCTTTTAAGTAGCAAGATTATTCTAAAAACCCGTAAAATATTTTTAGCTTTTCATTCTTTACACATCAAGGTGCTAATTATTAAGAAAAAATCACTTTCCAAAAGAGAAAGAGAAGCGAAAATGCGTGCCCTTCAGCTATTTAAAAAAGTAAAACTACCTAGACCTTTAGATCTTTTTGATAGTTATCCTCATGAGATTTCAGGAGGGCAAAAGCAAAGGGTGTTAATAGCAATGGCCTTATCTTGTAACCCATCTATTTTAATTGCAGATGAACCTACTACAGCACTTGATGTAACAGTTCAAAAAACAATTATCGAATTACTTAAAGAAATTCAACAAGAATTTAACATGGGTATAATATTTATTTCTCATGATTTAGGCTTAGTTGCTGAATTTGCAGATCAAATATTAGTAATGTATAAAGGGAAAATAGTAGAAAGAGGAGAAGTTGCTGAAGTTTACAATCATCCTAAACATCCTTATACTAGAGGGTTATTAGCATGTAGGCCACCATTAAATGTGAAATTACGTGAACTTCCTACAAGAAAACATTTTTTAGAAAGAGATGAAGATGGCTTTTTAGGTGATGTTAATTTCTCGGTTAAAGATGTTATTAATAAATTAAAAACTAGTCCTGAAGAAATTGCGCTTAGAAATAATATTTTATACAAGCAGGACCCGTTAATTCAAGTCACCAATTTATCTAAACACTTTCCTATAAAAAAGAATTTATTTGGAAAGCCTGTAGATTATGTAAAAGCAGTTGATAATGTTTCTCTTAAAGTATATCCTGGAGAAACTTTAGGTTTAGTTGGAGAATCTGGATGTGGAAAGACTACCTTAGGCAGGGCTATTTTAAAATTAATAGATGCTAGCTCAGGAGAGATTATGTTTAATGACAAAAACATCACTAATTATACATCAAAAAAAATGCGTCCCTTAAGGAAGGACATGCAAATTATCTTTCAAGATCCTTACGGGTCCTTAAATCCAAAGATTTTTATTGGTGAAGCAATTATGGAACCTATGAGAGTTCATGGTGTATATGACAATGATCTTCAAAGAAAACAGGAAGTCCTTTCATTATTGTATAAGGTAGGTATTCAGGAAGATTCTTTTTATAGGTACCCTCATGAGTTTTCTGGTGGTCAAAGACAGAGGATTTGTATTGCCAGGGCATTAGCCCTTCAGCCAAAGTTCATACTTTGTGATGAGTCTGTGTCAGCGTTAGATGTATCTGTCCAAGCAGAAGTGCTCAATCTATTAAATTCTCTAAGAGATGAATTTGGACTCACATATATATTTATTTCCCATGACCTTTCAGTTGTTAAGTTCATGAGTGATAGAATATTAGTAATGAAAGATGGGAAAATCATTGAAGAAGGAATAGGAGAAGAAATTTACGCTAATCCAAAGAATAAATACACGAAAAAATTAATCTCTTCAATCCCAAAGGGTATTGTTGCTTAATTTTACACTAAATAATCAAGGTTATAAATATCTTTGAAATAAAAAACACTTAGCTAATTAATGAGAAGCAAAATTCATACATCTAAATTTTTTCATACTTTATTTATAAAGGCTTTTTGTTCCTTAATAATTATAAATACTTTATTTATTTTCAGTATTAATTCTCAAACCACTATTAATGGTAGTATTAAAGATAAAGAAACAGGAGAAGATCTTATAGGAGCAACGATTAAAATAAAAGGCACTAGCACTGGATGTGTAACGGACATCAATGGAGATTTTATTTTAAAAACAGAACTTCCATTACCTCTAGATCTTGAAGTTTCATACATGGGTTATGAGCTATATAATATCACTGTTAAATCATCCATTGATAAGCTTAAGATCAAGCTTATTAATTCATCTACAGAATTAGAAGCTGTTGAGGTTTCTAGTGGGATAAGTGAAAAAATAAAGGAATCTCCTCTTACTGTAGAAACTATGTCCATCAATGGAATAAAAGAGACACCTGCCACTAATTTTTATGAGGGGTTAAGCCATTTAAAAGGTGTTGATCTTACTTCTGCAAGTTTGGGGTTCAGGGTTGTAAACACCAGGGGATTTAACAGCACATCTCCCGTTCGTTCGTTGCAGATCATTGATGGAGTTGATAACGCATCTCCTGGATTGAATTTTGCGTTAGGGAATTTTTTAGGTGCTTCTGAACTAGATCTAATGAAAGTAGAGATTGTTTCTGGTGCTAGTTCAGCATTTTATGGACCCAATGCTTTTAATGGAGTTATAAGCATGCACACTAAAAATCCTTTTCTATTTCCCGGGTTTTCTGCTAATGTTAAGTTAGGTGAACGTGGGCTAAATGAATATGCTGTTCGATACGCTCAGGTTTTTAAAAATAAAGAAGGAGAAAATAAATTTGCTTATAAGCTTAATCTCTTTTACATGAATGCCTATGACTGGGTAGCTAATAACTCTAATGCCGTAGCTGGATTAGATACAGATGAAAACAATCCTGGAGGGTATGACGCTGTTAATCGATATGGGGATGAAAATTTATCTCCCACTATAAATAACAGCCTTACAGGTCTAACCGGAAACATTGACTCTGCTGGTCTTTGGAAAAGACCAGGCTTAAAAAGATGGCACAGAACAGGCTACTGGGAAGAAGATGTTGTTGACTATGATACAGAAAATTTTAAAGCTGCACTTGCCCTTCATTATCTAATAAAAGAAGATGTTGAGCTGATTGCTTCTTCTAATTTTGGAACTGGCACTACTGTTTATCAAGGTGATAATCGCTTCAGCTTGAAGGATATTTTGTTTTTTCAGAACAGACTTGAAATTAAAAAACAGGATGACTTTTTCATTAGGGCATATGCTACTCACGAAGATGCAGGAAACTCCTATGATGCTGTATTAACCGCTTTTTTAATGCAAGATGCAGCTGCTAGTAATGTACAATGGTCTTCTATATATTCTGAATATTGGTGGGATAATATTGTCGATAGAGTAAGGGATCTTGACCCATCAATTAATTGGACACCATGGTATGATCCAACAACAAATCCACCTAATCACCCTCCCGATTATAATCTAATGGAATTAGTTTATGCAGAATATCAAGACTCATTAATAGCATGGCACAATGAAGCAGCTAACTATGCAAATACTGCTTATGCTCCAGAGGGAACTTCAGACTTTTATGAGCCTGGGACTGCTAGATTTGATTCTCTGCTAAATGACATTACTTCAAAAACCTCATTTTTAGAAGGTGGCTCTAGAATTCAGGATAAATCTGCATTATACCACCTTCATGCTGAAAAAATATTCAAAACGGACTTTGCTTTATTTACAATAGGTATGAATGGAAGGCTCTATCGCCCAAGGTCTGATGGTTCATTGTTCAGTGACACAAATGGAGTAGTTATTTACAACAAAGAAGCTGGCGTTTATGGTGGATTAGAGAAAAAAATGTTAGACAATAAGCTCATATTAAAAACAACATTAAGGCTAGATAAAAATCAAAACTTTCAGCTACTTCCTTCTCCAGCTTTATCCTTGATCTATCAACCAAATGAAAATCACACTCTTAGAACCACATTTACATCTGCTATCAGAAATCCAACCCTTCTCAATCAATACATGTATTACAATGTAGGAAGAGCGTTATTAGTAGGTAATATTAGTGGCTATGATTCACTAGCTACTCCTGAATCATTTCTTAACTATTTAACCTCTGGAAACAACGAATCATTATTAGACTACTATAACCTTGATCCTATTAAACCTGAAAAAGTAAAATGTATAGAGCTAGGATACAGGGCAACTCTTTTTAATAAGGTTTATGTAGATGCTAGCTACTATTTCAATTGGTATCGAGATTTCATTGGCTATAAAAATGGGATTGACTTTTGGATTGACACTGTATTATATAGACCAAGAGGAATCCAAGCATACAGAATTGCAACTAATTCAAATGAACAGATCACCACTCAAGGATTTTCTATTGGCGTTAATTATTACATAGGGAAATATTTTGCATTTAACAGCAATTACTCATGGAATAAGCTCAATAAGCTAAGTGATGACCCTATTATCCCTGCTTATAATACCCCTGAACATAAATTCAATATTGGATTTAGTGGAAGAGATGTAATCATTGATGCTTTAAACATCAAGGGGCTAGGATTCAATATAAATTATAAATGGATAGAAGGTTTTATTTTCGAAGGCTCCCCACAATTTACTGGTTATGTACCTACCTATTCATTACTAGATATTCAGATCAATAAAAAGATTCCCAGGTTTAATCTGACTGCAAAAGCAGGTGCATCAAATGTATTGAACAATAAAGTTCTTCAAGTTTATGGGGGTCCATATGTTGGCAGAATGATCTATTTTTCATTATTGTTCGACTGGGAAAATAAATAGTATTTATTTTTCTTATCTTCGTAAATAATAACTCCTTTAAAAAAACACTATGAAAAAAATATTTACAAGTTTATTCTTATGCACTATGATTTTTGCATCATCTATTGGTCAAACCAGGTATATAGATCCTGTGTTTAGTTCTTTTGATGTAACTCCTAACATATTGTATAGTCAAAATTTCTCAGTTCTTTTAGAATCAAGTTTTGGAATAATTCCTACTGGTACAGCTCCAATACCTCCATTGGTTTTTGATTTATATGAACCTACTGGAGATACTGAGGCTGAAAGACCTTTGATTATTCATCTACATACTGGAACATTTGCTCCCATTATCCATAATGGAAATCCAACTGGTATGCGTCAAGATTTTGCTTCCACTACTTTATGTGAAGAATATGCAAAAAGAGGATATGTAGTTGCTAACTTAGAGTATCGATTAGGATGGGACCCTTATTTGCCAACTGAAGCAGAAAGAGCTACTAGCTTAATGAAAGCCGTATACCGTGCTATTCAAGATACAAAATCTGCCGTTAGATTTTTTAGAGACGACTATCAGAATAATGGTAACTCTTACAGAATTGATACCTCTAAAATTATTTTATCAGGTCAAGGCTCTGGAGGTTGGATCGCATTAGGTTATGCAACTGTAGACAAACTTTCTGAAATTCAATTGCCAAAATTTTTAGATGGTAATGCCATTCCATTAATTGACACTGCCGATATTGGTGACTGGGATGGTTATGGTGGAGATCCTACTTTAAACATGGAAAGTAATATTGGTTTTTCAAATGACATCCACATGGTAGTAAGCATGGGTGGCGGAATTGGTGACCTTAGCTGGCTAGAAGCTGGTGATGTGCCAATGTGTGCTGTTCATTGCCCTACAGACCCAATAGCAATTTACACAACTGGAAATGTAACAGTTAATGGTGTTAATATTACTACTGATATTAGTGGTTCTCATGATGTTATTAACAAAGCAAATATGCTAGGAAATAATGACAAAATAATTACACTATATGACAGCACAACAATGGTTGCTAAACAAGTTTCTACTACTGTTGTTGGCACCATGGATCTTGGAGGAACAACAATCGCTGATGAAGTAGATAATCTTTATCCATTTGTAACAGGAAACCCATACGAAAGTTCTCCTTGGGATTTCTGGGATTCTACCACTACAGTTGATCTAATTGCTCCTGGTGTTGGTTTAACAGCACAAGATGGAATCGATGCTCACTTAAATGGTTTATTGACCAATCCAGACATGGGTTATGTAAAAGCTATTTCTTATATAGGTAGTACTATGGCTTATTTCTGCCCTAGAATTGTAAATGCATTAGAGCTTCCTGGTAACAATGTCAATATAGAGGAACCAACTACTCTTTCTCAAATAGATATGTTTCCAAATCCTGCTAATTCAACTGTTAATATAATTACATCAGAACCGATTTCTAAAATTGAGATCTATAATACAACAGGTAAATTAGTTGCCCTTAAGGAAGGCTTATTCAGCAACAACTTTCAATTCAGCTACTTAAACCTACCTAGCGGTGTATATATGGTAAATATTCACACTAGTTTAGGTTTAACTACCGAAAAGCTGATCATAAAATAAATTGACTTTTAATCCTATAAATGCCTCCTTTTAAAAAGGGGGCATTTTTTTTGTATCAAAAAACAGTAACGCTATTTACATAATAGCCTGTTATTACTTGTCATGAGATTTATATATATATATCTGATAGTATTTCTTAATGCTTTTTATACAATTACCATTAGTTGTCAGGGTGTTGATGTAGCTAAAAATATTGATCTTAATCTAATCAATAGGGAATCTCCTGGAATGATAGACATCCCTATCAAAAATAATTCAACAAAAGATGTCTTTATTTTTAGATTAGATGTTGATGACAGATATAAAATAAAATTCTCTTCTAAGTTAATAAAACCTGATAGCGTTTCTTACATTAGACTTTGGTACTATCCTAAAAAGAAAGGCACAGTTAATGAAAAAGTAGCCTTGCACTTATCTTGTTATGACAATCCTATTTACTTAAACATTAAAGGGTTTGTTGTTGAAACTCCTAAAACATCCATTGAATGTCCTAGCTTTAAAATTGAAAAGGCCAACTCTGGAAAATTAGATTTTCAATTATCTATAATTGTTTTAGATAGTATTACAAATGAAAAAATTCATGAAGCTTCAATTGTACTAATAAAAGATGGAATGGTTAAACATGAGCTTCAGACTCAAAAAAATGGAAAAACCAGTATCAAAACTCCTTTAGGACTTTATTATTTTGTTTGTTTAAAAGAAGGTTATACCACGCACGAAGAAGTGCAATATGTCAACAGAAATAACAATCAGCTGGTCTTTAAGTTGCAGAAAATCGATACTCTGCCTAATGATTTGCTTTCATTTGATAATGCAGATTCCTTATTATTTGATGAGCAAAATGAAATTGAATTAATCTTGAATGATGATACATTATTGTCCAACAACTTAACCATTCCAGAAAAAAAAGATACTTCTGAATTCTCAATTAATAAATACGCCCCCAATAACATAGTGTTCTTACTAGACGTGTCATCATCTATGAAATATACAGGGAAATTAGAGCTATTAAAAGCATCAATGTATGAGCTCACAGAGCTACTTAGAGAAGTTGATCAAATCTCTATTGTTACTTACTCAAGTCAAGCAAAAGTATTGTTAGAAACCATCTCTACTTCTGAAAAAGATACCATTAAAAAAGTAATAGAGAACATTCAAGCTAAAGGATTAACAGCTGGTGGAAGAGGATTAAAACTGGCATATAAAAATGCCCATAAAAATTATATCGAAAATGGCAATAATCAAGTAATCATCGCTACTGATGGGGATTTTAATGAAGGTGAAGAGAACATAAAAAGGTTGGTTAGAAAATACAAACGTAAAGGAATTACATTATCCGTAATAGGCATTAAGAATACCCCATTCATTAAAATAATTATGCAAGATCTAGCTAAAAAGGGAGGAGGGAATTTTATCCCAGTAAACAGTTATGATGATGCCTTACAATCTCTAGTTAATGAAATAAAAGAGAACTCCTATATTCCATTTAATAAATAGAGTTATCTTTGCCAACTTTAATCAACTATGGAAATCTGGATAAAAGCCGCACAGCTTATTTTAAGCTTATCAATTCTAATCGTTCTACATGAATTAGGGCATATGCTCCCTGCTAAATGGTTTAAAACTAGAGTAGAGAAATTCTATCTTTTCTTTAACCCTGGATTTTCACTTTTTAAATTTAAAAAAGGAGAAACTGAATATGGAATGGGTTGGATTCCATTAGGAGGCTATGTGAAGATCTCTGGAATGATCGATGAAAGCATGGATAAAGAGCAGCTTGAAAAACCAGCAGAGCCATGGGAATTCAGGTCCAAGCCAACTTGGCAAAGACTCATTATCATGATTGGGGGTGTTACAGTTAATTTACTTCTTGGATTTTTCATATATATTATGATTCTTTTTGTTTGGGGAGAAAAAACTCTTCCAACAGAAAATGCTATTTATGGAGCTCACTTAAGTGCTGATTTCAAAAATGAATACAACATAGATCTACAAGAAGGTGACAATATCATTATGGCAGACGGAGTACCCTCGATTATATTTGGAGATATTAATCAGATGGTTATTATTGATGGGGCAAGAGATTTAACGGTTGTAAGAAATAACGATACTCTTAATGTGAATTTACCTGATGATTTTGTGGAAAATGTTATACTTAAAAACAATTTAAAAGGTGTTTTCAGCAGCACCCCAAGATTTCCAAATATTGTTAAAAAGCTAATTGATGACATGCCTGCTAAAGAAGCTGGTCTAAAAATAGGTGATACAATTATAGGTGTTAACAATAGTCCTGTTCTTTATTTTCAATCTTTTCATGACAGTTTGCAAAAATACAAAGAAGAAGAGATAAGTGTAATAGTAAGCAATGTCACTATCGACACGCTTACAATAAAAGTAACAGATGAAGGGACTATTGGATACAAATTTGTTAAGCCTTTTGAACTATTAAATTATAAAAAGAAAACTTATGGCTTTTTTGAAGCCATACCTGCTGGAATTTCATTAGGCTATACTACATTAACCAGCTATGTTAAGTCTCTAGGGCTACTCTTTAGTAAAGAAGGAGCTAAACAGTTAGGAGGATTTGGAACTATTGGAAATATTTTTCCTGAGACTTGGGACTGGAGAAGGTTTTGGGGATTAACTGCATTTCTTTCCATTATACTTGCGTTTATGAACATATTACCCATACCAGCATTGGATGGAGGACATGTTATGTTCTTAATTTATGAAATGATATCTGGTAAAGCCCCCGGGGAGAAATTCCTTACTCGTGCCCAAGTAGTAGGAATGGTATTATTATTAAGCCTACTTCTATATGCCAACGGGATGGATGTTTATCGCTGGGTAACTGGCAGTTAGCAAGCTACTTTTAAACAGCCTTCTGATAATAACTGCAGTTTTACCTGCTTATTTATTCCTGAATTGTAGACTATTTTTGATTATCTAATTGTACAAAATGACTAGGTTCTTAATATGTCTCTTATTAATTGCTTTTATAACGTCCTCTACTAAAGCGCAGGATAATCAGCATCAAAATAGCAGGGAAATGGAAACAGGCCAGAAGGTTTATTCTGATGGGGCTAATGGTCCTAATAAGGTAATGATTGTTCCTTTTGATTCTAAAATGTATGTGTCAAGTGTAGATAGATCGATAGCAAAAAGAACAGGGTTAAGCTATTCAGAGATCAAGGAAAATTTAAGATATGGTATAACTGATCAGCTATTATTGAAAACAAAAGGTAAAATTCGTGCTGTATCTATAATGCAGTCTGATACGGGTTACGCATATAAGGAGCTCATGTATATTTATAACAGTATTGGATATAAATATAAAATGATTCCTATTGTAGAAAATGAAGAACCTGTTGTTACTAAAAAAGATAAACTTAAAAGCTCTTTTCAAAAATTAATAAAAAAAGAGGACGGAACTGCTTCTACAAATAACACAGAATATGAAAGAGGTAGGATTCAAAATGGTGAAATTCATACAACATATGATTATGCAGATAGGTACATGCACACATCTATTCATAATCCTAATTTATTAAATACACTTGCGCAAAACTACAATACAGATATGTATGTGTTTATTAATGAATTAGATATTGAGGAATCAAAATCAGAAAATTCAAATTTGATATCATCAGAGTCGTACAGGAAAATTAAAGTACATTATACTGTATTTGACCAACAAGGAAATGATATTAAAGGTGGGGCTGCGGTTACTTATATGCCTTCTTACGTTAATGACCTAAACAAGATAGTCAACATTTATTTTGGGAAAATAGCAGAAGAAATTTGCAATTCTCTTCCAAGTTTTGAGCCAGAAAAACATGTGCTAGAGAAAGAAAAAGAAGATGCTAAAAAAGCAGCTGCACAAAGATCAGAAATTGAAAAGTATTAAATCTACATTGTAAAACGAAATAATATTTAGCTCTTCTTGAAATTATTAAAATATATTTCAACTAATCCAACTCGTCTATACAAGCACCTAAAAGATTAGAATTATATCTTTATCTGATATATTTCATCTTTAGTCTAAAAATAATTGCACTTTTTATAAAATAATTTGAACAAATTTTTATATTTTTAATAGTAGAGATTTGAAAATTTCATTTCAAATCACAACAACTTAATCGATTTTAAATGAAAAATATCACCTCGTTATTTATCCTTTTTTTGTCCTTAAACTGTTTTGCTCAGCCCTCTAATGATGATTGCTTAAATGCAACATCAGTTGTTCCTGACGGCTCCTGTTTGTTAGGAGAGACAACTGTAAGTGCAACGGATACTTGGTCTGGCGCTGTTGGATGCCAGGGTGGCAACCCTAATGACCATCAAGATGTTTGGTATAGCTTTGTTGCTACAGGAACACAAGCAGATATAACAGCTACTAGTTCTGGTTCTTGGAGCGGTGATATTGAAATCACTTTAGTTGATGGTAATTGCGCTGGAATGTTTACAGTTTTAGATGGTATGTGTGGAGCGTCTCCTCAACAATTAATCTATAATGGATTAACTATTGGCAACACCTATTATTATACCATCTCAAATGGAGCAGGCGGTACGCAAGGCACTTTTGATGTTTGTACAGAAACCACCTCCCCTCCTGCAGGTTGTGTAGACAATGACCTCTGTACTTCTCCTGAAATTTTAATTGTAACTTCTGGGGTTCAAACATGTGTTTCTGATTGTAATACTGGAGCTTCGCCAGGTCCTGATTTTGCAGGCTCAAATTGCCATGACATGTTAAATGAGACCGTTTGGTATTCAGTTACAACTGGAGCTTCAGATGTGACAATGGATATTGACCTATCTAGTGCTGCAGATTTAAGTGACCCTCATTTTACCGTTTATCAAACATCTGATTGTAATTTATTTACAATCGTTGAATGTATTCAAGGAACCGGAGGAAGTGCAACTTCATCAAATATTGTAATTTCTCCTAGTACAACCTATATTATTGGAGTTTCAGATGCTACTGGAGATGTTGGAGATTTTGATTTTTGCGTTACAGTTAATGTAGATAATTCCCCATGTAATACTACAAGCGACCTTGTTGTTACTGGAACTTCTATGGGCTCGCCTATAACTGGCCCTTTTCTACCCGGTGAAGTTGTTTCATTTTGTTACTCTATTACTGATTGGCAAACTGGTGCTTCCTGTAATTATTTATCAGGAATAGTACCCACTTTCGGTGATTGCTGGGACGCTTCTTCATTTGATGTTAATGGCATGCCTGTTACTATTACTACATCACTAACTACTGCTGGAACTATTTTAGATGGAGGGCCTGGCCCACCAGATCCATGGAATGCTTGTATTGGTCAAACTGCAGGTTGGTGGGATTGGTACAATGCTGGAGTTGTAACTTATAATAATTTATTAGCTAATACTGGAACTGCTGGAGCATTACCTGACGGAACACCTTTACCTGCAGGTTGGTTTTTTACAACAAATTATGACCCTATTACTGGTCAATGCACCCCCGATCCAACTGATCCCAATTTATCTTATGGAGACAATAACTTTCCTTTTTGTGACAACACTTTAGATTGGAATATTTGTTTTGACCTTATTGCAGGACCTTCTGGTAACTGCACTTCTGGAGCAACTGATTGTGGGGTTACTATGCAAACCTATGCAGATGGTGAAATAGGAATTTGGAACAGTGTTGGATGTGTCGGAAATATTCCTCAAGTATTCAATGGTAACCTTAATTGTTGTCCTACAATAACGCCTTTAGCAGATCAAACTGTATGTGACAGCTACACTTTGCCAGCTATTTCAGGAACATTACTATCTGGTTCCGAAGCATACTTTACTGGCTCAAATGGAACTGGAACAACTTATTTTCCTGGTGATATTATAACTTCATCGATTACCCCTCTATATATATATGATGACATAGGAACTTGTTCCGATGAGGATACCGTTAATATTACCATCAACAATACGCCTGTAGCTGATGCCCTCGTTGATGTTACTGCCTGTGATGGATATGTGCTTCCTGCGCTGTCTGTTGGCAATTACTTCTCATCTACTGGTGGGGTAGGGTCTATTGCTGTAGGTACCAATATTACTTCTACTCAAACCATCTTCGTCTATGCTGAAACTGGTACTACTCCTAATTGTACAGATGAAAACTCTTTTACTGTTACCATCAACAATACGCCTGTAGCTGATGCCCCCGCTGATGTTACTGCCTGTGATGGATATGTACTACCTGCATTGTCTGTAGGCAATTACTTCTCATCTACTGGTGGGGTAGGTTCTATTGCTGTAGGTACCAACATAACATCCACTCAAACCATCTTCGTCTATGCTGAAACTGGTACTACCCCTAATTGTACAGATGAAAACTCTTTTACTGTTACCATCAATACTACGCCTGTAGCTGATGCCCCCGCTGATGTTACTGCCTGTGATGGATATGTACTACCTGCATTGTCTGTAGGCAATTACTTCTCATCTACTGGTGGGGTAGGTTCTATTGCTGTAGGTACCAACATAACATCCACTCAAACCATCTTCGTCTATGCTGAAACTGGTACTACCCCTAATTGTACAGATGAAAACTCTTTTACTGTTACCATCAATACTACGCCTGTAGCGCCAACAGCTGGGTCAGATGCCACTTATTGTGATGGCGATGTTATTTCAGACCTTTTTGCTGCTGGATCAGGAGGTACCCTAACTTGGTATGATGATGCTGGACTTAGTAGTGTTATAGGTACAGGTAATAGCATTACTCCTTCAAACACTATTGGTACAATTATATATTATGTTACTGAAACACTCAATGGATGTGAAGGCCCTGCTTCTACTGTTACCATTACCATTAACGCAATGCCTACTATTTCATCTGAAAGCGCTACAGATGTTACAGCTTGTGGGGTTACAGATGGAACTATTGACATTGTAGCAGCTGGAGGTTCTGGATCCTATACTTTCTCTATTGACGGTGGAGCTACCTTTACCAATACAACTGGTTCGTTCACAGGTCTGGATGTTAACTCCTATCAGGTTGTTGTAGACGATGGGAATTGTCAAGTTACTGGAAGTCTATTGGTAATCTCAGGACCAGGTATCCCTCCCGCTCCTACTGCTGGAACCAACGCCACTTACTGTGATGGTGATCCTATTGCAGATCTTACTGCTAATGCAGATGCCAGTGGTGACAATAACAACCTTACGTGGTATGATGATGCTGGACTTACTAACATTGTACAATCTGGAGGAGGAACCTTTACTCCATCTAGTACTCTAGGCACCAGCACCTATTACATTACTGAAACCGTTGCTGGGTGTCAAAGCCCTTCATCTCAAGTTACAATAATCATTAACCCTGCTCCTACGGCACCAAACCTTACAGGAGGAAACACCTATTGTGATGGTGACCCAATCTCCGATTTACAAGCAACTGCAGGAAGTGCTAATTCAGGTACTTTTTATTGGTTTGACGATATAGCGCTTACTAATAATGTAGCCAACGGGCCTGTCTTTACGCCCTCAACATCTGTTGGAACTCAAACATATTATGTAGTAGATTCTCTCAATGGATGTGTTGGCCCCAGTAGCTCTGTTACTTTAACCATCAATACTACTCCATCCTTTACAATATCAAGTTCAGGTCCTACTACCTGCCTTGGAACAGACGGTCAGCTTACTATTAGTGGTTTAGACCCTAATACTACTTACGATGTAGACTATACAGATAACGGAACATCTACAGGTAATGTGAGCTTTACATCAGACCTAAATGGAGATATCATTATTAATGGACTTGATGCAGGAACATATACTTCTATTATCATAACATTAAATGGATGTCCTGCAAGTGATTTAGGACCTTACCTACTTTCAGATCCTTTGGCTCCTACTTTCAGTATCTCTGCTTCTGACCCCACTCTTTGTAATGGGACAGATGGTCAGCTAACTATTAGTGGACTAGACCCCAATACAAATTATGATGTAGATCTTACTGATGATGGTGTGCCTACAGGAAATGTTAGCTATACTTCTGATATTAATGGAGATATCATTATTACTGGACTTGATGCAGGAACATATACTTCTATTATCGTAACCCTTAACAACTGCTCTACTGCTGATGCTGGGTCTTACTTACTAACTGATCCCCCATTACCTACATTCACCATATCTGCAACCGACCCAACGGTCTGTGCAGGAACAGATGGTCAGCTGATAATTAGCGGGCTAGATCCAAATACTACTTATGATGTAGATCTTACTGATGATGGTGTGCCTACAGGAAATATTAGCTATACTTCTGACCTTAATGGAGATATCATTATCACTGGACTTAATGCAGGTATTTATACTGCTATTACCGTTACTTTGAACGGATGTTCTACATTAGACCCAGGGTCATTTGGACTCGCAGATCCCAATGCTCCTTCACCTATTATTGTAAGTACCCTTGATCCTTCAGGTTGCGGAACCATGGATGCCGAAATATTGATCGGCAATCTTGATCCAAATACTACCTACGATCTAGATTACAATTTTAATGGGAATCCTATTGTTACAACATCTATTACTACTAATGCATCAGGTGAATTCTTACTAAATGGACTTGATGAAGGAACTTATGACGCCTTTACGCTAACTCTTGCAGGTTGTGTTGGCAACGATGCTGGAGTATATGTGCTCGCACCTGTTATCCCAACTATACTTCAACCTAATGGAGATTCAACTTATTGTGAAGGCCAGCTTATAAATGATCTAACTGCTGCTGCTAACTTTGGTGGGACCATTAATTGGTACGATGATAACTCCCTTACTAATCTTGTTGGTAATGGTAATACTTTTACCCCTTCAACTACTACTGCGGGGTCTTATACTTATTATGTTACCGAAACACTCAATGGATGTGAAGGACCAGACTCAGCCATTACTGTTATAATTGTTCCTCAACCATTTGTTACTACTTCTGCTGACACCTCGATTTGTAATGGAGACACCGTTGTTATTCAAATAGATTCTTTATCTGGAGGTAGCCAGCTTACTTGGTCCAATGGAGATACTACTATGTCCTCATCAGTATACCCTTCTTCTACTGCTTATTTTACTGTTGTAGTTGATGACGGATTAGGATGTAGCGCCACAGATTCAACATTAGTAACAGTTAATCCTAGTGACGATGCTTCATTTACTCTAACAGACTTTTGTGAAGGTGATGCTAATAGCGCTTCAAATATTGTAACAACTGGAGGAGACTTTTTCTTTAATCCTCCTGTTTCAGATGGAGCCATCATTGACTCTACCACTGCTGAAATTTCCAGCGGTGTTGGCGGCACTACCTATACGATCATGTACCTTACTAGTGGTGTTTGTGCAGACAGCACAACACAGAATATTACTATTAATATCGTGCCCCCAGCTCCAACTGTTGGAACAGACACTTCATACTGTGAAGGAGAAGTTATTGAAGACCTCACTGCTTCAGGTACTGGCGGAACTATCAGCTGGTATGATGATTTTGCATTGACTAATCTAATAGGAAATGGCACAACACTAAATCCAGCAATAAGTACAAGTGGAACATATACATTTTATGTTAATGAATCCAATGGTAATTGTACAAGTGAAGTAGATAGTGTTAAAGTGACTATAAATTCAAACCCTGTTGCTAATTTTACGGCATCCCCTAGTAGTGGCGTTATTCCACTTGATGTTGTGTTTAACAATATGTCTACAGGGTCTGGATTAACCTATCAATGGGATCTAGGTGATAATACAACCAGCATAATGCAAGACCCATCTCATACATATACATCTATTGGAACATTTACTGCCTATTTATTGGTAACAGACATTAATGGCTGTATTGATGAAACTTCTACTGATATTACAACTACTGGAGTTTCTGTGTTTGTAATCCCTAATATATTCACCCCTAATGGTGATGGCGTAAATGATGAACTAAAAGTTATCTATGAAAACATTGAATCGTTCAGTGGTTTCATAGCTAATAGATGGGGCGAAATTTTATATGACTGGAAATCTATTGATACTGGCTGGAACGGAAGGACAAAAGGAGGTGTGTCAGTACCTGAAGGCACTTATTTTTATGTGATAACTGCAACAGGTAGTGATCAAGTTGAGTATAATATACAAGGATCGTTTCATTTAGGAAGGTAATGCGCAAGCTATTAATCATCTTTGGTGCATTCCTTTTTTTGATAAGCTCTTGTACTCTATTCAAAAGAACGCCTTCAAATATTGACAGCGATTATCAATTTAAAATTGCATTTGGATCTTGTGGGCATCAAAATAAACCTCAGCCCATATTAAAAAAAGTAGTTGCTGAAGACCCAGATCTTTTTATATATCTAGGCGATAACATCTATGGTGATACTCGAAATATGGATACCCTGCAAAAGAAATACGAGCTACTTGGAAACAAACCTGAATTTCAGATTTTAAAAAAGCAGGTGCCTCTATTGGCTGTATGGGACGATCATGATTACGGAGAAAATGATGCTGGCAAATATTACCCTATGAAAGAGGAGTCTAAAGTCATATTTCTCGATTTTTGGGACGAACCAAAAAACTCTGATCGCTATCGGCACAAAGGAATTTATCATTCGCTCACAAACAACTTTAAGAATAAGGTCATTCAAATAATTCTCCTTGACACAAGAACTTTTAGGAGTGATCTTACTTTAAACGATAAAAGAGCTGGCTATAAAAATGATTATATGCCAACCAAAGGAAATGACTCTACTTTCTTAGGCGATGAGCAATGGGATTGGTTAGATAAAACCTTAACTGAAAAAGCAGATCTTAGAATAATTGCAAGCAGCACGCAATTTTCTCATGAATATAATGGATGGGAGTCTTGGACCAATGTACCCGAAGAAAGAAACAAATTGTTATCGATTATTAAAAAGAATAAAGCCAATGGTATAGTGTTTGTTTCAGGTGATGTTCATTGGGGAGAGCTTTCTCAATTAAATGCTGCTGGCCTTTACCCTATTTATGATATCACTTCTAGTGGATTAACGCAAAAATGGCCCAATACAGAGCCTAATGAAAATAGAGTCGGGAAAGTAGTTAGAAATAATAATTTTGGAATGATCGTGTTGAATCTTAAAAAAGAACCTTCTCTAACATTTTATATAAAAAACAGAACAGGAAGAACTAAAGTAAAACACAAAATACAGTTAAAAGATTTAAGGGTTGAATAATTCTATTGAACAATGATTGGGACTACCTTTTTAATACAATTAGAAGAAACTCTTATATAATAGCTCCCTGACGGATAAGCATTCATATCTATCGAAAATTGATTGCCTGTAAAGCTTTCAATTCTAATTATTTTCCCTTCTGAATCAAACAATTCTAATTTAACAAATGTTGTTGCCTGCTTAAGTTCTATAGATAAATAATCGGTTACTGGATTTGGGTAGCAGCTTAACTGAAGTTGATTGTTGCGTTCATAAAGATAGGCTGTTGCATTTACCTGCCATCCAATATCTTGTAAGATGGCTAAAAATAAAGGGCCTGGGTAATGATTGACCTCTCCAGAGCTAATAAATGGTGTCATCATGCAATTTCCAGAAGATGGCGGAAAAGAGCTTTCATTTAAATGGCTTAAGCTTGAGCCAGGGTCATAAGTAATCGGGGCAAAAACTCTAGGATTAATTCCTGCATTTAAAGCAGTAGAAACTGGTCCATTAAAATATAAAGCGTTGCTTTCGAATTCCATTTTTAAATCCAATGAATTATTAGGAAAAAGCAATGTGTCTACAATGTAATCCCCTCCATTATTGATGATCATATTATCCCATGCTGATGGTCGGCCTTCTAGATTAGGAAAAGGAAATGTCGTATTTAATGGTGCAAAATCTGTTGCCTGTAAAGTTCCAAAAGAACCTTCATTACTAATAACCTTAGAAAGTGATACTACGCCCAATCCATGAGCTATTTCATGTAATAGAACAGAAACAAAATCATATTGATTCAAAGATGGATTTCCGTCTGTTCCAAAATAATAATTGGTAGCACTATTCATGAAAACATTAATGTCATGCTCCCCCGTATTTAATTCTACACCCTGAATAGCATTGGCTAAACATGAAGCATACCAAATACCCTGAATAGGTGAAGAAGGAAAATCTTTTCTTCCATTGGGCAGCGTAATCCCCAATGGACCCTGGTTGGTAAGGTCTAAATATTCTATATGTAGTTTTACTGGGACATTAGTGATTAAATAATCATCCCAAATATTGACTACATGATCGATTGCTGCGTCTATCATTGAATTAGTACCTGAAGATGATACTACAAAATTAGATTGCGAAAAACTAACTACTGGAAATAGTATAAAACAAAATAAATAGTAGCCCTTTTTCATTAATTATTGTTCTGAAATAATAATTCTCCTACTTAACACTTCATTACCAATTTCAATTCTAATTAGATATGCTCCATAAGAAAGATTAGAAAAAGTCATTTCTTTGGATTCTGCTTCTATGTAAAAGCTTTCCTCATGAATCATTTGACCTAAAATATTATAAACCCCTAAAGTTCCTTCTGAATACCTTGGAATCCTTATAACAAAAGATCCATTATTTGGGTTAGGATATACAGCTATTTCAGAAAGATCCGTAAACCCATTACATTCATCTACTCTAACAATTACTTCTCTTCTTCCGCTTTCACATTCCTCTTTTTTCACTTCCCAATCATAATAGAAATAATAATGGTCCAGTCCATTATTGTCAGTTGCGGTGCTTCTTTTAATGGACAACAGGCCTGGAGTAGTATATGGATAATTTACTCCGTTATTATTACGATGGAAATTCACCAATGAATTCAAAGCAACTCCTATTTGGTAATCATTCCCTGGTTCTAAGTGAGCATTAATATTTACCCTATGAGTACCAGTAGAAGGAACATCTACAATTTTTTGAAAAACAACTTGCCCTGTTTCATTTAAAATCTCAATAGTTCGTTCTGCGCCTCCATATGCTCTTACTTCTACAGAAACAATTTCAATAGGCTCATATACATCAAAAACCAAGTATTGATTACCTCCAAAGTTTGATCCTCCTCCAGAATCATCTGGCTTACCAGCAGATTCTATTGGTGAAAAACTTTCACTAGCTACATAAAAAGTGTCTGTTTGTAAAAGCGTGTTTGTTAAATAATTAGCCCCTGTATGAGTAGGATCAGCATCATGCTCATTATTATACCAAACTAGATTATTACCATTTTCACTAATCAATTCTGCCGATTCACCTGAACAAATAGACACCCCTTGAACATTAGGAGAAGAGGCTATATTAACTTCAATAAAGTTAGTTTTTGTTATAGTTCCATTGCCTCCTAAGTTAGTAGCTGTTAAAGTGACTGTATAAGTTCCACTTTCATCATATACATGAATAGGGTGCTGTTCTGAATGATCCTCTACTCCATCACCGTCCATGTCCCATGACCATTCATATGGTGCATTTGAAGTTAAATCAGAAAATTTAACAACCCCTGTACATGTATTATTTGTATTAGCCTCAAAATCAACAGTTGGTGTTTCACTTGCATAACTTTGTATACACAGTAATGCTTCATATGCATTAACTCTTCCAGATCCAAGGAAATTAGAAAGTCCAGGGTTCATTGAATTAATATTGTCACAAGTGTTGTACAAACAACTTAAGATCTGATCCCTTGAAATGTTGGGATTATACGACATCATTAACCCTATCAGTCCTGATACTAATGGAGTCGCCATCGATGTGCCAGATTTAGAAGTGTAATTATTAAAGGGAACAGTACTCACGATACTCACTCCTGGAGCAGTAATATCTACCACATTTCCAAAATTAGATGATGTAGCTTTTACATCAGAAGAATTAGAAGAGGCTACTGTGATTACATTTGGATAGTTCGATGGATAAATATCAGTAACATCTATATTGAATCCAATATTATTTTGATCTCCATTACCTGCTGCTGCTGTAATAATACTTCCATTGTTCCAAGCCCATTGAATAATTTCTTCTTCGGTCTGTGAAGAACTAGAGCCCCCAAATGAACAGTTGATAACATGTGCTCCGTTAAGTGCTGCATAAAAAATACCATTAAACCCTTCTGTCACAAATCCTGCTCCAATTGAATTAGGTGTTGATTTTACTGCCATTAGGCTAATTCCATATCCAATTGAAGGCATTCCTATAGAATTATTAGTTTCTGCCGCCATGATCCCAGAAACGTGAGTCCCGTGATCCCAATTACTTACATTTGGATTAGGGTCTGGATCATTATCTCCAACATCATAACCATTATAGTCATCTATATAACCATTCATGTCATCATCAATCCCATTACCTGGAATTTCATCAGTATTGACCCATAGGACATTTTCAAGATCCTCATGCTCAATGGAGATGGCTCCTTCAATAGCCGCTACTACTATATTACTATCTCCTAAAGTAATATCCCACGCTTGCTCTGCTTGAATCTTATTCAAACTCCAGCACAAACTAAAATACTGATCGTTAGGTGTGATAAATTCTTTTCTTATAGGTAATTTCTCTACTAAAGATATGCTAGGTTCTGTAGCTATTTTAGCTAATAGTAAATCAATTTTTTCATAAGCACTGAATTCAATTAAAAATGTATTCAATAATTTATCCGACCCAATTGCTCTTGAATAAGGTCTTGATAGTTTTTTAATGGCAAATAAATCTTTTGCTTCTTCTATAAAACCAAATACAGATAAAGGGATGTTCTTTTGATTTTGAGTAATGGTTTCCCATTGCTTTTCATTAAGTACATTTTTAGATTTTATCCTGAACCAAAGCTTTCCGTCATTGAATTCCTGATTAAGGCTCTGAGATATCCCAGTAATTATAAAAACTAAAAAACCTATAAACAGTAATCCTCTTCTAAACATAATGCAATTCCCCTTTTCTGTAAATCTACTAATTATCTCTCTTTAATGAAAATCACATTCAGAATCCTACTTTTGTAAATTCAAATTATGGACTTAGAAAATAATTATATATGGTTGTTCTATACCCTGCTACCTTTAGTTGCATTTCTCTATGCCTCTGTAGGGCATGGTGGAGCTAGTGGATACCTAGCTTTAATGGCGTTATTTAATTTTTCTCCTCTAGTTATGAAGCCAACAGCACTGCTGCTGAATTTATTTGTAGCTGCTATTGCTTTTTATCATTTTTGGAAACAGGGTTACTTTAAGAAAAAAGTGTTTATGCCATTTGCTATTAGCTCTATACCCCTGTCCTTTTTAGGGGGCTCTATGGATATTGATGAATCCATGTATAAAAAAATATTGGCGGTATTGTTGGTTTTTGCCATCATAAGAATGCTTTTAGTAATTAAAAAAGAAAAGGGTGTTTCTAAAAAAGTAAAATTTTGGGAAGGCACATTAACAGGAGGTAGCATCGGCTTCTTTTCAGGATTAATCGGAATTGGAGGAGGAATCATCTTAAGTCCTATTATTATATTAATGAAGTGGGGGAATCTAAAAGAAGCTGCTGCTGTTTCTGCTTTATTTATTTGGGTGAACTCCGCTGCTGCAATGGCTGGTCAGCTAAGCTCAGGAGTAAAAATAGCCCCACAATCCTATATTTTAGTTGCCTTAGCTGCTATTGGTGGCTTTGCCGGAGGCTATTTAGGAAGCAAAAAAATAAATCCAAAAAACTTAACCTATCTTCTTGCTTTTGTTTTAATAATAGCTTGTGTTAAATTATTTTTAACATAAGTTTTACCATTTAATAAATACTGTATTATATAAATATGATAAATAAAATTATTCTTTGTTTTAATTGTTGCTTATTAACATATTCAATCATAGCACAATCGACTACTGTATCTGCTAATTTCGAAAAATCGGAAATAAAATCAACTGTTCTAGATGGTGTTTATGTTGTAGAACATTTAAATCCTAAAGTAGTTAATCAAAATTTAGATTATTATTATAGAAATAATATTTTTTGTCTTCCCTATCATTACGGCTCGGCAAAACCCTCAAATCTAAATAGTAAAGAAAATACCAATACTTATTTTAAAAAAATTAAGCTTGAAAATTGTGTCTACTTTAATCCTTCAATAAGCTATGACGAAGGAAATACTTTTTTACTTTCTAGTGAAGATGTTATTTCTAAACCAGAAATGGTGTTGCCTTTTTCTATTAGGTATTATATGAAACCAGAATACCTATCCCCTTATCCTGATCAAGCGATCATACAATTGGACAGCAACTTTACTATAGATAAAACGAAATACTTGAATCCATTTTATTTTCAAAAACACGAAGTGAGCAATGCTGAGTATCGTGAATTTGTAACATGGGTAAAGGATTCTATTGCAAGAAGGCTTTTAGCCAATGAATTTCCAGAAGATTTTTCTATTCCTATTTATGACAATAATGGGAAATTGTTGCCTAAAGAAGAATGGCTATTGAACTGGAATAAGGAATTTAGGTATCCTAGGATATTTGGGGGTCCTACAAAATATGGAGAACATGAATACAGTGATTATTACCCTTTACTTTCTGAGCTATACTTACAGGGAAGTGAAAGGTATTATCCAAGACAAGAAATTGACACAAAAAAACTTATCTATGAATATGCTATGAAAATCGATGATACTGTATTAATAAAAAACATACCTGTTTACCCCGACACCTCATGCTGGATCAATGATTTTGACCCCAGCTTCATAGAGCACATGACCAACATGTATTTCTGGCATCCAGCTTATGATCAATATCCTGTAGTGGGCGTAAACTACCATCAGGTTACGGCTTTTTTACATTGGAAAACCACTATGCATCAAAAATCATTAAATAACAATGATATTCCTTATGAAATAACATATTCTTTACCAACAGTAGCAGAGTGGGACATGGTTTCTACTGCTAATAAAGAAAATAAACAAATCAATATTTATGATAACTATTATTATCATCTAGGTGATGATAGCTGGATAACAGACCTTTCTTTAAACAATGTAAATAATTATAAAAAAATAGATTCTGCCAACTCCGTTATAAACATAAGTACTAGAGCAGACCAGCTTACCCGGTTTATAAATAACAACAGCTATTACAAAGAGGCCTTTATTATAGACGGTGGTTTTTTTACCCAAAAAGTAATGCCTGAAAAAAAAGACAAAACATCCAGTTTTTCATCCCTTAATGTTGATCAAAATGAGATCTATTATATGGGTGGAAATGTCTCTGAATGGTTACAAGAATCCTATTCAAATAACTGGAAACCCATTTTCACAAAAAGACATACGTTTTTTAATAATATAAAAGATGAAGACATCCAGCTACTATTGCAAATAGAAAAGTATTATAATAATAAAAATGCTACCAATGGACACCTTGTTATGGGAGCGAATTGGTATGATGAAAGGTACTCAAATAAGCTAGGCATTAATACTGCTGGAATAAATGCAAAAACCTTTGCAGATCCCAGCTCATCCTATTCAACATTGGGATTCAGGTACGTAGTAAGAGTTAAGGAAAAATAATACAGATTGTTATCTTTAATCAATGAACTATATTCTCTATAAATCAAAAGAAAGAGGCTATGTAGATATGGGTTGGCTAAAAACCTATCATACCTTTAGCTTTGGAAATTACTATAATCCAAGCGCTATACATTTTGGCGTTTTACGTGTTTTAAATGATGATTTATTAGACCCTGATAATGGCTTTGGAATGCACCCTCACGAAAACATGGAAATCATCTCCATTCCATTAAGTGGCGCACTTACTCATAAAGACAATATGGGTCATGAATCAGTAATTAAAAAAGGAGAAATCCAGGTAATGTCTGCTGGAACTGGAGTTATGCATAGCGAATATAATAAACACATGAGTGAAAAAGCATCACTTCTGCAAATTTGGCTGTTTCCAAATCAAAAAAATGTAACACCGCGTTACCAACAAATGTCATTACAACTATTAGAGAAAAAAAATAAATTTTATCAAGTACTTTCCCCTAATTCGGATGATGAAGGAGTATGGATCTATCAAGATGCATGGTTCTATATTGGGAAATTCAGTTTACCTATGTCTGTAGATCATTTAATCAATAAACAAGGAAATGGATTTTATGTTTTTATGATCAGCGGAAGCTCAAAGATCAATGGTGTTGAACTAAATAATAGAGACGGAATTGGCATTAGAGATCAAAATGAAATTAAGATAGACATAACGTCACCTGCAGAAATTTTATTAATGGAGCTTTCGATGGCAGTTTAATTATAAGTACCTACTTAATTGTCATCAACTTTTCAATTCACTATTAACTTGCTCCTCAATCCAGATAAGCCCTTCATTAAAATTGCTGAACACTTTAACTTTTGACTTCTTTTTAAAAAACTCTGTATAGAATTTAGCAAGTAATTTAAGCGCTAATTTATTTGTTATAATAGCTTGCGCCATACATATTTTATTGTACTTAATATCATTTGAAAAAAACTGCATAGAGCTTATCGATGCATTACCCTGAATATTCATAGCATTTAGTATTATGCCAATTTTTTTATCTTTAACTAGTTCCGTTAATTGGTTTCTAAATTCCAAGCTATTTTTAAGGTCTATTTCTAATCTATCTTTATAATCTAACAAATAAATATTATCTGAAATTTTAGACAAAACACCAAGAGAAGTACTCACCTTTTCACTTTGGTCTATATTGTTTTTAATACTCTTTTCTATGCTTTCTAATTTTTAAACTATACTATATCAAAATTAGTACTTTAATTACAGTTATTTAAATAACTATTTATGGAATTTATTTATTGCTTGCATCTCACTATAAAAAAGCCATGAAAAAATCATTTTTATTTTTATTGCTGATTGCTGGTCAGCTAGCAGCTCAAAAAACAACTACCAAAGAAATTAAGACAACCCTTAAAGAAGCTACTGTTTTTATCGAAGGTGCTCATTTAAAAAGGACAGGAGAGATAACTTTAATTAAAGGAAAAACATTGCTGGAAATTAAAGGACTATCCCCTTTTATTGATGAAAAGAGCATACAAGTTAAAGGGTTTGGAGACTTTACTATCTTATCAGTGAATCATCATTTTAACCATATTGAAAAGCTACAGAAAAACCAACAACTTGAAACTCTAAAAAATAAATCTATTCAGCTTGAAAAAGAAATAACAGAAAATAACGCAAGACTAGAGGTGCTTAAAGAAAAGCAAACAGTATTACAAGAAAACAAAAAGCTTGGAGGAACAGCAACAGGAGTTTCGTTATCTGAGCTTAAAAGCGCACTTGAATTCTACGAGCATGAGCTTACAGAAATAAAAAAGGATGAACTATCGGTAAAATCTACTATTGAAAAACTGACCAAAGAAAAAGAAAACATTGAAACAGAGTTAACCAATGTATTGAACAACGAAGAGCTGCCCGTAAGTGACATAAAGGTCTTAGTATCTGCAGAGTTTAAAACACAAGCTGAGGTCACCATTACCTATTTAGTTTCTAATGCTGGATGGTATCCTAATTATGATTTAAGGGTCAATTCCATTAACAGTCCTTTATTGCTAAATTACAAAGCCAATGTATGGCAAAACACGGGGGTAGATTGGGAAAATATTGATCTTGTCTTTTCTAATGCCAACCCAAATCAAAGCGGAGTTGCACCCCTATTAACCCCATGGAAACTAAACTACCATCGAAATACCGTTTATAACACTCCTAAATATCAGCTCATCAATCCTATGGTGAGATCGGTTTCTGGAAAAGTAATTTCTGCTGAAGATAATGAACCCATTCCTTTTGTGAATATTCTAGTTAAAGGAACTACCATAGGAACAACAACAGATTTTGATGGAAAATACCAGCTAACCCTGCCTAATAATGCTGAATATTTAACATTTAGTTTTGTAG
>Ga0209992_10000186_pt1 | contig 86983 bp, 65 predicted proteins | sample 2SBtaG_2_FD_182564 | JGI IMG/M metagenome (GOLD analysis project Ga0209992, IMG submission 182564) | Deep subsurface microbial communities from Kolumbo volcano to uncover new lineages of life (NeLLi) - 2SBTROV12_ACTIVE470 metaG (SPAdes)... | ecosystem: Environmental > Aquatic > Marine >... | reverse complement strand
CCGGCATCCACCCAGCTCTGATACTCGGCCGCGGCCGGAGTGTGGTTGAGGTCGCCCTGCAAGATCATCGGGCGGCCCGAGTCGATGTCCTCCTGCATCGCGGCCAGCATCAGGGGGACCTCTCGCAATCTGCGCTCGTGGCCGTCGACGCCGGGGTAGAGGTGGGCGGTGTACAGGGCCAGGTCTCCCCCATCCAAACGCAACACGGCTTTGCCCCAGTGGCGGGTGAATAGATCGGACGGGCGTTCGCCCTCGGCGAGAGGGCAGTTCACGGACTCCACGATCGGGAAGCGGGACATCACTGTCCCGGGGAACCCGCCGGGGAAGTAGGCGTAATGCATTCCCAGGCGCTCGGCGATGTCGGCGACGACGGCTTCGCGAGGGGACTCTTGGAAGGTGACGATGTCGGGTTGGTGCAGGGCGAGTTCCAGCGCGATGCGCGCTGGGATCTGGGGCGCCATGCGCTTGACGGCGGCGGCGTTGCCGGACTTGCCGCCGTTGTAGCCGCGGCAGGCGAGCACGTTGTAGGTGATGGTGCGCAGGCCTTTCTTGGGCGGCGACTTGGGTGCGGGGATGGGGTCTTGGGCGCTGGTCGGGGTGGCGCCGACCAGGGCGGCGGCGGCCAGGCCGGTGGTCGCCAGGAACTCTCGTCGTTTCGTGGGGCGGGGGGTCATGGCGTCAGAGTAGCGGAGGGGGATGGGGTTCTGGGGCGGGAGTCCAGAGGGGGGGTGCGGACCGGGGCGTGGTGAGTGGGACGTGCTGGGTCGCCGGGGGTTTGAGGTCGCGCTCCCCCATCGGGCCGAATGGCGTGGAGACGATCGGGCCTAGTCGTCCTCGGGTGTCTTCGGGGGTGTGGGTTTGCCCGGCCACCAAGCGTCGAGCAGGGCGCGCAGGGATGCTGTGGTCTCGGGTTTGCTGAGAGGGGTTTGCTCGGTGGGGTCGGCGCGCACGTCGTAGAGTTCGGCGGGCTGGTTGGGGTCGGTGTGCACGAGCAGCTTGTAGGGATCGCGCAGGACCCAGCGGGTCAACAAGCTGCGGGCGGGATCGTGGATGTCGACGACGTCGTGGGTGTAGGCCGCGCCGAAGATGGGAGCTCGCGTGGCGCCGACGGTGCGGAGGTCCACACCCGGCAGGGTGGCGGGCGCGTCGAGGCCGCAGGCGGTGAGGATGGTCGGCACGATGTCCACGCTGCTAACGGGCACCTCGCGGGACTGGGGTTGGATCTGGCCGGGCCAGCGCAGCAGGATTGGGGTGCGCACGCCGGCCTCGTAGGGGGTGCGTTTGCTGCGCGGGGCGTATCCCTGGGCGCCTGGTTTTTGGATCCAGCCGTTGTCGGTGACGAAGACGACCAGTGTGTTTTGGGTGAGGCCTTGTTCGTCCAGGTGGTCCAGCAACGCGCCGCAGGTTTCGTCGAACCAGGTGCACATGGCCTGGTACTTGGCGATGGGAAGCGGAACGTCCTGTCCTGTGTAGGTCTCGAGGATGCGGGCCGGTGGGTTGTGGGGCGTGTGGGGCAGGAAGGGGGCGTACCACAGGAAAAAGGGGGTGCCCTCTCGGTTGCACTCGTCGATGAAGTCGAAGGCGGGCTCCATGGTCTGGCGACCGATCTTGAGGCCTTCGTCGCCGTGGCGTCCGCCGCGCGTTGGGTCGCCGTGGGTCATGCCGGCGGTGAAGCCGCCATGGGCGCTGCTGCCCTCCCACCACTTGCCCGTCTGAAGGCTGCGGTAGCCAGCGGACGCGAGGCGGGCGGGCAGGGTTTCGACCTCGGCCAGGTGCGCGAGCATCAGCGCGCGGTCGGTCCCGCGCGGCGGGTCGTTGCCGGTGATCTTGTGTTGGTGCGGGTAGAGGCCGGTCGCGAGGGTGGCGAGGCTGGCGCGGCAGAGGGCGGTGGGCACGTAGCCGCGGGTGAAGGCCAGGCCCTCTGTAGCGAGCTGATCGAGGTGCGGGGTGCGAATCGTGTCGCTGCCCATGAAACCGAAGTCGCCCCAGGCCTGGTCGTCGGAGATGATCAGGACGACGTTGGGGCGCTCGGGGGCTTGGGTTTGAGCCGGCAGGAGCGGGACCAGGCTGGCGAGGAGGGCGAGCATGGGAGCAGCGTAGGGAATAGGGGACGGGCGGAACCGAACACGGATCGCCCTAGGACCGCAGGATGCTTTCCATCTTCTTGCCACGGACGAGCTCGTCGACGAGCTTGTCCATGTAGCGCACCTTTTGGGTCAGCGGGTTCTCGATCTCCTCGACGCGGTAGCCGCAGACGACGCCCGTGATCAGAGGCGCGTTGGGGTTCAGGTTGGCGTCGTCGAAGAGGGCCTCGAAGGTCGACTCCTGCTTGATGTGCTTGTCGAGCTTGGCCTTTGTGAAGCCGGTCAGCCACTGCAGGACCTTGCGCAGGTCCGCCTCGGTGCGCCCCTTCTTCTCGACCTTGTCCACGTAGAGGGGGTAGATGGACGAGAAGAGCATCTTCGCGATGCGTTCGTCCGACTTGGATTGGGGGGGCATGTGGGGTTGGTCTTGTGATGCGGGGGAGTTTCGGGCGGCTGGTTTCGTAGCGTAGCGCCTGTTGCCGAATCACGCGTAATGACGAACCGGGTTCGGTACTACGCAGTGCTCCGAGCCATGGTTCGGCGATGAGTTGGCAGGTCAAGCCTTCGTGGCCGGCTGTGACTTGAGGGCGGGGGTTGCGGCTCAGGTAGACGCTGGCGTGGGTGGTGCAGTGCTTGAAGAAGAGCGGGAAACGCGGGGTTTCGGCAGCGTGGTCCACGCCCTCCGGATTGCGGGCCAGGCCGCGGGCGGGAAAGGGGGTCGCATCCAGGTGCTGGTTGGCCAGGCGACAGGTGCGCAAGGGGGGACGGAAGGGGGGAAAGGGGGGCCGGGTTGAGATCGAGGTTCTGGCCTCCGAGCTCTGGAGCGCACCCTGGCGGCTGAGATGGCTGGTCCCTTGAATCACACTCTAACTGCAATTAGAATCGGAGTTTGATTCTTCAGGCAGTCAGACTATTCTGCCGACACACTACAGCTGCGCATAACCTCAGAATCAGACGTCTCATGCAGTCACAAAGACCCACGCCGGAACTTGCCGGACTCAGTGCCCAGGAGCGCCGGATTCTGGGGGCATTCGTGGCGAACGAGAAGGTGGTTATCAGGGCCGGGGACGTCCAGGAGATCCACCCCGTGAGCCGCAAGGCAGCCAACCTGCTGTTGAGTCGGCTACACCAGAAGGGCTGGCTTCGGCGGCTCAAGAGGGGGGTCTACGGCCCGGTGCCGCTCGAGTCCGAGACGACACAACCCGCCGTCGAGAATGCCTGGCTGTTGGCGATGGAGCTCTTTGCACCTTGTTACATCTCTGGCTGGTCAGCGGCTGAACACTGGGACTTGACCGAGCAGGTGTTCAACTCCATCTCGCTCGTTACGGGGCATCCGCAGCGCAGCTCTTCGCGGACGATCGCCGGCGTTCCATTCCGGACCCGAACGATTGCACCCGAGCGGATCTTTGGGACCAGTCGCATTTGGATTGGAAGCCGAACCGTGGAAGTCGCTGATCGCCATCGACTCATCGTCGACGTCCTGGACGCTCCCGAGTTCGGCGGCGGATGTCGGCACACGCTGGATGTGGTCGATGAGTACTGGAAGAGCGAGCACCACGACGCCCAAAAGTTGCTTGAGTACGCCCTTCGCTATGGTCGTGGGGCGGTCTTGAAGCGTATGGGATTCTGTGCTGAACGATCAGGGGCCGTCTCGAGTGAGTGGCTGGATGAGGTCGAGGTGAATCTGACAAAGGGTGTGATTCGATTGGACCCACAAGGTGCAACCGGTGGGCGATTGAATCGTCGTTGGCAAGTGAAGGTCAATGTCCCCATGACGTCGATGTGATTACCAAGGCGCAGCTGCTAGAACGCGCGAGAGAGCAGGACTTGCGCCCGCCCACGGTCGAGAAGGACTACGTTCTCGGGTGGATGCTCGCCGCGATCTCCCAGCATTCGCGCCTTTCACAGTGGGTTTTCAAGGGCGGCACGTGCCTGAAGAAGTGCTTCTTTGAGACCTACCGCTTCTCGGAGGATCTCGACTTCACCGTCCCCCCCGAATCCGACCTGTTGCGTGAGGGCATCGAGACGTCCCTCGCCGAAGCCGGGGGCTGGGTCGAAGAGGTATCGGGTATCTCATTCCCTGCTGAGAAGATCAAGGTCGAGCAGTTCGCCAACCCGAGAGGCAGGGAGGCGTATCGAGCGAAGGTGGCCTACGCGTGCCAGCTCAACTTGTCACCCAACAGCCTGCAGAGGATCAAGTTCGACATCACCCAGGATGAGTTGCTCGTGGATGCGCCTGATCTGCGCGCTGTCTCCCATCCCTACGAGGACGCCCAGAATCGAGCACCACGGGTGCGCTGCTACTCAGTTAACGAGATCCTCGCGGAGAAGACGCGCGCCCTCTACGAACGTCAGGGGCGCGCCCGAGACGTGTACGACATCGTTCACCTCAGCCGCAGCTTCCGAGATTTCATCACTCCCACGAAGGCGTCCGCAATCCTCGGGAGCAAGTTCGAATTCAAGGGGCTTCCGACGCCAACAGTCGAGCTGATCGTTGGCCGTGTAGACGAAGACACGCTGCGTGCGAACTGGGGGCACCAACTCGATCATCAGCTGCCGAAGCTGCCACCGGTTGGTGGTTTCCTGTCCGACCTCAGGGACGCGCTCGCCTGGTGGTTGGAGCCGGAGCAAGCAAGGCAGCGCCTACGTGCTGCACCTGGCGGCGCCGGCGAGAAAGTCATCCCGCAACAACACCTTCCCACTGCTCGGCGGCGGGGACCTGGCCTGGCTCTCCCCGACGTGGCGACAGCTGGTGGGATGGGTCGAATTGACAAGATCCGGTATGCCGCCAGAAATCGCCTGTGCGCGGAGATCCGGTACGACGGCGTTGCGCGAATCGTCGAGCCCTACTCGCTGCGTGATTCGACCACCGGCAACACCCTCCTGTACGCCTATGAGCTGCTGAGAGACGCGCGCCAAAGCGGCAGGATTAAGGCCTTCAAAGCAGGCGAGATTCAGGCCGCAGCCATCACAAATCGGGCGTTCAAGGCTCGGTACAGGGTCGAGCTTTAGCGCCCAGGATTTCGGCTGCGTGCGGCTTCGTAGGCGGTCCGGCGACCCTCGAGCACGGCGTGGTGACGCAGGATCACACGCCCACGAGAACTGAAGGGGCGATGCTGCGGAGTATGGACCTACCGGATCTCGCTCTGACCCAGGACTGACGCGGGTTGGCCGGCGGTCTCCCCGACTGAATTGCAGGCATGGCGGGCCAGGGCTGCGGCGACGAGCTGGCGGGTGAAGCCCTCGTGGCCGGTAGGGTCCAGGGCCAGGCAGATGTCGGCGGTGCCGGGGTCAGTGGGCGGGTAGAAGACGCCGCAGTTGGGGTTGATCTCCAACATGTGCGGGGTGCCGGAAGCATCGACGCGGATGTCGCAGCGGCCGAAACTGGTGCCGCCCAGAGCTGTGAAAAACTTGGCGGACTCGGAGCGCAGACGGGCGGCCAAAGCGGGGTCGGGGACCGGGACGCACTCGAGGCCATCGTAGTCCTCCCACTTGAGCTTGGCGTGCTTGAAGGACTCGCCTTTGGGAAAGCGGTATTGAATGGGTGTGTAGGTGATGGGGCTCGCGGGGTCGCCGGGGTTCTCGGCGACGAGCACGGAGCACTCGAGGCCGTCGATGTACTCCTCGATTAACGCCGCGCCGTGACGGGACATGATCTTGCGCGCTTGGCGGCGCAAGCCGGCGGGGGTTTGGACACGGGAGTTGCGACTCAGGTCGACGCTGGCGTAACTGTTGTAGTGTTTGACGAACAGGGGGAACTGCAGGGTCTCGGCGGCCTGTTCGACGTCTTCGGGAGTGCGGGCTAGGACGCAGGCGGGGAACGCAACGCCGACCGAAGCGCAGGCCTCTTTCATTTGCAGGCGCGTGGGCTCGTAGAAGTCAGAGGTGGCACCGGTGAAGGGGACGCCGTGTCGCTCGAGAGTCTGGATGACCTCGATGCCCGGGGTTTCTTGACCCTCGGCGCCGTCGCACAGGTTGAAGAACAGGTCGAAGCCCTGGGGGATCAGGGCTTCGACGTCGGCGACGGAGGTGTGCTTGTCCTTGAGGGTGACCAGGTGCCAGTCGGCGTCGGGCAGGAAGGGACGTGGGTCGCAGGGCCAGTCGTTCGCTGGGAACGGGACGGTGTCCAGGTACTGGTTGGTGAGGAGGCAGATGCGCACGGTGTCACTTCGCGGGATCGGGCCAGGGCAGTTTGGGCCACCAGGCTGGGCCGTCGTTGGGCTGGCTTTGTACGAGTTGACGGAAGCTGGCGGCGAGCTCGGCGGCCTGTTCGGGGTGACTCTCGATCAGGTTGGTCTGTTCGCCGGGGTCGGTGGCGAGGTTGAATAGCTGTTGGGCGGGTAGGCCTTCTTTGTTGCCGGCGGCGTCGGAATTGGGGTGGGACCAACCGCCGGAGCCCGAACAGAAGATGAGTTTCCACGGACCCGAGCGCACGGCGAAACGCCCTTGGCTGCTGTGGTGCACGATCATGTCGTGGGCCGCGGCGGGTCGCAGGGCGTCGAGTAACTCGGGGTCCTTAAAGTCGGGCAAGAGGCTGGCGCTGTCTTCGCCGGCATTGGCGGGGAGGTCCACGTTGAGGGCTTCGGCGACCGTGGCGAAGATGTCGGTCAGGACGATCGGCGTGGCGCAATGAGTGCCCGGCTCGATCACGCCGGGCCAGCGGGCGAGGAAGGGGACGCGGTGGCCTCCTTCCCAGATGTCGGCCTTGCTACCGCGCCAGGGGCCGAGCAGATCGATGTCAGACTCGGCGAGTTGCTCGAAGTTCGCCTTGGGGGAGGTGCCGTTGTCGGCGGTGAAGATGACGAGGGTCTCGTTCGCGATCCCATGCTGGTCGAGAGCGCGCAGGACCTGGCCGACGGACCAGTCGGTTTCCAAGAGGAAGTCGGCGTAGGGGCTGACGCCGCTCTGGCCGCGGAAGGTCTCCGAGGGGCTGATGGGCGTGTGCGGCGAGGTCATGGAGAAGAAGAGCAGGAAGGGCTCCTCTGCCTGGGCCCGGTCGCGGATGTAGTGCACGCAGCGCCGGGTGAGTTCGGGCAGTACGGCTTCCAGGCTCCACCCCGGGGTCATGGGGCCTGCGGACACGCCGACGTACTTGCCGCCGGGCATCTGATCGGTGGGCTGACTCTGGGGGCGGTTGTTCTCGATCCACAGGTACGGCGGCCAGTTGGGAACGTCGTCGCCGAAGCTGTAGTCGAAGCCCGCTTCAAGGGGGCCGCCGCCGAGGGGCTGGGTGTAGTCGATTTCGGTGGGCTTCTTGGTCGTGCCGCCACCCCGCTTGGGCCAGCGCCAACCCAGATGCCACTTGCCGATGCAGGCGCTGTGTAAACCCGCGCTGCTAGCGACGTCCGCAAGAGTCATTCGATCCGGAGCGATCAGAGGCTCCCCCCACTTCTGCACGATGCCTGACTTCAGGGTCGTGCGCCAACTGTAGCGGCCGGTGAGTAGGCCGTAGCGCGTGGGGGAACAGACTGCCGAACCCGAGTGCGCGTCGGTAAACGACATGCCCTGGCTGGCGAGGCGATCGAGGTTGGGCGTGGGCAGGCCAGAGGCGAGATGCTCGGCGTGCAAGGACGAGAGTCCCATGTCGTCGGCCAAGATGACGACGACATTGCGCGGGCGTTCGGGGCTCGTGAACGCGACCAAGGCCAGGGAGAGGAGGGGGAGCACGGGTGGACCTTACCTCACCTTCCCGCTTTACCGAACCGGGTTCACATTGGGGCCCGTCCCAGGTCTGTAGCTGCGCTCTTCTGACGAGCGCGGCCCGGGTGAGGAGTGTCCACCCAGCGCGGTCCGGGTCCCAAGAAAAAATGCGCGCACTGTCTCTCTGGGGCGAGACAGTGCGCGCGCGGGAGAACCGCTCCGTTCGATCAGTTGAACAGGATCGAAACTCCGTCAGTGAAGTTCGACGTGTTGGTGGGGTTCTTGTCGCGGTACCAGGACTGGAAGTGCCAGGTCTCGCCAGCTTGGACTGACACGAGGCCGCCGGAGGTCGGGGTCTGGGTCAGGTCCAACTGCAGGGAATACGTGCCGCCGGCGCCGGAGTTCACCAGGTTCGTCTTGTAGCGTCCGAACGAGCCACCCAGGCACATGTTGCCCTGGCTGCCGCCGACGTTGGGGATGAAACCCTGGGTCTGGCTGGTCAGGAACATGCCGAATTGGTTGGCGGGCAGGCCGGTCACGTCCAGGCGCACGTTGTTGGCGGCGGCGCTGGTTTGGCCGACGGCGGTGATGAAGGCGGAGCTACCGGTGGAGTTCAGGTTGGCCGGGCTGCAGTAGCTCGTGCCGATGGGGCCGCTGGGGTTGGAGGTGAAGTTCCACGAGAGCAGGTCGTGGTCATTCGCGGAACCGCCGCCAGCAGCCGTGAAGCCGATGTAAGCGTCGGTGCCGTTGATCAGGTTTAGGCCGCCGGCTGCACCACCGGCCAGGTAGGTACCGCCGGTTTGGAAGCTCCAGGGGACCGAAATCTCCGGTGTGAAGCTGCCATCCAGGTAGACACTCAGCGTGGTCCCGTTGTAGTTGACGCGCAGCGTGTGGGTACCGGACTTGAGGGACGTCGAGGGACTGGAGGTCCCGACGGACAGGTTGTGGTCCTGACTGCAGTCGCCGGTGCCGCCCGTCTGAATGCTGATGTGGTTGCCGTCGGGGTCGTTCCAGCTACTGCCGAAGAACGTATCGAGCTCGATCACGAGCGCGTTGTCGACAGCGTTGGTCGGGCTCGAGGCGAAGCCTCCGTAACCCAAAGCGCTAGCGTGGTCACCGAGGAAGGCGGTGCCTGCGGGATCGTTGTGGATCAAGAGCGCCAAGCCGTCTGCGCCGCCGCTCAGCGGGTTGCTGATGGCGAAGGTGAAGGTGGTTGTGAAGCCGCCGTCCACGTACAGGGGCTGGTTGTAGTACACCGAGCCCTTGTCGGACTTGATGCTGCTCGCCACTCGCAAGGCGGTGCCGCTTTGCTGGGCGTTGCCGTTCATGTCGAGGCCGGCGGTGCTGGAGAAGTCGGTGTAGTCGAAGCTCTGGGCGCCGGCGGTGCCGATGAGCATGGCGGCCAGGGTCAGGCCAAGGGAGTAGGAACGCATGGGATGGGGTTCGGGTTGAGAACTGAATTCATTCGCTCCGCAGCAGTGCGCGGTCGAAGGTGGGCAGCATGATGAAGGGGGCTTGGAACCCCGTATGACCATCCTGGACCACAGGCCCAGATTCCGCCGCAATCACGGGCGAAATGGGCCCGAGGAGGCCCTTGATGAGTCACGATTAGAAGGGCAGGTTCGGGGCGCGGCAAGACTTGCTCTGCAATTTTCTGAGCAAGTATTCCCGGGTGCCTGGCGCACTGCTCCGAGACGAGATTCCTGATAGCAAATTGTGAACTGACTGGGTTTGGTGTGCATCCATTTTGGGAATTGCCCCCAGCCTCAATGAAAGAGGACTGGCGGCCAGCAGGCCCCCCCTCCTCACGCAGCGGGTCCCAAGGGGTGGTCTCCAACGTCCACAGACGAAGCCAAGGGAAGGAATCCTGTTTGTGGCTAGGTCCACGGAACCCAGTCAGTTCTGAGCGACCGCCCCGGGGCGGTAGGTCCGGGACATGGGCACCCGAGTCGGGGTAGGCTCTGTTGATGGATCCCACCGCGCACCCAGCACCCGGTTCAGACGCCGCTTGGGGTGGCGGAGAGGGGTCCCACGAGGCCAAGTTCTGCGTGCCGGCGACTGGGGTCCCCAACGTGATGGGCTTGATGGAGGAGCGACTGGCCAGGGATGAGTCCTTCCCCACCGCGCGTGTCTCGAGTCTTTATTACGACACGCCGGACCTACAGTTCGTGGGGCACAAGACCAACTCGGATTACCTGAAGCTGAAGGTGCGCTTGCGCTGGTACGACGACCCGATTTCGGGTGCGACGGATCCCGATGCTTTCTTTGAGGTGAAAGCCAAGGAGGGGGCCGAGCGGCGCAAGTTGCGCGTAGCCCTGAAGGGTGAAGCTCCGCACTTGGCGGGATTGGACCTGATGAGCGCCGAACTCGCTGGCCTGCCGGTACGCCTTGCGCATGCGGGTCCCCCACTGCCGCCGGGCCTCGAGCCGTTTGTGGTGGTCAGTTACCTGCGCAAGCGGTTTGTGCTCGCGCGTACGGGCACGCGCATCTCCTTGGACTGGGACATCCGGGTGGCGCGCTCCCACCCGCGTTTTGGGCCTGTGCCAGACCGACCGTTGGACACGGCGGTGGTCGAGTTGAAGGGAGACCAGCGAGTCTTGCCGCCAGAACTGCGCGGGCTTACGGACCTGGGTGCTCGACTGGCTTCATTCTCCAAGTACGGTCACTGTGCGGATCGGGTGCTGGGCACGGCTTCCGCGTGGTAGGTTCAATTGTGAAGGAGAATGGGACCAGGACATCCCTTGGTCGGCTCAAGCGACGATCAAGACAGGATCCCGGAACCCGTGTCTCTGAATCGAACAAGCGGAAATCTGGGTTTGAACGGGGCCCTCGCGTGAATCGGGGCCGATGCTCTATTCTCTTATGATGATCCCCCTATTGGCTCTGGCCCTACCCTGGATGGGCCAGGACGGCACAACAACTGATGGCGCCCAAGGTGCGGGGGAAGCCATTCTCGAGACCCTTGGCGGTACGGGCGCGCGCTCTATGGCTGAGGTGGGGCCCCTGGGCATGACAGCCATGCTCCTGCTGTCGCTGGCCAGTGCGCACTTGGTCTCATACTTGTACGTGGTTTTCTACGCAAGTCGAGCTACTGGCAGTCAGATCCACCGAGCGTTCCCCATGCTGTCGGTGTCGATCACGGCCATCTTCATCTGCATTCAGTTCTCCTTGCCCCTCTCGCTAGGCCTGCTCGGAGCGCTGTCGATCATTCGCTTCCGCACGCCGATCAAGGAGCCCGAGGAGGCTGGGTTCCTGATGTTGGTGATCGCTGGCGCGCTTTGCTGTGCGACGTGGAACATGGTCTTCCTTGGCATCCTGTTGGGAGTCGCCGTGTTCGGCCTGCTGGCGCGACACGTGATTGGCGGAAATCGCAGTGACCCGAACGATGGGCTCTTGAGCGTGGTGCTCTCCCGAACGGATCACAAGTCCCACGGCATGCAGTTGCTCAAGCTGCTGGGAACGAAACTTCGCGGTGGTCACGTGGACGGCGTGGTGGAAGGCGAGCAAGAAGCCACGATCACCCTGCGCTTTCGCCGCATGCAGCCGGAAGCCTTGGAGGAAGTGCGCGGGGCGATTGTTGAACTGGTGCCGAATGCGCGCACCAACGTGTACTACCTGAGAACGGGCAACGGCTGATGCAGGGCGCCATTCCGCGCCGTTCGCTGGGCATCATCGCGACGTCACTGGCGACCTTGATCGCGGTGGGAATCTGGCTCGAGAACACAGAACGGTTCGAAGAGGCCGCGGCAGTCTTGCGTGAATCCACGGTGCCCTCACACATGCTGCGCTACGGGGCGATGGGTGAGATTCTGCACAAGGAGGGCTACGTCGAGTCTGAGTGGAACGACGGCCGTTACGAGCGGACAACTGGCGACGACCCGCCTAGCACGGCAAGCGTCTTCCGCAAGAAGCGACAGGTGGGCGACATCCTGCTGCGGGCCTCGACTACTGGCTCGCCCTCCAGCGAACCGATCGAACTCGACCCCGACCTGATCCTGCCCTGCTGGCCGACTCTGGTTCTCGAAGTCGACCACCGCGATCTCTACGACCCCGATATCGGCATCGTGGTGAACTACGAAGAGACGTGGGAGAAACCGGCCCGCGTCGCGTTCTTCGTCGACGAAGACAAGCTGTTCGAAGCTGACTGCGGCGTCCGTCTGCACGGCGACACAACGCGCCGCGCGGATGTGATGACAACCCGTGGCCATGTGTGGCGCAGTTTCCGGCTCTACTTTCGTTCGGACTATGGTCCCGACCACATTCCCGCCGGGTTGATGTTCGACGCGGAAGCCGGGCCCCTGCGCAACCTGGTGGTGCGCGGGAATAACTTCTTCTGTTGCAGTCTGGCCTACTCGGTCGCACGCAAGCTGGGCGTTGCAGCACCGGAGATCCGTCTCATCAGCTTGGTCTTGAACGGCGAACGTGTGCAACCCTACGTGGCCACCGAACACCTCAGCAGACGTCAGGCGACCGCCCGACTTGGACACGAGGATTTCCTGTACTGCAGGGTTCGTCGTTCCGACAACGACAAGCAGGCGCAGGAGCGCTTCGACGATGTCGGGCGGTGGTTAGAGACTCGCGATGAAACCGTCACGGCGGAGGAGGTCGATGAGCACATCGACCTCGAGAACTTCATGCGCCACATGTTCGCGATCTTGCACGGAGGTTCGAGTGATTGGGGCGAGGGCGTTGCAATCTTGAACCTGCGCGAAGACCGCCCGCGTTGGCGCTGGACCATGTGGGACATGGACAATGCCTACCGACCTCCCGTGGAGAAGATGCGCATGGGGCTGAGCCCCGAAGAATGGGACCTGCGTTTCATCGACCACGCGTTGTTTGCCCCGCGCAAGGCACGCGGTTATCTGCGCTCCCAGTTGTTTCTGCACCTCATGGAAACGGACTGGTTCCTCCCGCGCTTTGCGCGCCTTAGTCAGAACCTCCTGAATCACGAAATTCCGCCGGCCTACTTGAATGACCTCGTTGACGAGTACCTGCGCCTATCCGACATCTGGGGCCCAGAGCAAATTCCCATTCGGCAAGTGAGGCCCCTCATCGATGCCAAGCCCGCAGTGGTGCGTGCAGACCTGCAGAACCGACTGAACTTGAAACCGGCCCAAGCGGTTTGGGTGAGGAAGGCCGAGCGCGGATCACTGACAGTTGACGGTTACGAGTACACGACGTCCTACAGCGGCTGGCACTTCCCCGAGTTTGGGGTGCATGTGGAGATCCCGGAGCCCGAGTCCGTGGGGTTTTCCCACTGGCTGGTCAATGGCGTGCGCCACGAAGGTGGGCGGCTGAACTTCGAGCCGACGGAGGCGACTGAGGTGCAGGCCATCTTCAGGGACTGAGATCCTTGAGGCGGTCCGGTTCCTGGGGCAGACCGTCCAGGGCGCGTTGCAGAGTGGACCGTGCTTGGCGTTGTCGGTCGGTGGCGTCTTCCGCTTGGAGCTCCCGCTCCTCCAGCGGGTCTGTCACGCAGTCGTACAAGCGCCCGTCGTCGTAGAGTTTGAAACGCTTGTCGCGGGCGAAGCACACGCGCGGGTTCTTGTTCGGGTTTTCCGGACGCGGGTTGCTGTAGATCGTGATGAATTCGCGAGGTTGCCCCACCTGGCCCAGTAGCTGCGGCATGAAGGACCGGCCATCGCAGATCTGGTCGGGGTCCAGGCCACGGCCCATGGCATCGCCCAAGGTCGGCAGGAAGTCAGCGAAGTCGATCAGGTCATCATTGACCTGCCCCGGAGCAATACGCGCCGGCCAAGAAGCAAGCAAGGGCACGTGGGTGCCAGCGTCCGTGGGCAGGGACTTGGCGCCGGTGATCACTCGTCCGTTTTGGGTGGACTTGATCCCCCGCGACGTGCCGTTGTCGCCAACGAACAAGATCAAGGTGTTCTCTCGCAGGCCGAGTTCCCCGAGCCCCGCCACGAGTCGACCCACGATGAGGTCCATGTACGTCATCATCTCGGCAAAGCGCTTCTGCTGGGTGTCCTTGTTCTGGTCTGCCGTTTGCTCGGTGCGAGTGAGGGGGGTGTGCACGAAAGGCGAGTGCACGAGGGCCATGGGAAAGTACGCCAGGAAAGGCTCGTCCTTGTTGGCAGCCGAGAACTGCAGCAAGTAGTCGCAGAAAACGTCCGGGCCAAAGGCACCCTGGCGGGGTTCCTGCAACTCGCCATCGATCTCTACCACGGGATTCCAGTAGCGCGATCCCAGATCCGCCACCTGCCAAAGACACCAAGTGTCGAAACCCGCCTGCTTTGGGGTGGTGCCACGTCCGGCCCAGTCCCCGTAGTGACTCGCACCCAAAAGTTGCCACTTGCCGGCAACTCCCGTCGTATAGCCGGCGTCCTGGGCCAGGTGCGCAAAGGTGCGCTCGTTTCGGTCGAGAATCGAGAACCGAACGTAGTTGCGCAGGTTGCCCTTGCCCGTCATCAACTTCACGCGACTGGGCGTGCACAGGGGCTGTGAATAGCAGTGCGTGAACCTCATCCCGCCCTCGGCCAAGGCGTCGAGATGGGGAGTGTGGTAATTCTCTCCGCCGTAGGCGGCGAAGGCCTCGACCCCCACGTCGTCCGCCATGATGAGCAGGATGTTGGGCCGCTCCTCGGCCGTCGCCATGACCGTGAGGGCGCAGAAGACGGCGAGGCGTTGCAGCATGGGTGGAGCTCCTAGAAGACTGCGGAGAATTGCTCTTGAATGGTGTCCGCGTCGGTGGTTTCGAGCAGGGCGAGCTGCAACAGAACGCGCGATTTGGCGGGGTTCAGGGGGCCGGATGCCACAAACCCCAGGGCGTCGTCATCGATCTCCAAATTGCGCGCCACGAAGCCACTACCCGCGCGTGTGCTGCGCACAACCGGTACGCCTGCGCTCGCAGCCTCACCCAGGGCCGCGACCATGCTCTCGTTCGCATTGCCGTTGCCCACACCGGCCAGCACGATGCCCTTCGCTCCGGCATCGACGCTGGCCTGGACAAGATCGGCTGCCACGCCCGCGCAGGCGTACAGGACGTCCACACGCGGCAGAGACGAGAGGCCATCCAAGTCGATCAACGCCCGCTGTGGCCGCGGACCTGGGTTGCGGTAGAAGGTCGTTGCTCCGGCGATGATGGCACCAGAGGTGCCGATGTCCGGGGATTGAAACGTGGAGACACGCGCCGTATTCGCCTTGGTCACGGCGCGGGCACTGTGAATGATCTCGTCCAAAACCACGAGTACGCCGCGACCCTTGGCCCCTGGGTGGGACGCCACGCGAACGGAATCCAAGATGTTGCGCGGGCCATCTGCAGAAACTCCGGTGGACGGTCGCATGGCACCCGTAACCACCACGGGTTTCGAATGCGCCAGCACCTGATCCAAGAAGAAAGCCGTCTCCTCTAGCGTGTCGGTGCCATGGGTCACGACAACACCCGTGGTGTCATCCCTCCCCAAACACTGCCTCGCGTGCCGAGCCAAGGCCAGCCAATGCTCGTCGCACACGTCTTGGCTTCCGACCTGCGTAACCTGCACGCCGTCAACCTGGGCTAGCTCACCAAGCGAGGGCACACTCGCCATGAGTTCCTCAACGCTCAAGGTCGCGGAGGTGTACGCACTGTGCTCGGGCGCGGCGCTGCTGCCCGCAATGGTGCCGCCCGTGGCGAGAATCGTGATCTTCGGCAGGGGAGCCATGTTCACAGTCTACTTCACAACGGCATGGGGGGGCGGCCAGCTGGACGCCCCCCCATGCACATGAACCTACTCAGGTTTCGGACCGCTCAGGACACTCCGCCCTTGGTGAACAGTTCGCGCAGGCCGCCGATGCTACCGAGGGTTGCGCTGGACTCGAAGGGCATGAATACCGTCTTGTCGCCGGTTCTGGACGCTCCGATGTCCGACAGAGTAGCCAGGTACTTCATCGCGATCAGGTAGTCTGCGGGATTCATCTGTTCCTGCTCCAGCGCGTGGGCCACGAGAGCCAGGGACTCGGCCTCACCTTCGGCACGCAGAATGCGGCTTTGCCGGTCGCCTTCGGCGGTGGCGATCAACGATCCCCGTTCACCCTCGGCGCGCAGGATCTTGGATTCCTTGACACCTTCGGCTTCCAGGATGGTGGCCCGACGTTCGCGTTCGGCACGCATTTGCATTTCCATGGCCTCGCGCACCGTGATGGGCGGGTCGATGTCCTGAACTTCGACACGGTTGACCTTGACGCCCCACTTGTCGGTGGCTTCGTCAAGCACGGTGCGCATCTTGCCGTTGATCTCGTCGCGCGAGGTCAAGGTCGCGTCCAGCGCCAATTCACCGATGATGTTACGCAGTGTGGTCTGCGCGAGCTTTTCGATGGCGTTGGGCAGGTTATTGACCTCGTACACAGCACGACGCGGATCGGTGATCTGGTAGTACAGGAGGCCGTTGATCTCGATCACCACGTTGTCGGCGGTGATGACCGATTGCTTGGGGAAGTCGAAGACCTGTTCGCGGAGGTCAACTGTGCGCGAGTGTTTCTCGCGAACGATGTCTCTACCCTGCAGACTCGAGACGCGCGTGCGCCACAGGATATGCCGCGGCTTGTCGATGAACGGCACGATCAAATTGAGGCCGGGGTTCAGGGCGCGCTGGAACTTGCCCAGACGCTCGATGACCATGACTTCGGCTTGGTTGACAATCTTGAGCCCCATGGCTGCGGCCACGAGGACGACGACTACAAATGCGCCAACGACATATTCCATGGTGTGTACCTGTCAGCCCGGGAACTAGGGGGAGATCACGCGGGGGTCTGGGCTCAAGATCCTCGCGAGGGAATTGTGCTGGGGTGGGGTTCTGCGCGGGCTGAAGTCAACTCTGCGACTGCACGTGGACGGCGTTGCCATCCACCCTGACGATGTTCACATGCACGCCGGCTTCCAGATCGTCGCCGGCCGTTGCGCGCCACTCCTCAGTGCGAATCTTGACGCGTCCGGGGCTGCTAGGGGTGATGGACTCGGTGACCACTCCGGGCTGGCCGACGAGGGCGTCCACGTTGGAGGGCTCGCCACCTTCCTGGGCCTTGGCGACAAGGATGGGTCGCAGGACCACAAGCCCAACCACGGTACCGATCATGAAGCCCCACAATTGGCCCTGCATGCCTAGTCCGAGGGCTGCAAGAATTGCGGAGAGGGCAGTGCCCGGCACGAAGGCGCCCAAGAGGAAGCTGGCGGTGAGAAGTTCACCAACGAGCAGCACAGCTGAGGCCGCGGTCCAGAATTCCCACGACATCAAGACGTCGGGCGTGAAAGCCTCGGTCAGCTGGGAGAAGAAGCCTTGGGTTTCCGCGGCGACTTCGGAGTCTTGAAGGAGTCGATCAATCATCATGGTGGGCCTCTTGGGAACGACCGGAATCAGAGAGTGCGTCCTGCTTTCTGGGGGAAGGGCAAGGTAGCGCCCGGCGGGCAAGCCAACCAGACACTTCCTCGTAAGGACACGGGCTCGGTGGCGTGGGGAGGCCATGCCGCCGTACGCAGGCGATGAGGCCCTATTCAGAGGATTTCCGCGATTGCCTAGAGCGCCTGGACACGGGCACTATTTCTCTTCGTTGTTCGCAGAAAGAGTGAGAAGTGAACCCCCAGGCAGGACTCCCTATACTGTCTCCCATGGGCGCTTTTTCGGGAACTTCTGGGGGGGGAAAGCTGCTCGCGATCGGGGATATGCACCTGGGTATCCGTCCCTCAGGCGTGCCGGAAGATCTAGCCGGGGTGGAGATTGAAGAGCTGACTCCCGCTGCCGCGTTGCAGGCGGCGGTGAAACTCGCCATTACCGAGCGGGTCGACGGCGTAGTGTTCGCGGGCGACCTCGTGGAGAACATGAACGCGCGCTTCGAAGCGCTTCAACCCTTGGAGTTGGCGCTCAAGGAACTGCAGGAAGCCAGAATCGGAGCTTGGGCGGTGGTCGGCAATCACGATGCCGATGCCCTGCCGGCGCTTGTCCGAACATCATTGAATGGACTGCAGTTGATCGGAGTGGGCGGGAAGTGGGAGTCCAAGTTGATCGAGTCCGATGGACGGCCCGTGGCCGAGATCTGCGGATGGTCATTCCCCAGCCGGCACTACAAGTCAAGCCCCCTGGCCGACCTGATCGTAAACCCCATCGCCCCCCACCATGCGGGCCTCCCTCGCCTGGGACTCCTGCACGGAGACCTGAACGGGTCAGGTTCCTATGCGCCATTCAAGCGGACGGAACTCGACGAGATTCCCCTGGATGGGTGGCTACTTGGTCACGTCCACATCCCGAGCCTCGGGGCGGCCTCCTTGTCGAACGGCCAGCCCTTCGGCTACCTGGGATCGCTAGTCGGTCTGGACTCGGGCGAGCCGGGAGATCGAGGACCCTGGCTGATCCATCTGGATGAAGACGGGAGCGTGCGACCAGAACAGCAGGTCACCGCCCCTCTGCGCTGGGAGGAAATCGAAGTGCCTCTGGCCGAAGACGCTAGCACTGAGACCATGGGCGACGCGCTCTTGGATGCGACTTTGAGTACAGCCAAGGCTCTGCATGAGCGCGGCATCGAACCGCGGGCCTTGGGCTTGCGGGTGAAATTCACGGGTCGGCCACATGAACAGGCCGACCTCAAGCGTTGGGCGGATGACGAGGGCCAGTGGTCTCAGATCCGGCGCACGGTGGAAAAGACCGAGGTGTTCATGCGCAGGGTTCGTACGGCCTTTGAGCTGCCAATTGACCTGAGTTTGCTGGCCAAGGGCGACGACCCGGCTGGACTGCTCGCGCGCGACCTCTTGTTGCTGCAGAGCGATACGCCTGAGCGCGAGTCCTTGTTGACGGCCGTGCGCAACGACCTGAGCGATGAAGTCGGCCACAGTCGCTGGGCTGAAGTGCGAGACCACCGCAGCTACGAGGATCCCCTGTTACAGGACGCACTCGTCGAGCGCTTGCGGCGCGCCGGCACGCGAGCCCTGGGTGCGTTGCTCCTCCAGCGAGAGGAGGCCGCGGTTTGAAACTGCGCCGCTTGCGAGTCAACTCCCTGCCGGGGATCGGCGACCCCTATGAGGTCGAATTCCGGGATGGGCTGACCGTGGTGGAGGGCCCCAATGAAGTCGGCAAGTCGAGCCTGGCGCGGACACTGGGGTTCTTGCTTTGGCCCACTGGGCGCTCGCAAGAATTCGTCAGTGCGTTCGCCGACTTCGAAGATGAAGAGGGATCGCTGCGAGTAACGCGCGAGGGTCCGAGCGTGCGCTGGGAGCGAGCAGGAGAAGAAATCACGCCGCCACTCCTGCCCGATGAGCACCTCAAGCACAGCTTCTTCATCGGAGCCGAGGAACTGGTGGATGTGCAAGCGAAACAGGGCGAAGACGTGGCTGCTGAAATTCGCAGGCAGATGGCCGGCGGCTACGACTTGCACAAGGTGTTGGACCTGTTCCCCAACATGGGCAAGTCCCAGCGAGTCCGCAAAGCGGGGGCGGCCTTCCAGGAGGCCAATCGCAAGGCGCTGGACGAAGAAAACCGTCAGGGCAAGATCGCTCAGGACGCCCAGCGACTAGATGCCCTCCATGCCGAAGTCGAGCAGGGCGAGCGCGCTCGTCGCGAGGGGGACTTCGTGCGAGCAGCCCAACGGCTGGCGGCGAGACAAGGGGAGTTGAAAATGCAGCAGGCACAACTCGCTCAGTTGCCGGCCACGCTGGAGACCCTGAGCGGCGAGACTCTCGAGCGCCTGGATCAGCGGCTCGAGGAACAATCAGAGCGTCAAGGAGACAAGATCAAATCGGAGCGAGACCTGGAGAAGGTCCGTGCCGAAGTGAAGCAGTGTGGCCTCGAGCAACCAGTGGATGCGCGCGTTCTGGCAACGCTCGATGAGAAGTCGGGCGTCCTGAGGGACACCCAGCGCAAGTTGGAGGACGCGCGGGGTGATCGCGCAGCCTGTGCCGCCACCCATGCAGAGACTCGCAAGGCCGTGGGCGGCTCGGATGGTGTGAACTTGGAATTGGGGGATGGGTCGCAGTGGTTTGAGTTCCTGCGCAAGTCCAATGAAGTGGACGCCGAACGGCTGGCAACAGGGAACTTGCTGCGACACCTCGGTCAACGGGGGAGCGCTCCAGACCAAACCGAAAACAACCTACGCGATGGTGAACGCAACCTCCGCCTCTGGCTCCAGGGGGCCGGAGCCAACACAGGTGCTTCCCCGGCCGGGCCGAACAGATTGTTCCGATTCGGCGGGGCACTGGCGCTTGTTGTCGCCGCGCTCCTCGCAGTGCTGGGCCTCCCCTATTGGAGTCTTCCCCTGGGACTGGGAATCGGGCTGTTACTGTCCACTTTGGCGTCGCCCTCACAGTCACCAGTAGACGAGGATTTGCGCGCGCGCGCACGACGCGAGTACCCGGCGAATCTCGAAGCTCCGGCGCCCTGGGCTGAGCCGTCTGTCCAGGACAGGTTGCAAGAGCTGACCCAAGCCCTTGCCAAGTGGAAGTTCTACGGCGAATTGGAGCGCGAACGCTCCTCACTCCAAAACCGGCTCGATGGATTGGAAGAGCAGGCCGGTGACCTGGCAGCGCAACGACAGGATCTTGCCGATCGCATGGGTGTGGGTGCGGACCTGCCCGACGCGGAACTCGTCGGCCTGGCCCGCGCGTTGGACCAGCACGCCCAAGCCAGCGCAGCCCTCGCTGCCGCTGAGGGAACGCATGCTCACTTGCAGGACGAGGTGGCTGATCAGCTCGCTGCTCTGGGACATGCGCTCGAAGCGCAGGGGGAAGTGGCTCCGGCGGACGTGCCTGGGGCCAAGCCGGCTGTCGAACAATTGAAGTTGCGTTCCGGGAACCTGGCCCGGGCCCTCGAGAGTGAACAGCGCATCGTGCGAGAACTCGAGAGGCTCGAGGCGGAGGCCGGCAAGATCGATGGCTACATCATCGAAATCTACGAGAGCGCTGGACTGCAGGCGGGGGACCGAGCTGGACTGGAGAACCTGGTGCGCGAGTTGTTGCCCGAGTACGTCGATCTGCGCTCAGGTTGCCGATCGTTGTTGAAGAGTGTGGCCGAAGCCCAGAAGGAGCTCGAAGGTGCTCCCGAGGGCCTCTCCGGATTGGGGTCTGAAGCCCTCGAAGCGCACAGCATGAAGCTCGAGGCGCGGGTCGAAAAACTCGAAGGCCTACAGCGCGAGGTGGCTGAGATCAGCGAACGGGTCAAGTTGACTCGGGTTGGAGACCGTCAGACCGAGCTACTGGCCCAGCAACACGATGCCCTCGAACTTCTGGCGGCCTGCCACGACGAAGGCTTGGACAACCTGGCGGGACAATTCTTGATGGGCCGAGTCTCCGAGCAGCACAAGCGCGACCACGAACCGATTGTGAAGCGACGCGCCAGCGAGCTGTTCGGCAAATTCACTCACCAGGGTTACGAGCTTGAGGTGGCCAGGGATGGCAGCGGCAGCTTCCTCGCCAATGACACACGTCGGAAAGAAACCCTCAAGCCCTCTCAATTGTCCACTGGCACGCGGGCCCAGTTGCTGTTGGCCGCGCGTATCGCCTTTGTGGAGACCAGTCAGGCGCAGAACCGCTTGCCGATCTTCATGGACGAGGCCCTCGATCATTCCGATACCCAGCGTTTCAGTGCGATCGCTACGAGCTTGGGAGAAGTCGCGAAGGCGGGCTGGCAGATCATCTACCTGACAAATGATCCCAAGGATGCCTCGCTGCTCGAGCGTGCATTGGTAACGGACGGTTACGAAGAGCCGCATAGGATCGATCTGGGCGAGATCCGTGGGCGCGGCGTGGGATCGTTGTCCGCATCGGAGTTGGACCTACCCCCCATCGCAGCTGTTCCTGAGCCAGGAGAGGCCTCGGCGGCGGCCTATGGTGCGCAGCTGGGGGTGCCCGCCTTGGCTCTGGAGCGCGGTGCCCCGGCACAGCACCTGTTCTATGTGCTAGAAGACAATCTCGAAGCCCTGCACCAACTGCTCGATGCAGGCATCGAGACGGTGGGTCAGTGGTGGGCTGTGTTGCGCAATGATGTGGCGCTGGCGGGCAGAGTGCAGGCCTCCTTGGTCGCCGCGCCGACGTTGGAGAAGCGCGCGCAGCTCTTGGAGGAGTTCTGCTCGGCCTGGTCCGTTGGACGCGGAAGGTGTGTGGATCTTGAGGCGCTGCTGGCGACGGAGGCCTTGAGCCCGCGCTGGTTGGAACCGGTGGCAGACATGGCGGCCGAACTGAACGGGGATGCGCCGGCCCTTCTCGCCGCCTTGCGCACAGGGAAAGACGAGCGCCGCAAGGGGTTGCAAGAAAAGGTGGTCGACAAGTTGGAACAGGCGCTGCGCAACTCTGACCACCTAAGCGATGCCACCGTTTTCGGTCAGGACGAAGTCAAACAACGGGTGCTCGCAAGTGACGCGGCCCTGGGGGTGGACACGAGCAGGGTGACCAATCTGGTCCAGGGCTGGTGGGCCCACGCCCAGCGCGCGGGACTCACGAGCGAGTGACGTTCACCTGGTAGGCGCCGATGGTCTGGGTCTCGTCCCCGTCTGCCTCGACTTCTACCAGGATCTCAAGGCTGGCTGGGCCGACTGGCAGCTCGAGGCCCCGCAGCTGGTAGGGAAAGGTCTCGGACTGCGGCTCGAGCACAATGTCCCACAGGGTCTGACCAGCGTCGGAACTCAGCTTCAAGCGCATCGATTTCATTACGCGGTTCGGCATGGGATGCACGGCTACGTCGAAGGGGCCGGAGTCCACAATGTCGACCTGCCAGTGACCCCGTGATGTGGGCGTCCAGCCCCAGTCGTCGGAGTCTAGTCGCCAGTCCTGGCGGGTCAGAACAGTGTGCGGCGCGTCGGCGTGGCCGAGCAGAATGCGCGGGGGCGCGTAGTTGTCAGGCCGTGTACTAGAGACGTCTTCGAACCAGACGTCGTAGGCGCGTTGCAGATCTTCGACGACTTCGGGGAAGGTCTGGGCCAGATCCTCTTGTTCCAGAGGATCGCTGAGCATGTCGTAGAGCTCGAGGGCGCGCTCAGGGTTCTTGCCACCGAATCCACTGGGGCGCAGCAACTTCCAGCGTTGGGTGCGCAACAGGAAGTGGCGGCCATGCAGGGCCTCGTCTCCGCGGTGCGCCTGGATGACCAAGCGGCGGTCCGGCCAGGAGCGCGAGGTGCCATCGAGTAGGGGCAGCAGGCTGCGCCCATCGAGTGCTGCGTCCTTGGGAAGCTCGACTGAGCAGGCGTCCAATATCGTGGGCAATACGTCCACGTGGGCACTGATGCGATCACTACCACTGCCCGCTTCCAAGCGTTCGGGCCAGTGGGCGAGGAAGGGCGAGCGCACTCCGCCTTCGTGCACGTGAGTTTTCATGCCGCGCATGCCAGCCACATAACGCTGGGTGTTGGGGCCGTTGTCGACCATGAAGATGACGAGGGTGTTGTCCAGGACCTGCATCTCTTCCAGCGCGGCGAACAACTTGCCCATGTTCGAGTCGATGTTCTCGATCATGGCGAAGATGCGCGCGAGCTTGTCCTGATCGTGCTGAGCGGGCAAAGGATGCCCCACGCTGGCCGGGAAGGCCTCGGGGGAGAGGTCCATCTGCTTGTACTTCTCATACAGTTCCGGTGGTACATCTCCAAAGGGACCGTGCGGCGCGTTGGTGGCCACGTAGGCGAAGAAGGGCTGGTCGTCGGCCTGCCGCGCGCGCATGAAATCGATGGCGGCGTCGAAATAGACGTCGGTGCAGTAGCCGGAGGTCGGGGTCGGATCTCCGTTGCGAAAGAGCACGGCATCTGTGTAGTCCGATTCCGCCCCGATCGGATCACTGGGCTGTCCAATGCCTCCGCCGCGGTGCACGAGAGCCTCGTCGAACCCCTGATCCATGGCGCGCATGGGATAGCAATCACCCAAGTGCCACTTGCCAAAGATACCTGTGCCGTAACCAGCTTCTCGCAAGTACTCGGCCACCGTGCGCTCGTCGGGCTCGAGCATGGCGCGCCCGATGTAGGTATCGATTGCCCGCGTGCGCTGACACCAGCGGCCGGTCATCAATGAGGCGCGCGTCGGGGCACAAACCGGGCTGACATAGAAGGTCTCCATGCGCGCGCTGCGCCGGGCCATGGCGTCCAGGTGAGGGGTCTGAATGACCGGGTTGCCCGCAAACCCGAAGTCTCCAAAACCTTGGTCGTCGCTCATGACGAGTACGACGTTGGGTCGCGACGCGCCGCTATCGACGGATTGAGAACGACTGTGGTTGCTCGCACACGAGCAGAGAAACACGGTCGCTAGAAGGAGGGGTGATGTCTGCATGGTGGCCGGTTGAAAGAGTGACACACCAGTCTAACCGTCAGCGGCCCGTTTCCTCAGCACTGCCCGGCTGCACAGCGTCCATCCAGTTCGATGGGGCGTCGATCTCTGCCAGGAGTTCGGTCATGCGCTGGGAGAGGGACGCCATGCGAGCGGAATGGGCGTCGGACCGTGCCAGATTGACGCGCTCGTCTGGATCCTCTTGGAGGTCGAATAGGGCCTCCTCAACCTGCTCGCGCCGGTAGCGCACGTACTTGTAGCGCTCAGCACAGACGGCGAGTTCCTGCGGGCCGTCCACAAATTTGCCCCAGCCGTCGATGTAGAGCAGGTCCGTGCGCCAATCCGACGCGCCGGCTTGCCACAGGGGGCGCAGGGATCGGCCCTGATAGCCGGCGGGAATGGGCGCCTGGGCCAGGTCCAACAGGGTCGGTGCAATGTCGATGTTGAGGACCAGGTCGGACAGAGAGGAAGCGGCTGCGATCTCGCGCGGGTAGCGCACCAGGAGCGGCACGTGGATCGATGGCTCGTAGGCCGTTCGCTTGCGGTAGAGGCCGTGCTCGCCCCACATGAACCCGCCGTCGCTGGTAAAGAACAGAGCCGTGCGTTCCGCCGTTCCGTTGTCGTCAAGCCCCTTGAGTAGACGCCCCACGTTGTCATCCAGGGACAGCATCAACTGGTAGTAACCGCGCAGCGCGATTTCATGCGTCAGGCCCTCGTCGTCAAAGAAGCGATTGCGCAGGGTCGTGCGCACGCGCTGCACAAACGCGGGCAATTGCTCCAAGGGGTCCGAGGCGCTGGCGGGCAGGGGCCACTGCCGGTCCGCGAGGGACCCGCGGTGGCGCACGGGGGGTATCGGCGGCCGATGCAGGTTCTTGAGGGAGATGACCGCCATGTAGGGACCGTCGCCTTGTTCCTCGATCCACTCCAAGGCCAGATCGAAGATGCGGTCGGTGTTGAACCCCGGTAGAGCCTTGCGCTCTCCATCGATGTTGAAGACCTCGTCCATGTACTGGCCCTGGCCCTCGAAGCTGACCCAGCGGTCGAACCCGGCTTGCGGAGCGGCGTCTGGATTGGGGATGTGCCACTTGCCGAAGAATCCGGTTGTGTAGCCGGCCTGCTGCAGGAGTTCCGGAAAGCCCAGGCCGGAGGCGAGGAAGTCGGCGGCGTCTTCGTTGTTGCGGATACCGGTCTTGTGGGCGTAGCGCCCGGTGAGAATGCCGGCGCGTGCGGGGCAACACAGGGAAGTGGTGACGTACGCGCGCTCGAAGAAGGCGCCCTCGGCCGCGATGCGATCCAGGCTCGGAGTCTGAACGACCTCGCCACCCGCGCAAGAGAGGGTGTCGAAGCGTTGGTCGTCCGTGAGCACGAGCAGCATGTTGGGGCGCTCGTCCACGACAGACTGGCCGCATGCGGGGAGCAGGGCGAGCAGGAGCAACCAGGCGTTCCTTCCAGAGCAAAGGGGCTTCAAGTCAAACTCACCCGCCGACCTTCGGCTGCCGAGACGTAGCCCGAGTAGATGATGCGAGTCACTTGCAGCCCCAGTTCCCCGTTGGATGCAGTGGGTCGACCTTCGGCCACCGCGGCAACGAACTCGTCGCACATGGCCTGGTGTCCCGAGGACCAGTCCTCGTCGGGGATGGGTGTGTTCCAACCGGCCTGGGTGCTGGCCTTCTCCATCACATATTCATCACCAAACGCGCCTTCTTCGGTGGCGTAGGAGCGCAGCAGGTCGTTGGGCGAGAGGTTGACCTCGAACTGGCAGGTAGAGGCCAAGATCTTCAGCCGGCTCTCCATGCCACCCAACTGATTGTCCGAACCAATCGCGACGGCGCGTGTGCCGTCGGAGAACCGAATGGTCAAGCAGCCCCAATTCTCCACGTCCACCCAGCCGGTAGCGATCTTGGGTTCGGCGCCCGCCGATGCGGCACGCGACAGGTCCGCGACCTCGCAATTCACTTCAACAGGTACGATGGCCTCACCACGCGCCTCGCCCTCTACCCGCTTGAGAGCCACCATGGCGCCAATTGGGTGGGCGGCAAGCCGAATCAGCGCGCCTCCCCCGTTGTAGCGCCAAAGTTTCGCGTAGGGCGTGTGCGATCCCGAGTGGGTCTCCCAGCCGCGCATCTCCAAGACAACCGCGCCCGAAGAACGCAGCATCTGTTGCGCGCGCAGGAAGGCCGGTGCATGGACCCAGTTCTCGCCGTACATAAGTTGCACGCCTGCCTCGCGGGCGCTGTCCACCATGGCCTGGGCGTCCGCCAGAGCCACTCTCAACATGGCGGGGCGCGGGGTGGCCGAGACGTCACTGTCGCTTGCGTCCGCTGGCAGGTCTTGACCGACGTAAGCGGTTAGGGGCTTGGTGCAAACGATGTGCTTGCCGGCAGCCGCCGCCTTCAATGCAAAGGGCCGGTGCAGATGATTGGGGACGCAGAGATCGACAATCTGAACTCGGGGCAGGGCAAGTAACTCGTCCAGGCCGGCGCAAACGGTTCCGATTCCATTGGTCTTTGCGTAGGCCTCGCTGCGTTCCGCGGTGCGCGAGGTCACGGCCTCGATGCGCGCCCCCCGGGTGCGGCCGTAGCAGCGTGCCCGAGTCTGTGCGAGGAAACCTGCACCGACGATCCCTACGCCGATCTGTTGTGTGTCAGTCATCTTGGGAGAAAGCGATACGCGCGCGTTCCAGGGTCTCGAGGTTTCCGATGTCGTGGAAGGCACCCGTTATGCGTGCCGCGGCCATTGGCTGGTGGTCGTGCAGCCACTCCAAGAAGTACCCGGGTGCATCGAGATTGTGGTTCTCTGAGGCGTACTGTGCCAGTTCACTACGGATGGATCCGCAGAAGAAGTAGAGGCAAACAGCACTCAAATTGGACTGTGGATCGCTGGGTTTCTCTCGAAAGGACAGCAAGCTGCCATCAGCGGCCAGGCAAACCTCGCTGAAACGGCCAGGGGGGACGGGCTCGGGAACCTCCCTCACGAGTAGTAGGGTGCGGGGCTCCTGGGCAAACCGCTCGGCGAAGGGCACCAGGCTGAAGTCGATCAAGTTGTCGCCGGCGACGACCAAGATCGGTGCCTCGCTGTCCGACAACGACTCGATTCCCAAGGCCATGTCCGCTACCGCGCCCAATCGGTTTTCATTGGTGTCTGTTCCGTCGCTCAATACGTGCAGAGGAACCCGTGCGCCATACGCTCGCGCCCACTCTTCGAATGGCTGCTGGAAGCGATCATTGGTCACCACGACGACCTCGTCGATGCCCTCTAGATCCAGCACGCGGTCGAGCAAGCGGCTGAGCGCGGGTTGGCCGCCCACGTCCAGCAGGGGCTTGGGCCAGTTGCGAGTGAGGGGGTAGAGCCGGCTGGCAAAACCCGCGGCCAGGACAACGGCTTTCACTGTCCGCTTCCCCCGCCGTGAACCTGCGGGAACAGGGCGCCCCAACCGGCTTGGCTGGCGGCTTGGGCCAGGCGGCCGAGTACGGCGCTGTCTGTGTGGACGAACAGCACGGCGCCACCGGAGCCGCAGAGTTTTGCGGCGGCGCCTACGTTGCGGCCGAGAGCGATGAGCTCCTGGTCCTTGGGAGCGATCTCGAACACCGAGCTGCGCAGTTCGAAATTGCGGTCGACCAGAGTCATCAGCCGCGAGCCGTCCCCGGCTTGGAGGGCGGCGACACCCTGAACCACGAGCTCGGGCAACTCCCCCATCACCTCCTGAACCACAGCGTCTCCATTGCGCCAACGCTCCAAGACCCCGGAGTGGGCGTCCCCGGAAGCCCGACCGGGTTCGGGATCCCAAGCGACCAACACGGGCGGCAGGATCTCTGGGTCGAGCCGCAGCACACTTGGCTCGGGCGTCGAGAAGTCCATCGCCAGCAATCCGCGATGGGCTTGCAGCACGCGATCTTGCGGACCCGCGACAAGGCCCAACTCTCCCGTTTCGGCTTCCTGCGCGATGCGGGCTAGGACTTCTGGCTCAAGACTCAGGCCGAAGTAGGAGGCTAGGGCGCGCAGGGCTGCCACGATGATGCCACTCGAACCGGACAGTCCGACCTGCCGTGGAATATCCGTCTCAAACCGCATGCTGAGGCCCCGAGTCTCCCTTTCGAGTTGAGGCTGTGCACGCACGAGGCGTTTGAGGGCAGCGGCCAACAACTCAGCTCCACCGCTTCCCGACTTGGGTTCGAGTGCGGTGGCAAGGGGCGCACCCACTGCACAACGCAGGGGGTCATGGGCCCCGTGAAACTCCAAGCCCTGCGCTGTATCCAAGAACACGTGCGCGCTGAAGTCCTCGAAGGTGAAACCGAGCACGCGACCGCCATAGAGGTCGGATGGATTGCCCAATAGACCCACACGAGGGTGGGCCTGAGTCGTGATCGTCGTCATGGGAAGGTAGGCGCGTTGGGCGGGTTCGATGCCCCGAAAGTCCACAAGCGAGGAGGCTCTCTAGCGCCCTTTGAGTTGCAACTCCACCTCAGCAAATCCGACCCCGGTCAGGCCCGGTTCGGTCCCCTCGGTCTGCCCGACGATGCGGATGCTCAAGCTGCGCAGCTTTTGGGGTTTGCCCAGGTAGACCGGGGTCTTGGTCAGGCGGCCCGGCCGGAGAGTGGCGATGAGCGGACTGCCGCGGCCGTTGAGCGTGATCTCGACACGTGACGCCAAGTTGTGGCGACTGGGATGCTCGCGCAGAATGCGAGTGGGGCTAAGGAGAATCACATCTGCGCGCACAGGGCGCGTGAGCTCGATTCGAAGTTCAGGTGCGCGGTCCCCGTCCTGGCTGACCCAGCTCCGAACCTGGTTGTTATCCACTGCCCGCGTCGCTTCCCAACCCGGCTGGGCAGAGGAGGCCTCTACGCTCTCGACCTTGCCGGCCATGAGGTTGCGTGTGGAATCCGTCGCGTAGTCGAGCATCTCTGGATCGAGAGCGGCCGTAATGTCCAATGCCAGAGGTTGGGAGTCTATGGCGACTGACTCGCCTGTAACTTCGTCCAGAAGGTGGACCCGGGCCCAAACGTCGTACTGGCCGGGACGCGGCATGCGCAGTCTGGCTGCGTACCTTTCTCCGCGTTGTGCCTTGGTCGGGTTGCCGTCTACAGAGGCCAAACGTTTGGCGTCCAAGAGGGATAGGTCCACGGACCGTCCGGCAGGTGAGTTCTTGGCGTGCACAGCAATCAGGTTGCGGCCCGCAACCAGCAGCTCGCGCAGTTCTGCCGAACCCAGGATGGGCTCGAACCCGCCCGTCTCCCAATCGCCTTCGAACGCCAGCTCGCCGTTGATGTAGAGGGCGAAAGCGCCATCCTCGGCGGGCTGCCGACCCTTGTCCTTGGACAATTCCCATTCGGGACTGCCCGACGCGAGATCACGCGCGTGTCGGAAGTCGCTCTTGGACCTGGCCAGATAGATCGAATCGAAGTCGGCGGGGCCCCCATCCATGGCCGTGAGGGCCAGCCCGGTGAGGCGCCCGTCCCGACCCAGGTCTCTCCAAAGGTCGCGGGTCACAACAGTCCAACGTGTGGGCGCTTTGGCGGTGATTTGAATCGCCGGGTTGAAGGAGACCTGATTCTTGCCCGCGAAGTAACGAACGGCCTGACCCCAATTGCCATCCATTGAGAGCTGGATCATCACGTTGTTTTCAGGCTTGCGCCAGGCGAACTGAATGAAGCGGTATTCGCCTTCTGTTGGCTTGGCCCGGATGGGAAAGCCCCAACCGGGAATGCGTAGGGTCTCTCGCTGCCTGGGTGTGACGTGCAGATAGCGTTCTCCGCTTGCCGCGTCTCCGTTCTTGTCCTGAACCTGTCCCGAGCCGCCGGTGAGCAACTCTCCAAAGCCTTCTTCCTCGTCGTAGATCTTGAGCAGTGTGCCCTGTACCTCAGCGTCTCCTGCCCCGGACCCAAAGTTGAACATCAGCTTCGGATCTGTCAGCTCATCGGGCTCGAGCTTCAGTTCCTTGCGCAGCCAAAGGCCCGGGCTCTTCCAGGATGTGCCCACAGCAAGCCGCTTCGAGTCTTTGCGCCCAAATGCCCCGAGGCCACTCTTCCAGCCCCGCGTGTCGAATCCGGGTCGGGCCCAGCCATCGCCCGGCGCCTTGGTTGTGTAGACCCACTCGGTACCGCCCTGGCGACTGTCTGCCAAGAGCACGCCCCCGTCCGTCAAGTAGTCCACGCGCGCAACGCGCAGACCGACGCCTTCCTCGCCTTCGAAGACGTACTTGTCCATCAATTTGTCGCCAAAGGACGAGACCCACAGGGTGATTGGGCTGTCCCCCGCCGCGCGCAAAGAGATGTCTGTTTCCGGGTTGTCGTCGCCATAGGTGACAGCCGAGCGACCGCCGCCGGGTCCCGAACTCGGCGACGAGGCGCGGTTCAAGAAGAGCAGACAGTAGGAAGTGGTCGAGTGGGTGCGGCCCCAGGGGTCGCCCCAATTTCCTTTGCCCGTCTGCTGCTTGATGATCTGCCGAGCTCCATCGCGATACCAATTCTGACCGTTCAGAGTCTCGACCTCGGCAAATGCCCCCACACGCTCAATGCCATACATGTAGTAGTGAAACCACGCGTTGTTTTGATGACCCAGGTTTGTGGTGGGAGAAAAATTGCGATCCAACCAACCGAGCCCGGAACGTTGTGCGACTTCGACCTCGCGGGCGAGGCCGCCGGATAGATGTGGCAGGCACAGGGAGAGAACCGTGACTCCCGCGGCGGACATCGATCCCGTAGCTCCCCCTCCCGGCCCGTACCCGAACCCACCCTCGCTCGTCTGGTAATTCATGACGCGGCCGGCGAGACGTTCCCAGGCCGGCGGCGGAACCTCCAATCCCAGTTGGGTCGCCGCCCAGAGTCCGAGCGCCCCATACTGCGTGTTCGAGAGATCCCGATGCCCTGCGCTGGGATTCCCGTGGCTCCCGGGATAGCCCCAGTCCCCCACTTGCCAGTCCAGGAGTTCGTCCAGGATCCCGGCTGCATGGTCCTTCCAGCGTTCCTTGTCCGCCGCTACAAAAGCCATGAGTTGGGTGCCGGCCTCGTAGGTGTAGCGCGGGGGCCGCGCTTGCAAGTATGCGAGAGCTCGGCGCACGGCCTGGTGGTTCTTGGGTACGCCCGACTTCATGAGGGCGTAGACGGCAAGAGCCGTTCCACCCGTTACGTAACGATCCTGCTGGTCGGCCCACGAGCCATCCAATTCCTGTTCGTTGAGCAGGAACTGCACTCCCTTGTCGATGGCATTGTTGATGCCGATCTGGGTCTTGCCCCAGGCTGCCGCTTCGCCCTTGGCGGAGGAATTCTGATCGCCGGAAGCTGAGATGCGAAAGCACCCCAAGGAGCGCGAAGCTCCCGTGTTGAATTCCAGGTCCAAGACGAGCGTGCGTCGTCCTCTCCCTAGCACCTCTTCAAACTGCACGACGAGTTCTTGCGGGCCGCGCCCCGGGCCCGGACTCCAGGCCGTGTTCTCGCGAGCGTCGATGGCGGCACCGGCTGGCCAGCCAACGCCGGAGTCGCTGGCTGTTGGGTTGAGGAGAGTTATCCAGCGTGACCCGCGCCCGACCACGGAACGCACGCGCAGCTCGCTCAGGGCGTAGTTGCCTTCCAGGTCGTGGCCAGGCCCTTGTCCCGGCAGGGACTCGTGGGCAAGTGTCTCGATCCGCAGCGCCCCAACAGCTTCCATATCCAGTGGGCACTCGACGCGGAATCGGGTCAGCCCTGGCGCCGCTTCGACCAAGACCGACCCATCGTCCTGGACGACGGCTTTCCCGCCCGGTTCGATTTGAACCGAGTCTGGGGGTAGAACAACCCACTCCTGGGCGTCTAGCGGGGCACACAGGAGCACACCGAGCAGGAAGCATGACCACCGCATTGGAGACATGATAATGGGCCATCCCGATAGGGGAGGATGGAATCTCAAGGCCAGGACCCTAAAACTCGATGAAACAGGCAGCCTCGGCCCGCCTCCAGCTTGCCGCCGTGAACTCTCCAGGAAGCACCTAGGGGCCAAGCCCGCAATACCCAGACTTGTGTGCCGAGCACGCCCCACCTGATCGACATGAACCAAGCTGTCCCTTCGCGCTCCAGCGTCTCCATCTTGCACCTGGTGCTGGTGCTGATGACGGTCTCAATCCTGGCCTGCGCAGCGATCCTGCGCTGGTTCGACCAAGCGGAGGTCACTCTAAACCGAGCCGTCGACATGTTGGGTCGGGACCTGCACTACGTGCAATGCAGAGCCCTGCTGGAGAACCGCGAGCTGCACGTGATTTTCTTCGAGGACGGCAATGGCTATGAGGTGCTACACGCCAACGGCCAACCCGTGGTCAGCCCCATGGGCGCCGAGAGCTTCCAGCGTCGCTACAACGCCGATGCCGTCTTTGCGGGGGTCGAAGTTCAGAGCCTGGATCTCAAGGGATCACACCGGTTGATCTGCACCCCCAATGGATTCACCCCGGACACGGGCAGCATCTCACTTAGCTTTGATGGCGAAGTTCTGACTCACCGGCTTCTCGACGAGGCCACGATCATGAACGCAACGCCCCCTGGTGAGGACTCGCAGTCGCAGTAAGGTCCGCGGGATGGCCAATCAAGAAAAGGGGCCGCACCCCAGAGGAGAGCGGCCCCACGCGCCTTCGCTGTTGTCGAGTTTCAGCACGTTGGGTGAGCAGCTGGCAGGATCCGCTCACCGGGTCACAGAAGGATTCGCAGGCCTCCGTGACCGCCCTCCGAAGTGGCAGAACTCCTGAGGAAGAATCGACTCTAGCAGGCCCTTTCAAGAATGGGGCAAGTGTTTCAGACGGTCGGCAATTCGTAGGTGGGCACGGACGGATCCACCTCTGCGCTCCAGGCCAAGAACCCGCCGCGCATGCCGAATACGCTGGTGAACTGGTGTCCCACGAAGTAGCTAGCCACCTGCAATGCGCGATCACCGTCCCGGCAAACGAAGACAAACGTGTGGTCCTTCGGCAGGCCCATGTATTTTTCTGAGGCATCGAAGTCGAGCAGTTCCGCCTGGGGAATGCAGGACAATTCGCGCTCTTCAGGCGGTCGGCAGTCAATGAATGAGAATTCCTTGCCTTCATCGAGCCACTGCTTAACAACCGCCGGCTCCACCTGAATTTGACCGTCCAAATCTTCCGCCTGCAGGATCGTCTGCACGACCTCGTTCACATCCAGAATGTTGTGGTCGGCGGCCACCTTGGCCAGGGTTTCGTGGGGCAGGAAGGCGCAGGCGGAGCAACCGCCAATGTGATAGCGCTGGAACAGGGCGCGCTGAGCGGCCGGCGCGGCCTCGAGAATGGCCTCCATGGTCATGGAGGGATCAATGCGAAGGTCAGTCACGGGTGATGATGGGCAGAGGGTGGCCTGGTGAGTTTGGGGGCCCCAGGTTAGCGCAAGCGCGTAGAATTGGGCCCTACGCCATGATTATACGCTCCATTGCCCTGCTCTCAATCGCACCCCTGATCAGTCCGCTAGCCCAGGCCGGCTCCGGGGATTTCACGGTCGACGTCGGTCGCGGCTCGATCACGGTGCACGTACCCGATGTCTACCAGGCCGGGAGCCCAGCACCCCTCATCGTGTTGCTGCACGGGTACTCGAGTAACGGAGCGCAGCAAGAGTTCTACGTCGGATTCCGCGCCTACCAGGAGCAATACGGGTTCATCTACACCTATCCCGACGGATTGAAAGACGCGATTGGAAACCGGTATTGGAACGCGACGGACGCCTGTTGTGACTTCTTCAACACGGGTGTCGATGACGTGGGGTACTTGGAAGCTCTGGTCAACGCTATCCGAGCCCAGGTGGACATCGATCCGCGTCGCATCCACTTCGTCGGTCACTCGAACGGGGGCTTCATGGCCTACCGCATGGGCTGTGAGAAGGCCGACTGGGTCGCTTCGATCGCCGGACTGGCCGGCGCAACCTTCAAGCAGTTGTCCGCCTGCGCACCCAGTGAGCCGGTGCACGTGCTGCAGATCCACGGGACGGCCGACACGACGATTGGCTACAACGGCGGAGCGATAAATGGTGTCGCCTACCCTGGAGCACTCGACAGTGTGCTGACCTGGGCCAGCTACGACGGCTGCAACTTTGCGCCCGACAACTCCAGTCCCAACCTCGACCTGGACAATTCCATCGCCGGCGCCGAGACCCTGGTCTCCAAGTACGAAGGAGTGTGCTGGCCCGATGGGGCTGCGGAACTGTGGCAGATGGTGGGCAGCGGGCACATCCCTTCGTTGTCGGATGATTTCACCCCCGAAGTGCTCAATTGGCTGTACCGCCATCCGAAGCCCGGTGTGACGTACACGCGCTATTGCAGTCCAGCAGTCTCCAACTCCAGCGGAGGCCCCGGCTGGCTCGACGCCTCGGGCAGTGACGCCGTGCAGCACAACAACTTTGCGCTCACGGGATCCGGCCTGCCGACAAATCAGTGGGGCTACTTCCTCGGCTCCTTGCAGAGTGGCTTTGTCGCCAACCCCGGCGGGGCCAGCGGCAACCTGTGCTTGGGAGGACAGATCCTGCGCTTCACCAGCACCCTGGGAAGCACCGGCTCAACTGGAGTCCTGACCTCCCCCCTGGACCTCGCTACGATCCCCGGTCCACCGCCGAACGCCGTGGTGAGCGGCCAGACCTGGTACTTCCAGGCTTGGTTCCGGGACATGCCCGCGTCCAACTTCACAGACGGCTTGTCGGTGCTCTTCCGCTGATCCCGCTACAAGCGGTAGGCCTCGTCGGTAGGACGCAGAGGCCGGTTCAGATGCAAGGGACGGCGCAGGCCACCTGGACCGGGGGCCGGACGGGTAGTCGACTTCCAGGTCTCGTAGACCTGGCGCGAGAGCTCGGTGTCGACCTGAATGTCGCCGTAGCAATCGCCCGGCTTGGCGAGCTGTATGTTCACCTTCTGGTGCCAGCAGTGCATGCCGCTGGCGGGATCAGGCTGCACGGGGAAGGTCATGTTCTGGTTGACGCCGGTTTCCTTCCAGAACACCCGTTCGCTGTCCGGGTCGCTTGAACTGAAGGGCCGTGCGCCTTGCTTGGCGCGGAACAGGAACGTGGAGCCCGTGCGCTGGATATCCACCAAGGAACTCGCCCCCACCGAGCCGGAGCCCGAGAACATGCGCCAGCGGCCCACGTGGTGGGAACAGGCGACGACACCGGGATGCATGCCCTCCGTCACCCAAACGCGCGGGATGAAGTAGCCAATTTGGGTGTGTACGCGCACCAGGTCGCCGGTCGTCAAGCCGAAGTGGGCGGCGTCCGCGGGGTTCATCCACAGGGGATTGGTGTGGGAAATCTCCTGCAACCACTTGGCGTTGGCCGAGCGCGTGTGGATCAGGGTCGGTAGACGGAAGGTGGGCAAGAGGGCACGGTCGCCGGCCGCCATGTCCATGCCACTCCAGTGCACCTGACTGCGCTGATACGAGGGCAGCAAGCCGTCGTCGAATCCCCATTCACCCATCACTGGCGAGTAGATTTCGATGCGCTTGCTCTGGGTTTTGAATCCGGCTCTGAAATCGCCGGGTTCCACTTCCAGACCCGAGCCGGCCTCGACCTGGGTGGCGTAGCGTTCTTGACCGGGATAGGGCACTTCAAACGCCCCATGACGGCGCATGTACTCGAGCGGGGTCTGGTCTTCTTGTTCGGCCGCCGCGGGCAACCCGGGCACGTTGCCCAGCACATCCGACCAGTACTCGTCCGTCGTCATGGGCTCGCCGGGTCGATCGGGAGACTCGAAGTACTTGGCGATGCCCAAGGACCCGTCCGGATCGATGGCGTGGGTCAAGGCGATCCAGAACTCGGCCTCTTCCCAGACCTCGCCCGGGTTGTGGCCCAGGGTGGTTTGCGGGTCGGCACCATTGAGACGTGCGTATTCGCGCTTCACCGGTTGGCGGAATCCAATCCAGGTACCCGCATGGGTTTCCTGACTCATCACATCGTGACGCTCGGGGGCGAGGCCCATGGGCAACACGTAGTCGGCCCACTGTGCGGTCTCGTTCCACGTGGGCGTGAGGGCCACATGGCAACCGATGCGCGATGCGTGTTCGAACATCTCGATCCACGAACAACCGTCCGGATTGGTCCACACCGGGTTGTAGACGCGTGTGAAGTAGACGTCGACCTTGGACTCCTGCTCGCGCAACAGGTGCGGCAGCAGGAAGCTCATTTCGTAATGGGCCAGGGGCCACTCTTTCGGCCACAGCTTCTCGTTCCAGCGCGAATTGGGCGGAGGGCTGAGACTGGGCTTGGGAACGAACTTGTCCCAGGAGTTCGGGTTGAGGCCCCCCTTGGTGCCCACCGAACCCGAGAGGCTGTGCAGCAGCATCAGTGCCCGCGCCACCTGCCAACCGCCCAGGTTGCCCGAGGCCGTGCTGCGCCACAGGTGCGATGTGAACGCGCTACCCGCCTCGGCGATACGGTCGGCCAGGTACTCGACCGTGCCCTCCTCGATGTGGCACTCGGTCACGGCGTATTGCGGCGTGTACTGGGCGTATTCCTCCGCCAGCAATTCGAGGTAGCGCTCCACGGTCTTCGGCCCGTCCGAATCCGCGTGGGCCAGGAAGTCGGCCCAGTTGGTCCAGCGTTCCACGAAGGGCTTGTCCACGCGCCCGGAGGTGATCAGCAAGCGGGCCACAGCCAACAGCATGGCTGCTTCAGTGCCCGGCCAGGAGGAAATCCAGCGGTCGGCGTGGGTGCTGGTGTTGGAAAGCCGGGTGTCCACCACGGCGATCTTGGCGCCAGCGTTCTTGGCCTCGATGATGCGTTGCGCGTGGGGGTTGAAGTAGTGGCCGGTCTCCAGGTGTGCGGAGATCAACAGCACAAACTTGGCGTTTGCGTAGTCGGGCGAGGGTCGGTCCGCGCCAAAGGAGAGGGCGAACCCCAAGCGCGCCGATGCACTGCACACGTTGGTGTGCGAGTTGTGAGCGTCCACCCCCCAGGCCTGCAACATGCGCAGGGCGAAGTGGTCCTCACCGGGCCGCCCCACGTGGTACATGATCTCGTCGTGACGCTCTTCGCGCAGGGCCTTGCCAATGCGCGCGCCGATGTCCGCCACGGCCTCGTCCCAGGACACCTCCTCCCACTCGCCCCCACCGCGGGGCCCCTTGCGCTTCAACGGCCTTAGGATGCGCTCCGGGTCCTTGACCTGATTGATGGTTGCCGGACCCTTGGCACACAGTCGACCGCGGGAGCCCGGGTGCAGGGGATTGCCCTCGAACTTGGCGATCTCCCCCGAAGACTTGTCCACGAAAGCGAGCAGGCCGCAGCCCGACTCGCAGTTGAAGCAGATGGTCGGAATGCAGCGGTAGTGCACTTCCTTGCGTTCGGGCCAGACCTCGGCGTCGTACTCGACCCAGTCGTCCCAATGCTCGGGCGCGGGGCCGACGGCCAGTTCCCAGGGGGAAGGGCGGCCACTTGCGGGTGTGCCGTTTGGGTTCTTGGAGGAGTCGTTCATGGAATCGCTCAACTGATGGGCAGGGCCTGTCCGGCACGCACGAGCAGGTCCTCTTCCACCCAAAGCCCGATCAGGGCGCACGCGGCGGCTACGGGCAGGAACTGGGGCCCGGCAGCGACCAAGGCCAGGGGTAGAACAATGCCAAGGCCGACCCCCACTCCCCAGCGCAGTCGAGCATAGGGGCCGTGGGACAGGAGGCGCGCGACGCGGGCGTACTCGGCCTTGCGGTTGGGCGGCGCGTCATTGCCCTCGACCAAGATGGCCAGCAGATGCAAGACCAGGCCGGCCGCCAAGACGCGGGGCAAGACAGTCAGCACGCGCGCGTCGAGTACGACACCCAAGGCGTCCATGATCATCAAGACCGAAGCTCCCGCGATGGCAGCCTGGACCACCAGATGCATGGCCATGCCGCGGCGCATCCAAAGCACGCGCCCCTTGGCCTGGGCAAACAGGAAGGCCGTGTACGCAGCGGTCGCCACGCCGAGAGCGGTGACCACGAGTGTCACGAGCCACGAGCCGGCAAAGAGGCTGAGCACGAGCACGGCGTTGTAACCCAGGATGATGAAGCTCCCGCGCACGAGCCACGAATTCCAATTGGGCCGCAGGAAGATGTAGAGGAACCGTTCGGGCCGCTTGAGATCGACCACCAACAGCAGACCGGTCAGGGCCAGAAAGACCAGGGCGACGACCGCTGCGATGAAGCGTGTGAAGTCGGCTTCCGGATGGGCGGGCTCCGGGCCCCAACCCAGACCCAAGAGGGCTACGGGCAGGATTCCTGCGGCGATGGACTTGGTCCACAGATAGGTACTGACACGCCAACCCCAGATCTGGGAACGGGGCACGTCGTAGGTGGTGCGCGCGGTTTCAGGACCGTGTTGCGCCTCGAAATTCTGGGCGGCAGCGCGCTCGCCAGAGGGCGGCTGGGACCAGATGAAACCCTGGGATAGGTTGGTCTCACCGGGCTGGATGCCGGCTGAATTCACGCCGATGTAGCGCACATTGGGCCTGGTGCCGGCCTCGGGCTTGCGCACGCTGAGGTCGTGTTCCTGATTCAAAACGGACACGCGGCTCTCAGGGTCGTGGAAGTCCCCGGGAATGATCGCTTCGGTGGGACAGACCACCGCGCAGGCGGGGGCCAGACCGCGCTCGGTACGGTGCTCGCAGAAATGACACTTCTCCGCGATACCCGTGTCATCGTTGATGTAAATCGCATCGTAGGGACAGGCGTGGGTGCAGGCCTTGCATCCGATGCACACGTCCGGGTCCACGTCCACGATCCCGTTCTCGTGTTTGTCGAGGGCGGTGACGGGGCAGATCTCGACACACGGCGCCTCGCTGCACTGGTTGCAGCGCAGCACGGAGAAGCCCCGGCGTACGGACGGAAAGGTGCCGCTTTCGGTGTACTTGACCCAGGTGCGGAAGTCGCCCACCGGGACGTTGTTCTCCGATTTGCAAGCGACGGTGCAGGCGTGGCAGCCAATGCACCGCGTGTGATCAATAACGAATCCGAGCTGCACGTGTGGGAGCCGAAATAGTGTGTGGAGGGGCGCCGGAATAAGCCGATGAGGCGGCGCTCAGAGTACCGAAACCTCACGACCCGGTACCCCCGGATGGGGCTAGAATTGCGCTCGCGCCTATGGTCGATTCCCTGTTTCTGCTCGCGCCCTTGGGCTTGGTCGTCTTGGGCGTCGCCTACGAAGCCATCGGGCAAAGGCGCGATGCCGCGCGCTTCCCAGCGCCGGGCAAGATGTTCCGGGTCGGCAATACGCTCCTGCACGCCCGCACGCGCGGCAGCGGGGCCCCGGTGATTGTTCTCGAGGCCGGCGCGGGAGCCTGGTCCACCCATTGGGATCCGCTCATCGGTCCCTTGTCCGAACTCTCGACCGTGTTGGTCTACGACCGGGCGGGGCTTGGGTGGAGTTCGCTTGGCGATGACGTCCCCAGCGCCGAGAACTCTGCCACCGACCTCTCCGAGCTCTTGCGCCAAGTTTGCCCGGACGCGGGCGAGATCATCCTCGTGGCCCACGCAGAGGGGGCTCGGATCGCACGCGCCTTCGCGCACCGCTACCCCCACAAGGTAGCGGGAGTGTTGTTTGTGGACGGGTACCACGAGTCCCTGGACGATGCGCTGCGGGCTGCGGACGTGCCCGCCGTTGACGTCAGCGATGCCATGCTGACGGGACTGTTGTGGGCGAGCCGTCTGGGCCTCCTGCGCTTGTTCGGTCACCCCGCCTTGGCAGCGGGATTGACCGCTACCGGCCTTGGAAGGGCCAACCTGGAGACTATCGCCGGGCTCTCCCGCTGCCCGCGCTCCCTGGCCGGGATGCGTGCTGAAAGGCGAGCCTACGGGCATAGTGACCAGCAGCTGGCGGCCAACCCAGGTGGGCAGAGGGTGCCCACTCGCACCCTGGTAGCTGGTCAGTCCCTTCCAGCCGAGGACCTGCCGGAGGGATTCCCCCGTACTGAATTCAATTCCATCTGGGCTCAATCATCGGGGCGTCTGGCGTCGATCTTCTCTGGTGAAACCCATGCCCCCGAGGTTCTGCCAGAAGCCGACCACCTTCTGCCCCTTCGCCACCCACAGCGGGTGGTGGCCTGCGTACAGGATCTACTGAATTCAGCGACCGAGAAGACAGGCTCCTGACTTCTCTGGGAGCCCAAAAGCCCTCAATTCCAGCTCCAAACCACGATTCAAGCCCGCCTAGACGTGCGGGTATACTGCCAACCAAACTCGCAGGCGCCAGCAAAGCCCGCCCGCTTGGTCCAGGTTGGCCCGCCCTTTTCCCACACAAGCTCTGATCCCGATGATCACCCATCTCGTCGCCGCCTCTCTGACCCTGATCGGCCCCACGCCTGCGCCCCAGGATCCCCCCGCGCCTGTCTCAGTTGAAGACACCGCCAGTATGGATCCTGAGATCGCTGCCCTGATCGCGGATTATCACGCCCGCGCCCAGGCCACCCCGGGTGAGGGGACTGCCCACGCTGAACTGGGCTTGGTGTACGAGGCCAACACCCTCTACCGCGCCGCCGCACTTTCGTACACCAATGCGATTGAGCTGCTGGGCAACCCGCCCGAGTGGATCTATCGCCGGGCTGTGGTGCTCGAGGCCAGTGGGGATCCTGTGGCCGCCCTGGCTGACATGCGCACAGCCGCAGCTGCCTTGCAAAACACGCCCGTCATTCAAGCTCGTCTCGGTACGATGCTCTTGGCCAACGGAGATATACCGGGAGCAGAGAAGGCGTTCACGCAGGCCATTGCCGCCGAGGCCAAACAGCCCCAGCCCGTGGCCTGGCCGCAAAGCCGAGTGGGTCTCTGCCAAGTACGCATCGCCCAGGAGAGGTGGATCGAAGCCAGTGAAATATTGGAGCGCATCGTGGCCGAGGCCCCGGGCTATCGCCACGCACACTACCTGCTGGGTTTGTGCTACATGGAGCTGGGCCGCGAGGATGACGCCGAAGCGCACCTCCAAGCCGGAGTGAATGCCTGGCCGGAGTATCCGCCGGACCCGCACCAGCCCCGCTTGGATGGATTCTCAGTGGGCTTCCATCGACGAATGATGGGGATCGAGAACCTGCTGATGGGCGGCCAAGTCGATCCGGCGATCACGTCATTAGAAGCGATGTTGTTGGCGAATCCCAACAACCACGCCGTGCTGCAGCTCTTGGGCCGCGCGCACTTGATGCGTGGCGACTTGGACACGGGCATCGAGGTCTTGCGCAAGGCAGAAGCCGCGCACCCCCAATCGGTGGACATCAAGATCGAGCTGGCCACAGCCCTGCTGAACAAGTCGGCGCGGGCTGGGGACGCGATGGCTCCCGAGGTTCGCCAGGCTGTCGTGATGGAAGTGATGGCTAAGGCACAGGAGGCCGTCACGATCGCACCCAATTTGGGCCGCGCGCACTACTTCATGGGACTCGCACTTTCTCTGACGCTCGATCCGGCTAATCCTGACCAGCAAACGGCCAATTCGGCCCTGCAATCGTTGAGCGCGGCCCTGCAGCTGGGATGCACAGAGCCTCAGCTGTTTGAACGCCTCGCTGGCTTGTACGCCCAGACAGGACGCCAAGCAGAGATGCTGCGCTTCGCTATGGCTAATGCTGAGCACAACATGGGCAGCCCGGCCGCCTTCATGTTCTTGGCCCGCGCGCACTTCACGGTGGGCAATCATGAGCAGGGCGTTGCGTCCGGCAAGCGCGCGTTCGATCTGGCCCCGCGCGAGCCCGCCGTCGGGATGTTCTACGCCCAGGCACTGGTCTCGACGCAGCAGATGGATGAGGCCGTACGCATCGCTGACTGGATGACAAAGGTCATGCCCGGCAACGCCGAGGTTCTGGCCTTTTGCGAGAACGTGCGCTCGGTGGCCCGCACAGGCGCCTTGCCCGGACAGACGCCGCCGCAACAGGGCGGTGGTGAGGGTGATGGGTCCGCTGATGGTTCAGCTCCCACAGCTCCTGGTTCCCCCCGATGATCTCCTTCGCTTCTTTGCCCCCGCTCCACAACATGTCCATGTCTACTTCGCTGGGAGCCGCGCTCCTTCTGCTCACGTGCCCCGCCGCACTGGCCTCGCCCGTGCAAGGGACCGATGCCCCGACTTCCTGGTTTCAGGAAGAGGCGCTGGCCTCGGGGTTAACCTGGAAGCACGTCAGCGGCGCGCCAGCAGATCGCCACTGGTTTCCAGAAATCATGGGGGGCGGTGTGGCGCTTTTCGACTACGACGGTGATGGGGACCTGGATGTCTACTTCGTCCAGTCGGGCTACCTGACGCCGGGCGAAGACCAAACATCTCCTACCAACCGCTTGTTCAAGAACATGACCTTGGAGCAGGCTGCGGACGATCAACTGGGCGGACCCCAGTTCGTCGACATGACGTTCACTGCCGGTGTCGGGGACGACGGATACGGTATGGGCGTTGCGTGTGGTGACTACGACGGGGACGGCGATGTGGACTTGTACGTCACAAACGTGGGCGCCAACGTCTTCTATCAGAACCAAGGAGACGGCACGTTCAAGGACGTCACTGCGCGATTCAACCTGGGCGATGCCCGCTGGGGAACCAGTGCCGCGTTCGTTGACGGAAATTCCGACGGCAAGCTGGACCTCTTTGTGGTCAACAACCTGAACTGGTCGCCAGCGATCGAGACACCCTGCAACAACTACCGCAACAAGCCGGATTACTGCAGCCCCAACAACTACAACGCCCAATCGACGGACCTGCTGTTCTTGCAAGGGCGGTTGGGATTTGCCGACTACTCGCGCAAGCAAGGGCTGCACCTCACTACAGGCAACGGCCTGGGGGTCGCGTGCGCCGACTACGACATGGACGGCGACACGGATATATATGTGGCCAACGACGCGACGGCCAATGCGCTGTGGCGAAACAGCGGCATGGACAGCTTCAAAGACGTCGCCCTAGCCGGGGGTTGTGCGGTCAACAGCACCGGCACTCCTGAGGCCGGCATGGGGGTGCAGTGGGTCGATGTGAATCAAGATGGCTGGTTTGACTTGTTCATGACTCACATCCGTCGTGAGACGAACACCTTCTATATGAACCGCGAGGGGCGCTTCCGGGATATGACCAACATGACGGGGCTGGGCCCCGCCAGTCTGCGATTGACCGGTTTTGGAATGGGCTTTCACGATTTTGATCTGGACGGACGATTGGATCTCTATGTGGCCAATGGAGCGGTGCAAGCCTGGGGCAGGCAGGAGTCCTTTAGCTCCGACCCCTACGCAGAGCCGAACCTGCTCTACCGGGGCCTCGGCGGAACGCGTTTCGAGAGCCTGGGCGAGGGCACGTCGTCCCCCGTGATCGGTTCCAGCCGCGGCGCTGCCTTTGGCGATATCGATAATGACGGGGACGTGGACATCGTCGTGGTAGACCGCGATGCGCAGGTGAAACTGTTGCGCAACGTCGCCCCGCGTGCAGGGACCTGGGTAGGCGTCGAGCTCAAGGGGTCACGCTTCAAGACCGCCGTGGGTGCCGTGGTGCGTTTGGAGACGAGCTCCTTGCTCAACGGTGAGGTGGTGAGTGCTTCCCAATATCGTTTGGCGGACCCGGCCTACAGCTACCTGTCGTCCAACGACCCGCGAGTTCACTTCGGGTTGGCTCCGGGACATGAGGTTGTCGGTCTCTTCGTGCGCTGGCCGGGCAGCAAGGAAGAGACTAAGCTTGAGATTCCCAAGACGGGTAGCTACCACTCAGTGCAGCGATAGTGTCTTGGGCTAGACGCCCGAGCCGACCTCTCGGCAGATTCCCTCTCGGATCCTCATCGGCAGCCCTATCGGCCCCGTTACCCACCCATGGCTGCAGCGCGCTTGCCCAAGGAACTGAAGCTTCGCGATGTCTACACCATCGCCACGGGGGCCACTCTTAGCGCGGGGCTTTTCTTGCTGCCAGGATTGGCCGCGGAGCAGGCAGGTCCGGCCATTGTGCTGTGCTACATGCTGGCGGCCGTGCCCCTGGTTCCCGCCATGCTGGCAATCGTCGAGCTGGCCACCGCCATGCCGCGTGCGGGCGGTGCCTACTACTTCCTGGACCGCAGCCTAGGCCCCCTGGCCGGCACGATCGGGGGGCTCGGTACGTGGCTGGCGCTGGTGTTGAAGACTTCCTTCGCCCTCGTTGGCATTGGCGCGTACAGCGCTCTGGTTTTCGGCGAGTCCGACCCCATGACGATGCGCCTCATCGCCGCTGGCTTTGCGGTGCTCTTCGGAGTCCTGAACGCAGCGGGCTCCAAGAAGACGGGCAAGTTCCAGGTCATCTTGGTCATGGGCCTGTTGATTGTGCTGAGCCTGTTCATGGGTCGTGGCGTTCCGGCGATTGACCTGGACGCCTTCACAAATTTCTTCGGCGCGGGAACCGAGGGAATTCTGGCCACGACCGGACTGGTGTACATCTCGTATGTAGGTGTCACGAACGTGGCCAGTGTCTCAGAGGAGGTGCACGACCCAGAACGCAACCTGCCCAAGGGTGTGTTCTTATCCCTGGGTACATCGCTGCTGGTCTATGGGCTGTGCACGCTGGTCATGGTCGGTGTTCTGCCAGCGCAAAAGCTTGCCGGTGACCTGACCCCCATGGCTTCCGCCGCCGAGGCGATCTTCGGCAAGGTGGGCCTGTACGTCATCACCTTGGGAGCGTTCCTGGCGTTCTTCTCCGTGTCGAACGCGGGCATCCTCAGCTCATCGCGCTATCCGCTTGCCATGGGACGCGACAAGCTCGTGCCCGAGGGACTCTCCAAGCTCTCGAAGCAAGGCACGCCCCTGCGATCGATCGTCCTGACCGTGACGGTCATCGTGGTCATCTTGCTATTCCTCGAACCGGTCAAAATCGCCAAGCTGGCGAGTGCGTTCCAGCTGATGATGTTCGCGCTCTTGTGTCTGGCCGTCATCGTCATGCGCGAGAGCGGCTTGGCCTCATACGACCCCGGCTACCGCGCTCCGCTCTACCCGGGTCTGCACATCTTCGGCATCGTTGCGCCCTTCGTTCTGATCGCCCAAATGGGTTTGATGCCCACAGTCTTCAGCGCCGGGCTCATTCTGACCGGGGCCCTCTGGTACTCGCAGTACGGATCGAAGCGCGTGGACCGCAAGGGTGCAATCCTGCACATGTTCGCACGGCTGGGCGAGAATCGGCACGAAGAATTGGACGTGGAGTTGCGCAGCATTCTCAAGGAAAAGGGACTACGCGACCAGGACCCCTTCGAAGAGGCCGTGTTGGACGCCCACGTCATTGATATCGACGAAATTGGGGGGTTCGATGACCTGATTGAACGCGCCTCGAAGGATCTGGCTCCTCGCTTGGGGGTGGATGTGGAACGCCTGATCCAGGGGTTTACCGAGGGCACCGCCATGGGTGCCACGCCGGTGGCCAAGGGTGTGGCCTTGCCACACATGCACTTGGAGGGCCTGGAACACGCCACCATGGTCCTGGTGCGCACGCGTAGGGAAATACGCATTGTCACGGGTGACGTGTTCGGAAAGCCTCACACGGCGGACAAGGTGCACGCGGTGTTCTTCTTGGTCAGCCCCGAAGGGGATCCCGGCCAACACCTGCGTATGCTCGCGCAGCTCGCCAGCCGTATCGATCAGGACGACTTCATCGAGAACTGGCTCGCAGCGACCAATGAGGTTCACCTGCGTGAGGTGTTCCTGCGCAATGATCGGTACCTATCGATCCGCCTTGCTGCCAACGAGCGTTCTTCAGCGCTTGCCGAGCGCACCTTGCAGGAGGTTGGATTGCCCGCGGAATGCCTCGTCGCAGCTCTGCGGCGAGACGGTCAGACTCTCGTCCCCCACGGGACGACGCGCTTCCAAATTGGCGATCGACTCTTAGTCATCGGTGAGCCTGAGGCCATCAGCGAATTGTACGAGCGCTACGGCAATCCCCCCCAAGCATCGGGCACGGCATGAGCGACTCCCCCTCCGACGAGCAGGTCACGCCGCGCTTTGTTCCGCTGGCGTTCAAGCGGGTTCCTGAAGACCAGATGCTGTCCCGCTCGCGGGCGTTCCAGCAGTCCATCGCGCGCCGCCGCAGCGTGCGTCATTTCTCAACGGATCCGATTCCTGCTGGTGTACTCGACGATTGCATTTTGGCCGCGGCTTCAGCTCCCTCTGGTGCCCACAAGCAGCCCTGGACCTTCGCGATTGTCACCGATCCAGAGCTGAAGCGCCGCATCAGAGCGGCGGCCGAATCCGAAGAGCAGCTCAACTACGGCGGCCGCATGAACCCTACCTGGCTGCGTGACCTCGAGCCCTTTGGGACGGATGCCAACAAGCCCTTCCTCGAGGACGCGCCCGCCCTGATTGTGGTCTTTCGCCAAATCTGGGGTGGGGAGAGTGATGAGCGCAGCCAGCACTATTACACGCAGGAATCTGTGGGAATCGCCTCGGGATTCCTGCTGGCCGCCCTGCACGAGGCGGGCTTGGGAACACTCACCCACACACCTAGCCCACTTGGATTCCTCGCCGACCTACTCGACAGGCCCGTCAACGAGAAGGCCTTCCTCTTGATCCCTGTGGGATACCCGAGTTCCGACTGTCTCGTACCCGACTTGGAGCGGCGGTCGCTAGAAGAGGTGCGCTTGGTCTTCGAATGAGCAAGGCAGAGCAGTTTGGGTGGGCTGTGGCCAAGATGGAAGCCGAGCTGAATTGGGATGTATTAGGTCAGACCTACTGCCACGAGGGTGGCGAGTCTTTCTTTGCGGAGGAACAACGGGAGGCCATCCGGGAAACGGGCCTGTTGTTGGCCGCCGACCTGCAGGACGCGGTGCGCCGCTTGCCGGGCGGCACACTTGGGCGGTCTCTTTGGGTTGGAGCAGCGCTAGCGGAGTTGATTCCCATCCTGGCTGAGCACCTTGTACTCGGCCGCCATGTGCATTGGCACAACATCGAGTGTGGCGAAACGCGAGAACTCAATCGCGCCCTGCAGGCCGTGGAAGAACAAACAGGCCTGGATCTTCCCCGGGTGGAGACCCACCCCGCTCCCAGCGAAAACGGCTACGACCTGCTCTGGATGGTGAGTGTGCTGACCGATCCCGATGCATTCCCCGCACTGCACGACGAGCTCTACGGCCGGCGCGGAACTGAGCTCTCGGCTGGCCCTGGTGATCTCGGGCACGAGCGCGAGCTGGCCCAATCGTGGACCCGCTCTCTACTGCAACAAGTGTCGAGCCCTGGTGTCCTGGTCACATCCGATGAAGAGGCCGGATTCTTTTTGGGAGCCGCGCAAGCTGCATCTAGACGCCTCGTGGTTCCCGAGCAGGGACGCTTGTCGGGCATCGTCGGTGACGTCGTGCGCTTTTGTCGGGTTCAGAACCTGGACTCCGACGTGCAGGCGGCCTCCACCTAGACTGCGGGGTCGACCGCCAAAGAAGCCGTCGGCTCTCAGTCCCGAAGGTGGGCGGGAGCCTGAGCTTGCAGCCCCCTGCCGATACCGATGGCGGCCAGCAGGGCTAAATCCGCGAAGAGCATGGGCGCCAGGATGGGCGCGCCATGCACAAAACTCTCGAGCCGGTTGGAGGAGAAGCCCGCCGCACTGGACTCGAAGTGCAGATAAAAACCGAGCACTCCGATGAGCGCCTGAAAGGTGATGACACCTAGGCAAACTTGGTGGAAGAGTCGGTCGCGTTCACCGAGCGCCATGAACAGAAAGCCAACGGCCAGAGCGCTCGTCGCTACGGGAACCCACTCGCTGAAGTGGAAGAAGCCGTTCTGGGCGTGGTCAGCCAAGGTCAGCAGGAAGTTTCCCACGAAGCCCCCGAGCGCGAAGAATGTCACCCACTGGCTCCACTCGCGCGAACTGTGATCGACTGTGCGATTGAGGATGAGCAGGAAACCCAGGCCTGCGTAGCTGAGGGGAGCCACACAGGGCGCCGTGTACACGAGGCTCTTCAGGGTCCACAGTTCAAAGAACTGACTGTCCAAGTGGTACGCCAACCCGCCCACGCCCACGGCAATGGCTCCGTAACCAATGCAAAGCCCTATGAAGTGTCCCAACACTCCATTGCGTCCGCGCCACTGCAGAATCACACAGGGCAACAGGGCCAATGAGGCCGCAAGTGAAAACCAGAATGGAATCCATTCTGCTGGATGCCGAAACCGATTGACGGAGTGAGCCAAGTAGATATCGAGAATCAGGAAGGTGAAGTTGGAGAGCACGAAGAGCTCCAACACGAGAGCTTGGTGACGCACACAGGATGCGAGCGCGCGCAAGATCGTCTTTTTCAGCCCGGCCAAACCTCTACTTGTCCCCTTGTTCCCTGCGCAGTTGGGCGGCCATCTCCTCGAGTTCCACGAACTTGGCCAGCAACTCGTAGCTGCCGTGCCACTGCACAAAGTCCGCGCCACCCATGTAGGCACCGTGCTTGGCTGTTCTCCCGAAGTAGTGCCAGTAGTCGAAGTAGAGGAATTCGATGGGCTCGTCAAAGGGCTCTGGGGTCAAGAGCCCCTCTGCGCGCAGGTCATCGATGACCTTCTTCGCCCGCTCGACCTGCTCGTTGGTGGACTCCAGCACCACCTCGGCCTCTCGATAGAAACGGTCGACATTGCTCTTGGCGTGACACTTCGTGCACAAGTCCTGCATTTCCGCCTGACCCGCCTCGAAGCCTGGTCGCTTCTTCGAAACCGGGGCGAAGAGCCAATAGGAGAGTCGCTCCGTGGTGTCGTGGGTCACCTTCATGCCCTCCAGCCCACTCATGTGACAGGTGGCACAGGTAGGGATCGGCATGTCGCGCACGAGCAGGGACTTGGGGTTGGCATCCAGTCGCATCGAGTCGCGCTGTGCGTGGAAGAGAATGCCGTGCTTGGATTCTTCGTAGATTTCGAGTTGTGAGTGGTCGGGCCCCATGTGGCACTGACCGCAGGTCTTCGCTTCACGGGCGAGGGCAATCGAGGTGTCGTGCCGAGAGTGACACTCGGTGCAGGTCCCAATGGATCCATCCTCATTCGGCCTGCCGATGTTGTGGCAGGTGAGGCATCCCTTGACGCGCGTGCCTAGGCCCTCGAGGTCAATGAGCGCGTTGGGCGATCGATCAACGGCACCCGGGTGATAGCGTTCGCCCAACGCAATCATTTCGGCGGTCATGTTTGCGGTGCCATTCACCGCCGCATAGGCGGGCAGAGCGTGCCGGCTGCGAACGAATTGGTCGTACTCAGTGGTGTGGCAACTGGCGCAGTTCTTCGCGGTCAGACCCGTTGCGATGGTGAAGCCGTTGTGAGAAAGAGCCTCTTGGCCATCTTGTGGGACGTGGCATTCAAGACAGGTGATGCCTGCCCTGTTGTGCGCACTGCGCTCGAACTGGTGGACCACGGCGCCCGTTTCTGCCCGGTGGCACTCGGCACATTTGCCGGAAGCACTCACGAATTCAGCCGAGGCATAGCCTAGGTCTGAGGCCGGGCGGGCCTTATTGACCACGAGAGCCGACACAATCAGTGCGGCGCCGATGAAGATCGCGATGAAGATGTTGCGGAAGCTCATGGGGCCTGAGTGTAGCCCAGGGCCCTACCGGATCGGCACTTATGCCCAGGTCGTGTTCTCACTCTGCCGGGGGGGGAGCTGTACGGCCCCCTCAGCCCCCGACTTGCCTGAGGTGTTCCACGAGTGCGATCACCTGGCCCTCATCTACCGCACGGGCTGCGGCATCCACGCCCTCGGCCAGAGTCAGTGCGCGGCCCGATGCCTTCAAGATCAGTGAGGCTCCGAGCAGGGTCGCATTGCGGGCCGCGCTGGCCTCGCCGTTCAAGACGGCGCTTGTCATTTCGCCGCAAGCATCTACCAGGGCCGAGTTGTCCCCCGTTCCCTGACCCTCCTCGGGAGGGCCGAACATGGGCAGCTCAGGCTCGCCGCTGCACTCAAGCCCGAAGTCTTCAGGTTCAACGGTAACGGGAGTGAGGTGACCCGAACTGATTTCGAGCCCACGTGTGCGACGGCGCACGGATGGGATGACTCCTCCGTCTACGCCCTGAATGACGATGCCGCGCGGGTGCCCCAAGCCTTGTATGACCTCGGCCGCAGCGCCGAGGACCGGTCCACTCTGTGCAGCCAACACCACGGCGGCCGATGCTGGAGCCAGCAACTTCTCCACGGTTGAGAGTGGGCTGCGTAATCCAAGCTCACCGCGTATGTCGCGCAGTTCGAGTAGCGGCGGGAGAATACCCGACGCCGACAGCACGGCGAAGCGTCCTTTGGCTACCCACTCTTCTGCTTCCGTTGGGTCCCAGGTCATGGACAGACCCAGGGAATCCAAGACACTCGCTGCGGTCAGCCCGCGACGCGGCGGAACTCCCTTGTCCGTGATGATCAGAACGCGCGCGCCTGCTGCAGCCGCGATCAAGCCCGCCGCTAGATCCAAGGGCGGCGTCTGTTCGTGGCCATCCTGTGGTGGCGAGATGCAAACCAACCCAGGCACACCCTCGCAGGGGATTCGGGCCTGGTTACGTGCGGCACGTGCAAAGCCGGTCAATTCCGCAGCCGTTACCCCCTTCCAACGCATGCTCGTCAAGAACGAGGCAATCAGAACAGGGCTGTGCCCCCCAGAGAGGATTGCGTGGAAGGCTCGGGCCGCCTCATCTTGCGTGAGGTGCCGGGAGTCTTTGCGACCCGGGCCCAGAGCCCGCATCAGGTGTCGAAGGACCATGCTGAATGAAGAGAATCGCAGAGCGACTGCGGAAGAACGCCCTGCGGGCGCAAGGTCCCGGGGGCAGGTGGCAGGCAGGCCTCAGGGGGCCGACCCGAGTCAGTCTAGCCCTTCAATTCGAGTTCAAAGAGGGGCCTGTTTGGAATCGGCCCCTGAAATCACGGCCGAGAGCCGCCATCTCCATCGTCCTCGTCGTGGTCCTCGCCATCTCCTTCCTCGTTCCCTTCGCCAGGAGAGTCGGAATCACCGGCTTCTTCGACGATTTCCTCTTCGGGAGTCTCGCCCGCATCCAGGCGTTCTTCGGGGGACAGGGCGGCCTCCGGGCGGGGCCGGATGTGGGCGAAGTAGAGCTCGGCCTGCTTGTCGTAGACCACCTCCCCCGCGACAACAGCCCATTGCACGAAGGTCTGGTAGTGCAGAACATCCCCGTCGGTGATGATCATGTCGGCGTCTTTTCCGACCTCGATCGATCCGACGCGCTGGCTGACCCCCATGAGTCGTGCGGGTTCAATGGTGATGCTATCGAGAGCAGCCTTCTCGGAAAGCCCGCCGCGCACGGCGTAGCCGGCCTCCACAGTGAGGTGCATCAAGTCGCGGCCCACGATGCCGCCCAGGCTGATGCCCGCCGAGCTGGGAATGATCGTCACCGACACGCCCGCGCGGTGCAAGATGGCTGCGTTCTCGATCGAGGAGCCACCGGCACGTACGAGTTGTTCGCCCTTCGAGGACCGATCGCGCGCCGTGAGGATGGCCGAAGCGCCTGCTCGGCCGAGCTCGTCAGCGACGATCCAGCCCTCTTGGCACCCGTCGATGATGGGGCGGAATCCGAAACGCTGAGCGAGCCGCGCGATCTCGAGCAGGTCGGTGCGTTGGCTGGCAGAGAACAACGGCCGCGCCTCACCCCTCAAGTAGCGCAGGATGCTGCTGTCGATGCCCTTCTTGGAAGGCTCCTTGAGTTCCTTGTCGGACTTCTTGTCGATTTGCCACTGGGCATAGTCGCGCAGGTATTGAGAGGCCGCCTCGAATTTCTCGCGCAGGGTACGCTTGCCGGAGGGGCTGGACTTGCTGTAGGACAGACGGGGCAGGATGCCCGAGTTGAGCACCAAGCCGTCAATGTGCCCCGCTCGCAGTTTTGCCACTTCCGATCCACTGCGAGCTGTCGTCACGCCCGCAGCCAGTGCCAAGGTCATGTTCTTGCTGAAGGGGTCCACGCTGTTGGCGAGGTCCGAAGAGCCGCCGAACAGGCCTCTCGACTCAATCGCCACGAGTCCCGGATAAACGCGGTAGCCGCTGACGTCCAGAACTTCGGCTCCCTCAGGAATGAACAGGTCGTAGCCGATTTCATCGATGGTGCCGTTCTTAGAGAGCACCGTCGCGCCGCGTAGCACGGCCCCGGTACCCGTGTAGATGTCGCCACCCTGGAGCGCGAACCACTCGTCCGTTTCCTCTTCGGTCTGCGGCTCCTCCTGTTCTTTCTTCTCGTCCTGAGAGAAGGCCGGCGCGCAAAGGGAGAGGAAGATCGGCAGCAAGACAGCCAGAATAAGTGTGCGGCCGTTCGTGTTGGTTTGGATGTGCATTAGAGATTCACCTCGCCACTGACGAGCACACCATCGAGGATGACGGCGTCCACTTGGGTTCCAGGTTCGAACGGGTCTCCGCTCAGGATTACGAAGTTGGCCTGCTTGCCGGCCTCCAAGCTGCCAACCTGGTCGTCGACGCCCAGCAAGGCAGCGGGTTCCAAGGTGATGGCTCGCATGGCCGTGGAGCGATCGAGGCCCGAGGCGACGATCTCTCCCACGTGGCGACGCCAGGCCTTGAAGCCAGCGACGGAATCGCTGCGCGGGACCAGGACGACGGGTGTGCCTGCGCGCGCAAACTCTGCAGGCAGGTTGCGCTGCCGCATGGTGCCCGGATGCAGAGAGATTTCAGGTTCGAGCACGACTCGGCGGCCGCTCTTGGCCACCTTCTCGATCACGTGATAGATGTTCATGTCGCGGGTCATGACGACGCGCAGATCCCATGTGAACTCCTCTTCCCCGATGGCGTCGATCAGGTGCAAGTAGTCACCGGCGGTGCGAACCGAAATCAGCGCCTTGAGCGATCCGTCTCGCAGCTGCATGAAGGAAGCTGCGCTGGGGTCATCCGCCAGTGGCTTGTACGGTCCTGGGTCGAGTTTGGCCTTCTTCTCCTTGTCCTTTTCCTTGTCGAACTTCTCCTTGGCCTTGTCCCACTTCTCCTTGTTCTTCTTCTCTTTTGCGATCCAGGTATCGGCCTTCTTGAAGCCACCCGAGAGGGCGTCCTTGGCCGACTTGGAAGAGCCCATGATGACCTTCAAGTAAGCGTCGTCCTTGATCGTCATGGCCGATGCTGTACTCCCCTTGGGCCGCACGACGACGCAGCGCCCAGGAATGCCATTGCCCGAGGGATAGTGACCGAGGGTCGTCACGCCCGTCTCGCGTACTCCCGAGTAGTCTCCGGCTGCCGGGTACAACTCGTCCGAAGCCCGCTGCCAAGGCCGCGCCCCACTCTGACCGGAGCCCGTCATGCCCACGCGCGTGTAGGCGTTGACAAGACCTGGGATGACCACCTGGTCGGGGTCCAGCTCATAGACCGGAATCCCGCGCTCGACCACGAGATCCTCGCCCACGGTGATCACCTTGCCGCCCTCCACGAGCAGCACAGCGTGTTCGATCACCTCACCGGTTCCCGTCTCGAGGACGGAAGCCTTGATTGCATACAGGTCGGGTAGGTCAGGAGCCTCTTGGGGGACAGGGCTGGGTGTCCAGGCGAGGAGCAGGGGAATGAGCATCGTGATTAGGGGGAGTGGGATTCGTGTCGGGAGCGTCCCGGTACGTTGTTCTGGTGTGAGCGGAGGGGTTCGTTGTAGAAGGCGTCAGTTACCAACGGCGGCGGTCACGGGCCGTGTCATAGACCGTCTCGCCTTCCAAGTAGACCTGTTCGATGGATGTGCGCGGATCGGCGGGATCGCCGCTGAGAATGACGAGGTCGGCGTCCTTGCCGGCCTCCAAGCTGCCAAGCCGGTCCGAAATCCCGGCCACGGTCGCCGGCACGATCGTGAGACCGCGCACCGCCTGCATGGCGGAATTGTCCATGCCGTAGCGCGCCCCCATGGCCGCCTGCAGGGGCAGCTCCTCGAGAGGCACAACCGGCGCGTCCGTGTTGAAACCGATCATGGGGTGTCCCGCTTGTTGGAAGCCCCAGGCACTGCCATGCACCTGTCCGTCTGTTCGATAACGCGGGGGGTTCGGCCACATGACTTCGCGCGGGCCCAGGATGGCAGCCACGTTGTTCTCAACCGCGATGTCCGAGTTCAAGTAGCTGTCGAAGGAACCGTGGTCGATGTACACGTCCAGGTCGTAGTCGCGAGCCAGCATCAGAATGCTCATCATCACGAGTTGGAAGTACTGCGTGTGGGTTGAGACCTGGGTGCGGTGGGCGGCCAACTCCCTGAAGATGTCAAGGCGCAACTCGCGCTCTGGCTTATCGCCCTCGCCCGCTTCGAACTCATCCCAGGCCTGGGCGTAGGCCAGGCCTTGCTCGATCACCGTTCTCAGGTGGAAGTTCATCAGCAGGCGCCCCATTCCGTAGCCCCAACGTGTGGGGTTATCGCCCTGGGCGATCTTGAGCGAACCCGGATCGCGCACCAACGCTCTTTCGTACTCGGGGAAGCCCGTCTTCATCAAGATGCCCTGCCCGCCCATGTTCGAGCCCGAGCCGGGAATGTAGAGGACCGTCGTAACGCCCGCCGCCAGCGCACGCTTCAGGTTGCGGTTCGCGGGCACCGTTGTGGGCGCAACTCGCAGGCCCGAGTTGATCTGGAAGACGGTGTCGTTAATGCCCGAACCGCTGACGTGGGTGTGCAGGTCGACGAGACCGGGCATGACCCACTGGGAGCCCAGGTCGCGGAGCGTGTATCCCGTGGGCACCTCAATTTCCGAGCGCGCGGCAATGGCCTCGATTTGGCCGTCTTTGACGAGGATCAGCGCATTGTCCACCACCTGCCGCCCGTCCAGCTCCGCCACCAATGCCTTAGCGGCAAAGAGGGCAAGACCCGGACCACCCGGCGTGCCGGGGTCTTGGGCGCTGGCCGCAAGAGCCAGCAGGGTGGTCGCGACAACTACCATCGACGGCGCTCCGATTGGGTGCTGTAGACAGTCTGACCGTGCTGGATGACCCATTCGACCGAACTGCGAGGGTCAATCGGATCGCCCTTGGTCACGATCAGGTCGGCGTACTTGCCCACCTCGACACTGCCCTGGTCCGCCTGCAGTCCAACCGTTAGGGCCGGCACGATCGTCAGTCCGCGAATGGCGTCCATCTTCGAGTTGTCGAAGCCGTAGCGAACCCCCATGGCCGCTTGCAGTGGCAGTTCTTCCTGGGGGATCACCGGCGAGTCGGTGTTGAATCCGATAGTCGTGTGCCCGCGCTCCTGGTAGCTGGCGGCCACGCCCATGATCTTGCCGTCGGTATCCACAAATCCCGCCCTGTGGTCTTGGATCGCACGCGGGCCGAGGATGGCGTTGACGCCTGCTGCTTGTGCCTGGGGGGCCGCGCGGAATCCGTCAAAGGTGCCGTGGTCAATGAACACGGGCAGACCAAATTCGATGGCTACCATGTTCACCGTCATCAGCACGACTTGGTAGATCTGGGTGTGCGTGGAAACCTGCGCCTCGCCTTTGACGAGACTGCGATAGATATCAAACTGAATATCGCGCTCGGGCTTCTCCCCCTCACCGGCTTCGAATGCCTCCCAGCGCTTGGCGTAGGCCACGCCGCGCCGGAAGGTGTTGCGCGTATTCCAGTTCATGAAAGTTCGGCGCGGTGTCCAAGGCTGGCTGCGCTCGGGGTTGCCCGCCTGGGCCAACTTCAACGAACCGGGGTTGCGAATCAGGTTGGCTTCGAAACCGCGGAAACCCGTGCGCTGCAGAACGCCCTGCCCTCCGATGTTGGTGCCCGAGCCGGGAATGGTCAGAACGGAGGTCACGCCCGCTGCCAAGGCTACGCGCATGCCCGCTGTATCGGGGATGGCACCGGCCCAAGCACGAAGGCCCGGGTTGGTCAGGTAAACCATGTCATTGAGACTGCGCAGGTCAGAAGCGGAGTGGTTATGGAGATCCATGAACCCCGGGCTGACCCAGTTGTCGCCGGCGTCCAGAATCTCGTAGCCCTCCGGAATCTTGACCTTGCTCTGGGGCCCGACGGCCTCAATGCGCGAACCTGAAATCAGAATGACACCGTTGTCGAGAACCGCAGGCCCGGGTCGCGCAGCGATCAGGATCTTGCGCGCGAGAATTGCTCGCCCCTTGCCCTCGGCTGCTGCGGGGGACAGATTGACGAGGCCGATGAAGGCCAGTGCCAGCGCGACCAGTGTTCTGACTTTGGGTGTCATCATGTTCTTAGAATCGGCGCACATCCCTAGACGTGTCATAGACGAGCCGGCCAGCCTGGTACACGCGTTCCACCGAGCAACGCGGGTCGGTCGGATCGCCTGAGGAAATTACAAGGTCCGCTTCAAGTCCCGCGACCACGCGGCCCAAGCGGCCGGATAGGCCGGCCGCCTCAGCGGGCACTGAGGTCACACCGCGTACGCCGTAAGGCTCGGAGTTGTCCACGCCGTAGCGCACGCCCATGGATGCTTGCAGCCCGAGTTCTTCTTGGGCAATTCCTCGTCCAAGGGGCCCGACGCAGTCCGTGTTGAAACCCACCCGTTGGTGTCCAAGCTTTTGGTATTGAGCTGCGACGCCCAGGATTGCGCCGTCCTGGTCATAGGAAGCGAAACCGGGGGAGTCCATCCCGGTGGTGACCGCCCGCGGGCCGAGGATCGCCGCGACTCCAAGCTCCTGAGCCTTGGCTGCCGCGCGCCAACCGTCGAAAGTGCCGTGGTCGATGTAGACAGGCAGGTCAAATTGCTCGGCAACCATTGTGAGCGTCATCAGCACGACCTGGTAGATCTGGGTGTGGGTCGAAACCTGGGCCTCACCCTTGTACAGACTGCGGAAGATGTCGAACTGCAGATCCCGCTCGGGCTTCTCACCCTTGCCCTCCTCGTAGTCCGACCAGCGCTTGGCGTAGGCCACGCCGCGTCGGAAGGTGCTACGCGTGTTGTAGTTCATAAACGCGCGCCGAGGAGTCCAGGGCGCGCGCCGCTCGGGGTTGCCGGCCTGAGCGAGCTTTAGCGATCCAGGGTCACGTATGAGCGCCTCTTCAAACTTCCGCGGTGAAGTCCGCAAGAGGATTCCCTGACCCCCCATGTTTGTTGCTGAACCAGGAATGTGCAGCACCGTCGTCACACCTCCGGCCACCGCGTTGCGCAGGTCCTTGTTGCCCGGCGTGATTCCGACTGAGGCGCGCATGCCGGGATTCGTGAGGTACGTCGTTTCTGAGAGGTCCTGCAGGCTCATGGCCACGTGGCAGTGCAGGTCGATCATCCCGGGCGTGATCCACAGGTTGCCCAGGTCCTCAACGCGATAACCCTCGGGCACCTTCACCTTGTCCCGCGGGCCAACCGCCTCGATCATGCCGCCGCGAATCACAACGGCTCCGTTGTTGATAACGCCGTCCCCGTCGAAGGAGCCCGTGACCACCTTGCTGGCGTAGAGGACCAGGCCCTCGTCTGCGGCTGTTTCACCTGCAGGCGCAAGGCCCGCCGTCGAGAGGGCCAAGAGGCTGGCACAGGCCAGGGTGCGCAAAGAAATCACCATCGACGTGTCTCCTGTTCAATGTCGTACACCCGTTGCCCATCAATCAGGACAAGGGAAACTGTTGTGCGCGGATCAGCAGGATCCCCGTCTGTGATAATCAGGTCGGCATCCTTGCCGGCCTCGATGCTGCCTAGGCGTTCGTCGAGACCCGAGGCCACGGCGGGCACGATCGTGAGTCCGCGCACGTGTTGCGCGTTGGAGGTGTCGAACCCGTAGCGCACGGCCATTGCCGCCTGGAGGGGCAGCTGCTCTTCCGGCAAGACCGGCGAGTCCGTGTTGAATCCAATCAATTCGTGTCCAGCCTTCTGATACTCGGCGGCCATGCCCAGGATGGCGCCATCGGTATCGTTCTCGACCCACATGTTGGGTCTGTACTGAACCCAGGTGTGGGGAGTCACCGCGCGCGGGCCCAGGATGGCGGGCACGCCCTTCTCTTGAGCGAGACCTGCGGCTTTGTAACCGTCAAAGGACCCGTGATCGATGTAGACATCGATACCGAATTCCTCGCGGATCATGGTGATGGTCATCAGGACCACCTGGTAGATCTGGGTGTGCGTGGAAACCTGGGTCGAGTGGTCGAGCAGGGCGCTGAAGACCTCCCACTGGATGTCTTTGGCCCGCCTCTGCTCGCCTTCTTCCAGGCGCTGGCGCGCGTAGGCCAACCCGCGCCGAAAGGTGTTGCGCGTGTTCCAGTTCATGAAACAGCGGCCAACTCCCACAGTCCAACTCTCGGGGTTGCCTGCCTGCGCGAGTTTGAGCGAGCCCGGATTGCGGATTTCACTCTGCTCGTAGGTCGGGAAACCCGTCTTGAACAACACGCCCTGCCCCCCGATGTTCGTCCCCGAACCGGGTATGTACAGCACGCTCGTGACTCCAGCCGCCAAGCCGATGCCCAAGTGCTGGTTGCCCGGAACCACCGATGTGGACGCCCGCAGCCCAGGATTCGTCAGGTAGACCATGTCATTCAGGTCGTTGACGAAGAACGAGCTGGAACCCACGTGGCAGTGCAGGTCAATGATGCCGGGTGAAACCCAGCGGGGTCCGACATCGAGCACCTCGTAGCCCTCGGGGATGGCGATCTCGGATCGTGCGCCCACCTGTTGCACCTTGCCCGCTCGCACCAAGATGATCGCATCATCGATGGCCTGGGTGCCGTGCAAGGGCAGGACCAAGACCTTGGCTGTCAAGATGGCGAGACCACGATCGGCGTTCCCCTCCCCCTTCTGCGTGTCCATTGCAGTGGACCCGCAGACGAACAGGGTGCCGGCGCACAGTGCACCGGCTCCCCGTCTGGAAAGGTTGCGCAGGGCCGAGATCACCTCAGCGAATCTCCTCGCCATTAACCCAGACACGCTGGATGGAGGAACTCATTTCGAGAGGACTGCCGTCGAGCAACAACACGTCGGCGTCGAGACCGGCACGCAGAGTGCCGATGCGGTCATCGAGGGCAAACATGCGTGCAGCATCGCTCGTGAGAGAACGCAGGGCCGCGCTGGGACTCAGCCCACCCGCCACGAGTGCCGCCACTTGTTGGGGCAGAGCCGCCGCGCCCTGTTCCGATTGACTGGCGAAGGCAATGGGAATACCAGCACGCGACAGACTCGCAACCCCCGTGTTGGTCACGACGCCAGCCACGCGCCCCTTGATCTGACTCACCACGCGCAGGGCGTTCCTCGCGCCCCAGAGGATGGGCTTGATGCCGTGCTTCTCGAATGCTGCGACGCAAGCCAGGATGTCATCCTCGCGATCCACCGCGACCACCACCGCACCGTTGCCAAGCATGGCTTGACGGATGGGTTCAAGAGAGGGGTCGATGCCGGGTGACTTGGGCTGGCCTTTGGGGGCGGAGACCGATGCGGTTCGCCGCTCTTCGGCCCGCTTGGCCACGGGGTACTCGTCAGAGACCTGCTCAAACGAGACGTCCGCAGTTTCTCCATCAACGCTGGCCGTACCGCTCAGAGTCTTGCCTTCAAGCTGCAAGTCGAAGGTCACCACACCCACGCTCGAGAGTCCGCGCAGGGTCACGTGATACTCGTCACGTGTTCCGTCAAAGGAAATCAGTTCGTCGAGGTTCTCGGCCCGGCCGGTTCCCTCAAGGGCCAAGTCGCGCTCGAGCAAGCGAAGGCGAACCGCATGTTCGTTTCCGCCGCCCTTGACGCTGCCCTCCCACTCGCCCGTAACCGGACGTGCGGGGGCCTTCTCGCCCTTCTTCTTCTTCTTTTCCTTCTTGCCGGCGTCGTCTTCGGCACCTTCTTCCGCGTCACCTTCGCCGTCCTCGTCTTTGGCGTCTTTGTTGTCTGCCTTGGCCTCCTCAGGAGCCGGGGGGGTCCACTTGGCGATGGCCTCCTCGTAGTCCTCCCACTTCTTCTTGTATGCCGCCGCCTTGTCCAAAGTCTGACGGACAGCCTTGCCCGTTTCAGTTCGTACGCTGTGATTCCAGTTCAAGCGCATACAGGCTGCAGGTGAGACAACCATGCGGTTCAGGTCCTCTCCAGCAGGTTTGTAGGCCATGGTGGTCGAAGGCGTGGTCGCCGACTTGGCGCCCATGTTGACGGTCGTGATGCCCGCCCTAGCCACTCGCCGATCCAAGTCGTCTCCTGCTTCCAGGATGCGGCGCAGGTCAAAACGCAAGTCGAAGCGCGCACTCGAACCCTCGGTGCCTAGGTAGCCAAGCACATCAATCATGCCAGGCATGGCCGCAACACCACGCACGACCGTAGCGCCGCGGGGGTGTGCCACAACGGTTCCAATCTCGGCCACGCGGCCGCCACTCATCAAGATCTGGCCGGGCCGCAGGACGTGGCCGTTGCCGACGTGCAGCTCTTCCACTTCGATCACCGTGGGCCCTCCGGACTTCGGCTTGTGAGCCAACTCCCCGGAAACCCAAGTCGCGATCACCGAGGAAGTGCCGTCCATCGGCGCGCCGTTGAACACGGCGAAGTCGGCGTCCTTGCCGATCGCCAAGCTGCCCACGCGGTCGGCCACGCCCAGCACCTCGGCGGGAGTCAGTGTCACGGCCCGCAAAGCCTGATCGGCTGTCATGCCGCCCCTACGGGCCAAAGCCGCGGCGGCCCGGATGTCCACGCCGTTACGCGCGACGATGGCTACCGGCACGCCCGCCTGGACGAGGCCGGAAATTGAACCGGGGTCGGGCCAGGCCGTGTCGGGTCCCTTGCCGAAGTCCGTGCCTGCACGACCCTGGGGGCCGGCGATTACGGCCACACCCGCAGCCGCCACGACTTCAGGCTTTTGGGAGGCGCCGTAGTCGGAGTCGAGTACCAAGGGCAGGCCGCTGCGCTCGAAAAACTCGAGCAGGGCACAGACCTCCCCTACAGAACCGGCGCCCATGCGCCAGGGAGTCTTGTTGGCCATCAGGGCCTTGAGGGCCGGGCCGGTTTCCGACCCGTACTCCGCGGCTAGTGCCTCGTCGCCCAAACCGACTAGCTCTTCGAGGGCCACGATCGCACCCATCGTGGTGCGCGGTAGCTGAGGCTGTTCGACACCCAGACCCACATCCACCGTGGCCGGAACCGGGATTTGCCAGTAGCCCGGGGTGCGCCGGGCCTCGGCAGCAATGGACCCGTGCAAGCAAGCACTGGCGGAAATCAAGCGACTCTGGGCGCCCTCTTCCCCGTAGGTCTTGATCACCGCTCCTTGCCCGGCGATCAGTCGCCCACGGGCAGGGGCCAGATAGACACTGGTCACGCCAACGCTCAAGGCGGATTTCAGGTTGCTGTAGGGATCGAAGTGGTCGGACGCCCGCAGCGTAGGTGAAGCCGTGCGTTCCGCGGCTGCGGATGACCCGTAGCCGGAATCCGCCGCGACGAGACCCGGCGTCAGCACGGCATCGGGACCGTAGTCCACGACGCGCACGCCCCGAGGCACATCGATATCTTGGCCGATAGCCACGATGCGGCCGTTGCGAACGAGAATCGTGCCGTCCTCAATCAGCGCGCCACCTTCGACCAAGTGAATGCGACCGGCTTGAATGGCCACGTCCTGACTTGAGGCTCCCGGTGCCGCCGAAGGTGCCAGGAAGGCGGCTCCGGTTAGGGCCAGGGATCCAATGGAAAACAGGGGGCTCATTAGCGGCTTCCTCCGTCGTCGCCGGCCTTCTTGCGTCCGTCTTCAACAACTTCCGGCTCCTCTCCCTTGGACTCGGTGCCCTCGGGGACAACGCCTTCCAGGAGGTACTGGGTGCGGACGTCTTTCGAGCGGTCGTAGACCAGGTTGCCGTCGATCACGACGTACTCGACGAACGATGTCACCGAGAGGGGATCGCCCGAGGTCAACAGCACGTTGCCGGAGGCTCCTACGCTCAGGCTGCCCACTTCTCCCGTGAGTCCCAGCATGCTGGCCGGGGTCGTGGTGATGGCAGCGAGAGCCTCGGCGCGGGTGAACCCGTGGGCCATGCACATGGCCGCTTGGAACCACAGAGACTCGCTGGTTGAGTTGCGCGAAGACAGGGCGAAGGGGATGCCCTTCTCTTTGAACACACCGGGGATAAAGACCTCCTCTTCCTCTTCCGTCTTGGGGTCCGTCTCGGTCCGCACGAGAGTCGCGTCCAGGACCACTGAAACGCCGGCTTCGGCGATCAGATCAGCGGCCTTCCAGCATGAGTCGTCCAGCACCAAGGTCGTGCGGTCCAGAAAACCGTTGTCCGTAGCGATCTCAAGCGCCAGACGCACGTCCATCGGGGCGGCGCAGTAGATCCATGCGGGCACACGACCCTCGACAAGGTCGAGCAAGGTTTCTTGTTTCTCATCTACCTCGCCGCGGGGCACAAGCTCCAGGCCCTCAACTGTCCAGCCCTTGCTGCTCATGGCGCGACCCTTGCCGCCTTCCCCGGTCAGGTCCCGACCTTGGTAGAGAGCTTCACGCCGGGCGTAGTCCTTGCCGTCACGTTTCTCCTGCACCAACTCTTCCAGGTGGGTGCGCAAGCCGGTGAACGCTGCTCGCAGGGTCTGGGCTTGGGTTGCACGTGACCTACCGCGGCCAGGTGACGTGCTGATCTTCAAGCCAGAGCGCGGGCGCACGAGCATCTCTTCTACTGTCATTCCGTAGGGCTTGACCACCATGCCCACGGCCCCGATGACGCAGGCGCTACCGTGCTGCACGTTCACTGTGGTGATGCCCGACCGCAAGCAGTCCTCGAAGTAGAAGGCCACCGGATCGATGGAGTCCCGCACGTCCAAGAACGGTGCGACCTGTACCGATTCGTTGGGGCGGTCCATGCCCGAAGAGGTGTGCGCTTCCACAAACCCGGGATAGGCCTCCAGGTGTGGCACGTCCAGCACCTCGGCGTCCCAGGGGATCTTGACGGAATCGGCCGCGCCCACCGCGGTAATCCGGCCGCCCTCGATCACGATTACGCCATTGGGGATGGCATCACCCGCAAGGGTGTGGACGGTGCCGGCTCGAATGGCGTACTTCTCACCGGCCTGGGCAGACGCCGAGAGCAAGAAGACACATCCGAACAGGCCTAGAGTGAAGGCCAGGTGAGATTGGGCGATCCGTTGAAGGAAGCGTGTGAATTGCTGGATCATCGCGGGGGTGGCTTTGGGGTTCGACTGATTCGGGGTTCGACTGAGGGGAAGAGTGTTCGTTGTAGGAATCGGGTGGATCAGCGGGGATCGACGACGACGGCGCCGTCGATGACCACACCGACAACTCGGGAGGTGGAGGCGAAGGGGCGACCGCTCCAAAGAGCGAGGTCGGCATCCATGCCTTCGGCTACAGCGCCTAGACGGTCCGCCATGCCCAGTAGGGCGGCGGGTGCCGAGGTGACGCTCGCTAGGGCCTGGTCAAAAGTCAGGCCCCCGCGCATGGCAAAGCCGGCCTGGCTCCCGAGCGAGCTCGGGCCCGGCCCAGCGCCGTGAGCGGAGAGGCAGACGGTCAGACCTTCGTCGACCAAAAGTTTGGCCGTGTTCCATGAGAAGAAGGCTCCATCGCCGACGCGGCCGCCGGGACTGTGGGGAGGCAACACCACGGAAGTACCGTTGCGCACAAGTATGGCGGGCTCTTTCCAAGCTTCTGCAGCAGCGTCGATGACTAGATCGAGATCGCCAAAGCCCTCGCGTTGCATTTCTTCGTCCAGATAGACGGCGGTGCGGATGTCCTGGGTCGTCCAGGCTTGGATCATCAACGTGCGTTCTCCGGCCAGGGCCGCACGCAGCTCGGCCGACCCTGGAAAGTCCTTCTCGGGCAGACGGGTTGCAGCGACCGCGTCAAAGAACGCCTTGCGCCATTCCCACTCCACGCCCATGCGGGTCGTCGGCCGGCGGGAGAAGAAATCCGTCGGGCGGCCGAAAGCCGGGTGGTTTGCGCTTGAGGGTTCGGTTCCGATGGCCCCGCGCAAAATGGCTCGGCTCGACAGGCGCCGAGCTTCGATCTCCATCGGGCCGTGAGTCTTGACGGCCACTCCGCGGCCTCCGATCACGTTGCGATCCAAGGGGTTGATCAGGATCGTCGTAACGCCAGTACGGGCCAGGCGCGCAAAGCGCTTGTCGTACAGGTTGACCGAGCCCGCCACATCGAGATGCGGCTGCACCTCGGTGACCTGCTCCACGGAGCTAAAGCCCGTGTTCAAGCGCGCCGAGAGATCGATCATGCCTGCCGTGACAGCCTTCACCTGCAGCACGCCCTCGGGTGCACTGCGCCCAGGACGCAGGCTGGAAATCTTGCCGTCTCGCACTTCGATCAGAGCGTTCTTCAGGATCTCGCCGGTCCCGGTGTACACGCGTCCGGCGTGTATGCGCAGGTCCGCTGCGGCCGGTGCCGCCGGCTGAACCGTCACCTCGGCGGCGGCGGAGGCTCGCTCGGCCTTCACTTCGGCGCCATCAGCGGGCGCCTGTTGAAACGTGGGCAGACAGAGGGTCAGGCAAGCCGCCTGGAGCATGGGGGTCAGAATCATCAGTCGTCTCCGTTCTCGTCGTCGTCTTCGGCTTGAAACACCTCGTCACCATCCACGTAGACAGCCATCACTTGGCTGCCCGGATCGGTGGGGTCACCGCTCCAGAGCACCAGGTCCGCGGCCAGCCCCACTTGCACGCTGCCCACTTGATCACCGACCCCGGCCAGCGTGGCAGCGGTGGAAGTCAGGGCCTTCATAGCCACACCAGGCTTCAAGCCCGCGCGGATGCACGCTGCCGCCGTCAGGCGCAAGTTGGCCGGGTGGTTGTAGGGTGCGCCCAACGCAAACCCAAAGGGCACATCCGCCTTCGAGAGGGCCACGGCCCCTTCGACCACGCGCCGACCCGTGTTGGGACTGAAGTTGGAGATGGCCACACCCAGCCCGGCCGCCCGAATCTTGGGTGCCAACTCGCCCAGGCGGGTCGAACCGACCAACATCCCTTTCAGCCCGTGCCGCCGCGCAAAAGCGATCGCGTGTTGGGTCTCCGCGCGCGTGACGCCCCCGTCGAGCATTACGGCCAAGTCGCCTTTGACCGCGGCGAGGAACTCGCCCTTGGGCCAGGCGAAGCGCCGTTCAAGTTCGGCTTGAGAGCCCTGCAAGCTGGTGGGGAAGCGGTTGGAGGTCAGACCGTTGCTGCCCGTGCAGATCGACAAGAAGGCGTTGGCGCGGATCACTTCGGTGCCCACTTTGACCACCGAGCAGCGGCCGCCGACCAAGGAGCCCGGCCGGGGCGCGATCACAAACGAAGTGATGCCCTCCCTGAGTAGCTCTTGCACCTGAGAGTGGCGGGGATTGTAGGCGTATCCAAGTTGGGCCTCGGGCATGACGGCGCGCGTGCCGTCGTTGGACTCACCCACAGCGCCGGCCTGCTCACGCAGCGCGATCAAGCCCGCGCTCAGGTGCCCGGCGTGTTCGATCAGCACGACCCCTTTGGGTACGGGTGCGCCCTTGCCCACCTCAGTGATCTTGCCGTTCTCAAAAACCACGATGCCGTTCTCGATGATCGTGCCGTCTCCCACGTGGAGTTTCTCGGCGCGTATGGCGAGGGCGTCGCCTTCACCCGGGGATGCGTTGGCGGGGGGTCCCGCCACTAGCGCCAAGGCGGCTAACAGGAACGCGTTTGTGTTCATCTTGCGATGGGTTTGCATGGGAGATCAGTCCTGGCTACCAGTGGAATCGGGAGAGACGAGCACGCGTCCAGAGGAGAGGACGTAGCGCACGGAGGTGGTGGGCAGCAGGGGCTCGCCGTCGAGCACCAGCAGGTCGGCCCGGCGGCCAGGTCGCACGGTTCCGAGTTCGCCCGAGAGGTCGAAGGTGCGCGCCACTTCTGAGGTCAATGCCGCCAGGGCCTTGTCGCGGTCCAACCCGTGACCGACCGCCAAGCTGGCCAGGAGCGGCAAGTTGGCCGAGCCGCCGCCGCTCGAACCCAGGAGGACACGCACGCCCGCTTCCGACAACCGGCCGGCGAGTGCCAGGTCGTGCTCGGAATACTCGTCCGGGCGCGAGGCACCCATGGGCGTGGGCTGCACGATGACCGGGATGCCGCGTTCCGCCAGTTGGTCCGCCACGGCCATCGCCTCCGTGCCGCCAGCAATCACGAGGCGCAGGCGCTTGTACTTGGCCGTCCCGGATAGCAACGCGCGCAATTCGGCAGCGCGGTGGACCGTCACGACGAGCGGCAGTTCGCCACTGGCTACGCGCGCCATCACGGCGTTCTCGGCGTGCACCTTGGGCTTCTTGGGCTGCTTGTCTTCCTTGTACTTCTCTTCTTTGAATTCCTTGTCCTTCTCTTTGGCCTCAGCGATTTCCTTGTCGCGCGACTTCTTGGCCTTCTTGAACTCCTTTTCGAGCTCGGCTTCCTTCTTCTCAATGGCAGCGCGCCACTCGGTCATGGCGTGGGCGTACTCGGTCCAGGCGATGCCGTAGTCGCGCCCGGACCCGATGTCCTTCACCAACTTGTCCACTGCAGTGATGCGGGAGAAGACGTCCGGGGTACGACCGCCTTGGCTGATGCCCAGGGCCGCAGCGACGTTGGAATCCTCCAAGATGACCATGCCCGCCCGATCCACGGCCGGAGCGGTGGAAAGCATGGCCCCCACTCCCCCGCGTGCGCTCGCCATGCCCGCCTGAACTCGCACTGCGGTCACGCCCGCGGCCAGAGCCTGGTTGCGATACCAAGGGTGGACGTAAGGATCGACGACATCCACAGTGCGGGTGGCCACGTTTGTGGATGAGTCGGCGGTTCCACCGCTTGTGATCCCCAAGCTGCCCCACGGATCCATGAAGCCCGCGCAGACCACGTCGCCCTCTACAAGGCGGGCGCCCTCGGGGGCCTGCACGTCCGTCCCCACCTGGATGATGACTCCGTCGCGAATGAGGACCGTCGCGTCCTCAAGCACGGTGCCGGGCCGCACGTACAACTTGTGGGCGCGCACGGCGACGAGATCGCCTTGGGTGGCATTGCCTTGATCGGCAGGATCGGAGCCAGGGTTCGAATTGGCAGCGGAGGCGGCCAAGAGTCCGCTCGTCGCGCCTGCCATGAGAACGCTAGCGAGAGTGAGTGATGTAGGAAGGTGCATTGCGCGCTTCGATAGGGGTGTGCGCGCAGGTCGCCATGACCTCTGGGGGGCCTAGAACCCACCCATCTAGCCATGGCTTCCCCCGCGCCGGGGAGCCATCTCCAAACAGCCCGGCAGCCGATGGGCTCTCGGGTCACCGCCACTATAGGGAGTGGAGTGGGGTCTCCCGCAAAACCTTTGCAACCATATGGGCCCGATTGTCGATCGGGCGCAGCCGCAGCACGTCTCCTGAACCCGACCCCGGACCAATAATGGGGCCCAATTCGGGAACGAAAAAAGGGCACAAACGGCGTTCGCTTTGGGGCGCATCCTGGCTGGTAGCCCTTGATATGCACATTCGAAGGTCTGTCCACCCCCTCCTTCTGGATCCCACGTATTGGCGCAACCGGCTGCGAAATCTCGATTTGGAACACGGTGACCTCGTCTTCCGGGGACGTCCAGACCTCTCGAATCGGCGCACAAAAGTGTCCGAATTCCAGCTTCGAACACACGACGGGACCCTGCTCAACGGCCTCTGTTGCAGGCCTGCCTGGGTCCCGGGCCGCCGCCCCTTCCGCGTGCGTTCCGTGGGGCCGGGTCAAGCCCTCACAATCGACACGGCCACCCTGGAGCAAGGGGTGGCCGAGTTCGTTTTTGAACAACCCAGCGGCAGGCGGCTGAAGGACCGCGTGTTGGATGTGGTGGCGGTTGTCCGCATGGCCCAGCAGTTGCGCGGGATCGACGCCAAGCGAACGAATTTGGGCGACGCCAAGGGGAACCACAGCGGTGATGAGTACCTGATTGCTCAGCACCTGTTCGCCTGGGACCTGCTGACAACCTTGCCTTAAACGTCCCTCATCTTGCCTCTATTTGGAGCGTAACCATGGATGCGCCTGCCAAACATCGGCTGGGCATCAAATTGTGGGCGTCTAAATTCCCATCTATTAGATATTAAACGGGGGGTTAATGTGCCCATTCACCGCGAGCTTCGGTGACATGCCCTCGCTAGGATGCCCCCATGAGGCAGCATCAAGAGGAATTTCGTATGGCCACCAACGGGCGCGGCATCTACGAAATCAGCGCCGAGGTGCGCGAGGTGGTGCAGCGATCTGGGCTCACGCTCGGTCTCTGCACGGTCTACTGCATGCACACCTCCGCAAGCTTGGTGATCCAGGAGAACGCAGACCCGACCGCGGCGGCCGATCTTTTGGCGTGGCTTGAGAAGCTGGCTCCGGATGGGGACAAGAGCTACAGCCACACTTCCGAAGGTCCAGACGACATGCCCTCCCACCTTCGTTCGGCAATCACGCAGACCTCGGAAACGGTGCCCGTGGCCGCAGGCGACCTGACCCTAGGCACCTACCAAGGGATCTACCTGCTCGAGCATCGGGACATCGCGCACACCCGCAATCTGGTGGTTCACGTGCTCGGAGAATGACGCCGGTCAGTCCGAACTCTCACGCACGATTGCCACTGAAGCAGAAGCCCCGATGCGGGTGGCGCCCGCCTCGATCATGGCCTGGGCCGTGGCGTGATCCTTCACGCCACCCGAAGCCTTGACACCCAGAACCGGCCCAACCGTGCGGCGCATGAGGCGCACATCTTCTGCGGTGGCCCCGCCCTTCGAAAAGCCGGTGGATGTCTTCACAAAGCTCGCGCCCGCAGTCTTGGCCAGTCGCGAGGCGCGCTCGATCTCCGGGTTCGTCAGGAGGCAGGTCTCGAGAATCACCTTCAAGCGCGCCTCTGAGCGCTGACAGGCTTGGGCCACCGCGGCGATGTCGGCCTGCACATAAGCGTCATCCCCGGACTTGAGCGCTCCCACATTGATGACCATGTCGATCTCGCAGGCGCCGTCTCCCAGCAGTCGCTCTGCTTCAAAGACTTTGGCCTCCGTCACCGTGGCTCCCAGGGGAAAGCCCACCACGGCACACACGAGAACACCACTGCCTGCCAAGACCTCTGCACAGCGGCTGACCCAGCAACCGTTCACGCACACCGAAGCGAAACCATGGGCGATGGCCTCTGCACACAGCGCATCCACCTCCTCAACCGTGGCATCCGGCTTGAGCAGGGTGTGATCGAAGTAGCTGGCCAGGTTTCCGAGTTGGGTGGGGTCGGCGCCACAGCCGCCCACCCGACAGGCGCCAGCGGAGACCATGGGACCCAGATTCTCGGGACACAGTTGCACGGTCAAAGACGAACAACCCAGGCGCTCGGCAGCTTCGGAGGACGTCAGACCACCGGCCACAATCTTGTGTCCGATCTCGGTCAGGATGTCTTCGAGTCGATCGGGATCCGAGGCAGTCGTCATCGGACAGTCCCCCCAACCGATAGCTGCGAGGGGTCCAGCGCCTGGATCTTGCGGACGCGGCGGGCGTGGCGACCGAGCTCCGTTGGCGTCTTGAGGAAGGTCTCCACGATCTCGCGCGCAGCACAGAGCTCCGTGTGCCCGGCACCCATCGTGAGCACGTTGGCGTGGTTGTGTGCGCGAGCATGGCGCGCCGTGGATGCGTCCCAGCAATTGGCAGCCAGCACGCCCGGGACCTTGCCGGCGGCCATGGCCGACCCGGTGCCCGCGCCGTCAATCACGATTCCAAAGCCTGCTCGACGCTCACTTACCTCGCGCGCCACGGCCACGGCGTAGTCGGGGTAGTCGCAGGGGGCGTCGCTGCAGGGCCCCATGTCTCGGGTTGGGTAGCCAAGGTCGGCGAGCCAACAGAGCACCTCGCACTTGAGAGCAAACCCACCGTGGTCTGAACCAACGGCGACTGTGCGCGCCGAGTCCGATGTATTGGGCAGGTTGGAACCCGGTCCGTGCGCGGGGACCAACTGGATGTCGCGCCGCTGCGCTTCCTCCTGCGCCAAGGGTGTCACTCGTGCGCCGGCTGGAAGGGGAAACGGCTCGCCGTCCGCCACTTGAGCCAGTTGTTCGCCACCCACCCATGAGCGCGGTTCGACGCCCGGCAACCGTTGCTCCGCATTCTTGGCCGAACGAAGCTGAACGTGAATCCCGGTGATGGGACTGGGGTCGGCTCCCACTGCCGCGCGCACGCGACCCGCTGCGCGACGGGCGATGGCGCGCATTCCATCGAGTTCGGTTTCCATGACGCGCGTGAGTTTATCAGAGGGCTCGCGGGAAAAGGCTCGGTTAGGAAGCGACGGATCCGTCATTGGTGGTTGATTCTGCTTGAGCCGACCCACTTGGAACCCGAGGATGGCGACGGGCGTGTTCCACCTTTCCAGCGCGCCCCGGTGAGTCCTATGAGAACCCTTCTGAGTCAGTTCTGTGAGTCCTTTGACGCCATCGTGCGTCCCCTGCTCGAACCCCTGGATGGAGCCTCGCGCGCCTTGCTAGAGGGGTCCGCGGACCTGCCCGGTCGGGAGATTCGGACCGAGCTCTTGGAGCTGCGCCACCAGACCGATGTGCTGGTGCAGAAGGTGGCCGAGCAGCAGGCCTACGTCTTGATTTTCGGGCCCCTGAAGAGTGGCAAGTCCACCCTCATGAACGCGCTCGCGGCCACCTACGTCAGCGAGGTCTCAAGCCTGCCGGCCTACCCCTGCATGGTCTACCTGTCCCATGCGGAAGAGCGGCAGTTCGACGTGACCCGCTACAACGGCAACAAGGAGCGTTTCACGGACCCCGCAGCCCTCTACATGCACATTGGCCGAGCCCATGGCGAGCTAGCGGATCGCATCCGCTCGGCCGAAGAGTGCGGGGAGACCTTCGAGCCCGCTACGCACTTCCCCGAGGCCATCCGCAAGGTAGATGTGCGCATCCCAGCCGGTGATCTAGACGAGTCTGGGGCGGTTCTCGTGGACACTCCTGGTCTCTACAGCAGGATGAAATTCGGCTACGACCAGATGACGCGCGAGTTCCGGGACGCAGCGAGCTGCGCGGTGTTTATCGTCAAGTCGGACAACCTGTTCCTGGAACAGGTCTTTGAGGAGTTCGAGGACCTGCTGGGTCTCTTCAACCGCATCTTCCTCGTCGTCAACCTAGACACAAGTAAGCGCGACCTGTCTCCCAGCGGGAAGTTGATTCCCAGCCTCGAGAAAGAAGACCCCCTACGGATCATCGAGGCCTTTGAGAATCTCGCCATGAGCGCGCCTCTGAAGGAGGCTCTCGACGACGGCCGACTGCAGATCTATCCGGTCGATCTCCTGCAAGCAGCGAGTGCTCGTCTGCAAGAAGGCAGTATGCCCGATGCGGCGCGTAGCACGCCGCGCGGAGAAGCCAACTTTGACGCGTTCCTGGGAGACCTGACCGGGTACCTGAACAGCACCGATTACCTGGTGGCCTTCCTCGGTGACAGCCTGCGACGCGCCGACTCGCTCATGTGTGAGACCCTGAAAGTGCTCGATCACAACTCGGTCAATGAATTGCGGATTCGTGTAGATGAGCTTGATGGTGCCCGTCAGGACCTACAAAGGCGGCGCCAGTCGGCCCAGCGCTTGCTCGACTACGACTGGCGCGCAGCCTTCTCCGGGCTTGAAAGCAAACTCGCGCCCGCCATCCAAGCGCGCACCCAGGAGATCTGTGCCGAGGCCGAACGACGCCTGGATCGCGCGGTCGATTCTTGGTTCGCCAACGACTCCAGCTTGCAGGCTCTGATTGATGAGCAACTCCTGCCTACCCTGCGCGCGTTCCAAGTCGAAGTCGGAACGTACATCCGCAAGGCTTTGGACGAAGAGGTCTTGTCCGGATCGGCGGGCATCCTGCTACCCAGTGATGTATCGGCGGACATGTACGCCGCTGAAATCGACCTGTCCGCCATCGGGCAGGGCGCCTTGGCTCGCATCAGCGACACGATCCAACACCGCGACATTCCCAGTCCCGTTCACAGCTCTCAGATCCCCGTGCGACGCACGTTCTGGGATTGGTGTCTGTTCCGCGGCCTCGCGAAGATTCGCACGCGGCTCATGGGCGAAGCGAACCACCCGGTGCAGCGCATTTCGGTGGAGATGAAAGCGCGGCGTCTTGGCAACGAAGCGCGCGACACGATTCGCCGCGAAGTGGATCGGTTCAAGGGACGCTTCTTGCCCGAAACGATTCTGGCCATCCATGGCCACGTGATCGGTCAGTACGGCTTGGCCGCCGCCGACGGATTGGGCACAGCCCTGCGCGAGAGGGACGTGGCCTTGGGACAGAATATCGACGGGGTCGTCTCCCAATTGATGGAACACCGCAAGGTCCTGGCCCACATCATGAGCCTGTGGACGCGGACAGAAACTGCCCGCCAGGCCCTGACGGGACTGACGGCCGAGTACGGCGACACCGAACCGACGCGGCTGATCGAAGCCGTGCAGGCAGCCCAACCGGCGTTGCCCGCCCAGATCCACTCGGGCCCCCTCGGTGCCCAGCCCCTGGCCGATGTCAGCCTTGAACCCGCTCCCCGAGGCGGGACCCCGGAAGCTCCCGATGCTCTGGAGCAGGTGCCCCTCTCCAGCGACGAACTGGACATGGGCCCAGCGTAGTAGGGCCCAGCCTAGGGCTCAGCGCGCGGGATCGTCCCAACCGTCGGCACAGGTGAAGCCATTGATTTGACCCACTCCTACTGTGGGAAATCCGAGGGCTGGATAGCATGGGGTCACGCCGAGGATTGCCGGGAACACCGGCCCCCCGGGACAGACCACCCACCCCTCTTTGAGGAGAACCATGAAACAACTGATTCGCATCATCCTCCCGCTGGCTTGCGCGGTACCGCTCACGGGCGCTGCACTCGCCTGGCAGGACGGGAAACCGAGCCCCCAGGAGGTCTTCGAGGACCTCAGTGATGAGGCCCAAGAGACTTACGACGCTTGGGTGACGGACATCCGGGCGAAGATTGCGGCCGCACGGGAAGCGGGCGAAGAGCTGCCCGCCATACGCTATGCGCCCCCCTACGAGGCGTTCATTCCCCGCTTCCAAGAAGGCGCCGATGCCTACGCCGGTACGGACGGAGCCGTTCCGTTCCTGTTGTGGCTTGCCCGTGAGGGCATGGGCGTGGACCGGGACACAGGCAAGCGTGCGCTATCAACGCTGGTCGACGACCACCTCGAGTCCGACGCCTTTGTACCTGTGGCCCCCATGCTGACCAGCTTCATCCAGATCTTCGGAGACGAAGAGGGAGCGGCCCTGCTGTCCAAGGTTGAGAAGAACGCCAAGAACAAGACCGTAGTGGCTTGGGCCGTTCTCGCTCGACTTTCAGACACACTGGGTGAGTCTGAGCTCGGCTCCGAGACTTACGAGACGGCCAAGAAAGAAATGAAGGCGGCCATGAAGGGCGTTGAAGACTCTGGCCTCAAGCGCCAGGTCGGCCAATTGATCGAGGTACGCGAGAAGTTCTCCATCGGTGCAGTGGCACCCGACATCGAGGGCATCGACCTCGATGGGACGGAGTTCAAGCTCTCCGACTACAAGGGCAAGATCCTGTTTGTCGACTTCTGGGGCGACTGGTGAGGCCCCTGTCGCGCTTTGTACGCACACGAGCGGTCGCTCGTGGACGAGATGAGTGGAAAGCCCTTCGCCTTGATTGGTGTGAATTCCGATGACCTGCCGCGCGCCAAGAAGGCGATTGCGGATAACGGTCTCAACTGGCGCAGCTTCCAGAATGAGCATGAAGCTCGCAAGGTGAGCATTTCCAGTGACTGGTATGTCTCTGGCTGGCCGACCGTCGTGGTACTCGACGCGGACATGAAGGTTCGCTACCGGGGACACGATGGGCACGCGGCAACGGACGTCGCCAAGAAGCTCGTTGAAGAGCTGGAAGGGGCCAAGCGTCCCTAGGGGTTCGGTCCAACAGCCTGAATCAAGCGCGGGGCGGCTTCTTCTAGGAGCCGCCCCGCTTCGTTGGCAATGGCTGCACCAGCGGCCACGACCTCATCGTGGGAGAGCGGGCCCGCGCCCAGGCCCGCCGCCGGGTTGGTGATGCACGCGACAGCCGCCACCGGTAATCCGACCGCATGAGCGGCGGCCGCTTCGGCCACCGTGCTCATGCCCACGGCCTGCGCCCCAGCTCGAGCGAAGGCGGCGATCTCAGCGGGCGTCTCGTAGGCCGGCCCGGTGAGGCCTAGGTAGACGCCTGCCTGCAGTGAAACTCCGCTGGTTTCGGCGGCTGCCTGCAGCGCGCAGCCCATCTGCGCGTGGTATGGGCAACCGTGCGCACGTTCTGTGCCCCGCAAGGGTGCGCCGCCCTGCATGTTGATGTGGTCGGTGATGCGCATCAGGCAGGGCAAAGACCACTGGGGCACAAGACCTCCTGCGGCGTTGGTCAGCAGCAGTGCGCGGCAACCCAATCGTCGAAAGGCGCGCACGCTGGCCGTGACCTCTGCAGGGCTGCGACCCTCGTAGAGGTGCACGCGACCTTGCTGAACGAGCACGCGCACCGCACCGATCTTGCCCAAGACGAACCGGCCGGCGTGCCCAGGCACCGTGCTAAGCGGCATGCCTTGCACCTCCGCGAAAGGCACGCTGCTAGCCCCCTCAAGCCCGTCAGCAAAGGTGCCTAGGCCCGATCCGAGCACGATGGCAAGGTCGAAGTCCCCCAGGCCCTGATCCGCCAAACCATCGGCCAGCCGTTCCTCAAGTGTGTCGAGCTTTGTCATGGCTAGAGGAACATGCCAGCCACGGTGGCGGTCATCCAGGACGCAAATGCGCCGCCGATCATGGCTCGTAGCGCTAGCCCCGCAATTTCCGGCTTGCGCTCCGGGGCCAGTGGTGAGATGCCGCCGATCTGAATGCCGATGGATGCGAAGTTCGCGAACCCGCAGAGGGCGTAGGCCGCCATCTTGGCCGAACGAGCACTCTCGAAGACCAGCGCTTGTCCGGACTCCGGCAAGACCTGGTGCAGATCGTTGAACGCGATGAACTCGTTTACGGCCACCTTGGTGCCCAGCAGGCGGCCGAAAATCTGACAGTCGTGCCAGCCCTCAACGCCCATGACCCACGACACGGGCGCCATGACCCATCCGAAGATGCGACCCAAGGACAGGTCGCCGTCGAATCCAGCGATCCAGCTGTGTCCCCCGACCCACTCCCCAATCGAACCCAGCGGCCAATTCACCAGCGCCACGAGCCCCATGAACGCAATCAACATGGCGATCACGTTGAGCCACAACTTCAGACCATCGGAGGTGCCGTTGGCGGCAGCCTCGATGAGGTTGTTTGTGCTCCGCTCGAGGTTCAGCTCCACTTTTCCGCCAGTGGCCGCCTCTTCGGTTTCGGGCACCATGATCTTGGCCACTAGGAATGCCGCCGGCGCAGAGAGGACCGATGCCGTGAGCAGGTGCGGTCCAAGTTCGTCGCCCAGAACTCCCATGTACACGGCCAACACCGAGCCCGCGATCGTGGCGAATCCGCCCGTCATCAGGGAGTTGAGTTCTGACCGCGTGAAGCTCGACAGGTAGGGTTTGACGACGAGGGGAGCTTCTGTCTGCCCAACGAACACGTTGGCTGCCATGGCCATGGACTCGGCGCCGCTGGTCCCGAGCAGCACCGACATGACCTTCGCCATGCACCAGATCAGGACCTGCATGACTCGCAGGTGGTAGAGCACCGCCATCAGGGCGCTGAAGAAAATGATCACGGTCAGGCCGCTGCTGGCGAAGGCGAACGCGAAACCCCAGCTGCCCTCGGGTCCGGCTTCAGAAAGGTTTCCGAACACGAGACTCGCCCCGCCCGCTTGCATGGTGATCAGCTTGCTGATGAAACCGGCAATGCCCTCGAACACCCTCACTCCCCACTCCGTGTTTAGGAGCAGAGCGGCCAAGACAACTTGCATCCCAAGGCCCCACGCCACCACCCGCACGGGGAAGCGCCGCCGGTGGCTCGAAATGAGCCAAGAGACGAAGCAGAAGAAGGCCAGACCGAGAAGAGCTCGCAGGATCATGTGTGCAGGAGTGTAGCCCGAGCGCTCAGGAGTCCAGACCGTCGAGAATCAGAGGATCGGGCTGCCTGCCCGTATCGAACGCGATGGCGCCCTCGACGCGCGCCTGGGCGCTGGCCAGGCTTGTCGCGTCGCGGTAATGGAATTCGACGAGCGCATCTCCAGCTTGGACCTCGTCGCCCACGCGGCGCAACCAACGCAAACCTACGGCGTGGTCAATCCTGCCCTCTCCTTTGCACAGGGCGCCGCCCAGGTCAGCGACCGCCAGGCCCAGTGCTCTGCAGTCAATCAAGTCCAAGACTCCGCCGGCGGGCGAACACCAAATGGATAAACGGTCGGTACGCGGCAGCAGGCTGGGGTCTTCGGTCACGCGCGGGTCTCCATCCTGAGCTTCGATCATCCGAGCGAAGCGATCGCGGGCCTCGCCGTTGTCGAGCACCTCTCCGATAGCGGCTCGCCCTGACTCTTGATCGGCGCAGAGCTTGCCCGCCACGAGTAGTGCTGCGCCCAGGGTGAGCACCAATTCCCGCAGGTCAGGAGGCCCCTCGCCTCGCAGGCACTCAAGGGTCTCGTCAATCTCCAGCGTGTGGCCCGCGGCCCTCCCCAGTGGCTGATCCATGGCGGTCTGGTACGCGTGGGCTTTCAACCCAAAGCTCCTGGCTAGGTCCAGCATGCTGCGCGCCAACAACTGACCCTCGCGCGGGTCCGTCAGCATGGCACCCGAGCCGTACTTCACATCCAACACCAGGGCGTCGAGTCCCTCCGCTAGTTTCTTGGAGAGGATGGAGCTGGCGATTAAGGGAATCGACGCCACGTAACCGACCGCATCGCGCAGGGCATAGAGACGTCGGTCCGCGGGCACGAGGGTCTCGGTTTGGGCAGCGATGACCGCGCCCACCTCTCCCACAACCTGGTGCAGCCGCGGCACACTCAGGTCCGTGCGCAGACCGGGAATCGCCTCGAGCTTGTCTAGTGTTCCGCCGGTGTGACCTAGGCCCCGTCCCGAGATCATCGGCACCCTTGCTCCGCACGCCGCGAGGGCCGGCGCCAAGGGCAGGGAGGCCTTGTCACCTATGCCGCCCGTCGAGTGCTTGTCGAGGATGGGTCCGTCCAGATCGGGCCAGGTGAGTCGCTCTCCAGAGCGCAGCATGGCCGCGGTCCAGTCCGTGAGCTCCTGGGTCTGCATCCCCTGCTCGAAAATAGCTGCCAGTAGGTCTGTCGCGCTGTCATCACCCAATTCACCCGACAGGTAGCTGTGCATGAACGCCGTGCTGTGGTCGGCGGAGAGGACCCCTCCGGCCAGCTTGGTGCGAAGCGCATCGGCCGCACTCATTGGATGCGCAACTCGGATAGAAACGAGACGCCCGGAGGCTGGGGCGCCAGTCCGAAGGCCTCTTCAACCGTCGCGCCCAAGTCGCAGAAACTCGTGCGCGTGCCCAGAGGCGAGTTGTTCTTCACGCCGGGCCCCAGGCAAATGAGCAGAACGTATTCGCGCGTGTGGTCCGTGCCGTGGTGCGTCGGGTCGGTCCCGTGATCCGAAGTCAGGAACACCAAATCGTTCGGTCGCAAGGCAACGAGGAGTTCCGCCAGTTGCCTGTCGAAACCTTCGAGAGCTGCCCGATAGCCCGCGGCATCTCGGCGATGACCAAAGAGGGAGTCAAAGTCCACTAGGTTGGTGAAGATGAGCCCCTCTCCGTCTCCCGCCGCGAGCCCCAAGGTCTGGCGCATGCCGTCCTCATTGCCCTCGCTGTGAATGTTCGTCTTGACTCCCCGCCCGCTGAATATGTCGTGGATCTTGCCCACACCCGTGACGGGAATGCCCGCACGAGCGAGGCGGTCCAGGGTCGTATCCGCCGGCGGCGGAATGGAATAGTCGCGCCGATTGTAGGTGCGCTTGTAGGAGCCGGGGCGTCCCGCGAAGGGCCGCGCAATCACGCGCCCGACTCCCATAGGGTTGAGCAGCTCGCGCGCCATTTCGCAGACCTCGTACAGCCGCCCTAGCCCGAAGCTGTCGACGTGTGCCGCCACCTGAAACACGCTGTCTGAGCTGGTGTACACGATCGGAAAGCCCGTGCGCTGGTGCTCGGCACCCAGCCGTTCGATGACCTCAGTGCCCGACGCCGCGGCGTTCTCGAGGTAGCCTTCCAAGCCCGTACGCTCCAGCCAAGCGTCGAGGAATTCCGTTGGAAACCCATTCGGGTATACCGGGAGTTCTGTGTGGGTCGGGCAGTTCATCATCTCCCAATGGCCCGTGGGAGTGTCCTTGCCCGCCGAAACTTCCGCCATGCGCCCAAAGGCACCCGATGGCCGCTCAATCTTCGGTAGCGCCGACACACCTGGAACGTGTCCCAGCCCCGCCGCGATCAGCTGCGGTACAGCCAGCCCCCCTGTCGCGCCCACGATGTGGTCGAGAGTGTGAGCTCCCTCATCCCCAAACCGCCCCGCATCCGGCAGCGCCCCGACGCCCAGTGAATCGAGCACGATGACAAAGACCCGGCGCTGCGAAGGGTCGCCTGATTGCACCCCTAGCTCACCGCCCCGTCGATGAGTGTCTGCACAGACTGTTCCATCTCGTCGACCCATTCCTCGCCAAAGTCGCGCTCGAGAAGGTCCCGTTCGGCGAACTCCCAGCGCCCCGTGTTGGGGTCGAAATCAAACTGATAGTCGTGGTCGCTGCCGTCGTCTTCGGTGATGACAACGAGCACGATGCTGCTGTCTTGATCGAGTTCTGTTTGAAATGAAGCCATGGTGCTGGAGGGGAGAGCAGGAGGGTGCCGATAGGCCTTCTTCAAGTTAACGGGATTCGCAGCTCCCGTCATAGGTGCGTAGGATGGAACCGTCGTGTCAGTGCTCCCCCAAGAACCGAAGCGCACCTCAGGTGCCAAGACCCATGTGCTGGGAGCCGCTTCGAAGGCCCTGCTCGCGACCGCCTCGATGGCCTTGCTGGGGTCTTGCGGGCGCTGGCATCGGGCGCAGGAGTTTGATGGCTGGGCGCTGTACGAAATGCCGGGGGCTGGGGTCGAAGCAGCCGCCTATGAGGATGCGTTCACTCCCGCGCTGGCCGCGGTTGAAGCCCAGCTTGGACCCTTCAAGAGGTCGGTCGCCGTGCACGCCTGGGATGGGTCGGTTCGCATTACGGACGGCGGGCGCAAGCACGTGCAGGCTGGCAGTGACGAGGGGGTGCACGAGGTGCCAGGAATCGGACCCGCCCGCATCCAGGCCTATCACTCCCGCGGCGGGGCCTTCTCAGAGTCGGGCGTATTCATCGGTGAGCCGGACGTGGGCACGGCGGCGCACGAACTCGTGCATGCGCGCCTAGCTGAAGGTGGACCCAACCTGCCGCTGTGGTTCGAGGAGGGTGTTGCTTCCATTCTGGGAGACGGGGCGCTGACAAACGGAGTCTGGATTGTCGACGGGCTCGCTTGCTGGCCCCTGCGCGAATTGCGGGAACAGAGCCTCGATCGAGCAGAAGTCGAGCGGCTGATCGCCATTCGATCCACCGATCAGGTGAGCGTGCGCGACAACGTGCTCGTGCATTTTCTGGGTTGGGCCGTCGTATTCGATTTCTACACCGAGAGCGGATCCATGCAGTGGCAGAGCTGGCTCGAGGAATTGGACGGCGGCAAGAATGTGGACGAGATACAGCGCCGGTTGGCCCGCACCTTGCACGCCTCAACGGAGGGTCGCTGGATGGCGCGCCTGGACGATCCCGATCCCGGTGTGCGACTGGCCACAGCCAAGGGACTTTGGAAGCTGCGCTCCCCCGCCGTATTCGACAAGCTCATGGAGGCTATGCGCAAGGAAGCCGACCCCCAAGTGCGCGCTGGCCTGGCCATTAACTGCCTGGCGGCGGCCGGGGAGCTTTCTATTGGATGGAGACGCTGGCGGAATCTGCGCGACGTGGTTGGGCAAACTCTGCGAGGAATTGTGCTGAACGATCCACTAGAACAAGAGGCGCTGACGCAACTGCAGGATTCCTACGGTGAGCGAAGGAAGGAACAGGTTGCGTTGGACGCGATGCGAGGCCTAGCCCGCTTCTGGCAGGAATGAGCCACTTGCATCGAGGACTGGGATTGGCCGTTGCGTGCGGGCTCTGGGCCTGTACGCCCGATAAGGAAAGCGGCACCGCTGGACCCCAGGGTCGTCAGGCCCCCAAGGGAATTCTGCGGCTGGACCTGGCCGAACAAGGACAAGAGGCTCGACCCATGAGCCCAGTGCTCCTGGCGGAGGAGTGGCGCAACGCGATTTTGATGCCGCCGGATTCCCAGCGGAGTGCGATGGCCCTGGTGCCGCCCGGAGCGAGCCTGCGCTTCAGCTATGGCCGCCAGGAAACCGGTCCGCGACTGGGAGGCGGCGATTCGACCAAGCGACCCACCCTGACCTTGTCCGTGATGCGAGCGGAAGAGCAGGTCTTGGAGAAGTCCTTCACCCTGCCCGGACGCCGGCGTGCGGCGAACATCTGGCAGGAGGCCACGGTAGAGCTCGATGAACTTGCCGGTGAATCTGTCGAATTCAACTTCTCGTTTACGGGAGGCCCAGCGATCTTGTCCTGCGCCCTCGCCTCCCCGCGCCTCGTGCGCCCGGAGGATGACGCACCGACGGTGGTGCTGATCACGTCGGACACCCACCGCAGTGACCACTTGGGTGCTGCGCGCAACGGAACCGGGGTGGCGACGCCGGTCCTCGACCAGCTGGCCTCCGAAGGCGTCCTGTTCGAAGACTGCTTTTCAAGCACGAACATTACGCTGCCCTCCCACGCTTCCATCCTGACGGGACTTCCCGTGCGGGATACCGGCATGGTCAGCAACTCCATGGGGCTCGCCCAACGCGCGCGCTCCCTGGCCGAGGTGTTCTCCGAGCGGGGCTGGTTCACCATGGCGTTGTTCAGTGCTCAACACCTGCGCCACGGTCTCAGTGGATTGGGGCAGGGGTTCGATCGCATGCGCGGACCCACGAGAGAGGGCGAGGCCCCGGCCGCCATCTCAATTTCGCGCTTCGACCGTTGGATCGCTTCGGAAGAGGGCGTTCCCGTGTTCATCTGGTTGCACGTCTTCGACGCCCATGCTCCCTATGAACCGCCTGAGGAATTACGCCGCCGCTACTACGCCGCCGATCTCGACCCGTTCGATAGCGAACGCTTCTCATTGCCCCCTGGCGCTCAGGTTTCTTGGGCCCCGGGCATCCAAGACGTGAACTACATCCGCGGGCTGTACAAGGCCGAGGTCACCAACCTCGACCGGCAGATCGGGGCCTTGCTCGACCACCCGCGAGTGCGCGGCTCAATCCTGGCTTTCACGTCCGACCACGGTGAAGTCCTGGGAAACCACGACCTGTACTTCCTGCACCAGGGCATCTACCCCGACACCCTGTCTGTACCTTTGATCCTGCGCTGGCCGGGTTGCGAGCCTGCGCTGCGGGTCGGAGCGCCTGTGTCGAACACTGATGTGGGCCGGACGCTATTGGATCTCGCAGGCCTGAGTGCGGCCGCCTTCCCGGGAACCAACCTGCTGCGCTGGACTGAAGGCTCCGGCGAGCCAACTCCAGCACGGCACGCGATCTCCAGCGGAGGTCATACGGCTGCAATCGAATACGAAGGTTGGCTGCTTCTGCTTCACATGCATGACCACGAGTCTCCGACGCGGGTGGAGCACCAGGTTGAGCTGTTCAACCTGAATGTGGACCCTGCCTGCGATCGGGATCTGGTCGACGCAGAATTGGAGCGCAGCCGCGCATTGCGGGCAGACCTGATCGCGTGGCTCAACGCTGGCAAGGGCACGTTGACTAGCGGTCGCGCGAATTCTGTCGGAGTCGCGGCCGAACTTGCTGCTCTGGGGTATGTGGACAACGTGACGAAGGAGCCTGGGGAGAGTTGGTATGAACCCGACCCCCAATCCCCGTGGTGCCAACGATTCGACTTCTGATTCGGGTACGTCCGGAGAAATTCCCGGGGGGTGATTCCCAATGGAACGCTAGCCCCGCGCTGTTCCGGATCGTGAATGCGGGCTACCCTCAGTCATGACCTCCCTGTTCCTCGTTCCCCTGCTCATCCTGCTGGTCAATTCCTGCTGGGCCGCGCTGCTGCTATTGGGTCTGCCCGGCGCCTGGCTGATGATTGCAACGGCGGGTGTTGCCGATTGGCTGACACCTGACCGGACCCTCTTTCATCCCTTCGTGCTGGGCGCGGCCATTCTCATCGCGGCCGCGGGCGAAGGAATGGAAATGCTCGCTTCTGCCCAGGGCGCAAAACAAGCCGGGGCGAGTAAGCGGGGGGCATTGGGTGCGCTTGTTGGAGGAGTGGTCGGAGGGATTGTCGGCACGTTTGCGATCCCCTTGCCTGTGGTGGGAACGCTCATCGGAGGGTCCATCGGGGCCTTCATCGGCTCCGCGATCGTCGAACACGAAGGGGGCGCCGAGGCGCGCGCAGCACTGAAAATCGGACGCGGCGCTGCGGCTGGGCACTTGGTGGGCATGCTGGCCAAATTAGGTGCGGCGTTGGCTGTGTGGCTTTTGCTGGCCGTGACGGCCTTCTTGCCCTGAGAGGCCGTCTGATCCCCATCCTGGACGCAGGGAGTTTGGGTCCAGAATTGGGCTCCCAAGTGGCAGCGGGGTAGGGTTCGGTCATGAGTCCGGAGGCGCAGAGCAGGGCGAGGTGGATTGGGGGACTTTTGATTGTCGCTCTGCTGGCGCGCGTGTTCTTCGCCCACAGCAAAGGGCTGGTGTTGGACGAGTTTCACACCCTGTTCCACGCCAGTCGTGACGGACTAGGAGCGGTCTTTTCGGGGCTGCGTAGGGACAACCACCCGCCCCTGGCCATCTTGATGGTGCGGTTCTCCCGAGCCATCTTGGGCGATGGTGCCCTGGCCTTGCGATTGCCCGCCATCGCTTGCGGTATGTTGGAGCTGTGGCTCGTGGCGAGCATGGCCAGGCGTTGGTTGGGAACGCGGGCGGTCTGTGCCGTTGCGCTCGTGGCGGTCTCCAGCCTGCACCTCGATTTCTCAACCCAGGTGCGCATGTACGCCTTGCTGAGTTTGAGTGTGACCGGCCTCTTGCAGACGCTTCTCTCGGCCCTGGAAGAGCGTGGTAGGTATTGGCGCATCGCGGGTTGGATCGTCTTGGGTGTGCACGCCCACTATTACTTTTTCATCTACGGGGGCATCTTGGTCGCCTTGACACTCGGTCTGATTTGGGGCCAGGAACAAGGACGTCAGAGAATCCGTGACCTGCTGCCCTCTCTGGGTCTGGGCATCGCCCTCTGCCTTCCTTGGCTGATCTGGGGATTCACAGAACAGCTGGGCCACGGACTTTCCCCCGGCGGCAAGGACTCGGGCTGGCGCGGTCTGGCCGAAGCCATGTTGCATCTGCTAACGCTGAACGTTCGTCTTGGAGGCGGCGGCCTACGGGAGGTTTTCATTGCGTGCTCGGGCCTGGCACTGACCATGGGAATGATCGGCGCCCTCGCTCTGATCGGCGCGGGGGAGCACAGGGCGCGTGGAATCGTCTTGGCAACGGCGGCTTTTGGAATCCCCCTGGTGGCGTCCCTCATCGCCACGGCTGTGCCGCGCGCGGGATTCACCTGGCACTATGTCCTGCCTTCTCTGCCGCCCCTGGCGCTCTTGATCGCACAGGCTGCGGAGGCGGGACCCATTCGTAGGCTCATGTCCTGCGCGATCCTACTCGGGGCTTTGACGCTCTCGATCTTGAACCTCAGCGGGCCTGGCACCGAGGACTTTCCAGGTGCCGTCGGCTGGATCCTGGATGAGTACCAGGAAGGGGATCTGGTCGTCTCGACGGAGTACCAGCCGTCGCTCTTTCCCCTCGGCATGCCATGGGACTACTACGCAAGCCGGCTCAGCGACGACCCGCCTGAGCGAGAAGACATGGACGGCACGCACATGCTCCATCCCGAACGACTGGGGTCGACTCGGCGGGTGTTCGTACTGGCCTCGCGGCTGCCCAAGGGGCACGGCCTGATCGTTCTGCTAGAGCAGGAGTTTGCCCTGACCGAACACGTCAATTTCGGCTTTGGCCGCGAGGTCTACCTGTACACCCGCCAGGATTGACCCCCTGCCCCTGCGCCCCGGCGCGTGGACGTTACAATGCGTGGCTCGAACGCCCTACTTGAGCCCGTAGACCAACACCCATGCCCACGCTCGTGCCGTTGCAAAAGCCCACTTTCGACGACCTCGCCCAGAACTTCCACCACTGGGAAGTCATCGGCGACCTCACCGATCAGTGCATCGACTTGATGCTGAACCTGCGCCAGAGCGGGCACCCTGGCGGGTCCCGTTCGAAAGTGCCCATGATGGTGGCCGCGACCCTGGGTGCGGGTATGCGCTGGGACGTCCGCCGGCCGGAACACGCTAACGGCGACCGCTACGTACTTGTGGCCGGCCACTGCAACCCGGGCGCCTACGCCATGTTGGCGGTCTACAACGAAGCTCTGCGCATTATGCATGAGCGCACCGGGGACGCTCGCTATCTGGTTCCGAACAGCGACGAGCGCATGTTGACCGTCGAGGACTTGCTGCACCTACGCCATAACGGACAGCTGCCTGGTCATGCTGAAATGGAAGGCAAGACGTTGTTCTTCAAGTACAACACAGGTCCTTCTGGCCACGGCGCGCCGGCAGCGCTGGGTGAGGCCATGGCCCTCAAGCACGCTGGCTCCAAGGCCAAGGTGTTTGCGATGGAAGGCGAAGGCGGTCACACCGCAGGCTGTCACCACGAGGTCAAGAATTCGGCCTACGGACTGGGCCTCGACAACCTCGTCTACCTGCTCGACTGGAACGACTTTGGCATCGACCCTTTTGCCAACACTGAGGTCGCCCACGGCACGCCACAGGATTGGTTCGAAAATTACGGCTGGCGCGTGGCGGGCGTGGAAGACGGCACGGACTACGCCCAGCTCACCCACGCTCTGTTGGAGGTTGTGCAGGCTGAGGACACCCAAGGCCGCCCGGGCTGCGTTTGGTTCAAGACACGCAAGGGCCGCGGCTTCCACATGTACGACGCGCCTTCCCACGGCAAGAGTCACGCGCGTAACTCCGATGGGTTCTGGAAGTGCCGAGCGGACTTCCAGGGCAAGTACGACGTCGAATTCGCCGGGTTTGGCGACACGACCGACCCGGGCGAAGAGGCTTGCCGCGAGCAGACCCGCGGGTGGTTCGACACGGTGTTCAGCGTCCTGCGCAACACGGACGGCCTGGCTGAATACTTGGCTGACAGGCTTGTGGACCTGGGTGAATCCCTCGACGAGCCAGACCTGAGCGAATCCTTGCATCTAGATACCGATCGCAACATGGCCGCCGATCTGTCCTGGCTGGATCAAGACACGTTGCCGGCCGAGCTCTTCATCGAGCCCGGCACAAAAGCCGCCAACAAGGACGGCCTGGCCAAGTTCGGGTCGTGGGTCAACGCGCTGGCCAATGAACAAATGGGACGGCCTCTGGTCCTGGCCTGCTCCGCCGACCTGGCGGACTCCACCTCGATTTCGGGCTTTGCCAAGGACTTCGGCGACCGACCCGGGTTCGGCTGGTACGAACGCAACACCAACCCCATGGGCTCGTTGTTGCCGCAGCAAATCACCGAGTTCACCAACGCAGGTTTGATGTGCGGCGCTGCCACCGTGAACCTGCACCCCGATCCAGAGAGTGAGTTCCTCGGGTACTGGGGCACATGTTCTACGTACGGCAGCTTCTCATACCTGAAGTACGGGATGATGCGCCTGTTCAGCCAGCTCTCACAAGACTGCGAGCTGAAGACGGGCAAGGTGATCTGGATCGCCGGGCACTCGGGTCCCGAGACGGCGGAGGACTCGCGCACGCACTTCGGTGTGTTCGCCCCTATGGTCACCCAAATGTTCCCCGAGGGACACGTCATCAACTTGCATCCCTTTGAGGCCAATGAGGTTGCCCCCTGCCTGGCGGCCGCCTTGCAGACCGACCGGCCGATCATCGCGCTGCACCTCACCCGCCCGGGGGTCGAGACGCCTGACCGCGCGCGCCTCGGCATGGCCTCCCACATGGAAGCCGCCAAGGGCGCCTACGTGATCCGCGACTACGACCCCACGCGTCCCAGGGAAGGAGCCATCATCATCGAGGGCACCAGCCCCATGGCCTCCATCATCAGCCTGCTGCCGCGCTTCGAGAGCGGCGAGGGCCCGAACGTGAAGCTCGTGGCCGCTACTTCCTACGAGCTGTTCAAGCTGCAGCCCAAGGAATACCGCAACACGGTATTGCACAAGACCGAGTGGATCGACTCCACGGTGATTTCGAACGGCGCCCGCATCGGAATGCACCACTGGCTCTCGTCCAAGGTCGCCGAAGAATACGCCATGACCCCCGACTGGGACGACCGCTGGCGCACGGGCGGGTCACTAGATGAGGTGATCGCCGAAGCTCATCTGGATCCTGACTCCCTCTGGGATGGCATCGGACGCTTTGCAGCAGAGCGCGAAGTGCGCTTGGGGCGGCTGGCCCACCCCTAGCCTTTCATCGCGGGCGTTCGGTGAGGATCTTCAGCAGGTCCGCTTTGGAGATTTCCGAGCTGGCTTCCACGCTGCCGTCTGGATTCAGTACGTAGATCCCTGGCAGGGGGGCGCTTGAGCCGTCGGCGAGGGTACTGCCGCTCGGCGTAGCGGACTGGATTCCGCCACGCTCTTTGAAGGTCTCCCCAATGAAGAAGTAGGCGTGGGGCCTGCGGATGATAAGACGCACATAGGCATCGGCAGCCCGCACAACGTCCGGGTCGTTCAACGTGGTCGAGAGTGCACCACTCTCGAATCGGGTGGAGGGTCATCAGGTCTCCGCGCCGGACAAGCCCACCATGACCTTCTTCTTCTGCGCGCGTGCCGCGGCCAGGGCGGCGGGGAGTTGGCCGAGCCCAGCGTATTGCCAGCGCAGGGTGTTCTCTTCGGGACCGGAGGCCTGGCTTCCGAGGAGAACCGTGGCCTGACGGGGTTCGGCTTCACCGGCTCGGAGGAACTTCACGGCAACGCGATCGCCTGGAGCGGACACGGACAGGAAATCCGCGATGTCGTCCGCGCTGTAAAGGTCATTGTCGTCGAGGCGCAAGAGGACGTCACCGTGCAGAAGGCCTGCGGCGGCCGCCGAGCTCCCTGGTTTCACGCTGTCGAGGGTCCTCCCCAAAATGCGAACCTTGCGCGTGAGGCCCAGGTTCTTCACGACCCCTTCCGGGGGAACAGACGTGGTGACGCCGAGACTCGCGGCCTGTGCACTGCCCATCCACTTCCCGATCCGTTCGAGGAAGGGCGCGGGCTCTTCGAAGGACATCAAGCGGTCCGTGACCTGGCCCTTGGCGTCCACGAAGAACACGTCCGGGATCGAGGAGACGCCGTAGGCCTTGGCCAGGCTGGGATGCTGGTCGAGATCCACGAAGATGATCTCGACGCCTTCCAGGGCCTTCCCGACCCTGGGGTCCGCG